>Ga0307510_10007685_pt1 | contig 12855 bp, 16 predicted proteins | sample 12_EM_MG_FD_207224 | JGI IMG/M metagenome (GOLD analysis project Ga0307510, IMG submission 207224) | Populus trichocarpa ectomycorrhiza microbial communities from riparian zone in the Pacific Northwest, United States - 12_EM | ecosystem: Host-associated > Plants > Roots > Unclassified | place... | reverse complement strand
TTACAGAAGCCTGGATGAGCGAAGCGAGATCCGGGGAAACTCTCGCCGCGGCAGGACCGATCCCGGATTGCGCTGCGCTCCATCCGGGCTGCGAGACTACGAATCTAGATCGGATTCTCTTCAAATAGCCGCGCCACCATCACCGAGTCGAGATAGGCGCGCACGCGGACGATGGTGTCATTCTTGAAATAGCAGACCCAGCAATAATGATTATCGAAGCGAAAGCCGTTCTTGGCGGTCGCTTCGGAATGCAGTTCGACGATTGCGACACTGTCCTGCACGATCAGGCTGTCGACGTGCAACTGCGCCCCGTTCGGCAGCACCTTGCCGAGCTTGGCGAAGGTGCCCGCGATGAAATCGGCTTTTGAAAAATAGCGACCGGCGAGCGGATGCGTGCCCATGACGGTCCAGTCGACGTCATCGGCAACGTGGGCAAAAAAGCCCGCGCCGTCGCCATGCTCGAGACCGGCGAAAATCTGCCGCACGAAACCAGCATCGACTGTCATGGCCGGCCCCTCTCATCCGCGAAGCGGAGGCTAGACCGCGGCGAAGACATTATCAATCGACCGCCGCCACACTCACCCTCGCGAAATCGACGAACGCGCGCAGCGCCGCCGGCAATTGCCTCCGGCTTGGATAGTACAGGAAGAAGCCGGGATAGGCGGGGCACCAGTCGGCCAGCGCGCGCACCAGCTTGCGCTTGGCGATCAACTGCTCGACCTGCGCTTCGAATACGAAGGCAAGGCCGGCGCCGTCCAGTGCCGCATCGACCATCAGATCCTGGTCGTTTAACGTCAGCGGCCCCTCGACGTCGATATCGACCTCGATGCCGCCGCGCTCGAACTCCCACTTGTAGAGCGCGCCGCTGGTGAAGCGGTAACGGATGCACGGCATGCCTTTCAGGTCATGCGGCGTCGCCGGCGGCTGGTGGGTTTTGAAATAGCCGGGCGAACCCACCACCGCGAAGCGATGCCTCGGGCCGATGGCCACGGCAATCATGTCGGCGGCGATGGTCTCGCCAAATCGAATGCCGGCATCGAACCCGGCCGCGACCGTATCGATCAGCGCGTCGTTGATGATGATCTCGACACTGACGTCGGGAAAGCTTTTAAGGAAGCGCGTCACGATCGGCAGCAGCACCAGTTGCGTCGATTGCCGCGCGGCGTTGAAGCGCAGCGTGCCGGCCGGCTTGCCGCGGAAATTGTTGAGATCCTCCAGCGCGTCGTCGATATCGCGGAACGCCGGGCTGATCCGCGAGAACAGCCGCTCCCCCGCCTCCGTCAGTGCGACGCTGCGCGTGGTGCGGTTGATCAGCCGTAGATCCAGCCGCTCCTCGATGTTTCGTAGCGCGTGGCTCAGCGCCGAGGCGGTCACGCCAAGCTCGGTCGCCGCCGCACGAAAGCTACGGTGCCGAGCGATCGCCAAGAATGTCGCGAGGTCGGAAGGGTCGATCCGCATTGATGAATTTTTCTCAGTAGCTTGAGAATTATTTAGCGGATTATCTCAGATATGGCGAGCCGCTATTCCTTGGCCATCAGCCCGGCGAGACCGCTGGGCACCAACGGAAAGGGCAACATCATGCGTGTCTGGTTCATCACTGGAGCTTCCCGGGGGTTTGGCGCTCTGATCGCGGAAGCCGCGCTCGCCGCCGGCGATGCGGTGGTTGCCACCGCCCGCGATCCCAACACCGTCACCGCCCGCCTCGGCGCCCATGAGCGGCTGCTGGCGACCCGGCTCGACGTCACCAGCGAGACCGAGGCGCATGAGGCCGCCGGTCAGGCGGTGAAAAAATTCGGCCGTATCGATATCCTCGTCAACAATGCCGGCTACGGCCTGCTGGGCGCAATCGAGGAGGCCAGCGCTGCGGAAACCACCAAGCTGTTCGGCACTAATGTGTTCGGCCTGCTGGGCGTCACCCGCGCGGTGCTGCCGCATATGCGCCGGCAGCGTGCCGGCCACGTCATCAACATCTCCTCGGTTGGCGGCTACGCGGGCTTTCCCGGCTGGGGCGTCTATGGCGCGACCAAGTTCGCGGTCGAAGGCATCAGCGAGGCGCTGGCGGGTGAAGTGGCGCCGCTCGGGATCAAGGTCACCGTGGTCGAGCCAGGTTTTTTCCGCACTGATTTTCTCGACGAATCCTCACTGGTGCGCACCGCGCAGCACATCGACGACTACCGCGAGAGCGTCGGCAACACCCGCGCGCACGCCGCCAACGTCAACCACGGCCAGCGCGGCGATCCGCACAAGCTGGCAAGCGCCTTCATCGCGCTCGTGAACGCCAAGAATCCGCCGCTGCGGCTGCCGCTGGGCAGCGACACGGTGGAGCGCATCGAGGCGAAAAACGCCTTTGTTGCAGGGGAACTGGCGGAGTGGCGGACGCTGGCGACTTCGACGGACTTTACTGAGCACGCTGCGTAACGCTGAGAAAATAGCCCGGTTCTGGCGCGGCCAGAACCGGGCTTAGTTTGTCAAACCGCAAGCGAGGACATTGCGCTGGGAGAGACGGCGGCAAGCCGCCAACTGGCGCATGGGATTTCCTGCGGTTCGACAGGGATCTGTTTCTGGAAGCGCGTCAGCTTCCAGTCGTCGGGCGTATTGGTGAAGGCGTAGCCGGCCTTGCGGGCGAGCGCGATCATCGCGTCATTGGAGCGCAGCGTGTCACCGAACAGGCGCCTGGCACCGAATGAAGCGGCGCGGCATTCGAGGTTTTTCATCAGCGCCTTGCCGATGCCATGGCCCTGCCAGCGGTCGTCGATCGACAGGCCGAATTCGATCGAGGCGGTGTCGCTGTCGAAAGCATAGCGCGCTTCGCCGACGATGGTCTCGCGGCCGTCGACCAGCATGGTCGCGATCACGCTGAAACGATCCGCCTCGCCGATATGGATGAAATCCTCAAGCAGCGACGGCGGCAGCTCGCTGGCGGCGCCGAGGAAGCGGTTGTAGCGGGAGCGCGTCGTCAGCGAGCGGAAATAGTTCTGCAGCGCCTCGGCATCGCGCGGCTCGACGAAGCGTACGGTCACCACCTCGCCGCTCCGCATGCGCAGCACGTCGGAATATTGCCTGAGATCGTCGAGACGCATCGTGGTCATGGGTCGCTCCCGCGGAGCTAAAAAACGGCCGGCGTCCCCGTGATCGGGCGACGCCGGCCTGGCTGCTATTCAAGCCCGCCAGAACGGTTTTTCGGCCTCGTAGGCGACATCGCTCCAGGAAATGCCGACGTCGTGGAGCTCCCGGTCCGACCACTGAGCCAGCTCGCGGCGCGACCGGTAACGTTGGCGCCAGACGTGGAGGGTTTCGGCAATCTGGCTCAAAATCCCCGTCTCATGATGATTTATCATCGATTCATGGGTGTAAGTGGACATTTTCGGCTCCTGTAGTACTCTGTTGGAGCCAATATCTGCTCTATCAGAGCCTTCCACAAACGACACTTTGTACCGTTTCGGATGATATAAACTCATGCATCTGGAGATCGCGAAATGACCGCCAGGCTGCCGTCGCTGAATGGATTGCGAGCCTTCGAGGCCGCGGCCCGGCACCTGAGCTTCACCCAAGCCGCCTCCGAGCTGAACGTCACGCAGACCGCGATCAGCCACCAGATCAAGCGGCTGGAGGAAGAGCTCGGCGTTCGCCTGTTCATCCGCCAGAACCGTTCGCTGACGCTGACGCAGCAGGCGCAGGAATATCTCCCTGGCATCCGCGCCGCCTTCAACGATCTCAGGCTTGCGACCGACCGCCTGCTGCGCAAGGACGACGACCATGTGCTGACCGTCTCGACGCTGGCCTCGCTCGCCGCCAAATGGCTGTTGCCGCGGTTGACGGCGTTTCAGGAAGAGCATCACGGCATCGATGTGCGCATCACCACCTCGACCAATCTGGTCGACTTCCAGCGCGACAATGTCGACGCCGGAATCCGCTACGGCCGCGGCCAGTGGCCGGGCGTCCGCGCCGACTGGCTGATGGCGGACGAGTTGTTCCCGGTGTGCAGCCCCGCGCTGCTTGGGGGTAACAAGCCGCTGAAATGCCCGGAGGACCTCAGGGATCACGTGCTGCTGCACACCAGCAACGCCAACAGCGACGACTGGCGGCTGTGGCTGACGGTGGCCGGTCTGCCGGCCGATTTTTCCAAACAGCCCGGCGTCACCTTCGACATGATCTTCATGACCGTGCAGGCGGCGATCGACGGCCTCGGCGTCGCGATGGGCCGCACCGCCTATGTGCAGGAGGACATCGCCAAGGGAAGACTGGTCGTTCCCTTCAACATCGCCTTTCCCGTCGACGCCGGGTTTTATCTGGTCTCGCCCGCAGGCAGGACCGATCCGCCGAAACTCGCGGCCTTCCGGCAATGGCTGCTTGCGTCCGTGCAGAGCAAGCCCTGACATCGCAGATATTCCACGATGCGAATTGCATGCGACATCGTCGCATATGGCCACGCCGATCGACAAAGTTCGCGCACGAGACGCGTGACGCGGCCGCTTCATCAGGCTAGAAAATCGCGGGGGCGGATGGATTTGCCTGGCCGAGCGCCGGTTTGATTTCCAGGCCAACAACGATAACAAGAGCGCATGGCCGACCTGACCAAGAAATTCGATGTGCTGGTGATCGGCGGCGGCAACGCCGCTCTGTGCGCCGCGATCAGCGCCCGGCGCGCGGGCGCTTCCGTACTCGTGCTGGAAGGCGCGCCAAAATTCTATCGCGGCGGCAATACCCGCCACACCCGCAATATGCGTTGCGCGCATGATGCGGCGACCGAGATTCTCACCGGTCCCTACACCGAGGAAGAGTTCTGGGACGATCTGTTGCGCCTGACCGGCGGGCAGACTGACGAGGAACTGGCCAAGTTCATGATCAAGGAGTCCAAGGACATCCTGAACTGGATCGTCGAACAGGGCGTGCGCTGGCAGCCCTCGCTCGGCGGCACGCTGAGCCTCGGCCGCACCAACTCGTTCTTCCTCGGCGGCGGCAGGGCGATGCTGAACGCGCTGTATCTCACCGCGGAAAAACTCGGCGTCGAGGTCGTCTACGACGCCGAGGTGACCGACCTCCAGATCGAGGACGGCATGTTTCTTTCCGCGAAGCTGAAGCAGCCGATCGACGGCGCGAGCGAAATCCGCGCCTCGGCGCTGGTGGCAGCGGCCGGCGGTTTTGAAGCCAACATCGAATGGCTGAAGGAATATTGGGGCGAGGCGGCGGATAATTTCCTGATCCGCGGCACGCCCTATAACCGCGGCTCCATTCTCAAGCTGCTGCTCGACAAGGGCGTGCAGGACATCGGCGATCCGACCCAATGCCACGCAGTCGCGATCGACGCCCGCGCGCCGAAATTCGACGGCGGCATCATCACCCGGCACGACTCGGTCGTGTTCGGCATCGTCGTCAACAAGCACGCTGAGCGATTCTATGACGAGGGCGAGGACATCTGGCCGAAGCGCTACGCGATCTGGGGGCGGCTGGTGGCAGCCCAACCGGACCAGATCGCCTACATCATCTTTGATTCGAGTGTCGTCACGAGCTTCATGCCGACGCTGTTCCCACCGATCGGCGCGCCGACGATTGCGGAACTCGCGGGCAAGCTCGAACTCGACCCTATCGCGCTCGAAAAGACCGTCACCGATTTCAACGCCGCGGTGCAGCCCGGCACCTTCGACCACACCATCCTGGATGATTGCCGCACCGAAGGCATCACACCGGCAAAGACGCACTGGGCGCGGAAGATCGAGCACGCGCCTTATCTTGCCTATCCGGTGCGTCCCGGCATCACCTTCACCTATCTCGGCACCCGCGTGAACAAGCAGTCGCGCATGATGATGAAGGACGGCAAGCCGTCCGCCAATATGTTCGCGGCCGGCGAGATCATGGCTGGCAACGTGCTCGGCAAGGGCTATGCGGCCGGCATCGGAATGACCATCGGCAGCGTGTTCGGGCGCGTGGCGGGACGGGAAGCGGCGAAGAATGCGAGGAATTAGGTTGGGGTTCACTTTCCGCGGACACGGTGCGTGGAGAGAGCCCCTCGCCCCTACCCTCTCCCCGCGAAGGGCGGAGAGAGGGATATAACAACGATGGGAAGAAACATGTCGCGTATCGCACTTGCTTGCACTGCAGCTATTCTGATCGGCACAACACTGGCCAACGCCGCCGAGCCGATCGCGCTGCGCGATATGGGTTCGTTTCATGTCGGCGGGCGGCTGGTGGAGATTTCCGGCAAGCCGGTGAAGGAAGTCACCTTCACGCCCGGTGGTGTGCCGGCAAAGGTCGATCCCAACGGCACGTATCAGGTCGAGCAGATGTATGTGCAGTATTTTCTGCCTGCCAACGAGAAGGGCGCGTATCCGCTGTTGATGTGGCACGGCGGCGGGCTGACCGGTGTGACTTACGAGACGACGCCCGATGGGCGCGAGGGCTGGCTGAACTATTTCCTGCGCAAGGGCTGGGCCGTCTACAATTCGGATGCGGTCGAGCGCGGCCGCGCCGGCTGGGCGCAATACCCCGATATCTTCAAGGGCGAGCCGGTGTTCCTCACCACCGCCAACCCGTTCGAACGCTTTCGCATTGGCGACGGCGCGGGCTCCTACGATCCCGATCCGGCCAAGCGCAAGCTGATGCCGGGCAGCCAGTTTCCGAACGAGGGATATGAGGACTTCGTCAAGCAGAACGTACCGCGCTGGACCACCACCGATGACGCCATCATCGCCGCCTATATCGCCGAGATCGACCGCGTCGGCCCCTCCATCATCCTGTTTCACAGCCAGGCCGGAAGTTTCGGCTTCAAGGTGGCGCAGGCGCGGCCCGACAAGGTCAAGGCGCTGATCGCGATCGAGCCGGCCGGCCTCGGTGATCCCGCCAAGGCCGACATACTGAAAAACATTCCGACGCTGATCGTCTATGGCGATTACATCGAGAAGGATTCGCGCTGGCCGAAAATCCGCGCCAACGGCATCGCCTTTGCGGACGCCATCAAGGCCGCCGGCGGCAGCGTCGACGTCGTCGACCTGCCGCAGGCCGGCATCAAGGGCAATTCGCACATGGTGATGATGGATAAGAACAATGCCGAGGTCGCCGCCCTGATCCAGAAGTGGCTCGAGGGCAAGGGGCTGACGAAGTAAGCGGGTTCGCTCAAGGGCAGGAAGCAACGGATGCACGGAACGCGAATCCTGGAAGAGGCCGACCGCCTGATGACGGTCTGCAATTCCTGCCGCTATTGCGAGGGCCTCTGCGCGGTATTTCCAGCGATGGAAATGCGCCGCGCGTTTTCCGACGGCGACCTCAACTATCTCGCCAATCTCTGCCATGCCTGCGGCGCCTGCTACACCGACTGCCAGTTCTCGCCGCCGCATGAGTTCAACGTCAATGTGCCGCAGACGCTCGCGGTGGCGCGGGCGGAGTCCTACGCGGCCTATGTCTGGCCCCGCGCTTTCGCCGGCGCGTTCGCGCGCAACGGGCTCGTCATCAGCCTCGTTGCCGCGCTCAGCGTTGCTGCATTCATCTTCGGCTTGGCGGCGTTCAATGACCGGCAGGTGCTGTTCGGCACGCACACCGGCCCCGGCGCGTTCTACAAATTGATGCCGCATAACGCGATGGCGGCGTTGTTCGGCGCGGCGTTTCTCTATGCGATCGTCGCGCTGATCATGGGCGTGCGCGCGTTCTGGCGCGACATCGGCGAGCCCGTCGGCATGAAGACCGATATGGGCTCGCTACTGCAGGCGATCCGCGATGCCGGCGAACTGCGCTATCTCGACGGCGGCGGGGTTGGCTGCTTCAACGAGGACGACCGTCCGACCGATCGCCGCAAGCTCTATCACCATTTCACGTTCTACGGCTTTGCGCTGTGTTTCGCCTCGACCTGCGTCGCGACGCTCTATCACTATCTGCTGGCGCGCGAGGCGCCGTATCCGTGGTGGGATCTGCCCGTGGTGCTGGGCACGCTCGGCGGCATCGGGCTGTTGATCGGGCCGATCGGCTTGCTCACCGAGCGATGGAAGCGCGATCCCGTGCTGGTCGATGAAGCGCGCAACGGCATGGATATCGCGTTCATCGTGATGCTGTTTCTCACCAGTCTCACAGGCATGGCGCTGTTGATCCTGCGCGAGACGGCGGCGATGGGCCCGTTGCTGGCGCTGCATCTCGGCGTGGTGTTCTCGCTGTTCGTCACCATGCCCTATGGCAAGTTCGTGCACGGGATCTATCGGTTCGTTGCGCTGGTGCGTTATGCGATGGAGCGGAAGGCGTTGGGGCATACCTGACATCGTCATTACGACGCATACACTACTGTCATCCCCTCGCAGGCGGGGATCCAGTACGCCGCGGCCTATAGGTTTCAGTCACTGCTGCCTCTGGGATACTGGATCACCCGCCTTCGCGGGTGATGACAGCTGAATATGTGGCAACGATCTCGCGGCGCATGGCGTCCGAGGTTTGCTGGAGAACTTCCCGCCCTCTTGTTCAGAGGGCGCAGGGAAGACCGGGTGCTTGCTGCACCCGCGGTCTCGCGTGCGATTTGCGCAAACAAAACGGCACACGAGCATACAGGGCAGCTGGAGCATTCCGGCCTTCCCTGCGCAATGGCTTTACGGCTTACTTCGTGCTCTCCCCGGAGAACGGCTTTCTTGCCTCCGTCGCCACGAGAGAAGCTTCGCCTCTCCCGGACTTAGCGCCAGCACCGCGGCGCCCGAACCACACGACTTCGCCGTACGCTTCCGGCGCGTACGTCTACCGCGCCCTCAGCGTCCACCGCATCTCACCGCACGTTCGTGACGATGGCCAACGCCCCTCATCCGCCGTGAGACAAGCGGAGTTATGCAGATGATTTGCGTGAGAACGAAAGCAGAATATTTTTGCGCGAAGGGCTGGACAGGTTTTTAGTGATTTGCCCGTCGTGCCATCGTGTCGCAGCCTCCCGCACGAAGTTGCGCTTGCGCGCCAAGCAAATCAGTCCGCAGTCCGTAGGGTGGGCAAAGCGACAGCGTGCCCACCATTCCGCGATCAGGTCACGCAGCGGCCGGGCTGAAGCAGTTTTGCGACTTCGGTCAAAACGCTGACCGGGGGTTCGCAGGCCACCGTCATCTTTGAGGCGCCGGGCTTGGCCGGTGCCGCTGGACGGTTCCGTACCTCCTCGGTGACGACGGGCGCTTGGACCACGGGCGCTTGAATGACGGGAACACGCACCACTACGGAGGTGTCGTCGAGGCCAACGGTCCGGAACGTGATCGTCTCGGTCCGGCCTGGCGCGGTCTTGAGCGCCGCACGGTCGGCCTTGGCGGCGCGGTTGATCTCCCCCGCTGGCTCGCTCGAGGCGAGTTGCCGGCGGCCGGTGAGGTCATGACCTGAGGCGAGCTGAACGGCGCCGAACGTCGCAGAGACGGCGAGAGCGGCTAAAATTGCTTTGAAAATCTGTGACATGCTGGTTGTCCCTCGCCCCATGGCGATCACAGACACAACCCGAGCCGAGCCAAAGGGGGTCCGGCGCATCTCGATCACTTAACCGTGTTCGAAAAATATTTGAAAATATTTGCAGGCCGCGGGAACGACTCCGGGGGGCTCGGAGTCATCCCGGCAGCCGGTTATTCCCCCTGCCCCATTGACCGGCGACGTAGGGTGCGACCGTGGTGATGCCGGTCGCACCCTGCTTTTTTTGGATCAAGCCAGCTTCTTCAAAGCGCGTTCCAGCAGTTCCAGCCGGTCCTGGCCCCAGAAGATATCGCCCGAGGGCAACACGTAGCTCGGCGCACCGAAGACGCCCGCTGCCAAAGCCTCCTGCGTAAACTTCTCGTGCAACGCGTCGAGTTCGGCGTCCGAAGGAGCGCCCGCGCGCAGCTCCCCGGCGTCGAGACCGGCGCGCTGGGCGGCCAACGAGATCGCGGCGGGATCGGTCAGCGTTTCCTCGCGTTCCCACACGGCGCGGCCGAGTTCCAGCGACAGCCGGTGCGCATCCTTGCCCTGCAGCTTGGCCGCGATCACCAGGCGGGTCGCCGCGGCGTCGTCGCAGGGAAAATGCTTCGGCTCGAGATTGATGGGCGTGCCCAGCACCTCGCGCCAGCGCTTCAGCTCCATCATCCGGTAGGCCCGCCGCTGCGGCGAGCGTTTCGGCAGCGGCAATCCGCCGGTCTGCTCGAAGATCGGCCCGAACTTGCAGGGCTTGATGTTGACGGTCGCGCCATTTCGTTCGGCGATCGCGGCGAACGGCGCGCTGCCGAGATACGTCCACGGCGAGGTGAGCGACATATAATAGTCGATGGTGACGGGCATATCCCGGGCTTCCCCCAAGCAAGCTGATGTCAATCAAGCTAGCCTTGCGAGGGTTTGCCAGCAACCTCCTTCAGCCACGACAGATAACGACCGGCCTTCCGCTCTATCTCTTTGATTTGAGCATGATCTCCGCGCAAACGCGTTCCGCGTTTGTCGCGAGGGAAAACCGGTACCCACTTTTCCGGATCAGGCCTTAGTGCAAGGCGTTCGTGATCTTGTGATCGAGATGACCGGTCTTGTAGTCGCGGCGAAGCTGGCTCAGCGACGTCTCGTTCAGGTGAAGAAAAACATCGTTCAGCGTGTCGGTTGGGGGATAACCCGCGGCAAAACCCGGCCCGTAAATCTTGCGCAACGTGCCGATGGGGGTGGCGCCGTGCTTGTGGCCGATTTCACCATCCTGCTTGCGGTTGTCGAGACCTGCCTTACTCATGCCGCTCTCCCTTGTGTCTCCGTCGAAACATCCTCCCACTGGGTCGAAATGGCAATCGTGCACTGCAACCAGGATAAAAGCGGAGGGCTGTTATGACCGCCGCCAAAGCGGGTATCAGCTGGACATTCTCCGGCCCGGCCGGGGCATATCATCTGCGGCTGCTGGTATCCGTAATGAACCAATGCACCTTCCGGGAGTTGACCCGGCAGGTTCTATTGTAAACGGCATCCTTCATGACCAACCAAAAGCCACACGGCGTTCAGATCAATCGCGTCCATAGCGGTGCTATCTGCGCAGAGATTGGCGACAGGTTACGTGACGCAATGCGAGCGGCTCCGACCCGATTGCCGCCACATCTTCTTGGCCTGACCGTACGACTGGACCGGACCGAGCGCGGCGGCGTCCTTGAAGAATTCCCTTGCGATTGATGTGGAGATGAAGGGCTTGTTCTGAAAGATGAAAGACTTTTCGAACGCATCCTTTCCGCCTGAAACCATAAGCATCATGAAAATTGCTTTGGACGCTGCGGTAGCGTCGTTGCCAGATCCGGTGAGCTCAGCACATGTGCAATCGATAGCTGAATCCATCCTTCGCTCTGCAAAGGAGGGCGAGAGAGATCCGGCAACGTTGCAAAGAATGGCGCTTATCGAGCTGCAGATTTCCCACCGCTAGCGCGTTCTTGAGCGCTATTGGCAGTAGCCTGAGGCATAGACTGTCCTCCTCCTGCCGTTGGTAGCCAACCTCAGTGCATCGCAGCGTAACATTCAACGCGCGATCAGGAACAAGTGATCCGGATAACAGTTGCCAGTGACGAAGCCCGAGTTGACCTTTGATTTAGCGCCGCCGGAAGTTCGAACTTCAGGGCGGTGTATTCGAACCGACACAGGTTCTCAAAGCGAAATCATCGAGAGACTTTAGATCAGGGAAGATAAGCCATTGCGCGTCTTCATCCTCGCATTATCAGTCCTGGGAATTCTCGCCGGTGCAAACGTTGCCAAAGCCGGTCCGAGCATGACCGACCGCGACCTGTTGGCCTCAGCCGATCCGGCCACCTCTGTCCAGGAGGCAACTCAGGAAACCGAGAATCAGATCGGACTCGACAAGGGAAAGCGTCGCGACGTGCAACGCCAGCTGACCCGTCTCGGTTTCGACACCAAGGTCAACGGACGGTTCGACAAGTCGACCCGCACCGTGATCACGCGTTGGCAGGCGGCGCGCGGCTATCCCAAGACCGGCTTCCTCGACCCGCTGCAGCATCAGGCGCTATTGACCGAGTCCACCTCAACGGCGCGCGCCAGCCTTGGCAGCAGCGACAAATCCGATGACGACCGTCCGGCCCGCCGTCGCGGCGGCGGCCATCACCGCAGTAGCGGCGGTCCAGGTGCATTGATTGGCGGCGTGGTGGGCGGACTGTTCGGACGAAGGTGATCCGCCAGATTGTGCGGCGTGTTCGTTCGCAGGCGTTTTCGGCCCCGCGATCGACCGGACCGGCACGTGAGCGCAACGTCGCATATGGCACCTATCGGGCCTCACCCTCCAGCTCGGTGATGTGTGCTCGTCGAGATGAAGACAGACATCGTCCGGCAGAGCGATTTTGTCGGTTTCTGCCTGCGAAATTAACGCATCGGCACGCTTAGCGCTATCACTTGCGGCCTGACAGACTCAGCCTTTCTGCGAGAACTTGACTGTCGAGACAGGCCACTTTCCATCGTGACCCCGGATCGAAATTCGCAAGCCGTGCAATTCGTCAAGCCATATCTTGTCCACGGTCCCGCATATGCCGTCGGTGAGGACCACAGCCTTGTCGACAAGCTCTGCCTGAGCTTGCTCGAACTCACCGAGGATTGTGGACGCGCGAATTTTCACAGTTGGCATGGGGATCTCCGGAGACAAGATTGAATGAGCTGGGCGTCGCCAATGGTCGCACCGAAAGCCAGTTCCCGCTTGTTCCCAAGGCGGTGCTTGTGTGTTCGTATGATGTTATCGGAACTATCGCGATTGCCGCGTCTCTATTACGCATTCGCCGTGCAGCCTTTTGTGAGCGCGAATCTCGAACGATCAATGAGAACGCACCTTGTTCCGGCCTGTGCGATCCGGATGAAATGATACCGCGCCTGATCGTGGCATATTACCTCGGCTGCGCCTTGTTCAAGCAATTGAACTAATTTGAATCCGGGAGGGTCGTA
>Ga0307510_10007684_pt1 | contig 12855 bp, 1 predicted proteins | sample 12_EM_MG_FD_207224 | JGI IMG/M metagenome (GOLD analysis project Ga0307510, IMG submission 207224) | Populus trichocarpa ectomycorrhiza microbial communities from riparian zone in the Pacific Northwest, United States - 12_EM | ecosystem: Host-associated > Plants > Roots > Unclassified | place... | reverse complement strand
TACGGAATTGTTTCTTTTTGTTGTTTTATGGGCTAGGTTTGGAACACCAAAGGATCCATCGTTGAGTCTCTTGTTCTGGTGTTTCTTTTTGTTTATTAATGAATATCGGCTTATAAAAAAATAAAAAAAAATCCCAAACTACATATATATTAATAATGAAATAGCTTGTTTACATCATGGCCTTTTGTTTATTATTGAATATCGGCTTATAAAAAAATAAATAAATCCCAAACTATATATATATATATATATAAAATGAAATAGCTTCTTTACATCATGGCCTAAAGCATATCAAGATCACTCTTGTTAGGATTTTAAAATCGATACATTCATACTTAGTTTGCTCGTAACTTGACTAATCTCACAAGTCCTGAAGTTAACGATTATATAAGTTTTCAGTGACTTGAAGTTTGCGGAACTCGAACTAGTAATTTCTAGAAAGCAAATCTAGAACCTAATAAGTTAAGCGACTAGTTGAGTCACATTTTTTTTATTATTAAAATAGATTAAGCAAGAGAGAGATTAATCAATCCTTTTTAAGTGTTAAAGCATTAAAACCAATCCCCAGAAGACAAAAACTAGCTGTTCATTTAAAAGCTTTTACAATATTATGAGAATTTTTAAAGAATATATGGGAGTATGAAAACGGTTGTTTTTTTATTTAAAAAAATTAAAATAATATTATTTTATATTAGTACATTAAAACTATTTAAAAATACTAAAAATAATTTAAAATAAACAATTTAAATTTTAATAAAAAATAAATTGAAAATCACTCCGACAACATTGTCCCCTCAGCTTTTGCTGGGTGAATATGTTAAACCAAGACTAAATGGGAGGAAGACAATGACCATTCATGAGATACGACTGTCCCCATTTTTATTATAGTCAAATGGCACCCTCGTGCACCGACAATTTATTTCACGTGTGATGATCATCCATGGAATTATCGAATTTGTTCACAAAAAGGGACCTTCTCTTGCTCACCAGATCCTTCTCTGTGGCTCGATTGGGACGATGAACTCGATCTGCAATTTTTTAATCACAAATCCATGTGTGGGGCTTCAAGAACATATGCAATTGAAGAATTACAACTATTGTAGCACAAAGTGATAAATCTTGAGCCCCAAAGTGATAACAAACTGGGCTTAATCAAGGCCTAGCCTGGCCCAATTTGAAAATCAATATGTTATAACGAATTGAGTCCAATCTCAATCTCTTTCTTTTTCTTTTTTTGACAAATATAAGGAAAATGGTTTTGAAGGATCCAAATCCAAAATCCAATTTGATAGAGTACACATATCGTCATAGCTTATATTAATTAGCTAGAATTAGCCAGGGATGCATAGTTATGGTTTTTAATAGTAATATTATCTTAAGAACCTAAAAGATGATGTTTACGTTTTCTAAAACAAATTGGAAAATATATTAACTTATAAATTGCAATGAGAGTTTTATGAATTAGCCGGAATCTACGGTCCAATCCCAACTAACTCCAATGACTCATAAAAGTCAATTTTAACCCTAATATGTGATTTATTCATTTATAGTGTTGCACGTGTGTGGTGTTGCGATGATCTTCTTCTTGTACCAGTTTTTTAGTGTGGAAAAAATAATGAATTTTTATCCTTTTATGGTTTAAACATTTAGAGTCACCACCTAGTATTTTATTGGAAAATAATCCTCCAAAAATCTAAAAATTACACTAATGTGTGTTTGGCAAAACACAAAAAAGAAACAAAAAAAGAAAAAGAAAAGTAGGGTTGTGATAAATGTTGCCTATTTTAATCAAGATATCAACTCAAAACTTACCATTTTTTCATAATTCATCAACTCAATATCAAACAACACCAGAAATCAATCTAAGTCTTGTTAATTTCACGAACTACATTCAAATCTCATGCTAATTCAAACAAATCAAAATAAATCCAAGCATAATCAATGAATCAAGATTTAATGCTCAATTAGAAATCACAACTCTAAGATAAACTCACAATTCATCATAAGATTATCAAATCATTTCAAATAAAAACACACAACAATCCAAATCAACAATGTCCAATCAATCCAAAAATTATGCACACAACAATGAGCATTTTGTCCCAAATTTCATAACATTTTAACAATTTTTCAAAAAGCAATTTGAGATTACGGATCAACCTTCTAAGGTGATTGGCATGCCCAATATATATTGAAATCAAGTTGAAAGGGCTGTTGGAAATGTAGTAAAGAGGTTGAGGTTGAAAAGTTCTCTAGAACAATGGTGGCTCGTGTATTATGCCATGTCATCACTGTTGGAAGAAGGTGACCTAGTGGGTCCGAAGCTCCTCTATATCCTTTTCACTCATGGACCAGTAATGCTCCTTCACGCTCTCCAATAAAGGAGATCAAGACACTTTAAGTTTTGACTTTCTTTTTTTTCCTCCTCTGCTCAACTCTTTTTATTAATTATTAGCTAGTTATTGTTGTTGTTGTTGTCGTCACTACTGCTGGTTGCTCAGTATGGTAGTTGGATTTGGTAGTGAGTTAGAGGGTGACTTGTGTTTATGTGGGTGAAAGATTGTAGTCTTTGTTTTATGGATGGAGGAGCTGTAAGTTTTGATCAGAAACGAAGTGAAGGAATGTGGTTCACGGTGGCTATTGATCCTTGGGTCACCGTAAGGCAAGATGGTTGATTTTTGGTGGGTCAAGCAAGAAGAGACAACATTATCATTTTAGTGGAAGAATATAGAAGATCATAGGGAGGTGAACAAACACCTGGAAAATAAAGAGTAACCTAGAACAAAAAGAGTCACCGGTAGGAAGAAGAGGTGTTGCTGGAAACTATTCTGATAACTATGAAGAAAAAGGAGATGTCAATGGCCTTTTTTTGGTTTTTTAAATGCAAGGGATGAAGATTTTTAGGTTTTTTTTATGCATCTATGCTAAGTGTGAGTTGAGAAAGAGAAGACGAGTGGTTTTTGTGTATGTTTCTTATGTATGGAGGCTATGGTGATGATGGATGAAGGATTGTCTATTTTTGGTAAAATTGGTGGCTATATTGTAAAAGAAAGGTGTATGGTGTTTTTTATGTGTGAGACAAAGACAATTTTTTATTTTTTCTAGTATATTTTTTAGTGAATTCTCTCTGGGTTATTTTTTTCTGGATAATGCCCCCCTGTCCTAGATTTTTTTACTATTTATAGGCAATGTAATTTTGTCTCTTCCTTCTAATTCCTCAGTTTTCAAGCAACTAAAATTCATTTTGATCCTTTATTTTCTTGATTTGTGCTTCTCGTCCCTTTTTCTTCTTAATTTTTCTCATTACTTTTTTTGGTATTTTAATTTTTTGAAAAAGACAATGTTAATATCAACTTAATGAGAAAATATAATCAAAGATTTTGAAATGAACGTGTAAATAGCTGAAATAAATAATTTTTGAGTTTCGTATTCTTTTGATAAGACGTTGAAATTGAAAAAATTGACGCAAATACATAAAAAATATATATTTTTTATTTTTTCACTATTTTTTGATTTTTTTGAAAAATATTTTGAAAGTGTAAAAAATTGGGTTATGATATATAGCACAATTTATAATTTATTTGTTCAATTTTGACTGATGATGAACATATATTTATTTGCATGTTGTTTTGAATTAATATGTGAACCCAATAAAAGAAAACAATTCAAACCCAAGTCTCTCTTGATTATTGTTTCAAATCTCATAACCTAAAAAGTGAGGATTAGGTTCATTGTCAAGCATAAATCTCAAATAACTACTCTAGAAAAATTTACCTCTAATAAATAAAAGCATTTAGTTTAAAAGAAATATTAGCATGTAGGTACAATATATATTTTTATCATAAAATTAAATAACAGCACAACCTACCCTGAATATTATATTTTAGAGTGATTTTCTTTTTCTTTTAACATAACTATAGCCTTACCTAAAATTCTCTGAAAACCAATTAGGATGTTTAGTTACCATAAGATCAAGTGACGATTCTTATTCTTAATTTTTATCTCTTTTCACACTTAGTCGAGATGTCCCCATGAAAATTTTTTTTTATTACAAAAACATGTCTTTTTTTTTCCAGAAGTAATACCTTTTGAATTAAAAAATATCCTATTTTTTTTAATAAAAAAATTGAATGAAAAAAGAAAGAAAAATAATAAATCAATGATTTCAATGAGAAATGTAAAAAAATACAAAATTTGAGAAAAACCATATATAATTTATAATAAAAAATAATTAATAGATGTTTTATCTATATTAAATATTTGTAAAGATATTTTTTAAAATTAAGTATATTATTTTCATATATAATTATTTAAAAATCTAATTGTCAATATTACCATAAAAGCTATAATATTATTTAAAGACCAAGGCATAATCAAATAATTAATTAAATATGATTTGAATAAATTTATTTAAAGTCAATCCTATTATAAAATTTAAGAAAAACATTAGGGCATTTAAAAAATTCTGACCAACTAATTCTGACCAGCTAACCGACTCGTAACATTAATATCTCAAGTTTTTTTTACTTATTTTCACCTATAATATCTACATTATTTGCCTTTAATATGTTGGGTCAGATTAAATAATATAAACATTAACAAATTTTTTTTAACATCAATAGTTAATGTTAATTATCCAAAAGAATATATATATCAATAAATAAAAAGAAGGGATTAACGAGAAGCACTAATACAGAAGCCTGCTTTTTCTGTGTTTACCATGTCAAGAACCGCTAAAAACCCAACAAATGTCAGAATCCTCAATAGCCACAGACCCAAAATTCACGCCCCTTTATTTATAACGGTTTTCCTCTCCCCCTTGACATTCCACCACCCAACTTTCCCGCTCTATAAACAACACAACAAACATTACTATTACAAGACCAGAAGGAGAAGAACAAGAAGAAGAAGAAGGTCATCGATCCAAAGAAAGAAATAAAGAAAGAAAGTGATCACACAATGACGATGGAGACTCTGGCTGTAGCACCCACTCCAACACCAACGCCAACGCCAACGCCAACGCCAACGCCAACGCCCACGCCAACAACAGAAACAGTCAACAATGACACAGCAATCGCACTTGCCCAGCAAAAGAAGAACAGGATTCAAGTGTCTAACACCAAGAAACCTCTCTTCTTTTATGTCAATCTCGCCAAGGTTCCCACTTTTTCTTTGCTGGGTAGTCTTTTCTTGTTTTCAATAATGTACGTTTTGGATTGCTAATTTTGTTTTTTTTATGTTTTGGTATAATGGATAATTTATTAATGTGTAATTTGATTGTTTCTATCTTTACATGTATGTTTTTGTTTGGAATTTTTTTTCCTTTTCCTTTTCCTTTTCCTTTTGATAGGATCTTTGGAAGTTAGTTTTATACTTTTTATGGATCATAATCAAATCCTGCATTTTAAGTAGAAAAGTTGTTTTGGTATACTTTTATTTTATTAAAAACAATTCAATTTATCTTTTGAACTTACTGGATTTGTTTTAATCTACCAATATCATTCAAGTGATCAAGTCTTGTGTGTCTTTGCTCAACATTTCCATTGTTTTGTGATCAATAAATTTTATGGTTTTAGACTCTGATATGGGGGAATTTTTGGAGCATCAAGTAAATGCCTCTCTGTAGCAAAAAAAAAAAAAAGTTTCCTGCTTTTTAGTTTACTGTCATTCAATTGCTATAGCATATATAGCTCATCTGAAACTTTCCTGCCTATATATAGATGAGTTGTTTTTACTTTTCTTGTAGAAATGGTTTTGTTTTCTGGTCATAGATCTCTTAAATTATATGATAAAAGAATCGTGGTTAGATCCTTTTTAAGTGGATTTAAAGTTTTCCTTCTTCGTCCGTATGTTAGGATTAATTATGTGGTTATCCATCTGGTACAACTCTTTGAAATGGGATAGTAGACAAAACTTAAATAATTAAATTGAGATTATTTTGTCATTATTTTCCTTTTCTTCTTTAATGCGGAAGTGATGTCATTCTTACAAGAAAATCATGCCTACAATGTGATTTAATAGGACATCTTAACGTTTACTGATCATGTGAACATTATAATGTTGAGACTCGTATACTCCTTTAGATTGTACAGCTCCTGGATCTGTGTTTATGATTTTTATTTTAATCATGCATTGTGATTTTGTTGCAGAGGTACATGCAGCAGTATAATGAGGTCGAGCTTTCCGCCTTGGGCATGGGTATGTTCTACAAAGCCACATCTCATAGTTTTGTTATGTTTCTTATTTGTCTATGGAGTGGTAGTTTTGTCTTTCTGGTGGAGTTTCTGCCGACAATAAGCCATTAACAGTCTACGGAATGGTATGAGCTGGTATTGAGCAATTGTTGCTGTATCATGAAGAATACCGTAGAGACATGAGTGTAACAGGACCAAAGAAGGAGTTGCTAAAATGGTTCTTCTAAGCTTTGGTTTATCAGGACCACACGAATGTAGAGCATTTTTAATGAACAGTTGAAAATGATTTATGTAAAATGCATTTATAATCATGTTAGCGTAAGAACTGTTTTTGGTTTTAAACAAAAATCCATTCCATAGAGGTAGCGGAAAATCTTTGTAAGAGATGGAAGGAAACAATAACTTTGTATTGTGGTTATCATGTCTGTTTAAAAATTATTTTACATTTTATTACAGCAATCACCACAGTTGTTACAATCGCTGAGATTTTGAAGAACAATGGACTGGCCATCGAGAAGAGTAAGAATTTCCTCCTCCTAATACCGAGTCTTGTATTCATGATGAGGATATCTGATTTATAACATTTTTATTTATGGACCAAACAGAGGTTTTGACATCTACTGTTGGCATGAAAGATGAGAACAAAGGACGACAGATTCAGAAGGCTAAGGTATGGTTAATCTCATTATGAATCTTAATTTGATTCATCATCCTCTCATGTATGATAATTAATAACGAATTTTTCTTATTATCCTTTTCTTTATGGTAACTGATTGATTATTTTTCCTTGACTTCTAGATTGAGATTGTGTTGGAGAAGTCGGAGAAATTTGATAGTCTGATGAATGCTGTTAGTTCAGCTCCAGAGGAGGAGGCAGCGAAAGATAATAAGGATGATGAGAAACAGTGAAGGAAATTTGATGCTCTCTTGTTGTAGTTCTGTATCCACTTTTTTATTTTCCATCTACCTAATAGTGGCAGGGACTTATTTTTTCATTAAGTATTTTATCATGGATAATTTAGGAGTAGAGAGACAGTGGCATAGTGGGACGTTGCAGTTATATATATGCCTCTCTCTTTGCTCTGATTATACACCTGTAGAGATCATAAATGTTATTATACTGTTTCTTTGTTCACATGTACTCTTTCGGTGAATCTGCATTTAAAGGATTGTGTGAGCATCTAATCTCTGCTAAATTTACTTATAAAATCTATTCTATATAAAAGGATTGTTGGGACAGTAAATCTGATATGATCTGGGAACTAGGTGCGGCACGCGCACAATTTCACTTTACAGATGGTAAGAAATAGTAAAGTGTTTGGTCAGGATTTGACCATCATAAATTTTCTCTAACAATGCCATATATGTCATACATGGATAGTAATTAATTCATGAATGAAACCATATCTGTCATTCATGCATAAACATGTATAATCGGCTGACTTATATTTAAGGATTGGAATCCCTTTTCTTGACCTGAAATTAGTTTTTGCTAAGAATTTGTTAGGTATAGTGTTTGGAAATTGCTGCGCCGCCGTTGAGGTTCTGTTCGAGGTTTCAATAAGCGTTACAATAGAAGTTTCGCAATCAATAATGAATTTTCAGGATTACATTCGGTATGTTTAGATCTTAATGCTGTCCATGATTTGGCTATCAATAGCAATTGTTTTCTTCATTTTTTAGTTCAACTCATGCATGCTTTAGTTTGCAAACATGTTTGTTATTGTTAGATCCAGTTTTTTTTTTGAGTATCTGTGCAAAGGAAATCATGTTATTGCTTCCTCCAACCCAAAGTTCACTGCTATTTTTTTTTCACATCTGCTTCATTGCTTGGGATGCTTTCATTCTTTTAGATCCATCAGCGAAACCGTTTTTCTCCTCTTTTGTAAGCAATGTTTAGATCCATTAGCGAAAACATTTTCCCGCAAATTATCTAGTTCATTGTTAAATAATAACAATATGCTGATCTTGATTGTATCGAAATCTCCGGTTACATTTCTAATGAGTGATAAAGATGAAAGTGATCAGAGAAGCTGCAGCCTTGATCAGCACTTGTAATGATCCGCGCAATCATTTCTAAGCATGCATGGTTTATCTCTTCTTGGTGAACTGTGGGGCCTAGTTCCTCTCATTTCTTTGTGAAATTTACAGATCGTCATCCTACATCTTTTACGTCTGATTTTTAATGTTGTTTCCTGATATGTTTTACTCGTACACACCTAGAGTGCCCTTCAAGGGATAAACAGTTTGGCGATATATGAACCTATTTGCTAATTCACAGTGTGTAAATCCTGATAGGCAAGCACTCACCTTTTATGGAGAAACTCAAGTTTATAGTAGTTTTGTATGCATTCACACAGCATACCCTTAGTTAGACAGCAGCTCCAAGTCAGGATGCCCTATTGACCAGTGAGTCTTAGACGTTGACAGAGGAATATCCTTTCAGTAACTAAGTCTCTGAGTCTTCTGCATGAGTCAAGGTGTTAGATTCCATAGAGATATAGAGTTAATTATAAAATCATGAATCTATCTAGTCAAAGATTCAGGTTTTGAAGAAAATTTATAGAAAGGTAACTTAGTTTTAAACTAGTCAGTCCTGGACGTTGACAGAGGACTAGGACTGTCTCATGCATACAACATTTCTGGCAAATAGACAGAGGACTAGGACTGCCTCATGCAGACAACATTTCTGGCAAATAGATTAGGTTTTCTATGAAGCATTTCTTTCTGGATAACTGAATGGAAGAGTGCCATTTGCAAACAGAATTGTAGGCTTATTGCTTTCCAGAATTTCACCTATCAATCACAATTTCTCTCTCTAATCATGCAACTGAGTCCTCAATTTATATCTTTCATTGTCTAGACAGTATAGATTGTTGTATGCTCCTGTTTAGCCCATTATATAAGTTATAACCCAACCCAACTAGGGTTATTTTCATCATTTTCCAGTCAAAACAAGGACCACATTGCAAACTCAAGATTTTATCTGGGCCACAAAATCAAAACCCAAAAATCTCCTTAAAACGGAAACTCCTCTTATACACGCGCACACACCTCAGACACAGAACACAGTCTCTCTGTCTCCCTCTCGCTCCCCATATATGCTGCAACACTTTTCCAGACCTAAAACAGAAAAAACCCACGAACTCTGTCCAACTTTCACTGCTTTTCAAAACCCAGATTTTCTGCTTGTCTCTTAATGTAAGTTCTTGCTTAATCTCGTCTTCTTGGTGCTTTATTACTGTACTTCTTTAGGGTGTTAGTTGTTATTTCTTGCATAACTGTTGTTGGGTTATTTCGTTAATGCTTTGTTTTCAAGTCATTTAGGTTGCTTGGCTATGACCCTTTTATTGGTTTTTGTTGATTAACGATCCTATGCACTTTTTCTTTCTTTTTTTTCTTGCTCAAAAAGGGTTCCTTTTCAGATTGAGGAATTAGGGTTCGCAGTTTTCTTGTTTATTATGGGTGGTTTTGAAATAGTATATAGTGCTTGGTATTTGCCTGGGCGTGTTTTCCATATATCCTATAAGATACGTGTTTTTGTTTTGTTTGTTTTTTGTGTGTATGTTTGTATATTGATGAGGGGTTATTGGGTTTGAATTTTTTTAAGAATTCATGGAATCTTGGCAGTGGAACTGTTATCTATAATAAAGAAAGAAGAAACTAGGCCTGTTTTCTTAAACTCAAATATGTAGGGGGCAGGGTAAGGTATATAGGCGAATGCTAGTGATGACAGCGGCGCCAGACTCCCATTAAACACACGCCTCTTGCATTTCAAGTGATTTCACCACATTGATTGTCGCTGCAAGGATGTAAAAAACTTAAAAAGAGGATTAATATTAATATTAATATTAATATTAAATTAATTAAAAAAAACTAAAGGAGGAGGAGGAGTTTGTACTGTATCCCTAGACTCATAACACTATTCATGGAATTGTGATCTGACAAATTTGTCCCTGGGCAGGATTTGACGGTCTTTTTACCATGATTCAATGTAATTTCCAAATTATCCGTGGTAGATAAGTTTTCTCAATTTTTTAGAACATTTAAATCACTTAAATACCCTCGGAACTAAAAAAAAAAGGATGGCTTAAGCTCAGGGGTTCTTATGTTTTTATTTTTATTTTTTATTAACGTTAAATTACTTAATCACCTCTTGGTTCAAAATTAATAAAACTATCTTTTAGGGTTTTTTTTGGTCTTTTCAGCATGATTTTTTTTTTGTTAATGTCAATTTAACTGGGGGGCTTTTTTGTATTTTAATAAATTTTTAATAAACTTTGTTGGCACGTGCCAGCATGTAGGATTGTAGGCAGACCCCATGCTCTTTGAGCAACACATGCAGGGTAATCAGTTACCAAACCCTACCTTCCGCGGCGTTTAAAAGGTCTCGATGCTCCTTCCATGATGGGGAGGTGTGTGTGTGCCAATAATCTATAAAATTAGAATTCTCTTTCAATTTCAACCTTTTTTTTTATTTTAAATTTAGTTATTATTCTCTTGATTGCTATTTATTTTGTTTGAGATTTTTTTAAATTGTTTTTTTTCTCAATCTCATTCTCATGTTTTTTTTCCTATCAAACTTGATTTCTATTTTTTTTATTGTTATCTTTTTTTACCTTGATAAGTTTTTTTAAATTAATATTTTTTTTCACGATTTATCCTTCAACATTAAATTGGTTGAGAATTAAGTTTCTTCATTGAACTCGGGTTTAAATTTTAAAGGTTGCGAGTTTTAGAGATTAGACCAAGTTTAAAAGGTTTGCATCGAGTTTGTTTGGTTTTTTTTCTTTTGCTTAAGCGCTTTTTTTTTCATCCTTCAACATTTATTCAATTTGAAAATGAGTTCTATTATTTTTATTCATTTGATTTATCTAAAATTTTGCGCTGGTCTTGAAAATGACCTTGGTTATCTCAAGTCCTTTTCATATGTTGTTCTTTGTTGGGTTTTTTTATCTAATTCTTTAAATTGATAATTTTTTTCGATTTTGTTCTTTAATATTTAGAATATTTTTTTTAAACAATTTGTAAAATTATAATTCATTTTCAATTTCATCTCCTTTAATTTATTAATTTTTTTGAATTTAGTCCATATTCTTTTGATTGCTATTTATTTTATTTTAAATAATTTTTTTTAACAATTTCATTCTTTTTAAGTTTTTTATTTCTTGTCAAATTTGATCCCTGTTCTTCTTTTTTTGCTTTGATAAATTTTTTAAATTGATATTGTTTTTGTTTCTATAATTCGACATTAGATTAGTTGGGAATTGAGTTTCTTAACTGAGTCCGAGTCTATGATTTCATGGGCTCTGGGTTTTAGGGATTAACCTAGGTTTGAGAGGTTAGCCAGATTTGCTTTTTTTTTTTTCCTCCTTGTTCTTTAAGCTTATATTTTTTAAGTTTCATTTTTCAACATTTATTCAATTGGAGATTGAGTTTCGTTAATTTTATTTATTTGCTTTCTTTAGGATTATTTATTTATTTTGAAAATAACCTGGGTTTTCTCAAGTCTTTTTATTATTGTTATTTGTTTGATTTACTTTGGGTATTCAATATTAAATTAGTTGAGAATTAAACTTTTTGATTCAATCCGGGTCTAGTATATAATGGGTTGAGAGTTTGAGATCTTAGCCCGAGTTTAGAAGGTATGCTTAGTTTGTATGATTAATTTTCCCCCTTCTTTTAAACTGATTTTTTTTTAATTTCATCTTTCATCATTTATATCATTAGTGATTAGATTTCTGTTTTTCTTTATCTGTCTACTATAGGTTGTCCTGAGTTTTTTTATTTGTTGTTTTTTATTGGATTATTTGGTAAGTTTTCTAAATTAATAATTTTTTATTGCTGATTTCATCATTCAACATTGTATCAGTTGGTAATTTTTTTTTTTGGTTCCTTCTTTCGAGGTTAAGGTTTTTTGATTTTAGGCTTCGTATTTTCTTTTTATCTGTCTATACTAGTCCCATCACCCAGACTATAAAATTTGTGGGTTGGCTTAATTTTTTTAGGGTTGTTTTTTTAAATTTAATATTTTTTATGCTCTGTCTTTCAACATTAAGTTGTTTGGATTTGAGTTGTGTGATATTTGCAGGCCTGCCTTCTATTCAGTTGTCTCATTTACATGATCCAGATCACAGAGTTTGGTTTGCTTGGTTTTTTTTTTTTTTTTAATTGACCCTTTTTTAAATTTTATTTTTCGACACTGGATTTGTTTGGAATTCAATTACGAGTCTTTTTTATTTGTTTATCCCAATCTCATAACACGATTTGCAAATTTGGCATGTTTGGTAAGGTTGACCTAGGTTGTTTTTTTTGTCTTCCACATTTGATTGGTTGAAATCTTAACTTCATTAGCCTTTTATTATACCCTTTTTTTTTTTTGTAGGTTGTTGTGATTTTTTTTAAAGTTGGTACATGTATCATCCTTTTTGTTTTTTTTTTTTCAGTTGGTTCTATGCCTCGAGTTGCATTTTTTTAAAACTTTTTTAAAACACGTTCGCTTCACTCGAGCGTCTTTTTTTTTTAACCAAAAAATTGTTCTAGACCGCGGCATAGTGTGGGCCCACAAACTAGTATGTATATATATAATTTCATCATTTGTTCCTGCAAGTAGTAGTATTTGTGGCGTTGATGAGTGGCCCTTGTTCAGGTTGTATATGTG
>Ga0307510_10007683_pt1 | contig 12855 bp, 15 predicted proteins | sample 12_EM_MG_FD_207224 | JGI IMG/M metagenome (GOLD analysis project Ga0307510, IMG submission 207224) | Populus trichocarpa ectomycorrhiza microbial communities from riparian zone in the Pacific Northwest, United States - 12_EM | ecosystem: Host-associated > Plants > Roots > Unclassified | place... | reverse complement strand
AGCGTTGACGGGTGGTATAGTATAGAACTGCACCACTGTTGTATTGTTGACCGTTGACATGATACGATGCTATATTTTACTGGTTACTATAGTGCTTGATCAGATTAAAGCCTACCGTATCCTGCATTCTGTCCGCATCTCGTATCTTAGAAACCACCAAGAAAGAGGGCAAGATCGAATTCAGCTGGTTGATTGCATTATTTGCATAGCGAGAAGATGGAAACGGGATACAGAACGAGCGGTGTCTGTCATGTAAGGAAAGGCAAAGGGACGAGTCTGGAAGGGAAAAACTGTATGTCAAATCAAGTAAACTCAACGTGAAGCGTGTCTGGGCCTCTACATTGTGACCATCTGTCGGTCGTAGCTACTGGTTCAAATTGCAATGGTTGACACCGCAGAGGGATCAGTTGGGCACGCGCACGTCATTACAGGACTATATAAGTACCTATCGAAAGTAACAGCGCAAATGGAAAGTAATCAAGGGACCAACAGAGCGTTTTTTTTGTTGGGAGTGACAGATGTATCAGGTCTCCGCCGCGCCGCGGCACACGGCGGTATACGAATGTTCGAACCCTTATAAGGCACCTTCCCTGCACTCTGGCCTGCGCCCTTCAAGTTGCAACATCAACTGGGGTCACACCCTCAAACTGACCCCTCTCCTCATGAGGCTGTTCCGTAGGCACAAGGGGGACCCATGCAAACAGGGAAGCGAGACTTGCGTCTCAGGGCCTCACAGGCAACGGGGCGATCGATTGTCGACAAAGAAACGCAGCGCATGCCAGTGTATGGCCCGAAGTTGAGTTCGTTCCAGTGCTACAAATGAGTCACCCGTATCTCAGAAGCTGTATTGATGTGGAGCGCAGGTACTGTAGTGTCTTCCGCAGTGGTTGCACCAGGGAAGTCACGACAAGTGGGTCGGTGGTGGGCTGAATAATTCATGATGCATGATGCATGACAGGCAAGCGGCGCGGTGTCAGAAGGCCGGGAATGCTTCCAAACGGCGCTCAAGCTGGCAACAGGCGGTTGGTTGTACAGTATGGTGACTGTAGAAGCCCTTGTTCCGCAGTCCTTACGTTGAGCACCATACGAGTAGCCAGCCCGATAATCTCGTTCGGTAGTTCATTTGCTACGAGGGTGAAGACTACCACACGCGTACACCACTCACGAGTCACGAAACATCATGGCATACACCAACTCTTACAAGCCTCCTGACGTCCCAGTGCTCCCACCTGGGTATTATGGCCCGGACCCATACGACATCAACTGGATCATGCCCCTCCATGAAGAGACACTCGAATCCGAACGTGTCAAGCTGACGCCTTTCATACCCTCTCTCCACGCAAAGAAGTACGCGGAGCAGGTCGCCGCCCACCCCGAGCTGCAACGCTATTGGTCATTCAACCTCTCGACTCTCGACGAGATCCTGACGACGATCGAGTTAAGGGCACGGCGGGACCCGACGTGGATCCTCTTCGCGATCATAGACAAGGCACACGGAGGCGGCACGTTTGCGGGGTTGATCGGGCTGGTCGACGCGTCGCCGGCGAACCTGAGCGTCGAGATTGCGTGGGTGCTCGTGTTTCCCGAGCGGCAGCGGACGTACGTGACGTCCAACGCGATCGGCCTCCTCCTGCAATACTGCCTCGAACTGCCCGGCGATCCACAGCGGCCCGGACTTGGAATGCGGCGCGTGAAGTGGACGGCACACACGGACAACCGTCCGTCGCACGCGGCGGCGAAGCGCATGGGGTTCAGGGAGGAGGGCGTACAGCGCTGGGCGTACGTGATACCCGAGGACATGGAAGGGCACGGGATCGCGCTACGAGATGGGGATCCGGAGAGTCCAAAACCGGGACGGCATAGTCTGGTATTCTCGCTGTGTGGAGATGATTGGGAGAGGGGGGGCAGAGAGCATGTGCAAGGGATGATTGACCGCCACGTATAGGACATTTTATCGGGGATAGTACGGGTGAACGTGTGTATGACAGTTGGTGTGGTCTGATGAGGTAATCAGGACCATTATAATCCAGGGCGGTGCAAAGAGCAGCCAACTCACGGACACCCTCAACCAAACGTAGACTCTGCTGCGCTACGCCATCTGCCAAGTGCAACAATCCCAGATGGTCGACCCAACGTATGTATCCCACCACTCAGTCCCTCCCTTTCCACTTAATCTCTCATTCCTATTCAGCTCTTCTCCCTCTGCCGGACGTCTCCATTCCGTAAAGCTAACAGGTTCCTTACCCTCACTCTCCTAATTGTCTTTTTCACTCACTCATCCACCCAAGTTCTCGCTGCTAGCGGCCTCGTCAAGCGTGACCTCTTTTCTCTCCCGAATCCCTTCGCAGTCATCACAACCGACGGCACCGACCTCCGCCAGACGACAGTCTTCAAGAGAACCTTAACCCCTTACTGGAACGAAACATTCGAGCTGTTGCGTGCCTTATCGCTTCCTCTCTTTTTACTACTCCCTCATTCTTCCCCTCAGCTCGGTCAGAGATTCCTCAAAAGTTCTAATTCAAGTCTTTGATCAACGCAAGTTCAAGAGAAACGATCAGGGTTGCCTTGGATCTGTGTCCATCACCGTTGGAGACGTGCTCAACTCTACCCAGGGCGGCCACGGTATCGTCCTCTCCTCTCCTCTCCCCTTCCATCCCTTCTCATACTTACACACCACACCACTTTTAGTCATCCAGAACCTTGATCTTCAACCCGGCCCCGACGGCCAATTCGTTCACGGCAAGCTGATGTTTTCTCTCTCCACTGAATCCACCCAAGAACCCTCCCGCAACGGTCAGCTATCCCCACCACTCGATCTTGCCCACTCCTTGCACGACATGCACCTATCTTCATCATCACCGCGTCCCAGCAGCAGCAACGGCAGCAGCAGCACTATGCCCACCCGCAGCCGCAGCTCCCAGCCACCTGTCACCCCATATAACCGAGATGGCGCTTTAGCGCCCGCCGCACCGCACCACTTGCAGCCATCCCATTCCTTTACTTCCCTACCCCCAAGAAGTCACGAAACCCCTTTACAACGCATATCCCATCTCCCCGAACCTATTCCTCATCCCCATCAGCCTGCTGACCAACCGGCGCCACCGGGCTCCGCACCCGCACCTTCCTCGGCTCCGGTACCACAGGCCGTTCCGCGAACGGAGGATCTTCCACCTGGTTGGGAGCTCCGCTTCGATCAACGTGGGCGTTCATACTACGTTGACCACACCACGCGTAGTACCACATGGACCCGCCCATCGGTCAACCCTGCCGCGATCGCTCCTCATCCATCCGCTCCCACCCAAGTTCCCGAGGAGGTCCTGACCCCGAATACGACCAACGCCGATGGCACCTACGCCGATGTGCGGCTACCCGTTGGCTGGGAGGAACGTCGCACTGCTGACGGTCGCCCATATTTCGTCGATCATCACACACGCACCACAACATGGAACGATCCGCGCCGCACTACCGTAACGGCCGCTGCCGCCGCAACGACGACAGCGATCGCGAATCGCGCTGCCCTCGGGCCGCTGCCATCGGGATGGGAGATGCGCATGACCTCGACCAGACGCATATACTTTGTCGATCACAACACGCGCACGACGACGTGGGACGACCCCCGGTTGCCCTCGGCTGTCGACGCAGATGCACCGCAGTATAAGCGCGATTACCGGCGGAAGGTCGTCTATTTCCGCGGCCAACCGTCGATGCGTGTGATCGCCGACGCCAAGTGCGATGTGCGTGTGCGGCGCGGATGGGTGTTCGAAGACAGCTTTACGGCCGTCATGCGCCTTCGGCCCGAGGACCTGCGTAAGCGGCTGATGGTCAAGTTCGAAGGCGAGGACGCGCTCGACTATGGTGGTGTCTCCCGCGAGTGGTTCTTCCTCCTTTCCCACGAGATGTTCAACCCGAGCTATGGCCTGTTTGAGTACTCGGCCCATGACAATTACACGCTGCAGATCAACCCGGCCTCGGGCGTGAATCCGGAGCACCTCGACTACTTCAAGTTTATCGGGCGCATCCTCGGTCTCGCCATCTTCCATCATCGGTTCGTCGACGCATATTTCGTTCCAGGTTTCTACAAGATGGCCCTCGGCAAGAAGGTGAACATAAAGGATCTCGAGGCCATCGACTTCGACCTCCACAAGGGCCTCAACTGGATGCTGTGCGTTTCCCTTTTCTGGATGGACACTGCCTTCAGAACTGATACCCCTCTCTCATAGGGACAACGAAATCGCGGGTGTGCTCGAAGAGACTTTCTCCGTCACCGAGGACCGCTTTGGCGAGCTCGTCATTGTCGAGCTCAAACCTGGCGGCGCCGACATACCCGTGACGGACGCAAACAAGGAAGAGTACGTCGAGCACGTCGTCTCACATCGCATCGCGGGACGCATAGCGGAGCAGTTCCGCGCGTTCCTGGAGGGACTCGGGGACGTGCTGCCCTTGGACCTGCTGCGCGTGTTCGACGAACACGAGCTCGAGTTGCTCATCGGAGGAATGACCGAGATCGACATGGACGACTGGACGCGCTTCACCGATTATCGAGGGTACGAAAAGACGGACCGGGTGATCGAGTGGTTCTGGACCTGCCTGCGCTCGTGGCCGACGGAGCGCAAGGCGCGCCTGCTGCAGTTCACCACCGGCACCTCGCGCGTGCCCGTCAACGGCTTCAAGGATCTCCAGGGCAGCGACGGCCCACGCCGGTTCACGATCGAGAAGAGCGGCGATCCGAGTGGCTTGCCTCGGAGCCACACGTGCTTCAATCGGCTCGACTTGCCGCCATACGAAGATTACGAGAGTTTAGAGAAGAAGCTGCGGTTCGCAATCGAGTACGTCCTTTTTTTTTTTTTTTCTTTCTTTCTTTCGAGGGTGAAGGGGCGCGTTGCTGATTCCGATGATCCGTGGTGCTCTTTTATATATGACAGGGAGACGGAAGGCTTTGGACAAGAGTAGACGACCGTAGATCATGATCCGGACCCGACGTGGGTAAAAGTAGAGGGTCGGACGGGTCTTGCGGGGATACGGGGACGGAGGCGAGGCTGGAACGGCTGGCTGGCTCTGGTCCGTGTCTCTCCTCTTCCTTTGCTCGCTTTGCTTTGCTTTGCCTGGCTTGGGTCGCCCTTGCTTTGCTTCTCTTCCCTCGTTCTACGCCTAATCTCTTCCCATTCAACTGCATATACTACCTCATTGCCCTCGATCTCTCCTCTCCACTCCATCAATTCGCGGATCACCAAGCCTTTGTTCGCCCCCTTGCATTTGATAATTACAATACGAATTCCTTTTTTTTCTTTTTTCCTTCATGTCTATGATGATGATTCAACATCACAATGACGGTGGTGACGACAAGTATCGCAAAAATATGCCTTTTTTGTTGTATAATACTTCCCTTTGCTGTTTTCATCGTGCTTCGACCCCTTTCCCCTCTTACATACTCTGTGATCGTCCTCGTTAGGTCGTAGTACCACAAATTTGTGCGGGATCTGTCTGATACATATATAAAATACATTTTTTTCCTTTTTTTTTTTTCGTGCCGTGACAGCTGTCAAATCATGTGATGTGAGCAAGTGAGGCACAAGGCATCGATATGATTGGCTCGGAGGTTTCCGACGGCTGAGGTTGAGTTTGCACTTTGCTGGGGCGTAAACGGTGGTACAGTAGTATTGCGTGCAATAGATTGTATCAGTCCGCACCGGCACAGGGAGGTGAAGGATGTTCCGATTTACACGTGCAAAAGGATTCGTGTGAGCGTGATTGATCACCATAGTTCAAATATTACATAATCACATTGTTTCCCATTCCTTTCGCCGCTGCTGCTGTGGCATATGCATTCTAACCCCTCGGACTAAAACTAGCCATCGTTACAAATCCCCACCTTTTCGAGTCCACTCCACATATTCTCTGGTTACACATCGTGCATGTTCCAGGGAAAGTGGCGGTGATGGCAACAAGGAGGGTGGTGTATTTCTTGCGTTTCTCCGGTACGACCTTCTGCGCGATCGCATTATACTCCCCGCCACTTGACAATTAATATTTCCCTGCTCGCCCTTTCTGAAACCTTCCAGTTTTACATCCAGAATTCGAGGGAATACAAATAGCACTTTTGCTTTTTCACGCCCTCCTGGCCCTAAAATTCTTACGTCAAACGCTTGTTGCCGCGCCTCTGTCGAACCGAAGACCAGCTTTTACCCCCCCCCCCAGACAGTTCTTCCTGCTCGCCTTGGCTGTACAGTTTTTGCTCTCTCCTGCCTTGCCTAGAGCTGAGAATCGCTGTTGTACCCTTCACTTCTACTCATATGTCGTCGATACCCGGAGTCATCGAGGGCGACTCGGACTCGGACGGGTCCACACGTGGCATGCCCTGGCCTCGACTTGTCCCACTCTCTGCTGTGATAGTGCATGTACGGAACGCCTTGTAGCTCGGACCTGTACCTCTCTTCTCACGCCAAATGGTTGACCTTCACCCTTTCCCTGCCCCCCGAGGCTCATCAACTGATAATGGTTCCGTGGTGTTGAAGATCACTTCGACGCCATTCTCCGTCATCTTTTCTTCCCTCTTCTAAATTGCCAGTTTAACTCGCGCGGTTTCTTCTCTCGCACAGCGGCGCGGGGTTATATCCTTATCCAGTGCATACAGTAACACGCTATATGAAGCTCTCTTAGATTCCAGCCTATGAAACGTGCCCCTAAAAGTACCATGGTGTAAGTCTAGGTGGCTGTCTATGCGACTTGCTCAATCCCATCTCTGACGTGGACACACAGAAGCAGGCCTGACCGCATCCCGGCTCTTTATGGTCCAATTTTTATGCGCATTCCTCCTATGTTGGTTGGGTGCATTGTTGCTCTGCAACTCATGCAGGTGCACACCTTGCTACTCTTATCCGCAAGCCATCTCTGAATGTCCATATCTTCTACATCCACCTAAACAGACGGGACCACCAGACAGAAAGGCAAGTCGGCAACGAATCATCCACGCGACGTGACCAGCTCCCTTCTTCGGCACTTCGCAACTATTGCATGTATGTTACTTGTCGCGCCAGTCCTGCTTTTCAATCGAGTGGCTGGATTTTTCATCGAGGAGAGGGTGCGCAAGCTAATACCGTGACATGGCACCATAAATCCACTCGTACAGTACATGTTAGAACTATAACTAGGCACTCGAGTTCAAGGAGCCCCCTAACTCCTGTTTCAGCAATCCGTGGGTCGGGCCATGCCTGACCCCTAACCGTCTATCATCCTTTCTCGCCTCCCACCTCTCGCCATGTATTACCTAGGCCCCAGCGCAGGAGGTCTGTTCTTTTTGACGCCTTGGTTACCCTCGTCGGCAATAGTCTCTAACTAGGGCAAACAGGACCCGGGGCACAGCACACAGATGCCAAGATAAATGATGATGTACTCGTCGAGATATTCGACGCTTGCCGCCCAGACAATACGAACCCCAACCAGGATCCACGGCGCTGGTGGCACAGGCTCGCACACGTGTGCTCGAGGTGGCGACGTATCATACTCGACTCGCCAAATCGTCTGGGCCTAACTCTCGTTTGCACCCAACGTACGCCAGTAGAAGACCTACTGGCTCATTCGCCGACCTTTCCCATCATCATACACTATAGCATCCCCTTTCCTTCTGAACCGCAAAACTATTTAGAGGGCATCCGTCTTGCGCTCCTACATCGTGACCGCGTGTGTCGTATCCACCTTTGGCTGCCCTCTTCGTCCTTACACAAGGTGTTTAATCACATGAAGGGACCTTTCCCCGTCCTGGAAACGCTTCAATTGTCTTGCCCATCTCTCACAAACGAATGCGCTAGGCTCCCCAGTACGTTCAAAGCCCCGAAATTACGACACCTCCAGCTATCCGACTTCACACTTGTTCCCCAGAAGACTCCCCCGCTCAATACCACCATATGTCCCCCGTCTCTAGTCAGCTTTTCACTTGGAGAGATTACACCCATTAAGTATCAGTCCCCGGCGGTCTTTGTGGAATGTCTTTCAGTCATGCCGCAACTCAAGAGTCTAAAGATTGGTTACCTCGTCCCAGTTGAACAAGGGGGCCAAGACCGATCAAGCCGACAGGCATTGCATTCGACACTTCTTCTTACTAACCTCGAAGAGCTCCAGTTCCGCGGAAAAAGTGACTATTTCGAGGCCCTCGCTGCTCGGATCACTGCCCCTTCTCTCAAGAAGTTGTTCCTCACATTCACCGACTGGCTCGAGGACGTCACATTGCCAAACCTCTCAGAGCTTATTCGTGGGACTACGGATCTTCCCAAAAATTGCAAATTTGCTAGGGTAAAGTTCGAACACGAGACCTCCATAGTGATGGATCAGAACGAATTACGGACGGGGCGCGGGGCATTCGAACTGATGTTTAGCTTGCGTCCGTGGAAAAGTTCTTTCGAAACGCGACTAAAGATTGCAATACACGTCTGTGGAGAGCTTCCATCGGTCTCTGACGTTACGTCACTTTTGCTCGAGTACGCATTGGTTGACGGGTGGCCACGGACCTCACGGACGTCGGATATCGACCGCGAAATGTGGCATAGACTACTTGGGCTCTTCAAAAACGTCGATACTCTTCGCGTGGTCGATCGTCTCGTGGACGAACTCGATAATGCGTTGCAGCCAGACGCAGGCGACAGGGTTTCGATCCGCACGGCGTTGCCCAAGTTGAAGAAGGTAGTGTTCTATGGCCCCTATGGGTCAAGAGTAGTCCAAAGCGTAGCGAATTGAGCGCGCGAGTAGATCGATGACGTATACCCTGTCACACTCGTTTGCTACCATTTGGCGTGTTCCAGCACGCATCAGCCATTCCTTGGCGACCCTCATACCATGGACCGGGTTTCTGTATTATCAGTTACCATGTCTACCTGCATGTTCTGAGGTGAGTAGCAGTACATCCTCATTATGTAATAGTTCCTACGTTTACCTACATGTTCTGAGGCCTGACACATGCCCACTGGCAGAACTGAAATATAACTTTCATGCTTTCTACACAAGGAATCGCCTTACGCTAGTTTGAAAGGTTGCGTATCGTGCCAGAGAAGCATCGATTTGGAGCAGCCCCAGAATACATGCATATCATTTATCATAAGTCCTTGGTCATGTCATTTTCTTGAAATTTGTGAATCAACCATTGCCCCCTCCCTGAAAAGCAAGCATTGGGTCTAGATAAAATTTGATCGTAAAACAGAATAATGAAATATTTCCCACAGTTTATCTTGGTTTTTGCTGCAGCTTGAAACACCGAAACATGCTTATAGTGAACCTTTCCAGTGCCCGAAAAACCGAGCCACCTCCCCAACCTTGGGCACGCCCTCTCCTAGCCGCGAACCCGTACGCGCCGACCTCCGCCCTCGCCTAGGCGACCATGGCCGCCTCGCAGACGCTCTCTGAGCTCGTTGTGCGTGAGTGGCTGTACGAGACTGCACTGCCGGCGCCACGCCCATACGCGTCGACGGGCTATTGGCGCTTCACAAAGCACCGCGTGACGCAGGGACGCAGGACGGGGAACACAGGTCGTGCGGCTGAGAACGTGGTGCGGCCCGTGCGGAAGATGGACCACGACGCGGTGGTGAGGGAGGCGGAGATTGGGCGCAGTCTGGCTGGAACGACGCGGTGCGTAGTGGCTTTGTGTCATATTCTCGGTCTCATCTCCCCTGTTCTCTGCCATTCTTAGAGCTACGACAGGATATGCTATCTCACACGTTGTTTGGGTATGTAGATGCGCGTCAGGAACATCGGAGACGCGATCGAACTTTGCCGTGATGCGCATCAACCATGGCACGCGACGAGCATCCGTGACTCTCTTCTCTTTTCAAGACCAGCCATTTGTGTGCTTTCGTGTTTTTCTTCCAAATAACCCCTAATTGAAGCCCGCCCGTTGTATTTTCAGGGACGACAGAGCAGGACGATGATGCGGAAGAAGACGGGGAAGGCAACCCAGATCTCTGGCACGGGAACAAACGGCGCGCGTTGTGGAAGTCCTCTTGTACGCGCGCAGCCTTCGATTCTCGCCTATCGTCCGCGGAAAGTGCATTGTATGCGCACTCGCATCCTCTATCCATCCATCCAGACCTCGAGCGTCCTAAGATCTGCATGTCGTGCGTGGACGCACGTTGAACGACGATCTCGCTTTTGTGTGAGGAGCGCCAGAGCAAAGCGATCGCGCGGTTGGGTGGCGGATTTTGGGAGCCCTCTGGAAGAGTGTCCGATGAGGTCGGCGAGGGGGAAGCGGGCGACAGAGAGGAAGAGGCCTGGTGGGTGGAGACCGAGCAAGAATTACAGACGCTGGCTACGGCACAGTTGCCAGAGGGATTGGGTGCTGGCGACCCGTTCCACACATCGCAGCTACACAATATCCTGGTCCGAACAGACGCGTTACTGGACTATTTCGCGTCGAGGCTCCGAGGTGGAGCGTACAACCCCGAATCATCCGAGTGCATCATTTCCATCCGTTCGCTATGACTTCTTAATTGTTCATGCGCCCTCCTTGCCGATAACCTCGTTAACAGGTACCCAACGATGACACGTTTTTTCGCCCACTTATGTCTCTACCTACAAATGATCGATATCGCCGTTTCTCCACTGGCAATACATATTATCCTCGAAGCATATCTCCAAGTGCTCGAGGTACGTCATTTCCCTCACCTGTTAACCCAAATTGCCTGATGAGACTGCGTTGACAGGGCGCAGGCCAGCGTTCTCTCATCGCCATGTACGCTGGAGCACTAGGCGACAAAGCTGTCGGGCGCTATGTGTTCTTCCTGACCTCCCTCGCGATCGCCGCTGGCAGTAGAACGACGCATGGCGCTGCAACGCGCGCGCAAGCACGGACTGGATGATCGTACGGCGGAGCGCAACATTGGGCGCGCGTTCGACAACCTCCCTTCTTCTGTCAAGGGTCTACTATCATGGCCGCGCGCGAGCCCGCGGAAGAGGCAGAAATGCTGCTTGTCGGGTCGATCGAACAGTGGTCGAGAAAGACACGTACGACACTTCGTTGGAGCAAGCGAATGTCACTGAGGTGCTCGGTGCGTACATCCTGCCTTTTTTTAGCGCGTTTACGGTGCTTACCTTCGTCGCGTAAGCTCGCGGAAGGGTCAACGTGGCGCGTTTGCTCCTCGACATGCTCCCTCCAGAATTGGCTACTATTACCACACCCGAGGATCGCACGGCGGGATACCTGGATTATCGACAATTCTTCCTCGCTTGGGAGACGCTCGAGCGTGCGACAGAATGCCAGGCGCTCGAGGCTCCACAAATGAGCCGGGACACTCGCACAGCATGGATCAGGGTTACGGTGTGCATGTTCCTTCCTTTCTTACTGTTATCATTGGTATTCACAGCAATGGCTGCAGGGCCTCGTGGCTACCGCACATGAGCGGACATTAAAGCTGTTGACTACCGATTGGTTAGTCCTGGAAGGCGGGATCCTCCCTAGTGCGTCCCACTCCACGACGTTTTTTCTTTGTACCTCGTCACTCACTGGGCAACACCCTGCAGTTGACCGACGCGTGCGGGAACTGGCACGCATCCGCCCGTTGTTCGTCCCGAACGCATCCTCCGCCCGCACACGCTCCTCGTTTCCTCGCGGACTCGCTGACCCGAGCACGTTGTTACCACGGCCCCCACCCCATTCGTGCACTCATCCCCGCCGATCTGGTTTATTAGCGGCGGCACGCCTTGTTCCTGGCGAATATCGTCGCGGACTCGAGGTACATGTTGTTCACCGAGTTCGCGGGGGAGTAATGGATGAAGGCTGAAGGAGTACCTTGATGCCGTGCGCACTGCTGGACTGGCAGGGTTGGAACATGGGGGATCGGATTCGTTCAGTTCAGGGTTGCGCGTGTTGCGCCTTTGTTGTCTTACGTAACGGTAGGGTTGTTGTTCCCGCATTATCGCATTCCTTGCCAAGCTGCCGCTGTGGCACATGCATTCCAACACCCCGGGGTAAAACTGGTCATCGCAACAGATACCTACTCTTTCGAACCAATTCCACATATTCCCTGGTTACACATCCTGCATGTTCCAGGGACGGCGATGGTGATGACCACGAGGAAGACACATTCCTTGGGTACTCGCTTACTCTCATCTCCGACCTGGACATGCGGAAGTTGGCCCAACCGCATTCCGGCTCTTATGGTGTCGATTGGGTGCATTGTCCCATGTAGGTGCACACATTATCACTCTTATCCGTAAGCCGTCTCTGAATGTCCGTATCTTCTACATCCATCAGAACAGACGGAATCCCCAGACAGAAAAGCAAGTCGGAAGTCGGCAGTGAATCCACGTGACCAGCTCCTTTGTTCGTCACTTCGCAACTATTCCATGTACGTTACAGTACTTGTCGCGCTGGTCGCGCGTTTCAATCAAGCAGCCGGATTTTTCCATCGAGGAGAGTGCTCAAGCTACATGGCACCATAAATCCACTCAACTCATGTATATGTTATAACTACATGACCAGCCCCCTAACTCCTGTTTCGGCGGCTGGGGGTCGGGGTCGGAATAAGCGGAACAAACGAAACAATGCGCGACCCTGACCCCTAACCGTCTATGATCCTTCTCGCCTCCTACCTCTCGCCATGCATCACCTAGACCTCAGTGTAGGAGGTCTGCTCTTTTTTACTCCTTGGTTACGCTCGTCGACAAGAGTCTCTAACTAAGACAAAACAGGACAGCGCACAGATGGCAAGCTAAGTGATGATGTACTCGTCGAGATATTCGACGCTTGCCGTCCAGACAATATGAACCCCAACCAGTATCCACAGTACTGGTGGCACAAACTCGCACACGTGTGCCAGAGGTGGCGACGTATCATACTCGACTCGCCGAATCGTCTGGGCCTAACTCTCGTTTGCA
>Ga0307510_10007682_pt1 | contig 12856 bp, 7 predicted proteins | sample 12_EM_MG_FD_207224 | JGI IMG/M metagenome (GOLD analysis project Ga0307510, IMG submission 207224) | Populus trichocarpa ectomycorrhiza microbial communities from riparian zone in the Pacific Northwest, United States - 12_EM | ecosystem: Host-associated > Plants > Roots > Unclassified | place... | reverse complement strand
AGTCCATCCGGCAGAACATGTCTCTGCCCAACCTGAAGCAGCTCACGCGCTGGAAGCTGTTCGTCAGCGAGCGCCGTGAGACTCAATTTGTGCAGAAGTACAAGGACGCCCTCGGTATTTCCATGGCCAGCGACCGGACACCGATCGGGCTTCTCTCGGGCGGCAATCAGCAGAAGGTGTTGCTGGCACGGTGCCTGGCTCTTGCTCCGCAAGTGCTGATCCTGGACGAGCCGACGCGCGGCATCGATGTCGGAGCCAAGTCTGATGTTCACGAGTTGATCCGCCAAACGGCTGACACGGGGGTTGCTGTCATTGTCATTTCATCAGAGCTGCTCGAGCTACTCGCGATCAGCGATCGCATCGGAGTGTTCCGCGAAGGACAACTCGTCGCCGAGGTGGATGGTGAGAGCGCAACCGAGCAAGGAGTGATGTCGCTCATGGCCGTGGGCACGGCGGCCTGAATGGAGGCTCCCACGAACGTGACTGGCGCGCGGATCTCGGTATCCACCCTCGTACACCGCTATGGAACCGCCCTCGTACTGGTTGCGCTGGCAGTGGCTTTCGGGTCCCAGAACAGCCGCTTCCTGTCATTGCGGAACCTGTCCTCGATTTTGACGGATGTGTCGATCTGCGGAATTGTCGCGGTCGGCATGACCTTTGTGATCATTTCGGCAGGCGTTGACCTGGCGGTGGGCTCGGTGCTGGGATTTGCCGCAATGAGCGCCGCCTGGATGGTCAAACTCTCCGGCTGGGATCCGCATCCGTCATGGATGTTCGCCCTGCTCACCGCTGTAGGGATTGGAGCGATGGCAGGCTATGTGCACGGTAAGGTTACAACGCTGTTGCGTGTCCCCCCGTTCATCACGACGCTCGGGGGTTTGTCAGCGTGGCGCGGCGCGACCCTGCTCGTGAATCACGGCGGACCGATTCATGACTTCGACGCGGGCTATCGCTGGTGGGGAACCGGCTCGATCGCAGGTATTCCAGTCCCGGTCGCTCTTTTCGCGATCGTGGCCTCGTTGGGTTGGGTCGTGCAGAAATATACGCGCTACGGGCGACACATCTATGCACTCGGGGGCAACATCGAGGCCGCGCGATTGTCCGGTTTGAATGTCCGGGCACTCACGACCAGTGTGTATGTGCTCGTGGGAACACTTGCGGGGCTCGCGGGATTTCTACTGTCGGCCCGGCTCGGCTCGTCCGAAGCTACGGCCGGGACGGGCTATGAGCTTCGCGTGATTGCCTCCGTCGTCATCGGTGGCGCGAGCCTGTCGGGTGGGACTGGCGGTGTTGGCGGCACCATCATCGGGGCACTACTGATCGGCGTGTTGAGCAACGGACTCGTGATGATGGGCGTCAATTCCTACTATCAGGAAATCGTGATCGGTCTCATCATTGTGCTCGCGGTGGCCTTGGACTCTTTCGCCAAGGGCCGGGCTCAGTCGTGATATAGACGCACTACCAGCCGACTATGGTGCCGTCCGGCAGGACTGCGTTCTGTGAATGAACGACTTCCTGTTTGAATGGATGGGCATTGCAAACACGTTCATCCACTTCGATGCCGAGTCCCGGCGCCTCGGGAATCTGCCAATAGCCATCGACCCGGCGAATCGGACCCCGCACGACTTCGTCGTACCAGGGCACCGCGCCAACCATCTCTTCCTGGATGACATGGTTCGGGGTGGAAATCGCGAAGTGCAGCGCGGCCACTCCCGCAATGGGACCCAGCGGGTTATGAGGTGCCACGCCAGCCGAGCAGGCCTCGGCCATGGCGGCAATCTTCTTGGCCTCCAGCAGGCCGCCACAATGACAGATGTCAGGTTGTACGATGTTGACAGCCCGGGAGCGCAGCAGCTCATCAAACTCGTGTCGGTCAACCAGGCGCTCGCCGGAGGCGATGGGGACCCTGCTCTTGGCCGCTACTTCCTTCAGCGCCAGGTAGTCGCCCGGCGGCAAGGGCTCTTCGACAAACATGGGTGAGAAGGGAGCAATGGCATCGATATAGGCCACAGCCGCGCTCGCCGATGCCGGTCGACCGTGGAAGTCCACCATGATTTCTATGTCGGGACCAACCGCCTCGCGCAGAGCAGCCATCATTGTGGCTGCGTGGTCGACGTCCTTCGTCGTTGCGGTGTAGTTGGTATAGGGAATGAATACGGTCTTGAGGGCGCGGTAACCGGAGGCCACGACGGCTTTCGCACGCTCGACCAGGAGGTCAATCTGCATCGACTCATAGACGGCGCGCATGTCTCCCATGCCCAGATGGGTATAGACCTTCACGCGGTCACGCACCTTGCCGCCGAGAAGCCGCCAGACCGGCAATCCGACCGACTTGCCGAAGATATCCCACAGGGCGATTTCAATGCCTGAGATCGCCGAGGTGCCGATCACGCCGAGCCGCCAGAAGCTGTGCTTGGTCATGATCCGGACCAACTGCTCGATGTCGCGCGGATCCTGGCCCACAATCAGCGGCGCGAGATCCGCGATGGTTCCGTCCACGCCGCGCGTCTTCCATTCGAGAGTGGCTTCGCCCCAGCCATAGAGGCCGTCGACATCCGTATCGACACGCACGAAAATCCAGTTACGCATCTCCGCGTTCACGATCCGTGTGCTTACGCGCGTTATTCGCATTTACCCTCGACCCTCATCACCATCAATAGCTGCCGCGGACAATCAACGAGTAGCGGCGGTCGGTGATGAAATAGGACCGCGGCCCCAATAGTCCGGTCGAGGTGAACTGCTGCTCGGTCTTCGTTACTGTATCTGTCAAATTGACACCCTGGACGCCGACTTTGATGTGCTGGGTGATGTTGTAGAACAGCGACGCATCCAACTGACCCGTTGCGGTCTGGTAGACCGGGAAGTACGGATAGATTTCATCGACCGCGGTTTCCAGGAACCGGGAGCGCCAGTTATACGCCACTCGCAATGAGACCGGGCCCCTTTCGTAGAAGGCCGCGACGTTGGCGTTGTGCTTCGAGAGCCCCTCGAACGGCAGATTGCCCCTGCCGGTAGACGGGGTTGCCGCCGGCGCATCCGATACATTGGACAACAGAGAGTTGGGTAGACCCTTGCTGTCGATATACGTATAGGTTGTCGCCATGCCGAGTCCGCTCAGCATCCCGGGGAGGAAGTCAAACTGCTGCTGATAGCCGAACTCGACACCGTTGATCTTGCCGGTGCCGGAATAGTTGGCCGGCTGCGTGATATAGGCCGTCAGCGTCTGGCCGTTGTTGGTGAAATTCTGAGGTAACACGGACTGATAGAAGAAGTCGTGGACCCGCTTCTGGAAGTAGTCGACGGTGAGGGAACCCACGCGGGCAAAGTACCACTCTACGCCCAGGTCAAATTGGTTCGACACGGCCGGTTTCAGATACGGGTTGCCCGCCGAAGCGGTCAACGGCAGATCCCCGGTGCTGTCGGTCAACGTGACGTAATTGCGCAGGAATCCGAAGTCGGGTCGTTGTATCTGCTTGGACGCGGACGCGCGCAACTGAACGTTGTCGACCGGGCTGACGACCAGGTTGAAGCTCGGCAACCAGTTGTTGAAAGTGTGCGTGACCGTCGAGGCGTTGGAGCCCGCGTTGCTGAACGCGACGAGGCTGTTGTAATAGTCCTCACCGCGGCCGCAGACGGGTGGCGGCGCAGCGCCGCCCTGGCAAATTTGCGCGAACGAGCCGCCAAGAGTGTTGGACGGGTACTGGACGGAGCCCAACGACCGGTCTTCCGTGCGGACATAGCGTACACCGATGTTTCCATGCACCCGCACGTTACCCACGATCGGATCCTTCGAGCCGAAGTTGAGCATGACATAGGCCGCGCCGGTCTTTTCGCCCGAATCATCGATTTCGCCTGGCCGGTAGGGTGTGCCCGGGATGACGCCGCTACGCTCGGCGAGCGGGGTCCAGCCCCCCGGGAAGCCGCCATTCTGAGTGATCCAGACCTGCTCCAGGCTTTTAATGTAGGCCGCGGTCGCGGCATAGTTGCTCAACTGCTGGCTGCTGTAGAACCAGCCCGGCGGCGCGCTCGCCTTGCCGCGGAAGAAATCGTTGAAGCTGAAAAGCTGATTCTGGTTCTGCCCGGCCTGGTTGAGATAGACGGCGTTGCCCGTTCCGTCCCACACCTCACTCACGTATCCCCAGTTGTAGGGAGTGTATTTGACGGTCTGTTGGCGGTCGGACCAACGGCCTCCGACCTTCACGGCCTGTATGAATGGGATGTCGTTGTCGATGTCGTACTTCAGGTCGCCTTTGAACGCCCACTCGTGGCCGTCGCTCTCATCGACATGGTCCATTGCGGCGCGGGTGAAATAGTTGGCAGGATCCGCGAAATACTGAGCGTCGGTTTCGCCCGCAATGCGGGCGTTCGGCGAGGCATTGTTCTGCGGCTTGGTTGGGATGGCCACCGGCAGGTTGCCGGTGAGATCCAACTGCATGTCCGCGAACGTATCGGTGTAAGAGGTGAAATCAAAGTCCCAACTGCTCGTCTTGATGTACTGACCGTCAACCTCTGCAGTGAGGCGGGAGGTCGGCTGCCACTTGAAGCCCAGGGAGGCGTCGTTGGTCACGGCGCGCTCGTAACGATCACGTCGCGTCAGGTTCATCTGCATGCCGCCGGTAGGCGTGGGCGAATCCGCCTGCCCGGAACTGGCCGTGCGCCAGCCCGTCCCCGGCAGAGTGATGTAACCCTTTTCGAAGATGTTACTGGCGTTGTACGTGTAGTCCGCGAACCCGGCCGGACACACGGCGGCCGACGCGGCGTTCGGCTGGCATCCCGACGGATAGGTGTTGTATTCCGATGAACCGCTCTCGGTCTCGAATGTGTGCTCGGTCCAGGAGCGGGTGGCCTGCGTCCGCAGGAACTGCCCTGTCAGCATCATCGTGCGGTCAGGACTTTCCCATTGCGCGGCCAGGTCCGCGCCAATGCGCGTCCGGTCGGTGTCCTGCGTGCGGAAGCTGGCACCAATGGGTGCGTAAGCCACATCCTGGCCAGGCAACTGGTTGCGCAGGACGCCATTGACCGTCTGCCCGTCGCGGGTCTGAATGTTGGTCGCCTGGATACCATCCGAGCGAACCTTGAGCCGGGAGTAGGACAGGTCGGCCAGCACACCGAAGCTGCCGGCGTCCGTGTCCCAGGTGTTGCTGATGAGGCCCGAGCCGACAGGCGTGGTTTTCTTCGCGAAGTCGCTGTAGTTGGCCTCGGCGTCGACGGCGAAGTGGAAGCCTTTGTGATCGAGGGGCTTGAGTGTGTTGAGATTGACGGTGCCGCCCAAGCCGCCCTCGATCATGTCGGCGGTCGGCTCCTTGTAAACTTCAATCGAGCTGAGCAGCTCGGACGGGAAATCGGCGAGATTGATGCTGCGCCCAGATCCCGCGGTAAAGGTGTCGCGGCCGTTGACTTGAGTTTGAACCTGGCTGAGGCCCCGAATCTGGATCGTGGTGCCTTCGGCGGAGAAGTGATCCGGATCGTTGCCGCCTTCGAACTTGCTGATGGACACGCCCGGGATGCGCTGTAGCGACTCCACCACGGATCGATCGGGCAAGGCGCCGATGTCTTCGGACGTAACGGCGTCCACCACCGTCGGTGCAAGTTGTTTGAGGGTCTGCGAATTCGCGAGTGACGCGCGAATGCCGGTGACCACAACCTCCTGCAAGGTCGCAGGCTCCGTTGGCTCAGTCTGCTTGTTGTCTGCTGACTGAGCTGAGGCCGCCGTCGCCAAAACGAATGCGACCGCGGCTGACACCGTCATCTGAACTGGCTGCTTCGAACCCATTCACTGCCCCCCTCTACCAAATCGGCTGTGCGCTGCTATATCGCAGGCACCGCTCAACGTGAGATAGAGCATATCCCCAACCTATATGATAGCGCTACCTTTATTTGCGCGAACCGGGTCGCGGATTCAGGGCATCCCGGTTTTCCTCGGCGATCACGAGGTCCCAGGGGCCGATGTCGATCGGCTGGCCTGAGGGGAGCGGCCGCCCCGACAGCAGGTCCCGGCCCGCGGGATGCGAATAGGTCAAATGCGCGGTAACTCCTGAGAAATTCAGGAGGAAATGCAGGGTCCGGCCATCGGTACCCACGGCGGTGCGTGTACGAACGGTCCCCCATGCCCCACGATCAGGTTTTGCAACACCAACCGCTCGCAACACATCGCTGACGATCGCGTACTGAAGGCTGTCGCTCAATGCCGTTCCCTCGTACGTCAGGGATCCGGCGCCAAACTCATTCCGTGTGATGGCAGGCCACCGGCCCAATGTTGGGTCGTCATACCAGGCGAGTGCCGTGGCCGTGTGCAGTTGCAGGAATTCGGCCCAGTCGCTGACCCGGTTGTCTGTTCCAACCTGATAAGGATCGCCGCGCAGAGGAATCGGGTTTGTGAGAGTCGAAAACTCCTGGTAGGTAAATCCCGCCAGGGCGGCGAGCGGGCCCGGTGCGAGTTGCCAGCGAACGGCGGAATTCTCGTTGACGAAGCCACTCTTGAATGTCATCAACACATTGCCGCCGTTCTTGACGTAGCGCACGAGCCGTTGCAACAGCTCATCACTCGCCACGTACAAGCTCGGGACGACTACGAGGCGATATTGAGCGAAATCAGCGTGAGCGTCGTCAGCGGACAGGAAGTCCACTCCCACGTCGGCTCGATAAAGTGCGCGATGCAGTTGAGTCAGTGTGCTGGAATACCCACTCGTCTGTTCTGGTCGCCAGTCACCTCCAGCCGGTTTCTTGTACGGCATGAAGTTGATTGCGTTGCTGGAGTCCGCGCTGTAGAGAATTGCAACCGGGTTGTGGATGGTGAGGTTGGCGATAGCGGGCCCCAGCCGCTGCAGCTCCGCGCCCGTCCTCGCAATCTCGTCGTAGGCGCGGCCGGGTTGCAGATCGTGGCCGAGCACACCCTTCCAATAGGTCTCCAGGCCCGCGTGTAATGAGGCCCAATGCCAATACAGCAGCATGTTGGCGCCGCTTGCCACATTGGCATAGACATCGAGCCGCAACTGCCCGTCGTAAGGGGGAAACTGCCCCGAGGAATTCCACCCAATGGTTTGGGCACTGGTTTCAGTGACGAAATAGTTCTGGTGTTTGAGCGAGCGGGCGTAGTCGCCCTGCATGGCCTGCCACTGCCCATCCATGCGGTCCTGCGTCTCGTGGTAGACATTGATGCCGACCGCATCGAGCTGTGGAGCAATGGCAAACTCATCGACATCGGTCCGCATCGCACTCGCAAAATCGTGGAGCACGACCTGATCCGGCCGTGCGAGTGCGCGCACCAGTGACGCCTGCCACGCAAGATAGGCAGTCACACGGGTTCGTTGGAACCGCGCCCATTCCAGCTTGTAACTGGGGCTCACCGTGAAATCGGGTCGGGGCAACTCCGACCAGTCGTGAATGGACTGGCCCCAGTAGCTGAGAAACCAGGCGCGGTTCAATTCTTGCGGCGTTTTGAACTTCGTCTGCAGGTAGCTCACAAAATCGGCGAACACGCCCGGGTTCGCGGCGCCGTTGGGGCCGGTCTCATTGTCGAGCTGCCACCCGATGACGGCGGGCTCGTCGCGATAGTGGCGCACCAGTTGTTGAATCAAGCGCTGTGCATAGCGTCGGAACAACGGATCGTCGTAGTTCATGTTCTGACGCAGACCAAAGCCAACGGCACCTCCACCGAGCGGCTGTGCATACAGCTCAGGATGGGCTTTCGCGAGCCACGCGGGCATTGAATAGGTTGGGGTACCCAGAATGACTTTGATTCCAGCCTGGCTGAGAGCCGCAATGACGCGGTCCATCCAGGCGAATTCGAACTGGCCGTCCGCGGGCTCAAACGAGCCCCAGCTCGACTCGCCCAACCGCACGACGGTAATGCCGGCGCGCTTCATCAGGGCGACGTCAGTGCTCAGTCGTGACGCGCCCAATTCGGCGGGCATGTACTCGCTGTAGTAGGACGCGCCGTAGAGGATTTGAGGAACGTGCGACTTTTCGCCATGAGCCGCGCACGCGCCTGATACCGCGAGCAGCATTGCAGCCCACGCGCGCATGATCAGGAGAGAGTCAGCGGTGCTTGTTTCCCGGCCAGGAAGTCAACATGCCGCGGCATCAGTCGGACAGCACGCTGATTGACGGCGCGGACGTCCGCCAGTCTGTGCCGCGTCTGATCTGCGTCGAGCAGGTCAACGACAGGATGGTAACCGGCCGCTTCAATCCCCTGCCCCGCCATGACTGCGAGCCAACTGGTCTCAGTGAACAACTCGTCCTTATCGCGCACGATGCGACCGTTGGTGCGGTAAAGGTCCAACTTCCGGGCGAGACCCGGTGGCGGCTCGAGGGCACGACATTCGTTCCAGAACGGCGTATCCGTGCGCTCGGTTGCCTTGTAGTGCAATACCAGGAAGTCCCGGATGTGGATGTATTCCTGGAGGGTCTGTCGGTTGTATTCGTCAATCTCGGCCGGCTCGAAGCGCGCCGATGGAAACAGGGTCATCAGGCGCGCGATCGCCGATTGCACCATGTGGATGCTCGTGGACTCGAGCGGTTCCAGGAAGCCGCTCGCCAATCCCATCGAAACCACATTGCCGATCCAGGGGCGGCGGCGGTGCCCGCCGGTAAAGCGCAACAACCGGGGTTCCGCGAGTGGTTCGCCGTCGAGATTGCGCAACAGGGTTGCGGCCGCTTCGTCATCCGAGACGTGGCGGCTCGAATACACGTAGCCGTTTCCAGTGCGATGTTGGAGCGGGATGCGCCACTGCCAGCCTGCGGGCCGCGCCGTCGACCGCGTGTAGGGCAGCGGATCTTCGATGCGGGCACAGGGAACGGCAACAGCTCGGTCGCACGGCAGCCAGCGGGTCCAGTCTTCGTAGCCGGACTTCAAAGTCTGTTCAATGAGCAGACCCCGGAAACCCGAGCAATCAATGAAGAGATCCGCTTCCAGCCGACGGCCGTCGCTCAACTGGACGGCACGGATGTGCCCGCTCTCAGGATGTTGCTCGACCGTGGCAATGCGACCTTCCGTGCGGATGACGCCGCGTGTCTCGGCCCAACGGCGCAGATACTTTGCATACAAGGACGCATCGAACTGGAATGCGTACGAGATCTTCGACAGTGGCGAGCGAGTCTGGTCGGAGAGAGGCCGTAGGAAGCGCGACTGGCGCGCCGCAACCGCGGCGATGGAATATTCATCGAGCGGCGCCGTCTCGCCCAGGTGGCGTCCCTTGAGCCAGAAGTGTTGGAAATCCACTCCGAGCATCGGGATCCCGTACGAACCGAAGGGATGAATATAGCGGTGGCCGGGGCGAAGCCAGTCCACAAACTCGATGCCGAGCTTGTAGGTGCCCTGCGTCGCGCGCACGAACTCGTTCTCGTCGAGCTCCAACAGGGCATTGAAATGCAACAACTGTGGGATCGTCGCCTCGCCTACACCGACCGTGCCAATCTCTTCGGATTCGACCAACTCGAGGGTCATGCCGTTAGGGCCGAGTACCTTGGAGAAGGCAGCCGCAGCCATCCAGCCGGCTGTGCCACCGCCAACAATGAGGACTTTTTCAATGCGACCGTTGGGGTTGGCGGTTGGTTTCATGCCAGCACGGTAGCGATGTGGGGGCTCTCACCCGCCGGGTCAGAAAGCATCCCCGTGGGTCCACGCGCCTGGAGTCGGTACTCGACGGCGGCGACGTCGGCGGTAAAGGGTCCCAGGTTGACACTGAATACACTTCTGCCTTCGTGGCGGGCCGGCGTGGAAGCCCATTCCCGTTGACCGACTGGCCGCGTCAACAGGCTGAGCTCGGGCGAGCCGCTGATTCCAACCGCGTGCGCAAACAATCGCAACGACTCGCCTGGACGCAGGATCGAGGGGCGCGTTGGCAGGAAGACCCGCGGCGCCACGGTTGCTTCGGCCGCAATTGCCTCTGCATACACTCGGGAGGCCGCGGGCGGCAACTCACCCACGAATTCCTCGAGCGACAGTCGCAGTCGCTCCAGGGCGATTCGAACCAGCTTGTTCTGCATGGAGGCCAATTGGCCGAGATCGTTGCGAGTTGCGACAATCGCCTGGAATGTCAGCAATGCAGACCGAACCTGCGGGGCCAGGGTGGTCCACATGGGCACACCCTCATTGAGCACCAGATCGCGGGCCGCGTCGGCTTCGCCATTCTTGCGCCGCTCAACCGCCCTCGCCACGATCGCATTCAGGGCATGGGCGTTACGGTACGCGTCACAATACGGGACCATGAATCCCACAAAGTTGGCCAGGTAGGCCAGGCGCTCGTGCTCGAGCGGGGAAGTTGCGGCCCGTGCCAGAGCGGCGAAGCGGCTGGCTATCTCACGTTGCTTCGGCAGCATCGCGGTATCAGGTTCGTTTTCCCGATACTTGAAGCCCTCCTGGTAATCGGCCGTGAGCTCGATGTGAACCGCAAATCCATTCGCGTCCTTGCGGCCGGTGTTGGTTGACGCAATCCCGTGGCCTTCATCGCAGTCGACGAGCAGATTTGCCAGTTGCGTCGCCCGGGGCCCTGCGGCCTGGGAGCGTGCGTAGTGACCGTAGTGTTGCTTTGCCGTCAGCTCGCCGTTCCAGGCAGCACGGGCGAAGCAGGTCGTTGTCGGATCAACGATGCGGTGGCGCCAGTGGATGCCGAGCATTCCCTGGCAGTGGAGTTGCCGTGCCCGCTGCAAGTCACCTTGCACACGCGAGGCCCGGAACTGGGGAAACCACATCGAAGGATCGTCTTCGAGCCAGGGAATGGGCCAGCGCTCCCGATCGGCCAATGCACCGAACTCTTCGGCGACAGGATCCCAACCGAGTGAGTTACCCAACGCCGAAAAGACTATGTCCCCGGGCAACACTTCGTGAAGATGCGCAAAGTGCCGCGTGAAACCGCCCCACCCCGCCACCACGAGACGTTTGCCCGGCGCATGCCGCCGCAGAAAGTCGTGCGCCTGCAGGAATGCGGTTGCCGAGATCGGCACATTCCGGCCGCGACTTTGCCAGTTGGAGGTCTCATCCTCCCACAGCCAGACGTGATCGACACCCGGATAGCGCTCGAGAAGATCGGCGAGCCGGCGTTCCAACAGCCGCTTTGCCGTGCGTGACTCGGGAAAGCCCTGGGGATGGCTCGCCGCTTCCGGGGGCAGGGCATCGGCGATCGCAACCGGCAGTTTGTAGGGCTCGAAGCCGACTCCCGTGCGTACACCTAAATCGCGGGCGAATTCCAATCCGTCGCGCAGTAGCGCGGTCGTTCGTTCGGCCATCTCCCAGGGATCGGCCGCAAACCGCGCGGCATCCGATCCAAACGTCTCCCGATCAAAGTATTCCGCGGAGCCCATCCGGTACGTGGAGGTGCGCTGAGGCAGGTATCCCCAACCCCGCATGGCCGTTGTTTCCAATACGGCCTGGTGCCCGACGCCGCCGAATTCCACTGACAGGTAGGATTCCGTCGGCTGCTCGTTGTCGGTGTAGACATGCAGGCCGAACGTGTTGAATCGCATGCGCAGCATGGAGGCGAAATAGGCGCGGAAATCTTCCTTGTTGAAGACGCTTACGCAATTCAGGAAGTCCGGCCAGGGCAACAGGCCGCGGGTTGCGAGCAGCGGCTGCGCACGCCATATTTCATTCTTTGCCGGCAAGCTCCAGTGTCGAGGCAGATCGATGGGAGCGGCTGCACCGTCAATACCAAACAACATGCCCTGTCGTTCGAGCAGCTCAAACACCGCATACAGCAGGCCCTGTTCGTCTGCTGCACGGAGCACGACCGTGGTACCGGTGGACGATATCTCGAAGGCTTCCGGACCTGTCACGCCTGCGTCGATTCGCAACACAAACATCAGCGCGCCCGGCGCTGATTCCCGGGTTTCCCGGACCTCCGGCGCCAATCGCAGCGCCAGACAGCCCGCGCGCAACTCACGGACCGCGAGGCGTGATTTCGCGGTGTCGGCGCACTCTCTGCGGACAAAAGCGACGTTGCTGCTGGACGATGGAGCGGCGCCCGTTGTTTTCAAAACCAGCGCGGTGGCAACGGAGGCGCCTGCTTTCAGGACACTTCTGCGATCGAAACTCAATTGACGCCCGCGGCCACCAGAGCCTTCACCGACTCATCGAAATGCGCGGACATCGCGTTTCGGGCGGCAGTCACGTCCTGCTTTTGAACGGCATCCGCCAGGGCCTCATGACAGGTAATCATCGCCAGTTGCTCTTCCGGCTCGGTGCGGCTTTTCCAGCCGACCTGCCAGGTCTGGCGCGTGACCGGAGTAAACGCCTTGATCATGATGGCCAGAAGCGGGTTCTGACTCGCATCGGCGATGGCTGCATGCAGAGCGATGTCATGCTCGCGCATTGACGTCGGATCGTTCAGCGTCGCGCGCATGCCGGCGGCATGCCCCACGATCTCCTTTGCCTGCTCCGCCGTGCGACGGACGGCAGCGAGGCAGGCAGCACGCACCTCCAGGGGACGCCTCACTGCCAGAACCTGTTGGACACTGACGTGGCCTGTGTAAACCACATGATCGAACAACATGCCGACCACGTTCTCGTCGGGTACCGACACCCGCGGTGCGCGTCCGTTGGAAATCTCGATGATGCCGAGCGCGGCGAGGTATCGATTTGCTTCGCGAACGACGATACGCGAGACCTGCAACCGGGCCACCATTGCGCTTTCCGAGGGCAACAGGTCGCCTTTGCGCAAACCGTTGGCGCGGATCTCTTCCACGATGGCGTTCACTGCGCGGCCAACCAGGCCTTCCGCGCTGACCCTTGCGATGGATCCGCTGATATCCGTTGCCACCTTGACCACCTTGTTCTTCACCACATCTCTCCTGACTACCAACCGCCGTTCACTTCCAGCATGTGTCCGCTGATCATGCGGGCTCCGTCACCCGCGAGAAA
>Ga0307510_10007680_pt1 | contig 12857 bp, 17 predicted proteins | sample 12_EM_MG_FD_207224 | JGI IMG/M metagenome (GOLD analysis project Ga0307510, IMG submission 207224) | Populus trichocarpa ectomycorrhiza microbial communities from riparian zone in the Pacific Northwest, United States - 12_EM | ecosystem: Host-associated > Plants > Roots > Unclassified | place... | reverse complement strand
AGACACTGTTTACTTTCAGTATACCCTCCGTGCTCATATTAATGGCGTTGACGACCTCCTACCTCCTGACTACCCATTTCACGACCGTATCGAGCTTTTGAAACAGTATGAAAAGTCATGGAACAACCTGCAGCTCGACAAAACCACTACGTTTCCTATCCACATCGAAGCACCGAATTTGGATGGGTATACCCTTCAGGACGGGTACTTGATCTATGTATCAAACCAACAAATGGAACAACAAATAGAACGCGGATATAGTTATTTGGACCTTTTTTCTACCATCGGGAACAAGGAAGTATCTTGGGTTCATCTCCCGATACCAATGCAGGACACTGGTATTAGTACGCAACCCCCCGACTTGACATTTGCTGCCGACCACGACTTGGTAATATCCCTCAGGTTTCGTATTCTTCCTAGCACATTTATAAATGCCCTACCTGACAATGCCACAGCATATCGCGGATGACCGGCACATCTCCACATTCACAACCCGTGCTTTCCTTCTTTCAGTTTACTACCGGGGCACCCCATCCGCTCGCTTCAGAGCATGTCATATGGCTTCCCCAGATCCCCTCTCATTCTGTACCCTCTATCGAGATAGAGGTTCTAGGCGATTACATCCTGGTATCGGAGGAATACTTGTACCGTCCCTGTCCCGAGTATCAAACTCGGAGCCACAACCTCCGGGTCGTGTCGTGGAAAACTGGTGCTGTGAGCCGTGTGAGTGACAACCTTACATTTATTTATTTATCCACAGCTCACTGATGAACCTCCCAAGCTTCGCGCGCTTCCAGGCGACATCGGATCGAGGACGGCTCACAAGCCATTGGTCATTGACCCACACGAGAACCTAATTGCGCTGGCCCATGGCAATGACAATAGACTAGAGATCTGCAAACTTGAGATCGCTTCTCGGGTACCGCGCCTACAAACCCTTTACCTCCTCGAGTTACCGCCGTTGAAGCCACATGTTCGCTGTGTCATCTCTGCAGCGGAAAAGGAATGGGTCCCGACCTCTCCATATCAAGACTACACCCAATCTTCTCGCCAGCGTCTTGTTCCCTTCCGATCCTGCAGAGTTGGCACCTTGTTTTTTTCTGTCGATTACAACCCGCTCCATTCAAGTTCAGCGCAGAGATATGGGATGATTGTTAATATCGCGGCTCTCCTTTCGGCAGCCCGTTTGGATCATCAGCGGGTACGCACAATCCCCTGGTCAAAATGGGGCCCAACCGCGACCCGCGTCTTCCCCTTCCACTGCGGGGTGGCGTGCCCAGCAGGTCCCTTTTGGATCATGGAGGACACTCCACGCACGCTCATCATACAGGACTATGACTTGCAAGGTAAATTGCGAATTCAAGCAACCGCAGAGAATGTATCATCCGTTTCGAGGCCAACAGCCATGCCAACCAAGGCATTTGGTCAGCACTGGGGGGCTGGTAAAGTTAACACCCACCTGCCATATCGCGATGTCGTAGCAATCGATAGTCGCCGGCGGCCCATGTATGGCACAAGCACTCTGATAGATCGGGAATGGTTTCTCAGGGTTTCACGCAGGGTGAGTAGTTAGTTTCCGATCGTCCACACTTGATATCTTTCTTTGGCCAATCTGAATTACGCACCAATAGCTGGGAACGAATCATATCATCGTGCATCATATAGGTTAAGCCGCCTGCCCATCTTCGGGATGGACCCTATGATGTGAGCATCTCCGAGAGCCACTACGGGTGTTTATAACGGCTCACAGATAGGCCATAGTATATGGGACTTAAATCGGAGCAAGGCAATTCATAGAAAGGGTGTTCATCATGTGGCCGAACGATGGGTAGTGCGTCAGGAGCAGGGTTGGACAGACCATACTAGTCACGGTTCTATATTATGAAGTACAGTAACTAAATATTCTTTTGGGGCTACGGGGGGACAACGTGGGGCCCGGGCAGCATAGAATCCGATCCACTCCTGCTTACAGCCATACATCTGCACGTGGTGGTGGCTAGTGCCAACTATACACCGATTGGTGTAAATATTTAATACGAACATAAGGCTGGCAGCCGATTTCATTCGCAAGGGATACAACGGTGTGGTCTACTCCTACTTAAACAACTCCGCAAACTAGGTCGGACTCGTGCGGCTTTTTAACGTTTAACCTTCATTCGTAAATTTCGCATGAACCACTGAGATTAAGCTTCAACTCCATCTATTATAACAACGACACTGTAGAACAAACAACGATACCCAATAAACCGTCTTGCGGACGTGCATTCAGTATTTGAAGTTGACCCATGTAATACCCGGACGTTGGTTGATAGGTGAAAGGTCCGATACACCACCATCGTTTCACATTGTTCAAAACACACACCATAATAAATACTCTCTCAAAGCGCTCCGGACTAAGCTATGTCCTCGAGTTGATCGGTCGGAATGCGACTAACCATAGCATTGGACGGAATCGTCTACTCACCAGATCATGCCGCAGCCAACTCACACGTTGGCGCCCACCTACCTAGCTCTCGCGCCAAGCGACCCACATACCCCAACGAGGTCCCAAAAGGTCCTCAGCAACGCTCCATATGCTCCACCCAAGTGCAATCCACCCTTGCAAAAATTCGCGCAGTACATCTTCCGCGCGAAGCTCGGCCACGACGAGCGCCACCGTACGTCGCGGCGCCGCGAGCGCAGTCATCGTCGTGAGCAACGGGCGCACGAGCGTCGGATGGTAGATGCAGTCCACGACGAGCAGCACATCTGGTGGGTCATCGCAGATATCGATTTGACGCTGCGGAGGGAGGGTCCAGTCAAGAGCCGCTACTGCGACGGCTGCGGTGGAAGCGACGGCGCCGGTGGTTGGAGGCGCGGACACCGAGACCAAGTTTTTGCGGAGGAGAGGGACGAGCGCGGGAATATCCGTCGCCGTATACCGGCGCACTAGGGGTCCGAGTGCGAGTGCGAGGAGCCCCGTTCCAGCGCTGGTTTTTCATGGATCTAAGGTGAGTACGGCGATGCATGTTGGGGGGGGGGGGATTTGGGAGCGTGCGGGGCAGGCCTCGAAGCACGCACCCGAGTTCGAGAATGTGCACTTGACTGAGCTTCGTACGGTCGAACAAGCCACCATGAGTCAGATCAGGGAAGTGTAATTGTCGTAATACCAATGACAGAAACTCGATGCTATATATATGAGAAACAAAACCAGTAGAAATTAGAAGGCCGGATTGACAGGTTGGGCGGGGGAGTAATGCTGCGATCAAACCGAAGAGAAGGGGAGGAGGCTGGATGGGGCAAAGGAAAACTCACCTCGCCTTCCACAGAACACTGCCGGTATCGCCGCTACGACTCCTCAGAGCCGTTTTATTCTGAAAGAGCTTGTACTCGAACACGAGAGCCTGAGGCTCAGCCCCACCCTCCCGAATCACCCCAAACCCGTCCCCATGTCCAACCGGAATAGCAGACCTACTGCCGGAGCTCTTCCATTTCCTCGCCCTGTGTCTTCTATTAGTGTTCGGGGTAGTCTTCTCGGGCTTGGACGGAGACAGGTGTGTGGCCGATGGCGGTTTGAGTTCAATGCGGACGAGTAGCGCGTCCTCCTTGGAGTTTTCAGACCCAAGACCATGAAAATGCCCCGTGTCGCTGCTATCGGGGGGCTTGAGTGTCGCCAGACGGGTGTACAGGAGGAAAATTTCTTCGTCGGGATCGGAGACGAGTGTCGCGTTGGGTGGAAGAGAAACTGGCCCGTGCGGTATGGGGTCTTTGCTCGCTGAGGAGAGAGGGAAGAGCGCGTCTGAGTCCATACTGTCCCTTACCCCCAAGCAAGTCGGCACTCACACCGAATAGTGGGTCATCACGTGTCTGACCCCGCCAAGTGGCCTGATTATTATAAGTTAAGTTATTTTTCTAAGAGTGCGTTCGGTAACTTTTTGAGCCAAATAATGTTTGCGTGTGATCTCAATCTGGGGGGGTGCCAAATAGAGATACGGTTTTCACGCCCTAAAGTTTTTTTTGCATTATCCGAACGCACCATTTTCTGAACCAAATAAACATTCCTTTTTGGATGGCCTGTCACAATGTGTGCATGCACGTGACAGCACATGGCTGGGGATCGCATCACACGAGTCACACGCGCCATCACACAGTCACGCAATCTCGGCGAAATCAAGGGTCCGAGTTGTATTTCGGGTTGGCTGGCGTTATCAGACCCAAATAACGTTTTCATGCGCGTGAAAACAACCGAACAGCACAATTTTTCACACGAAATAATGTTTGGATGAAAAAATGTTTTGGCTGGTATCTCGCGTCGAAAAAACATTACCGAACGCACTCTAAGTTAAGTAAAACATGTGTGTGGCGGTCCACTCCCAAACATTCCCACGTCCCTGGCAACATCACAATGCGTTGCAACCCAAGCTCATCTCTGACAGCGAGCACATCTTACCACTTTATAATAACTACATATTTTATATAGCATATCATATATCATTTGATTTGTTTTTACAAGTTGGACATGAATATAATGAAATAATGAAGTTCCTAGGCACGTGCGGCCCCAGCAATCCCCAGGGCGTCTTGTTGGAAACACAGAGCCAGCTAGCTGGGACAGTCCTCCCGCGCTTGCCCCAGCCGCAGCCGATGACGACATGAGCTCATCGTCTTGCACATTGAGCTTGCTCGCCCTCGCTCTCCCTCATTTAAACACAATATATATATATCATAGGAATTGTATTAAGTAGTAGAACATGAATATGGCAGTAATAAAAAACCCATAGAGGTGTGATTGCCCCTGCTGCCCAGGAGGGGTGAATACACCCTTTCCGCCCCACTGCGATGCCAGACATTGCCCAAACCCTTCTGCATGGCGCCACGATGCATTCCCGTGCCCCAAACCCTCTGGTGGCGCGTTGTTACGGCCCCGCGGGCTGGATTGGTTACTGGGTGGTGTCCCGGTGCCAGTGACAGCAGCACCAATGCTGATGACATGGCAATGGCAATGAAGGTAGGGGCGGGCGCGGCGGTGTGAATGGGCGCATTGCTGAGGGAGCATGAGGGGAGTGCGGGCGTGTCGCGGAAGCGGCGGTCGAGCCACATGCACATCGCGCTAGCGATTGACATGGACAGCATGCACGCACGATTATAGTACATACCCTCGTACGGAGGAGAGGCGCGCGGGGATGTCCCGCCGCCGCGTAACTGCGCACCGAGTGACGCGAGCGCGAAAAGGCCTGTTCCGGCCCTTGGAGGTATTCTCCCTGGCATTGAGGAGATAATTTACGATGCTGCGTGTGGGAGACTCGGAGTGTGTGGGAGGGTCTTTGAGGCATGCTGGACTGTGTGCTTCTTATGATGGGATGGGTCACCGCGAATCGGATAGGGGAGGTAGTTGTCATAACTTAAGACCAACGACAGAACCTCGACGCTAAATATATGTGGGACAGATCCTGCGGATGGCCTTCAAAGCGGGAACAGCTCGGAAAAGGGGGTCGCAAATGTTGCAAACAAAAGGAAGGAAGGGCATGCGGGAAGAAGAAAAAACACACCTCGCTTTCTAAACACTGCCTCTATCGCCGCTACGACTCCTTAGAGCCATTTTATCGTGAAAGAGCTTGTACTCAAACACGAGAGCGTGAGGCTCAGCACCACCCTCCCACCTCGTCCCAAACCTGTCCACATGCCCAACCATTATACCGGACCTACTGCCGGAGCTCTTCCATTTCCTCGCCCTCAGGCTGTTTCTTCTATCGGCGTTCGGGTGGGCCTTCTCGGGCTTGGGCGGAGACGGATGTGTGGTCGATGGCGGTTTGAGTTTAATGCGGACGAGTAGCGCGTCCTTCTTGGAGTTTTCAGACCCGAGACCGTGGAAGTGCCCCGTGTCGCTGCTATCGGGGGGCTTGAGTGTTGCCAGACAGGTGCACGCACGCCGCCAAGCACACAATTTCACACGCGTCGTACAGTGAAATATTAATATTAATACAGTACGGCCCTACAGTGTGTACACGTTTATCATGTGCCAAGATCCAGAAAGTACAGTACTACATGCGGCATTGTAGATTTCGCCAATCATTTCCATTTCTCCCAAGTTAGAATACAGCAAACCCCCGTGACCACGTCCGCCCCGGCTTGGTCTTCACACCGGACCATGATAATGAGCGCGCGCTACTTTACAACATCACACGCCTCGCATTTTGGCACTTTATCATAGCGGCAAGAGATGTTGTTACTGTATGCTCCCGCCCTCGTTTAATAGTCCGGCGACCTGTTTAATTAATTCTGTGAGGGTGATCATAGTGTATGAAGGTTCTTACCCATCACCTCCGATCTCCTGGAACAGCGATAGCGATATCTCCCAATTATAGATCTCCCTCCGACTCAGCCCGGTGGATCCGGCTTTTGCGGACAGTCTCGTCTCGCCCGAGGCACAGCCAAGCAGAAGCACGTCCCCTAGTGTTCCACATCTGTCAGTTCAATGAATCCGTGTCATCGTTTCTGGCCCGCAGCCGGCCATGTCTTCACTCACTTTATAGATCTGCGTTTTCCAACAAAAGCAAAGAGAGAAAAAGAAAAAAGGAGTGGTGATGTGTCGACAATCTCTTCGATTACCAAACATTGCCTACCCCATTTACATCGACGGAAGCGGCTAGGCGGAAAGGTTCCCGTACCGTAAGGAGTCTTTCGTCTTGAATAGCGAGCAATTATTCCCCTTCGGCGGCAAGTAGGTGTATTGCAGTACTGTCGCTGCCTCTAGCTCTGAAATAATTCATTCTCCGCGGGTGTTTTGGAGTCCATTTTCAGGACGTGATAGGTCATCCCACGACGAATACGTCGTGCTAGGACCACAACTTACAGACTCTCGCGTTTCTGTTTTTGTTGGCCTATCGTTCATCTAGAAATCTAGGAATTTCCACAAATCTTGGGTAACTTGGTCGAGCCCAGGCTCCGTACAAGTGCAGAAATAATTCCGGGTCGCCATCCAGCATGACCACTGTAGGCAGGACAAACACAGGGCGCTACTTTCCAGGACGAAACAACGACTACCACTCGAACGAGCTCTGGCATGGCACCGATGCACTTAAAAATGATTTCTGTCCTGCTCTTTCCTCGTCAGTCTCTCCCATTTCCCAGGCGAACCAGAAGAGTCTTCTCTCATATCCCTTACATTGACGTCGCACATCACTCATGGTCCCTCAACACCCCGATCTCTTGATAGATGGCTATCTTTCTCATATGTTTAGCTCTCGGGGTGCCGAAAAATATCACCTCTCCCTGTTGGGAAGGGGATCGCAGCCCATTTCATGGCATGTCATCCTTCCAGAAGTGATATTTTTTGCCGCACCTCCACCCCAGGCTGTTGTAGAGCCCAATCAGGTGACTTCAAGTTGGGCCATAGACTATGCGATCAAGGATACAGGTCTGGTCATCCCGCAACAAATCTGGTCTCCTCGAAAACCGTCCGATGAACAGCGCTATGTTCACCATGAACAACTGCTTCCCCCGATCTTTTTTCCACTGAAGGACGGTAGTCTCGGTTTACCTTTGAAGGCAGCCGCGGCAGGCAGCTGCATGTGCCTTCGAGATGCAGATCGAATAGCTGGTGTCGGGCCAAGTTCACATGCTCAGATTCGTATCAACGTGAGTTCCATTTTACCTTCCCAAGCGCGAGCCTGACAGGGAAATATGACTTCTCAGTGGCGTGGTTATCGACACCTCGAATGGAGCGACCAAATTATGACCCAAAAGGGATCTCACCCGAAAGAAACCATCTTGCTTGAGAAGTTTGCGAAGTATGTTGCAGGACGAGTATTGAAGTTCATGGAGGTAATATTGATGCTGCTACCTGAACGTTCTCCGAGAAACTGATGTGAAGGCCGTTTCCACCAGACTGCGAAGCTCCACGCTTATCACGATAATGGCGAAGAGGGTCAACGCTGGCTCATCGCGGAGGACCGCATTACTCCTCACCATGTCATATTGATCGGGGCAGTCCACGTCTCGCAAGGGAGTTGGATGCCAATTCTCCAATTGAACGACGGATTTACTCTTTCTTTGGGCGGATGAAGCAAAGTTCAAGTGCTGTAGCTAGAGAATGTATATGGCAGTCCACCCGATAATTGTCAGGTTACTGCACTACTCCACTACCACTGCATTGATAGGTGCTGTACAATTAATCGCTGTTTGTTAATCGTTCCAGTTGAGGAGCAGGATAAGATCCGCTGATATGATTGAAGCTAATGCATGGTCTGAGAAAAGTGCAAATGAACCAGGGAATTTTGTTCGTCGGCATCGAAGACGAATGTCGTGTTGGGTGGAAGAGAAACTGGCTCGTGCGGTATGGCGTCTTTTCTCGTATTGAAGAGAGTGGGCCAAGGAAGAATCCCACGTCTGAGTCCATAGTTGAGTTCAATCCGATCGTCTGTATGAGCAGCCTCGCGTGTCACGGTGGAGCGCACAATAGTAACCAATATTGCTTCACGTTTCTCTTCTATTTCCTCAGACACTCTTCTCGTATGCGCACACTTACCTACGACGAGGCTCAGTAACGTCTTTGCCTGTCTGGAATAAAGCTGCATTTGCCTTTCGATTGACCTCCCGCATCGAGCAGTGCGTATTCTCATTTATTTTCATCTACGTCTTCCCTCGGAATGACCCCTCAAAACTCGCATCTTCCTCGTCACTGATGAAGAGGAAGCTGAGAGCAAATTTTCACGGAGGAAAGAGGTGCGGGAGGATGTCCTACCGCCGCGTAAGCGGCGTAACTGCGCATCGAGTGATGCGAGCGCAAAAAGCCCTGTTCAAGCATTCTTCCTGGCATCGGATCGGGGAAGTGTAGTTGTCGCAAGACCAACGACAGAACCTTCATGCTAAATATATGTGGGATAGATCCTGCAGATGGCCTTCAAAGCCGGAACGGCTCGGAAAAGGGGGGTCGCAAATGTTGCAAACAAAAGGAGGAAAGGGGATGCGGGAAGAAAAAACACCTCACATTCTAGACACTGTCTTTATCGCCGCTACGACTCCTTAGAGTCGTTTTATCCTGGAAGAACTCGTACTCAAACACGAGAGGCCCAGCCTCAACCCCGTGCGCCGGCCCACGTTCCCAAAAGTGATACCAGACCTGTTGCTGGAGCCCTTCCGTTTCCTCGCCCGTTTCGGCTCAGAGTTCCGTTTAACTTTCTCGGGCTCGTGCGGAGACGCCTGGGCGGTCGATGGCAGTTTGAGATCAATGGGGACGAACAGTTTTCGGATCTAAGGCCGTGAACTTGGCAAAGTGGCCCGTGTCGCTGCTGTTGGGAGAGTGGTGCCAGACGGAGACGAACGTCGCGTTGGCTGGAAGAGAGATGGGCCCCGGCGTGACGGCATCTGTCATGACGCTCATTGGAAGGCCTGGGAACAATCCCATCTCACGTTATAGATCGCAACAACGACGAAACCACATTGTAATACCGACTTACCTAGATCTCGCCAGCCGCACATCCAATTACGCCTTGTGGTACCAGCAAAAGGCGCTTCATCGTATCACTGACGTCCGCACCATGATCTTCCTCGATCTTCCGACGGAACTACTCTGCCGTATTCTCTCTTATCTTCCTGCTGTAGATTTGTGCGCCGCGCAGCTGACATGCCGCCAGATCAACAGGATCATAACCGATACCGTGTACTTTCAGTATATCCTTCGAACCTACATCAACGGCGTTGACGACCTCTTCCCCCCTGATTGTCCACTTCATGAACGTATCGAACTTTTGAAACAGTATGAAACATCATGGAATAACCTACAACTTAACAAATCCGCTGAGTTTCCCATCAACGTAGAAGCGCCGAATTCAATTTGGTTTACCCTTCAGGACAGTTACTTGATCTATAAAGTATTTAACGAAGAAGACCTACCACGCAGATATGGTTATCTTGACCTTTCCTCCGCCACCGGCAACAAGGAAACGTCTTGGGTCCATATCCCGATGGAAGACTCCGATATGCCCATGCACGATCGGAATATAACTTTTGCTGCCGACCATGACTTGGTAATATCCGTAAGGTTTTGTATATCTCCCCATGTCTTCCTAGGTGCGATGCCTGACGAACTCACAGCACACCATGGATGGACAGCGGATATGTGCCTCCACAAATTGTGCTTGCCTTCTTTGAGTTTACTACCGGAGCACCCCATCCCCTCTCAACAACTCATACCATACCGCTTCCCCTGATTTTCCCTGTCCGTAATCCTTCGATAGAGATCGAGGTTCTAGGTGATCACATCCTGGTGTCGGTGCAATATTGTCACAATCGCCGTCGCGTCTACCTCTACCTCGTGTCGTGGAAAACCGGGGCTGTGACTCATGTGAGTGACGTTATCGAATGTTTTACGTCACGTCCTCAACCCGCTGTCAAATGCCCCAAGCTTCGCGTATGTCGAGATAAGACTATGTTGAGGTCAGCTCACAGGCCGTCGCTCATAGACCCGGACAACAACATAGTAGCACTGATCCATGGCAGTGAAAATTGCATAGAGATCTGCAAGGTTGAGATCATGTCTCCAGGTCCACACCTACAAACACTGTGTCTCCTCGAATTACCACCGTTGGAGTCCAACGCGCTCTGCGTCATCTCCGCAGTGGAAAAGGAGTGGGTCCAGACCTCTCAGAATGAAAACCATCGCCAGTCCTCTCGTAGGCGCCTTATTCCCTTCCGATCCTCCAGAATCGCCACTTTGTTTTTTTCTCTTAAGTATGGCATGTTCAACTCAACTCGTGGATATGGTATGATTGTCAGCGTTGCAAACCTCCTTTCAGCGGCCCGTTCCAGTTGTGGTGATGCAAGTACCATCCCCTGGACCAGGTGGGGCCCACCTGCGACCCACATCTTCCCATTGAGAGAAAATGGACACCCCGGCTACAGTTTGGCACGCCCAGCCGGTCCTTTCTGGATCATGGAGAACTTGCCGCTGGTGATACGCGACTATAACCTGCTACGGAAATGGCAGACACAGTCAACGACCGAGAACGCGTCATCCCTTTCGAGGCCAACAGTCGCACCTACCAAGGTAATCGGCCAGCACTGGGTGGATGGTGAAGTTGAGACGCACTTGCCATATCACGACGTCGTAGCTATCGGTGACCGTCACCGGCTCATGTATTGCTCAGATGCTATCGTAGATCGGGAATGGTTAGTTGGGGTTTGGCTCCTGGTAAGCTCGTGGTTTCTTATTGAGGGTCCCCAAAGCTAATCTCACCAAACGCACCGATAGTGGGGTGCCACCAATCTCATCGTGCATCACATAGGTTAGGTCGCATGTTCAGCGATGAACGTTGAACCTTGAAACGTGAGCATCTCTAGACTCACTTCGGGCGTCAATGAGAGCTCACCATAGGTAGATAGACATGACATACGGGACTCGAATCGGAACAAGAAGGCTTTTGTGGGAGAAAGGGATCAGTTCCAAAGCAAAAAACCACCTTTATACAGTGTGGGGAAAACGTCGGTAGCACTGGACCACCGTCCCAACGTTGAGCGACAACTGCGGCAGATCTGGGGCTTTCTAACAGACTTGACGGTTAGTGGGCATTCTGGGTGTCGGGCAGAGTTGGGGCTACATGGTGCCGAACCGCGATGTTGTAGCGAAGCTTATCGACCCTACTACTATCGGGAGGTGCTCAGGGACTTCGGTAGACCTGGAGTGGGTGATTCTGTCTCGTCGGATAGATTGGGAAGTGGGTATAACTTTTGCGGTTGCGGTACATCATACAATTCAGATTACTCGTTCAGTAGTGCTTTTAGTAGAAAGGCGAAAGCCCACTACCGTCGTCACCGTGACGGTCTATGCGCGCTCGCGCCGACGATAAGCCATCCCAGTGACGTGCGGTGGCAAGTCCTTGGCCCCAGATGTAGAACTGATCGAAGGAACCTCGATATCAACTAAAGGATGTTGTATATCCCAGAACTGAACGGGGGTGCTTCAAGACCAAGTTCGGAAAACCTCAGACTGTCAACGTGTCAACTTTGGACCGATCCTCATGAGCACTTAGGTTGCAACAAGTACCGGATTCATCATGCTGGGAGCTGGCTCGTTCGGAGAAAAAACATACTGTAGCATAGTCCTCATCCCTGAGTCGGGATCCATTCACCCATCCGATATCTCCATCCCTTCATCGCGGCGGGGACCCTCATCGGCCCCATTCCGTCGTCCACCAACCGCGTCATCCCGCGCGCCTCCATTCGACTGCGACCGCGAAACATCTTCCTCTACCCCTAATCCAAAAAGAAACAAAAAAAAAACGACGCAATTGGTCGTCATCGTCAGCACCAATGCCAGGATCACTCCGGGAGGAAACGCACCTCCAGGAATGCTCTGAGAGCGCTTCAGGAGATTCTCGGCGTGCCCTCGTATACCAGCAGCGAACTCTGGATCGGCGAGCGCCGGAACATCCGCTACAGCGCGCTCGACGAGCGGGAATCTGCAACGGCAACCAAAAAAAAGTCGCCCCCGCAAAGCACGGCGATTATCAGGAGGAAGAGAGTAGGATGAAGGGAGAGAGGGAAGACCCACGTACCGATCAAGCTCCTGGAGTAGTTCTCGGTGGAGCGTATCGGCCGCTTTCAAGTGCAGTTTATCCTCTGCGTCGAGTCGCGTACGCGCAATGTCGTCCACACGTTCCCAGAACGCTTCCGTTCCGTCCTGCCATTTTTTTTTTTTGCCAAGAACTCTCGAGTCAGCACATGTAGGAACAAAAGAAAGACGGAAATGAAAAACAAAAACCCATACTCCATTTTGGAACTGTGTGAGGAGTTCGCGTCGGAGACGATCGAATTCGCCCGATTTTTTGAATCTGCGTTTAATCCATTTGTTTTTTTTTGGGGACAATCAATTCCTAAAC
>Ga0307510_10007677_pt1 | contig 12860 bp, 6 predicted proteins | sample 12_EM_MG_FD_207224 | JGI IMG/M metagenome (GOLD analysis project Ga0307510, IMG submission 207224) | Populus trichocarpa ectomycorrhiza microbial communities from riparian zone in the Pacific Northwest, United States - 12_EM | ecosystem: Host-associated > Plants > Roots > Unclassified | place... | reverse complement strand
ACCCGGCGGCCCTTCCGCATGTCGTGGATGAAGGGGTCGTAGCCCCGTGCTCCCTAGGCCGCCACCGTCGCGGCCGGGAATCCCGGTGTACGGCGGACCCGGCGCTCGGCGTCGACCGCGAACACCTCGCAGCCGGGCCGGGCGGCGGCCCAGTCGACGCCCTCCGGACCCATCGCGAAGGCCGCGGTGGCCGTGGCGTCCGCCTCCGTGAGGGAGGCGGCCACGACGGAGACGCTGAGCAGGCCGGTCGCGGGAGTGCCGGTGCGGCCGTCGACGATGTGGTCGCCGCGCTCGTAGCGCGCGGAGGTCGCCACCGCCCCGTCGGTCAGCTCAAGGACCGTGCACAGCTGGTCGGCGTACTCGGGGTGCCGTACGCCCACCCGCCACGGACCGCCGGCCACGACCACGTCGCCACCGGCGTTGAGGATGAACCGCCGGGCGCCGGCGGCGGTGAGCAGTTCCGCCGCCCGCTGCACCGACCAGCCCTTGACCACCGCGCAGGGGTCGAGGGGCCGGCCGGGCAGCCGGACGTCGAAGGCGCCGCCGGTCGCGACCCGGTACTGCTCACAGAGGTCGAGCACCTCGGTCAGGTCCGCGCTCAGGTCCCGGAGTCGCAGCTCCCCGCGGTCGTAGCGGCAGACCTCGCTGTCCGGGCGGAACGGGCTGAAGCGGGCGTCGACCTCGCGCAGCCAGGCGAAGAGCGCGTCCGCCACCTCGTCCCCGATGCCCTCGTCGTCGACGCGCAACGACACCGGAAAGCCCATCACATGCTCGACTCGCCGCATTTCAGGCGCCCTTGGCGTCGATCGCGGCCTGGAGCGACTGGACGTAGGCGTCGCTGGTGATCGTGGCGCCGGACACCGTGTCGATCTTCGAACTCTGCGCCTTGAGGGTCTCCTCGATCAGCACCGGGACGGCCGCCGTGGTCTGCGGGTGGTCCGGCTGCTGGAGCATGCTCACGGAGCTGATCTTGTCGCCCTCGAAGGTCACCTGCACCTGCACGGTGCCCTTGGAGGTGTTGATCGCGGTGCCCTGGACGACCTTCTTCGAGGACGCGGAGGGGGTCGACGAGGACCCGGATGAGGACGACGAAGTGGCCGTAGGAGTCGGTGTCGAGACCGCCTCCGTCGTGGTCGTCGTGCTCGTCGTCGTCCCGATGGACGGCTCATAGCGCCACACGGGGATCAGCCCCGCGACGGACAGCACCAGGACAGGTATGACTCGCTTCACGATATGTCTCTCATCCCGCCAGGCTGAAGCGTTCGAAGTGGATCTGCTGCTTGGGCACGCCCATGTCGCCGAGGCTGCGCAGCACCGCGTTCATCATCGGCGGCGGTCCGCACAGGAAGACGTCGCGGTCGGCGATGTCCGGTACGAGCCGGGCCAGTTCGCGCGGGGCGAGCTTGTCAGGGACGGGCGGGCCGGTGACCAGGTGGAGTTGGGCGCCCTTGGCGTGGGCGAGTTCGACCAGCTCGTCGTAGAGGACGGCGTCGCGGTCGGTGGCGACCCGGTAGATGACGACGGCGTGGCCCTCCAGGTCCTCCAGCAGGGCGCGGATGGGGGTGACGCCGACGCCGCCCGCGATGAGCAGGGACTCCGGCTTCGTGCGGTGCAGGGTGGTGAAGGCGCCGTAGGGGCCCTCGGCGAAGACGCGGGTGCCGACCTTGAGGTGGCGCAGTGCGGCCGTGCCGTCGCCCGCCGTCTTGGCGGTGAGGCGCAGGCGGGTGCCGTCGGGGGCGGCCGAGAGGGAGAAGGGGTTGGCCTGCCACCAGCGGTCCTTGGTGAGGAACCGCCAGAGGAAGAACTGGCCTGCCTGGGCCGGGAGTTGGTGGAGGTCGCGGCCGGTGATGTAGATCGAGACGACGTTGTCGGACTCGGGGACGACCGCTTCCACCCGCAGCTGGTGGCGGAGGTTGCGCCACAGCGGGAGGATCACGCGGCCCAGGGCCACCGAGCCGAGCGCCACGCCCCACACCGCGTACCAGTACGTCGTGGCGGCGGACGACGCGGTGAACGTCGTACCGACCGCGACCTGGTGGGTGAAGGCGAGGACCACCGCGACGTAGGTGTAGAGGTGGATGAAGTGCCAGGTCTCGTAGGCGAGGCGGCGCCGGGCATAGCGGGCGGAGGTCGCGCCGATGACGAGGATCAGGGCGAAGGCGACGAGCGCGCGCAGGATGCCCTCGGTGGTCTCGGCCAGGTCGACGACCTCGCCGATCGGGCCGGTGTCGGTGCCCTGGGCGTAGCCGAAGGCGATGAACACGAGGTGCCCGAGCAGCGTCCAGAGCAGCGCGAAGCCGGTCCAGCGGTGCCAGTTGGTGAGCCGGTCCATGCCGATCCGGCGGTCGAGCCAGGGCAGGCGGGCCACCAGCAGCAGCTGGAAGGCCATGACGAGCGCGCCGTAGAGGCCGAGGAGGCGGCCGATGACGATGAGGGCGTTGGAGGCGAATCCCGCTTGGGCGAAGAAGACGGTCACCACGGCGACGTTCGCGGCCAGCACGGCGTACAGGCCCGTGCGGGCCACCACCCTGGGGCGTATCGCCGTGGGGGGCGCAGGGGGTGATTGGACGGTCGTCACGGACGGCAGCTCCTTGATCGGGTCCTGGGAGACGAGCTTGACCTCGGGGAGCTGTCTTTTTCCTGTCGGACAACTTTCAAGTGCTTATCGATGTGGGTGTGGCGGTGCCGCGGGTCTGGCGTAGATCGGTGTGTGGCGCAGTATGAGCGGGTGGACAAAGTACGACTCCTCGTCGTGGACGACGACCTGCCGATCGCCGACCTTGTCGCGACGGTCGCCCGGTACGAGGGCTGGGAGGCCGCGTGCGCGTACTCCGGTGAGGAGGCGCTGACCGTGGCCGCCGAGTTCGCACCGGACATCGTGGTGCTCGACCTGATGCTGCCCGGCCTGGACGGTTTCGGTGTGCTGGACCGGCTGCGGCGGTCCGGGACGATGGTGCCCGTGGTGTTCCTCACCGCGCGGGACGCGGTCGCCGACCGGGTCGCGGGGCTGACCCGGGGCGGGGACGACTACCTGGTCAAGCCGTTCGCGGTGGAGGAGCTGATGGCCCGGCTGCGGACCGTGCTGCGGCGCAGCGCCGGGCCCGGTTTCCCGCGCTCCGTGCTGCGGGTCGCGGATCTGACGATGGACGAGGACACGCGCGAGGTGCGGCGCGGTGACCACCTCATCACGCTCACCCCGACCGAGTACGAGGTGCTGCGTTATCTGATGCGCAAGTCGCCGACCGTGCTCACCAAGGCGCAGATCCTCGACCATGTGTGGGAGTACGGCTTCGGCGGCCGCTCGAACGTGGTGGAACTGGTGGTCAGCCGGCTGCGCCGCAAGCTCGACGAGGGCCACGATCCGCTGATCCACACCGTGCGCGGCTTCGGCTACGTGATCCGGCAGGCCGCCGAGTGATCCGACGACTGCGCCACAACTGGCGCCGCGTCCGCCTGGGCACCCGCCTCGCGCTGGGCGTCGGCGTCCTGTCGCTGATCGTGTTCGCGGTCGTCGGGACGGCGCTGACGATGTACATGCGGGACTACCTCCAACGCCAGGTCAGCGACCAGATGAAGCTCGTCCAGGTCGTCCAGTCCAAGGACGCCCAGGCGCACGGCATCGTCCAGCGCAAGCCGTACTACGGCTGGTACACGGCGGTCTACGACGTCTCGGGCACGACCCCGAAACTGCGCGAGCCCTCGGACGTACCGGAAGACACCAAGGCCCTCACCGCCCTCGCGAAGACGATGGCGCACTCCACCACGGAGATCACCCGCACGGTGACGATCGACGGCAAGGGCACCTACCGGCTGCGGGCCTGCGAGGTCGAGCCCGGTGTGGTCCTGGTGAGCGCCGCGCCGCTGGCGGACGTGCAGGGCACGGTACGGCAGCTGGTCACGGTCCAGGTGGTGGCGTTCGCGCTGGCGCTGCTGGTGCTGGTGGTCATAGGGCGGAACCTGCTGCGGCGCGGGCTGCGCCCCCTCAGCGACATGGCGACCACGGCCCACGGCATCACCTCGCACGACCTCACCGACTCGGCGGCCCGGCTGCCGCTGCGCGCCGAGCGGGGCGACGGCGGGCCCGAGGTGGAGGAGCTGCGCACCGCGTTCAACACGATGCTGGAGCACATCGACGACTCCCTCGCGGTGCGCGCGGAGGCGGAGCAGCGGCTGCGCCGGTTCGTCGCGGACGCCTCGCACGAGCTGCGGACACCGCTGATGTCGGTGCGCGGCTACGCGGACCTGTTCCAGTACGCGGCCGCGAACGTCCCCGAGGAGCGTGACAAGCACCTGGCCCGGCTGCGTGCCGAGGCCGCCCGCATGGGCATCCTCCTCGACGACCTCCTCCTGCTGGCCCGCCTCGACGCGGCGGACGTGGAGACTCCGATACGGATGCAGGACGCGGACCTGGTGGAACTGGTGGAGCAGGCGGCGGACGCCTTCCGCGCGGGGCACCGGGAGCATCCGCTGACGGTGTCGGTTCCTCCGTCCCCGGTCCGGCTGCGCGTCGACCCGGTCCGGATCCGGCAGGTGCTGGACAACCTGCTGGCCAACGCGGCCGTGCACACCCCGGCCGGGACGCAGGTCTCGGTGGCGTTGTCGGTCGCGGGCGGCGCCGCGTCGGTACGGATCGCCGACGCGGGGCCCGGTATCCCGGAGGACGACCGGGCCCGGGTCTTCGACCGCTTCTACCGGGTCGACAAGGCCCGGACCCGGGAGCGGGGCGGCAGCGGGCTGGGTCTCGCGGTGGCGCGGTCGCTGGCGAAGGCGCACGGCGGCACCGTGGAGCTGACGTCCGAGCCCGGCGCGACGGTCTTCACGGTGAGGATCCCGCTGGGGGCGGCTCCGTCCCGGTGAGGATCCCGTCGGGGGCGGCTCCGTCCCGGTGAACGCGGGTAGCGCGCGCCGTCGCTCGCTCTAGCTCAGCGCCGGGCTTGTGCCTACCATGGGTAACGTGGCGTCACCTGAGGCTCAGGACCATCAACTGGCTCTGTTTTATCGGCAGTTGTCGTGCTCCGAAGCTGAGAAGTCACCGTCACATACCGCGCCACACGTTGTCGTACGCCGCGTCCTCGACGCTCTTCCGCTGCCGTACGGCCTCCAGCTCCGTCACCGCGTCGTGGACCACGGCGATGACCGTGTCCAGCGACTCGTCGGTGACCTTCGCGGAGTCCTCGTCCGACACCTCCCGGATCCCGGCGGCCGCGGCGAGCTGGGCGAGGACGGGTTCGCCCTCGGCCCAGCGGTCCGCCGCGCGGCTGCGGGCCGGGGAGTCGACCAGGGCCGTCCGGCCGGTGCGCACCGGGATCCAGCGCCCGCGCTGCCGCTCGACCAGCCCCTCGGCCTCCAGCGCGGCGAGATAGGCGGAGGACAGCCCCCGCCCGCGCCGCCACAGCCAGTCCTCGACCGACTCGTACGGCGTCTCCCGTACGAGCGAGGCCGCCGCCTGGTCCAACAGACCGTCCGCCAAAGGGACTTGGAGTTTCGGCACGATCAGGTCGCCGTCCAGCGCGACGGCTTCGGCGGCGAGGAGGTCGATCACCTCCGCTCCGGCGAGCGCGAGCGAGAGATCACCCGTCTCGACGGGGCGGTCGGGTGCGACATCCATGGCGACGATCATCAGGTCCCGCGGTGTGCTCATGGGTGCCAACCTAGCGCGGCTTATGCGAGGAGGCATCGACACCCAACGTTTACATAATTCCGCCCCGCCGTCGGCGGTGTTTCGGGACTGTGAGCCTCTGATGAATAGCAGGGGCTTTTGGACCGCTTGCGCCACTGCGGTCCGAGTGGTGTGCCCTCTGAAGGAAATTGGCAGGGTTTTCGGTTGTTTGGGGGCCGGTTCCGGCTGGCCTGATCACCCCCGTCGACCAGTTGCTTGCCTTGACCTTGTTGACCGACGAGTAACCGGGGGGCTAGCTTTCCATCAGCCCTCCTGCGCCTCTGCGATTACATTCGGCGCACCTCCGCCGAAACCCCCCACCGTGTAGTTTCACCGTTTATTCGGAGAATCATGACGCCTGTCGCGCGCGCCGAATGCATGATCCTTGGAATCACTCCGTTCCATGAGCCGGATGCCCGACTCGCGGCGGCCGTCAGCCGTGCCGGTGGGTTGGGGGTCCTCGACCTGGGAATGGGCGACCGAAGATCCAGGGAGGCCCTGGCGCGTATCCGGCGCTGGTCCCCCGGCCCTTTCGGGGTACGGGTCGGACCCCACTGCCGGATCGGTCCCGGTGACCTCACGACGGGCGTCGGCGAGAAGCCGCACACCGTCGTCCTCGCCGTGGACGCTCCCTGGCGGGTCGACGAGGTCGCCGCCGAGCACCGGGTGCTGGTCGAGGTCACCGACCCGGACCAGGCGCTGGCGGCGGTCCGCGCCGGTGCGCACGGACTGATCGCCCGTGGTGCCGAAAGCGGCGGCCGGGTGGGCGAGTTGAGCACCTTCGTGTTACTCCAACGGCTGCTCGCCGAGCCCGGTGTGGACGTCCCGGTCTGGGCCTGCGGCGGCATCGGCCCCCGTACGGCGGCCGCGGCCGTGGCCGGTGGCGCGGCCGGGGTCGTCCTCGACAGCCAGCTGGCCCTGCTCGCCGAGTCGGGCCTGCCGGAGGCGGCGGCTGCGGCACTGCGCTCGATGGACGGTTCCGAGACCACGCTGGTGGCCGGTCACCGGGTCCTGCTGCGGCGCGGCCCGGATGCCCCCCAGGTGCCCGCCGACCGGGTCCCCGAACTGCTCGGTGCCCGCGACCCGCGCACCCAGTTGCTGCCCGTCGGCCAGGACGGTTTCCTCGCCGCGCGCTTCGCCGAACGCTGGGGCGACACGGGTCGCACGGTGCGCGAACTGACCGCCGCCATAAGGGAATCCGTGCGGGACGCGGGACCGGCCGACGCGTTGCGCGCCGGGTCCCCGATGAGCCGGACCCTGGGCACTCAACTCCCCATCGCTCAGGGCCCGATGACCCGTGTCAGCGACCAGGCGGAGTTCGCCGCGGCCGTCGCCGAGGGCGGCGGGCTGCCGTTCGTCGCGCTGGCGCTGTCGAGCGGCGAGCAGTCGCGGGCGGTGCTGGCCGAGACCCGCGCCGCCGTGGGGAGGCGAGCCTGGGGTGTAGGAGTGCTCGGCTTCGCGCCCGAGGAGATGCGCAACGCCCAGCTCGAAGCCGTACGGGAGTTGGAGCCCACGCACGCGATCATCGCGGGCGGACGGCCCTCCCAGGCCGAGGCGCTGGAGCGGGCCGGGATCTCCACCTTCCTGCACGTGCCCTCGCCGGGGCTGCTGCGGCAGTTCCTGGACGCCGGGGTGCGCAGGTTCGTGTTCGAGGGCTCCGAGTGCGGCGGCCATGTCGGACCGCGCGGCAGCTTCCCGCTGTGGGAGGCCCAACTCGCCGTCCTGGACGACTTCTTGGAGAAGGCCGAAGCGGGTACGGCGGAGCGCGTCGAGGTGTTCTTCGCGGGCGGCGTCCACGACGAACGCTCGGCGGCGATGGTGGCCGCGCTCGCCGCACCGCTCACCGCGCGCGGCGCCGCCGTCGGCGTGCTGATGGGCACCGCCTATCTGTTCACGGAGGAGGCGGTGACGCGCGGGGCGGTCCAGCCCCTGTTCCAGGAGCAGGTCGTCCAGGCCACACGCACCGCGCTCCTGGAGACCGCACCCGGTCACGCCACCCGCTGCGTACCGAGCCCGTTCAGCGACAACTACCTCGAATTCGAAGCCCAGTTGCGCGAGCAGGGCGTACCCGACCGGCAGATCTGGGAGAAGCTGGAGCGGCTCAACGTCGGCCGGCTGCGCATCGCCAGCAAGGGCGTGGAGCGGGACGCGGACGGTGCGCTCACCGCCGTGGACGAGCAACGCCAGCTCGCCGAGGGGATGTTCATGGCCGGCGAGGTCGCCGTGCTGCGTTCGGCGACCACCACGATCGACGCCCTGCACCGCTCGGTGACCGAGGAGGCCGCCGACTTCCTGGCCGACAGCGCGCGAACCGCCCGCGCCCGCCTGGGAGTCGAAGAGGCCGTCGAGCCGGAGGCGCCCGCGCCCCTGGACATCGCGGTGATCGGTATGGCGTGCATGTTCCCGCAGGCCCCCGACCTCCCCACGTTCTGGGCGAACATCCTCGGCGGGCGCGACTCCGTCGACGAGGTCCCGCCCGACCGCTGGGACCCCGCCGTCCACTACTCGCCCGACAAGGGCGGCGCCACCCCGTCGAAGTGGGGCGGCTTCCTGCCGCGCATCCCCTTCGACCCGCTGCGCTACGGCATCCCGCCGGCCTCCCTCGGCAGCATCGAACCGGTGCAGCTGCTGGCCCTCGAAGCGGCCCGGCGTTCGCTGGAGGACGCCGGATACGGCGACCGGGGGCGGGAGTTCGACCGGGCGCGCACCTCCGTGGTGTTCGGCGCGGAGGCGGGCAGCGACCTGTCCAACGCGACGACGCTGCGTGCCGTGCTGCCCTCCTACTACGGGAAGCTCCCGCAGGGCATCGAGGAGCAGCTCCCCGCCCTCACCGAGGACTCCTTCCCCGGCATGCTCTCCAACGTCATCTCGGGCCGCATCGCCAACCGGCTCGACCTCGGCGGGGCCAACTTCACCATCGACGCGGCCTGCGCGTCCTCGCTGGCCGCCGTCGACGTCGCCTGCAAGGAACTCGTGGGCGGCACCAGCGACGTCGTGCTGTGCGGGGGCGCCGACCTCCACAACGGCATCAACGACTACGTCCTCTTCTCCTCCGTGCACGCCCTGTCCCCCACCGGCCGCTCCCGCGCCTTCGACAGTTCGGCGGACGGCATCGCGCTCGGCGAGGGCGTCGCCTGCGTGGTCCTCAAGCGGCTCGCGGACGCGGAGCGGGACGGCGACCGGATCTACGGCGTGATCAAGGGCGTCGGCAGCTCCAGCGACGGCCGCTCCCTGGGCCTGACGGCACCCCGGCCCGAGGGCCAGCGGGCCGCGCTGGAACGGGCGTACCGCAACGCGGGTGTCTCCCCCGCCGAGGTCGGCCTGGTCGAGGCGCACGGCACCGGGACGGTCGTCGGCGACCGCACCGAACTCTCCATCCTCAGCGAGGTGTTCACCGAGTCCGGCGCCGGGACGGGCAGTTGTGCGCTCGGCTCGGTCAAGTCGCAGATCGGGCACACGAAGTGCGCCGCCGGACTAGCCGGTCTGATCAAGACCGTGCTGTCCCTCTACACCGGCGTCAAGCCGCCCACCCTGCACATGAAGCAGCCCAACTCCGCCTGGAAGGAGGACGACAGCCCGTTCGTCTTCCACGCCCGGCCACGGCCCTGGGCCGCCCCTGCCGAGGAACGCGTCGCGGGGCTCAGCGCGTTCGGCTTCGGCGGCACCAACTTCCATACAGTGATCCAGGCTTACGGGGATGCCGTACCGCCCGCTCACGGACTGGACGCGTGGCCCGCCGAGTTGTTCACCTTCCGGGGAGCGGACCGGGCGGCGGCACGGCGGGGCATCGAAGAGATCCTGAAGCTCGCGGAGACGGGTCACTGGAAGCTGCGCGACCTCGCCCTCAGCGCGTCACGTCGCGCGGACGCCCGGCACGAACCGGTGCAAGTGGCCGTCGTGGCACGGGATGTGGAAGAGCTGACCGGGCAACTGCGCTGGGCGCTGGCCGGTGAACACGATCCGGCCAGGGGGGTCCACCTCGCGGAGGCCGGGTCCGACACGGGCGCCGGCAAGGTCGCGTTCCTCTTCCCCGGTCAAGGCAGTCAGCGGCCCGGCATGCTCGCCGAGGTCTTCATCGCGTTCCCCGAGTTGCAGCACTATCTGCACCTGGGCCGCGACCACGCCGACGCGCTCTACCCGCCGACCGCCTTCGACGACACCGCCCGCGACCGCCAGCAGGCCGGTCTCACCGACACCCGGGTCGCGCAACCCGCGCTGGGCATCGCGGGGTTGGCAGCCCACGCCCTGCTCACCGAGGCGGGCGTGCGGCCCGACATGGCGGCCGGGCACAGTTACGGCGAGCTGGTCGCGCTGTGCGCGGCGGGCGCGATCGCGCCGGAGGCGCTGCTGGAGCTGAGCGCCGAACGCGCGGCGGCGATCCTCGAAGCCACGGGCACGGACGACCCGGGCACCATGGCCGCGGTGGCGGCCGGTGCCGAGGACGTCGAACAGGCCCTCAAGGCGGCGGGCGCACCCGACTCGGTCGTCGTCGCCAACCACAACTCGCCCCGCCAGACGGTGATTTCGGGCCCGACAGAGGCAGTCGCCACAGCCGTGCGGCTCCTGCGCGACGCCGGTCTCGGCGCCAAGCGCATCCCCGTCGCCTGCGCCTTCCACAGTCCGCTGGTGGCGGGGGCGGGCGAACGGTTCGCTCAGGCCCTCGCTCAACGGCCCGTGCTCACACCCGAGTTCCCCGTGTGGTCCAACCGTACGGCGGCCCCGTACGGGGAGGGCGCCGACGCGGTCCGGGTCGAACTCGCCGCGCAGATAGGCTCCCCGGTCGGCTTCGTCGCGCAGATCGAGGCGATGTACGAGGCGGGCGCGCGGGTCTTCGTCGAGGCCGGTCCCGGTTCCGTGCTGACCCGGCTGGTGGACCAGATCCTCGGTGACCGCCCGCACCGCACGGTCGCGTGCGAGCCCCGGCAGGACAGCGGGCTGCGTGGCTGGCTCGACGCGCTGGCCCAACTGGCCGTCGCGGGGCTGCCGGTGCGGACCGGGTGGCTGTTCAACGGGCGCGACGCCGTCGACGCGGCCCGGACTCCTGTGCCCTCGCGACCCGGCTGGACGGTCGACGGACAGCTGGTCCGTACCGCCGCCGGAGCACTCCTGCCCGGTGCCCTCGCACCGGCCCGACGTGTAGTGGAGACGACTGTGACGACGAACCCTCAGGACGGTGTCCCCGTCGAGGTGAACAGGGACGCGCTCATCTCCGAATTCCTGCGCACCAGCCGGGAGATGGTGGCCGCGCAACGGGATGTACTGATGACGTACTTCGGCGCGGTACAGGGAACGGTGCCGCAGGGAACATGGGTTCCGGCACCGGCGCCCGCCGTGACCGAGGCGCTGCCGCAACTGCCCGCCCTGCCGGCCGCCGAGGCACCCGTACCTCAACAGCCCACCGCACCGACTGAGTTGGCCGCCCCCCAGGCTCCCGAGGCCGTCACCGAGGCCGACGTGCTCCGGGTCGTCCTGGAGATCATCAGCGAACGCACGGGCTATCCCGTCGACATGATCGAGCCCGACCTCGATCTGGAGGCGGACCTCAGCATCGACTCCATCAAGCGCGCCGAGATCGCCGGCGAACTGGCCGGGCGCCTAGGCATCGGCGGCGGGATGGACGTCGCCTCGCTCGACGACGCCGAGTTGGAGGACCTGGCCAAGGCCCGTACGGCGGCCTCCGTCACGAGCTGGCTGTCGGCACGGCTGACGGAGCCCGCGGCGGCGGACGAAACTCCCCCGAGTGTCAGCGCCCCTCAGGACACTTCCCCACCTGTCAGCGCCCCGCAGGACGAGGTCACCGGCGCCGCGCCGAAGCGGCTCCAGCTGCGGCCGGTGCTGTTGGCGCACCAGGACGGCGACAACCCGGCGGACCCGGCATCCGTGCTGAGCGGCCGGCGGTTCGTCCTCTACGGCGACGGTGACGCCTCGGAGACGGTCGCGGCGCGGCTCTCCTCGTACGGCGCCGACACGGTGACCGTCGCTCCCGAGCACCAACTCACCGACGCGGACGGCCAGGTGGACGCCGTGCTGTATCTCGCGCCGCTCACTGCTTCGGCCCCGGTGCTGCCCGACGCGTTCCCCGTGTTCCAGGCCGCTCTGCGGCGCGGCCCGCGCCAACTCCTCGCGGTTCAGGGGGCGGACGGTGGTTCGGCGGGCCTGCGCGGGCTGTTCCGTACGGTGGCCCGCGAGTACCCGGACACCGTCGCCCGGGTCGTCGAGCCCGCGGACACCACACCGGCGGCCGTCGCCGACGCGCTGATCGCCGAACTGCTGGCGCCCGGCACCGAGCCGGTAGTGCTCCGAACCCCCGCTGGACGGCACGGACTTGAGCTGACCGAGACACCGCTCGGCGCGCTCGCGACGAACGGTGCCGGACCGGCCGGTGACGGAGTCGCCGAAGCCTCCGCCATCGGGCTCGACCGCGACTCGGTGGTCCTGCTGGTGGGCGGCGCGCGGGGTATCACCGCGAAGTTCGCCGTCGCGCTCGCCGCCGCCTCCCGGTGCCGTATCGAACTCCTCGGCAGGACGGTCGCGCCGGCCGGTCCCGAGGACCCGGCGACCGCGGGCGCCCGTACCCCGGCCGAACTGCGCGCCGCCCTCGCCGCCAAGGGCGGTGGGCTCACACCCGCCGAGATCAACCGCACCGCCGAACTCCTGCTCGCCCAGCGGGAGATCACCGCGACCCTGGACGAACTCACGGCCCTCGGCAGCGAGGCCCGCTACCACTCCGTCGACTTCCGCGAACCGGACGCCGCACTCCAGGCGGTCAAGGAGATCCACGCCGAACACGGCCGCCTCGACGGTGTCGTCTACGCGGCCGGGGTCATCGAGGACCGGCTGATCGCCGAGAAGACGACCGAGTCCTTCCAGCGGGTCTACGGCACCAAGACGCACGGCGCGGAGGCGCTGCTGTCGGCGCTGGAGGAACTGCCAAACGGCCCTTCCTTCGCCGTCCTGTTCGGCTCCATCTCGGCCGTCCTCGGCAACCGGGGCCAGGTCGACTACGCCGCCGCCAACGACGCGCTGGAGAGTCTGGGCACCGCCTGGTCCGCCCGCACCGGGCACCGTGCGCTCACCGTGCACTGGGGTCCGTGGGCGCCCACCGGTGGCCATCACGGCATGGTCACCCCGGAGTTGGGACGCGAGTACGCCCGGCGCGGTATCTCGCTGATCGACCCCGAGGAGGGCACCGCGGCCCTGC
>Ga0307510_10007676_pt1 | contig 12862 bp, 6 predicted proteins | sample 12_EM_MG_FD_207224 | JGI IMG/M metagenome (GOLD analysis project Ga0307510, IMG submission 207224) | Populus trichocarpa ectomycorrhiza microbial communities from riparian zone in the Pacific Northwest, United States - 12_EM | ecosystem: Host-associated > Plants > Roots > Unclassified | place... | reverse complement strand
TGCTATTAAAAAAATGTAATTATAATCAATAAACAATCAAGATCACCCATGTAAAAAAACTTTTTTCTAAAGAAAAAAGTTGCTAAAAAAAAAAATTATAAAAAACATATGAATTATATTCTTAAACTTCCATATAAGTTTACAACTTGATCTTGTGTTTATAGTATTGTAGAGTTTGGTGATAGATAGAGAATGAGAAGTTTATGGGGTTTGTTAAGAGGATGAAGAGGAAGCTAGGGATATAGGATGTATGCATAAGTCCAAGAATATGATCTGTAGGGATTTTACATTTATTTTTTAAAAAAGGTATTTTGTTTTTGGAAACTAGGATTTGTTTTATAGATCTTTTCTTACTAATTATAATTACATTTTTTGGAAAGCATAATAAATTCCCATGATTTTCTTAAATTTTTTTCTCTTTTGATTTTTTGAATCCTTTTCTAAATTAAAATTTGGCTGCCCATATTAAGCTTTTTTTTTATCATCCATATTTAAACTATATAATAAGATTTGACTATCCAAATAAAGCTTTTTTTTTTATCCGTCAAAATTAAAAAATTATTTAACTATCCATATAAAGCCTTTCTTTTCTAATCATTCACGTCAAAAGTAGAACATGATTAGACATATTAGTTAATGAGACCAACCTGTAAATTAGGACTAATAATTACAATTATAACTTATAGGAAGCTACTAATTACTCATATTAAGCTCTCTTTTTTTATTCATCCATATCAACACTATAATAATATTTAACTACTAGTGTAATTTTTTTTTTGATCATCCACGTCAAAACTAAAAAATAATATGATATATTGGTGGATGAAACCAAGCTATAACTCATAATTTTCAGACTCGGTTTGGTTTAAAATTCAGGTTCCAAGTTTTGACCGGGTCACAAGATTGTCCGGGTCAATTTTTTTTTAAATCAAAACGATATCGTTTTAGTAAAACAAAAATCAACAGCTCGTAACCGGGTTTTTGACCGGGTCTTGCCGGGTCAACCCGCCGGGTCACACCGGGTTTTTTCTTCCCCTATTTTTTCTTCAACCCCGCCCGGTTCCAGCCTTAGGTAGGGTCGACCAGCCGGATCGGGTCGGGTTTCAAAACTATGCTATAACTTATAAAATGCTATTAATTATAACTATAACTTATATGATGCTACCAATTATCTATATTAATTGTTTTTTAATCCACATCAAAACTAGAATAAAATTGGACTATTCATATAAATCTTGTTTTTATCCGTCAAAACTAAAAGATGATTTGACTACTCATATAAAGCTTTTTTTTTCTAATCGTCCACGTCAGAACTGGAAAATGATATAACATTTAATTAATAAACTAAGTTGTAATTTATATGATACTATTAATCACCGCTGTAATTTCTAAGATGTTACTAATTATAATGGTAACTTATAGGACCTACTGATTATCTATATTAAACTTTTTTTTTCTTTTTATATAATCTGATCAAAATTAGAATAAGATTTAACTACCTAAATAAAACTTTGTTTTTTATACGTCAAAACTAAAAGATGATTTTACTTTTATATTAAACTTATTTTTTTTTAATCTCGACATCAAAATTAAAAAATACTATGATATATTAATTAATAAAATCAACCTATAATATATAAGATGTTACCAATTAAAGCTCATACTAATGTGTTTTAAAAATCTATTTATTTTTATATTTTAAAAGTGTTTTTTTTTAAAATAATTTTTTATTTTTTTAATTTCAATTTAATATTTTTTTTAATTTCAAATTATTAATGTAAAAAATAATTTTTTAAAAATAAAAATTATTATTTTAATATATTTTTTTAAAAAAAAATTTAAAACCGACTACAATAATACCCGGGCTGAAAGACACCAGCCTCTCTCGCAGCGAAATCTTTATATCTCACTCTACGACAAAAGATAACATACAGTGGCTTGACAAGTAAATTAATCAAAAACCAAACCCATATTCATATAGCACTCCTCCAGGATCTATACAAACCTCTCCTCCTCATCCTCCTCCTCTTCCTCCTCCAACTCACTTCACCATCTCTCTCTCTCTCTCACTCTCTCTCTTACAATGCAGCTTACTGTACTCCTTTCTCTACTTTTTCTCCTCTCCACCGCCACCACCATCACTTATGGCCACAACATTACTTCCATACTAGGCCAGCACCCATCTCTCTCCACTTTCAATCACTACCTCACCCTAACCCACCTCGCCGGAGAAATCAATCGGCGTACAACCATCACAGTCTGTGCCGTCGACAACGCAGCCATGTCTGAAATCCTTTCAAAAAAGCCATCAATCTCCACCATCAAAAACATCCTTTCCCTCCACGTCCTCTTGGATTACTTCGGTACCAAGAAGCTCCACCAGATAAGAGACGGCACCGCGTTGGCAGCCACCATGTTCCAGGCCACCGGGTCAGCTCCTGGGTCTACCGGGTTCGTTAACATAACGGATGTTAAAGGAGGGAAAGTGGCTTTTGGACCGAAAGATAATGGAGGGAACCTTGATGTGTTTTATGTCAAGTCTGTAGAGGAGATACCCTACAACATTTCAGTTATACAGATCAGTAAGTTGTTGCCATCGGATGTGGCGGCGGCGCCCACACCAGAGCCAAGTGCTATGAATATAACGGATATAATGTCAGCTCATGGGTGTAAGGTTTTTGCTGATACTTTGATTGCAAACCCTGATGCTTCAAAGACATATCAGGTACTCTATACTGCTTTTCAATTCCTTTTTATTTTTATTTTTTTGAGATCTAGTTAGCTGCTTTTAAAGAGAAATTATTACTCAACTATGATTTAATATTCTTAATAATGAATAAAAAAGATATACTGATTTTTAGTTTTTAGGATAATTGAAATTATACTAGGAAAAATCCCCATATATGCATTAATCTCAAATTAAATTCGAAGGAATTACTATTATGTTGACCTCTCTTTTATTTCTATTTTATCAGGCGGAGCAATTGATTTGATTAATTAATTGGTGAATGGGATTCAATGAATTATTAATCGCTGCTTTTTCCTCTAGATCTTGGGTGTAAATAAAAGATATTGATGTTTAAATGTTTTATTTGGAAAAACTAGATAGATTGGGCCAATTCCTTTGTGATTTTAAATATTCTAGTTAGATATGGACTTGCTTGCAAGATATCATTTTAAAAATAAAATAAAAATTAATTTAAAAAAAAAGGCTCACGATCTGGGTTTTTTCCACTATCTATCTTTGAAAAACTTTGTATGATTGATTCGGAAAGACAGTTTATATGTAGAAAATGCCTTACAGAGTGAGCTATGACCCCAATAATTCAAAAAAGCAATCAATTAGGACAAGTGAGATTCAACAACTCGCACGTGCAGATGGGGGACACACTGTGACCAAACTGTGAACTTTTGAGTTTTGACTCTTCTTTGCTCTTTTTCAATGTTTCTTCTCAACATCCACTTTTATCTTCTTCTTTTTTGTTTTCAAGTGTTCTTGTTTTTTATTAAAAATTGATTTTTTTTGTTTTAAATGATTATTATTTTAGTGTTTTTAGATGTTTTGATATGTTAATGTCAAAAATGAATTTTAAAAAATAAATAAAAATTATTATTATTTATTTTAAAGCAAACTTCAAAAAGTTTAAACAACTTTCCATCGAATTACTTGCATTGTTATTCTCTGTCTCAAGTTGAAAACCATCAAATGTAATTGCAGCATAGACTTGATTTCTTCTAGTTTATTTTTTCAAGGTTATTAGTAACAATTTTGAATGCCATGGGCCTCATGGCTATGTTTGGTTTCAGGACACTATTGATGGAGGATTAACAGTGTTTTGCCCTCTTGACGATCCATTTAAGGCCTTTTTACCAAAATTCAAGAATTTAACAGCTTCTGGCAAAGAGTCACTCCTTCAATTCTTCGGTGTTCCTGTTTATCAGTCATTAGCAATGTTAAAATCCAACAATGGAATCATGAACACCTTAGCTACAAATGGGGATAAGAAGTTTGATTTCACAGTGCAAAATGATGGCGAGGATGTGACCCTCAAGACAAGGGGTACCACTGCAAAAATAGTTGGGACTTTGATCGATGAGCAGCCACTTGCTATATACTCCATTGATAAGGTCTTGTTGCCCAAGGAATTGTTTAAAGCAGCACTGACCCCAGCTCCAGCACCTGCCCCGGAGGAGGCGGCAGATGCACCAAAATCTAGCAAGCATAAGAAGCCCTCCGCCGATGATGCGCCATCAGACTCACCAGCTGATTCACCTGATGGCGACGCAGCAGACCAAACAGCTGATAACAATGCTAGTGTGAGACTTGATGGTGGAAGACTTGTTGCCATGGTATTGAGTTTGTGCTTAGGGCTTTTGATGCTGTAGTAGCGTGTAAGTCCTTTCAAATTGTTCTTTTTGTCTACTCACAGTGGGGAATAAGTCAGGCTTCAATGGCTAAGTTATCACTTAGAGTATGTTTTATTTGTTTTTTCATGTCTTATTGTTTTAGCCTGTGTTATTTCTTTCTTTCTTGCCTTTTTGTATACGGTTTGTGATCTGTATTTTGTGGTAGATACTGTAGATCCATGGAAAAACGTTGTTATTGTCATCGACCAGAAGATTTTGGCCTAGTAAAATAGAATTCTTGTGTGCAAGCTTCGGTTCATGTTCTTGCCATGTCAATTTAGGTTTTATTAGAAAATTGTGACATCTTAACATTCTATATGCTCTCCTTATTTAAGAGTCTAGGACTGTTTATGCACGAGATGAACCAAAAAATTCTCAGTAATGATGTGAATTCCATCCCATGTTGCCTTGTGCGTGTTCCATTGAAGGTGGACTTGGTTCTGATGTTGAAGTAGCAATCAGATGAAAGAACATTAAAATTAAGTTTCTGCTACTTGTCACCAATTTGTTTGTGTACTGTCTTTGAAAAAAAATTAATTATTGAAAATTAATTTTTTAAATGTTTTTAATTTAAAAATAAATTTTAAAAATAATAAGAATTTCATTTTAATACATTTCTTTATAAAAAAAAAACAGACAGTACCCATCAGATCTCTCTCTCCCACTTCACACACACACACTCGAGAAGTAAACATGTGAGAAAGTAAAGGACAATACTCTTACTTGCATTTAATGGCACTTGAAGAAAATCGCCCATCAACCCATCTGCTGAACATAGATGTAAATGGTAGCAGATGGATCTGAGCCAGACTATATATATGTGGGTACTGTTTTAGTATAATGAAACCTGAAACAAAACACGTAAACCTAGAACAAAATAGCAATGGATCTGAGCAAAACTATGACTGAAATGAATTTAAAAGGCGAACATGACGTGGAACCGTTCTCTTGAGGTTGATATCCATAAGCATAGGGAGGGGGGGGGGGGGTGCTGGCTGCACTGAACTGGAACTGGTGGACAATTGGCCTGAGATGGTGGTGAAACGTAGCCAGCAAGTGGAGGAGGTGGAGTCGCATATGAGGGATAATCTGGAACTGGTGGGGGAGGTGGCGGAGCGAGAGGTTGGCATGGATATGGACATAGTGTGCACTTTTCTTGTTTCTGCATAATCAAGATTGGAGACCGACAGCCACAGTGCTAGAAGTAAAGCAAAACTTGTCTGCAACATATCTTTTGCCACTATAAACCCCATTTCCCAGTTCGATGAACTATTGGGTGTTAGAAATGTGGTGGTTTTCTACAAGAAATGAAGAAAGCTCTACGGCTCTGCTGAGACTTGTAACCATAAGCTATCTAATGTAGTTTGGATTTTTCATACCTTTTTCTTCTGTATTCCGGTTTTTGTGCCGCATGGCAGACCACCTGTCATGTTTCGGTAGAGGTGGTCCACTGGGATAGACAAAGGGAGGGGATGTAGTCTCAAATGTAAGCATATACATACACATAGAGCATGTCTTTATGTGCATATATATATATATATATATGAAAACAAGATTGATACTAAAGGATGGCACTTTTATGACTCATTAGGGGAGAACAACTTGCTGTAAGTGGTAAAATGCTATCAGATACAGTTACTGCAAAATATTGCAGGAGCACATGGGTGTTACGAGCCTGTACGGCAAAATACAATTTTAGTCTGCTTTCACGCCAGTACAACGTTTGGCAACTCCAAGGGCAAGATCGATGAAGCATGCCATGGACCCATCCCCAGTGCACTAGATGACAAGCTTACCTTCAGGAATTGCTCTTTGTGACAAGCTTTGAATAAAGAGGATCTATTCAGGCAGCAACTCCTACAGATTTCCCATCTAGTAGTGTCTGCATTTTCAGGATATTTTCTTCCATGCACAAGCGCTATTTATATATGAATTTGTGACTTGAAGGAATGCACTTTCACTTACTAAAGTCATGGAAGAGGACAGTGAAGATGTAAATAAATGAATTTGGTTACACAGCAAATAGACAACATAAGCTTGATTTCTATTGGCGATCAGCAGAACTTGACTGGTTCAAATCTCTGGCGTTTGAATATAAGTAACTTATCTGGTCATTAAGCGTTGATCTTAATGGTTGTGGAGAAAATCCAATGTAATCCCGGTCTACCTTTGCCAAGCATAAATCAATGATATAGGTGAAAAGCTCATGGTTCTGGGCTACAGGTTGAGCTGCATATTCCTCAAATGGCATCCACTGGGGAGAAAAATGGCAACCACGTGAGGAAATTTAATCAGCTATCGCATCCTTCAATCCTAAGTCCAGTTTCTTCAAGCAAAAAACGTGATAAAGAACTAAAACACAACAGAACGCAAGGAGCATGCATCAGATAACTGCATGTTGTATGTATACAGAGTGACAGAAGATTATGCCCCAGTTCTGAAATTTTCTTAGCGGAAGATAAATGTCGAGTCTGTCATATGGCCCTTAAGTAAACTAAGATGAAGAGCAATCAGGCAAAACCATTTGACTCAATTTGTTATTTCTTAAACCGTTCAAGGAACTTCTTGTTTAGAAGATAAGGCAGGACTTAAACACCAAAGATAAGGAACAAATGGCAGATCTTAACACCAAAACATGCTATGTATTGATTGTATTGGGCACATGGAGTACTGCTTTCTCTCTCTTCCAAATTTATTATTTTGAATATAACAGAGTGACTCAGAGACAAAGCGAAGCAAATAGACTGCATGAGTTTGCCTTGTTTTACTTTAAAGACCAGTTTAAGGAAAGCAATAATACTAGAAACGAGAATGTTGAAGGTTAGAACGTTGTCATGTATCAGGTGTTGCCACATTACACTGCCGGGGATTACCTGAGCCGCTTCAATCTCTAAGTCTTGCTTCTGGATGTCAAAAGATAATGGACGCAGCATGCAGAGGAAGACTAAATCTGACTTCTCAAAGAATGATTTGTGCCATTGCCTGCAAGTCATAGCCAAAACATGGGAGGAAAATGTCAAGGCACCAAACTGACTGAAGTCAATGAACTTTATTTAATACACCAGATAGCCAGAAAGATCACAGGAAGAAAATAGAAATCTTTATGCACACTTGAGTTTAGATAAGAATATAGAGAGAGAGACATCGTCATCAGATCATGTATAGAGCATGGCAGTGCGAAATTATCCAATCCATGCATTAAATGCAGAGTCAGGAAATCTGAGTTTTTGGACTGGGATGTATTTCAAAGAAATCTGGCAAAGGGATTCATGATATTCAATTTGGACAGATGCAAGTGATCTCTTCATGAGAAAACAAAAAAATCGGACAACCTGATTTTCCCAAGAATGAATGGCTTCTTTTTAACGCGGAACAGGTTTAGCCATTACATGGAGAATCTACAAGGAGAAACTCTAGATGCTGCTTTCTCTACGCAAAGAAAATCACCCTGAATCCATATCTTGGTTTATCCATTATAGACCATCTTCAAGAACAAGTCTAAAAGTCGAAAGTAAGAATATAATTGGTGTTCAAAAATCAAACTACCATCCATTCTCCATAGCTAAAAAATTAAGCATAATCAACAGTTTGAGTCACATTTAAAAAACCATCAGCAGCAACAAAAACTTCACACCTGAACGCTAGAATTTCCAGAAATTCCGTGTCAATCTGAGCAACAAAAACATGTGCTTTTAGAAAGATGTGATTTGAAATTAAAAAGAAGGAACGTATATTGGTATACAGTTAATTACTTACTGCCGTCTCTTCTTTTACTTCTCTTACAGCTGCCATAAAGATCTCCTCACCCTGCATGTTGAAAATCTCATTTAAATGATTAAGGAGATCCATTAAATGTTAAACAATAAAAATTCCTAGCTCTAGGCATGTACCTCATCAACAACTCCAGTAGGGATTTTCCACACGCCTTTTCCTTGAAATATGCCACTCTTTTCCTGGACCACAAGTACCTATAAAGGGATTTTGGCTATTCAAAACAGTAACATAGATGTATAATTCAACTTTTGGAGGGGGAGAATGATGCTAAGAATTTGACAAAACAAGAAATAAAATTAAAAAAAAGCAAATATAATGAAAGTAGAATTAGGGTAAGCAGAATCAGCAAGAGAAGTTGTAGCAGAAATAGTGAATACCTCTCTTTTATCATTCAAGACAATAGCACCAACACATACTCTATGGGAAGCATTTGCAGGAATAGTGCTTGGGGTTTCAGGAATCCAATAAACAAGCATGAGGTAATTTGGCTCTGCATGGTGGTACTGGAATCCTTTCTGTTATCAGGACAACAGAGGTACAAAGAGAGGTCATCATTTTTCATCGTTTACTAGCATAACATTTTTTGGAGTAATGGGAGATGACTGTATACAACAAATCTCTTAAAATTAATGAAGAAAACAGGTGAGATCAACATTTCATGAATATACCATTGGTATTCTATCTTCATAAAAACAAAAAATAGGATTTTATGTTCAGAATTGGTTTTTAAGAGTTGGGACTTGAATCATGTCAAAAAGGCTGATTGAGCACCAGGTTCTGAGAATCAAAACCTAGTTATCTTATCACTTCACAGGCTCATGTTTGCACTCATCTTGTTCCTACATAGGGACATGATTTATTGTCTCCATATAAGAAAAATATGTAATATATATTAAGTACAATGAGAGAATTTGTGAAAGATTATAAGGTAAGTTCATCTTCCTGGCTGGTGCTCTATTATGAAAAGAGGGATCGGCACCTATGTTGCCACAGCAATGAAAAGATCAAAAAGATTTTCTATTCTGAAGCTGGGATGATTATATCTCAGCTGCCTCCAATTGATTGCGGAGAATATAACATATAATACACAAAAGATCCAATAATCGAGATGGTTTGGTGAATAATCATGTGACAAGGTTCCATTCATAAACCTGAATTCACATGATGAATTCAGTTTAAGGAAGCATGGTTATAGGTTGTTAGATGATTAATGTCTATTTCTGTCTCTACCTGTGGTGATCTAGGTTTCGCAGAAGCAGAGAGTAATTACCTTAACCGCAGTTTCTACAAGATTTGCCAGTGCGATTGGCAACTTGATCCAAATTCCCTTCTTCCCCTGCAAAGATAAAATAAAAGATAAACTAGCCACCAACTCAATATGTTCAGGGGAAAAAAGATTAAGATGAAAATAAAGAGTATCACTGCTGTATAACTAAAGAGTTTGTGACTAAGTGTTAGACAATCTCCAAGATCTTTTAAACAAGCCATGTTACAAAGCGTCCAGAGAGGTAGTTCACTATTATTACGCTGAGAAAAAAACATGACCAATTACATTCATCAGATGCCATGCATCTCTTCAAAGGTGGTTCAACCCACAGGATCATATTATTTGTAGATGACTTTAGTTGGGTGTGTTTACTCATCAATTTATAGATCAATCTGCAATCCTCATATCAATGAATTCTCACTTAAAGTCTTGAAGAATTGCATATTACCGATCACCACTCTGTACAGACTTCAATTGTTTACTCGCAAGATTCATAATAGTAAGAGATAAATGAAAAAAAAAAAAGATTTTTCAGCAACAGCTCATAGTAGTTAGTGGTTAGCAAGAACATATTCTGCTCCGTGCTTTACTCAGACCTTAGTTACTCAACTTGCATTCTTTCAACCAGATGTTAATTTCAGGAAATATACGAGCATTTCAATAGTGATTATGCACCATAGATATAATCAAATTGTGGAAAAACTTTTCCATCATTGAAATTAAAAGGCAAATCAAATTCTGAAGGAAGCTGTGTTAAAATAAACACCTGTTGCCCCCACAACGATAATGAAGCTCTGAGCCTGGCGTGAAAAATATCCGGGTCCATAGGCTCCTTCATGTCCACAATGATACCACCATGATCATCATCAGATGCAGGAAGTAATTCAGCATGATGAACAGTGCCATTTGCATACAAATCAACCGGCGGTGTGGAATTCACTGAAACTGTCATGGATCCAACCATAGCTGAAATAAACAACAATAAAAAAAGCTTAATATGTACCCAACAACAGTTATTTCACATCCCAGTTCAACGAAATTACAAAAATCCTACGCAAACACAGCCAAGAAAAAAAGATGTTGAACACGACAATGATCACGAAAACCGCACCCAACCAAACATGGATTCATGTTTCCACCTTTGTGGGCGAGTACACACATAAACTAAACGGAAATTCATATAAATGAATGATTATGGTTTCCTGTATATTATATACATGCACACATCAGCTTTACTCACAAATCAAATGAAAATACTAATTACTTTCTTCTAATTACCAGCAAATTAAAAAACTATCTGCCTTCCTGTCTGACCAACACAACTAAAACAATAAATTTAGCAGCGTAGAAGAAGGGGAATATATACAAAACAAGTTGGTTCATTTTCAACTACCCGGTATAAAACAAGAATACCTTAGACAAGAGGGCGGGGCTTGTTTGTCTTGGTGGTAGCGACAGAAACGAAAGGTCTTCAATAATAGAATGCCAGTGCTAGTGCTATATTTTTATAGTGTGAAATGATTTTTGGATTAGATGCGGGGAAAACTACTCTGCAAGACTATATGCTTGATGACGTATTTCCACTCCCTTCATTGACAAATGGGGTTCCTCTTCACGTCATGTGGTGCCCGCTTTTACTAGCCGCCCTCTTCCGTTGTTTTCGCGGTGCATTCATGATGAGGGCGGCCCGTGAGGACATCTCAAGTAAAAGAAGGGAGAGGACGACAGAGGCTTATGGCCACAGGTTTGGAATGGGAGTTGAATTTACAAAATAAAGATCATATCAACTAGTAAATTACGGAGGAGAAAATTGCTTATCACATCACATCTTTCTGGTGTCGGGTATTATTAGTTAGATCTTTTCACCATTTTTATTATATGTTTTTGTTAACCGTTAAAACCGTCCATGTTTAACAACTTCGACATTAATATGCTAACACAATACTTGTGTCACACGTCTCCAACATTAAAGAAAAAAAAAACCTAAATAAAACGAGTTTTCTTAAGTTTCGATATATTTAAGAAAGTAAGAAAAAAAACAAAACTAAGAAATAATAAGAATTTGAAAACCCGACATTAATTACCCACGTTGAAACAAACAGAAGCCACTAGTCTCCTGGTCCATCGTCACCCCTTGACAACGAATACTCTCTCCACCACTAATCCGCACATTACATAGTGACTACCACACATCTCAATGATTGTCCATTTCTACCTCATTCAACTCATCAATGACGCAAGCATAAGAACCATGATGATGAAGTTGTTAAAAAAACTCGAAAAAGAAATTGGTTTTCCTATCACTAACGTCCAGGGTTCTAGGCTTTATCGTGAGTCAACAAGTTTTTCCATGTTCAAATGGAGAATTCTCTGGTACTCAAGTCAACAAGTATATATAGAAAAGGAGTGTTCTATATTAAAATAAATAAATATGAAGATAAAGAGTCTATGGCTTTACATGGCCTAGAATGACATGAGCTTGTATAGCTGACTTTAATGGCCTAGCTAGAATGAAATAGTCTTACAAGGCTGCCTTTGTACGACCTCAGATGGGATTGTGTGTGTTGTCAAGTTTTCAATGGCTAAGTCAAGCTATGTTTTTTGTGTGGCTATAGCTTGGAACCTTTGTATGGTTATCTTGTAGTCAAATATGGAATCTTGATTTTGCACGGTACTGAGGTATATTTATACACTCGAATCTTTGACTTTTTTTTATAAAGATAAAGATATATTATTGATAGAAAAGTTGATGTTATCATGGTTACATTGATTATTACATCATGTCAGGCATGTTATTTAGACTTGGCCCAAACAACCACAAAGAAAAATTTTATAGGTATTATCATTTATCCTCCTCAAAATCTTTTAAACAATCATGTTTGGAAGAATTTAACTAATAAAAGTGAGGGAGAAAAATAATCATTGTATAAACATTACTTTTGTGGCTGTATTTGTATGAAAACTGTTACATTTCTAGCTATGATCTTATGGATGTACCTTTATAAGAAACGAATGCTTGCCTTTTTATACCTTTTGTTAACATGAGAGTTTTTACTACAAGGAAAATGAGATTTTATAAATTTTTGTAGATGACATTATTGTCTAAAAAATAAAAAATGTTTTGTGATCATAAAAAAAAAATTATGTAATGAGATGTTGTATGGAGATGTAGAAATTTGAATAGAGATCCCCGATGGAGATTTTTCATGAAGCCTGATGTAACCATATTATTCGATAGTTTCACCCACATCTACCTGATGTTTTGTCCATGTTTTATATATAAAATGTCTTGATATTCTTTGTTTTATGTTTTAAAGGTACTTTTAGATGAAAGATGCAAAAAGGAGTAAATTGGAGATAATTGGCAGATTTGACGTTTAGTCGATGTTTTGTACAGAGCGTGAGTTCTAGAGA
>Ga0307510_10007675_pt1 | contig 12862 bp, 8 predicted proteins | sample 12_EM_MG_FD_207224 | JGI IMG/M metagenome (GOLD analysis project Ga0307510, IMG submission 207224) | Populus trichocarpa ectomycorrhiza microbial communities from riparian zone in the Pacific Northwest, United States - 12_EM | ecosystem: Host-associated > Plants > Roots > Unclassified | place... | reverse complement strand
ACCATGCTTTTTTTTTAAAAAAAAAAACTTATTTTCCCATAATCAATTTAGCAATAACTAATATGCATCTTATGAAAAAACTCAATGCCTCTGATAATCGGTTTAATATTTTTGGACATGAAGGGAAAAGATATCATTATATTATTCCAATACACAATGCAAATAAGTTAGTGTTGATAATGTTTTTCCATATCTAATTAGCTTTGTTAATATTAAACTTGGATTAGATATTAGTCGGTCTAAGATTTAAAATATGAATTGAATTAGTTAAACTAAATCAATCCAAAACTATGTTATTTTAATTTTTTTTTAAAATCTTAAAACCACATTATTTTTTTAGAAAAAAAATAATTAAGTTATTTAAGTTTAAAGTTTAAACAATCAATTTTACCTAAATTAATTTAAAATTCAGCCTAGACATGTCCCATATTAACCATTCTTGCCATTTAATAACGGTGATAATAAAACAAACAAATCCAAAAAAGAAGGCAATCAGATTGCGATCTCGGAAAAAAAAAATGTCGGACAAAACATCAACTTTTTAGTAAAGAGTTTAAAGACAGACATCCTGTTACGTGGCACACTTTAACTGGTAAGTTCCCTTTCTATCTCCAAAAGGAAAACTAAAAGCCCGCAAAATCTTCCCTATCTGTCTTTCAACACCATCGACAAATTTCCTCTCCGCTTTCTCAGTACCCAAACATAAAAACAGTAAACTAAAAGCATGTTTAATATTTCAATAGTGATAATTTTTAAAGTATTTTTATTTAAAAATATATTTAAATAATATTTATTTATTTTTTAAAGAACTTGGCTGCAATATTACACACATTTTTAGAGTCATTTGTTTTTATATTTTAAAAATATTTTTTTAAAAATTAAATTTTTTTAAATTTTTTTTTAAATCATTTTAATAACTACAGCACAAACAATAGCCACCGAAAAAAAGGCAATGTCAGGAGACCCACCTAGAGTGCTGGCCATGAACAGCATCAGGGAACGGGAAAACAAGGAACCAGAAAAGCCGGCGACGAAGAAGAAACCTACCAACGAGAAACAACCGCCGCAAGAAACGGAGTCCAACAACAAGAACAAGAAGAAATGCGGCAGTGAAAAATTCGTAGTTGAGAGACAAAAGTCCATGAATGCTTCCTGCTCCTCTGACGCCTCGGAACACTCGTCGCCGCTCGGCCGGGAGCCGTCATCGTCCTTGTCGTGGTCCAGTGGGGAATGGCGGCAAGAAGGATTGCGGTGGTGAAGGAAGAAGCAATGTGGTGGTGGTGGTGAGAGTGAAGTACTTACTAGTGGGGGGGTGATAGTACTGATAACTTTCAACTTCAAAGTAAAAAATAGGTGTGCTGGGTTACACCTACTACTGGTAAGTTTTTGAACCTCCCTCTCCCTCTCTGTTTTGTTCTTTTTGTGTATTTTTTGTAAGCGTGTTTGAATTGGGTGTGTTTTTATTTGGATATTGATGTTTAGTAATTTGTGGAACTTCAAGAATTGAGAGGTATTGATGGTAAAGGTTTTAAAAAGGCAAGATTTTGCATTTGGTATTTGATGTTGAGTGGTTTAATGCTCCTGCTTGTTTATAAGAAATAGAGATTGAAAAACAAGTAGGAAACTAGTCATTGACGACAAAAAAAGGAATAAGAATTTATGTTGAAATTGGGTTTAGAACATGGTAAAAGTAAGTGGGGTTCATATTAAATTGCAAATTGTTGCACTCTTGTTATTTTCTCATGTCAAAGAAGGCACTTGCTTTGACAGATGAAAGACTCATTAGCAATGAACCAAGGAGTGCGCTTTCTGGTAAGAGACCCTTGCGAGGCTAATAATCTGCTTCCATTAGTAGTGAGCATCTGCTGTAAAAGTGATGTTTCATACAAGAGAACCTCAGTGCGTTATTTGATGCATCATCCTGTTGATTTAGCTGAATGATTGATGAAATCTTTGCTCTTATCATATTTATGTGAAATTTAGCCATAGTTGGTTTATAATCAATCTATGTAGTGCAAAATATTTATGATCATGAAAGAGAGAGAGAGAATCTGTCACTAAATCTTGAATTATTTTGGCATAAAACCTTAAAGAAGTGATTGATATTACTATTATTTTCACTGATGTGGCAAGATGCTCGTATCTTGAGGGGGTTCATTGACATAGTTTATTCCCGCGTTAATTAATGCCAGAGATGTGTGTCCTGTGCATTCTGAGGATTCATCCCCGTCTCATCTGTGGTCATGCTCCGGGAGCAAGATCCTGCTATTCACAGTCCTGCGGGGCTAGCTAGACCTCACCAAAACTCATCGATACGAAAATAATTTCCTTTCCAAACCAATAGAGACTGGTGTCCCATTAACTTTGAATTAATGCTTTTATTAATAATAAATATGTGGATTATATTTTTACTTTAAATTCATAAATCAAATATTAGATTCATTAATCTAATATTATATGGATATTAAAGATAAATTAAGCTTTTATTAATAATAAATATGTATTTATACGAATATAATAATGTCACGTGTAACCAACCGATTGACTACAAGGCATATTAAACTAACAAATCCGATGTTAAATTGGGCTCGGAATTTTTCAGGTGATTTCAAGGCTATTTTCTTGTGATACGTCACTTATCACTTATTGAATAGTTGTATGTCTCAAAATTAGACCCGGAAGTTATTGTTTTGGCTATTTTAGTTATTTTCTTATATATTTTTTAATTTTAATTATTTATTTTCTACTTAGTTTATATTTTTTATTTAGGTCAGTGTTTTAAGAGTCATATAAATTGTTGGGGTGTTTTTTATTATTATTCAAATTATTATTTAGATATAATAAAATACTAGAGAGATTTATCTCCACTTAACCTTTGAGCTTTAGAACATAGTCTTTATCTTTGCTATACCTGAGTTAGATTTAAAGCAAATCATGACCAGAAACATGATGGTTTATATTCAGTTTGTTAACTTGTAAACGTTCTGCATTCCGTGGCAGGATGCAAATTGCCAGATATTTTGCCTGTAATATAATTAAGTTTTGAGCTTTTTCACAAAGTTGCCGTCGCTAATTAATTTTTCCCCGCTTTCTAAAAGATCCATGCTATGCCACTTTTCATGATGAAGATTGGGGAGTCCCAGTCCATGATGACAAGTATGTCATGCACAAAACCCTTTGGATAATCTTCTTCCAAAGCAAAGGGGATCTGGTAGCTTCCTCAGTCTGTGATCATTTCTTTTGATGTGCAGGAAGCTGTTTGAACAGCTAAGCCTATCAGGAGCTTTGGCTGAACTTACATGGCCTGTCATCCCTAACAAAAGGCATATATTTAGGCATTGGTTATTTCAATTAAATGTGTTTGTTATGATAGATGCACTTCACTTGCTTGGTGTACTGGCATTCAATAACCAAAAGGCAATGTGAATTGTCGATGCTCAAACTTTTAATGGGTTTCACTTGGTTGACACGGAGTTATCTGCATGCAGGGAAGTCATTTTGGATTTTGATCCAATTGCTAATGAGAGAAAGATAGCACTTCCAAATGCTCAAACTTTCTTCCTAGTGTCAGAAAATTCCGATCAATCGTTGAAAATGCTCATCAAATGTGCAAGGTGGAGATATGAACTTTTCTATTCATTTCTTGCGTGTTGATTAATTCATGTTGTAAGCCTAATATTCGACTCCCTTTTTTTTTGCGACTTTTGTTAATAACTCATGGTAAAGAAAGCTCTGGGCTCGGTATAATATTGTTGAAGATTGTCCCAACCCATGACCTCCAAACTGCTGTAAACTCGCAGCTTGTTGTTGATGCTGCAGTTCATAGATGAGTTTGGCTCTTTTATTAAACACACCTCGAACTTTGTCAACCATAAGCCAATTCCGATATTCCCACCAAGTTCCAGTCAAGACTCCAAAAGCAGAGCTCATAAGCAAGGACACGGCAAGAAGAGGGTTTTGAAGTGTTGGTCCAACAGCTATATACTCATTCATGCAAGCGGCTGGACTAACAAATGACCATCTCATAAGTTGCTTCAGATTCCAAGTGGACCACCAAGGGAGAAGCAAGGGTAAAGGATGGCTATCTTGAGGCGAAGACCAAAGTGAAAGAAATTGTAGGATTCAATGGATGCTGGATTATCTGGTGGTGCAAGTAAATTTACATGTTGAATCGACCTGGATTTAGTGACTTTTCCTGGTGGAATGGGAAACTGAATGGATGAGATGTTAGAATAATCTCTGTGATAATGTTTTCGCTTCCACACGTCTCAAATGGTAGGATTCAATTTTATTCATGGAATGTCCATCATGGTCCAACTAATTTTCTGTGATTGAAAGAGACTGCTGTGCTACTTTAGATTTTTGAAGTCGTAATCAAGTTCTGCTCACGTAAAATGATTCAGTGAATGCAGGTATTGCGACAAAAAATTCACTCACGGTTACATGAACATTTCATGTCGGTATTTCAAGTTCCATGTTCCTTTCCTTTTCAAGGTTGAGGATTGATTCTTGAATTATTGTAGTCAAATAAGCTTTCCGACTTACATTTAATTAGCACTTTTCCTTTTGGATTACGGCAAAAATATTCTTCTAGACATGGCTGCTGCCTGCGTGGCTGAAAAATTCGGATGTCTTGCTTGGAATAGTCATCAGTCACACCTCAAATTCTTGGTATGCTAAAGAATGGTATGCTAGAAAATATTAATTAGACTGGAATAGATTGTACTGAACTTAAATAATTGTTTTGCATTGTGATTGGTGAGCTTTAGATTGGATTGAATAATTTGTTTTTATTTCATGTTTAGTAGATATTAGAAGGAATTTTGTTTGTCTGAGATCTAGACCAGTCTGGTTTTAAAAAATAAAAAAATGATTGATTTGATTTTATTCGTTTAAATTTTTAAATTGATCTATCACCTAGTCTTGATAAAACATAAGTAAAAATTACATTGTAGGTAAAAAATACATTTGACTTTTTTTTAATATTTTTGGTCAAAATAAGGTTGCTTAGATTTTTTAAAAAAATTTGGGTGAACTCGAGTTAACTCTCCTGACCCGTGATTCAAGCCTTGCCTCACGCTGACTCTCGAGTCAAGTTTTAAAACTATGATAATAAAATTTTTTATTCATATGTTGACTCGGGTTGACTCTCCCGACTTGTGACCTCGGTCTTGCCCTAAGTTGACTTTCAAGTTGGGTTTTAAAACTATTATAATAACCATGTTTATATTTATATTGATTCAAATCAACCCGAGTTAACCCTTAAATCTCGTGACTTGAGCCTTACCCCGGGTCGACTTTTGAATCAGGTTTTAAAACTATGATAATAACTATTTTTATTCTTATGTTGTCTCGAGTCAACCCGGGTCGACTATCCCAACCTGTGGCCATGGTCTTGCATTGGGTTGAACCCTTAGTCAGAATTTAAAACTAGGATAATAACTATTTGAATCCTTACGTTGACCCATGTTAATGGTCAAACCAACTTGTGACTCGATCCTGACCCCAGATCGACCCATAGTAGGGTTTTAAAACTATGATCATAAATATTTTTATTTTTATGTTGAACCGAGTCAATAGTCAACCTGATCCGTGACGAAAGAGAGAGAGAGAATTATTTGTATCCTTAAATTGACTCGAGTCAATGATGAACTCAAGTTTTGTCCTAGTTTGACTCTTAAGTCGAGTTTTAAAACTATAATAATAATTATTTTTATTCTTATATTGATCCAGGTTAATGGTCAACCTGACTCGTGACCCCGATCTAATTTCAGATAAATCTTCGAATCAGGTTTTAAAATTATGATAATAATTTTTTTATTTTTATGTTTATCTGACCAATCATGTTACTCTTGTGAATAGAATTGGACAATCTTGTCCATTCTTTTTTGGTGAATAAACTGTTGGTTTTGATCTCTTGGCTCGTTACAGGAAATACATGTGCTTGTACTTTTAACAACGCATCTAAAGATACCACAGCCTAGTTTGAAAACATTTTCGACATACAAAAGCATATCAAGATCCTTACAGCAATATACTCCTTCGGTTCATAATCATTGCAAGATCCTTCTTGACTAATGGTGAAGTTACACAGCGGTAACGCTCTCTCTTGGTCGAGTTGTATCCTTCAATTTTTGCGAATATCTGCCAATTACTAGCAAGCATTCTTGCGTGGATTAAGACTCGTTGTTGACCCCCTCAGTTGAATATGGAAAACACTCTCGTCACCAGCAGTAGAGTGTTCACGTAACACACGGGGTGTTGTTTGCTGTCCAAGCATCAAGGCAAGCAGCCATCGGAGCTGTAAGATAAGCATCACAAGAACCCATCTCAATTTAGCAACGATCCTTCCTGGAAAGAGTGATCTAACAGGACATCGGTAAAATCCAGAAGTGTTGCCATCAAGGTTATAACCTAAAGAACCCACGGAATGCTGATAAGTCAAAATAACCCGCATAGAATCTTGATAAGGAGTCAAAATAGCCGGTTATATTTGACCGGAGAGAGTATTCCAAATCCAAAAATCTTGTCAGATCCCAACTACCTCGGCTTAATTTCACACTAGCTGTAGCACACGAACATCTGCTTTGTATCATTCAAGAACTTAACTTGAGAAAGACACCGTCCCCATAATTCTGGATGGCTGGATGCCAAAGACTTTCTGCTAAATGAAAGTTCGACGACATAATATGACATAGATATAGTGGTCCTGGACTCCAGCTGTTCTAACAAAACATTCATTTGGCCAAAACCAGAACCTTGCGCACTTGCAGTCAATTGAAGACATCTGAATGATGTGCAATTGCTGCCCTAGATACGTTAAGATGGCAATTATCCATTATAATATATCTAAAACTCACCCACTATCATAAGGCTACACTTGACTCTGAAAGACCATGCATTCTAACAAATAAAAATATATCAAAAACTGATAATTATCCATTAAAATGGCAATAACCCTTGATTTTCAAATTGAGTTTGGATCCCTCAAAGGTGCTATCTTTCTTGGGATTTTTTCTCCGTGTCTCAGATGATGTATTTACAAATACATTGTAAAATTCAAAATGGTACCTACATAATCTAATTATAGAACCTACATAGTTTATAGAACTCCAAGTTGTATGAGCTTCTTCTCCTATCTAAGTAGAAATTTCACCACTTAGTGTGATTTTGCTGCAACATTCTTCCTGAGATTGCTGCGGCCAGTGCTGCTGTGAAATTGGGATCTTTCGTCAACGAAGAGGCCATCTGTTCCACCAAGAATTGCCGGACTTCAGGTGCATCAGTTTTTGGTTTTGAACTTTTGGCATCATTGCTGGACTTAGATTTTGTGAGGTCGAGAGTAATATTGGTTTTCCCAGATGAGGCTAGAGAAGCGGAGCAGGGTACTGAACCGAGTGTTAGACCATGGCTTGAACCTGATGTTGCCTCCATTGAGGGGTGTGGATGGTTGTGCTCTCCTTCATAAGTTGCCACCAGAACAGATTGGTCGTCAATGCTCCTTTGAACCTGAAAGAGCCACAAGTGAGAACAGAAGAATCTTAGCATTCTACTCATCCTTTTCACTTCACACGGAAGAAAGTTGGAACTAAAACCTTTATTTCATGCACAGAATATAAAGAAAACTTGGACAAATTAATTCACAGTCCATGTGAGTTTAAATGCCTACTTAATTATATGCTATTTATTTGCCTCATCACAGCTAAATTGAACAAGTCAGAACATGGACGAAATCGACCCAATGCTCTTTACATATGCAGCACAGAACTAACTGTGTTTATGGTTTCAGTCTCACCTTCTTCTTGACAGGGCAGCTTGGAGCAAAAGAGCATTTGAAGTAAGCTCTTGGAGAAGGGTTATCTCTTGTGACCTTTTGGCCATATTTCCTCCATTGATATCCATCTTTCACGATCTGCAATAAATTATATGCAATCGCTTAGTAACCCACGAAGACATTTGCATAGCATATCGAAATAACCTGTAAACTTTAGCTAGAAACACCCGTGATTTTTGCACCAGAGGGGTGTATTATATGCACTTACAAGGCTTTTATCACCCGCTTCAGTCTTGACATAAGCCCTGGAAGTCTTAGCTTTGATGACTTCTTCCCTTGGTTTCTTGGACAATTCTTCATCGGTTGAGCTACTCTCAGAGTTCCCATTCATTGCAATGTTATTATCGTTGTTGTTGTTGCTTGCAGACTTTCTTTTCTTTGATGGGCCATGAAGCTCCTTTTCTCCATTCTTGCACATGCAATCCATCAACTGGTTTCTTAAAGCATTGTAGTTCTCACACATCACAGTTAGCATTTCAGTGAGCTTCCTGTTTTCTTCGCTCACTCGGTTCAATTCCTCTTCTATGGCTCCAGTCTGAAATTAGTAATTATACAAAATAAATTCAACTTCAAAACTCCAAGAAGACTGCAAGTTTTAGAAGCACCTCGGATAAGTTCCTATTCTAATCATGTCCAGCCAGTTCCTAGCTAAAACTTAAGAAGGCTACTAGTCCCTTTTGTAATAGTTACTTTTTTTTTTCTATGAATCAATATTTTGATGATATATGACAGCAAAAACATTTCTATATATTTTTTCATGAAACCCAGTGACAAGAATTCAAAAAATCTTGTTCTTGCTGAAAGTTACGTACTTTATTGAAATTTGTTTGAAAAACAAAACCAAATCAATTATAAGAAGCTATGTGTTTAGCCTTCAATTGATGGCCATAAACCATAAAGAAAGGAAGAGGAGTATGAAACTAAAACCTACAGACATAATCAAATTACTGCAAAGCGAGTATCTGCATATATATATATATATATATATATATATATAAAGCTAACCTCTTCTTTCGCTGAAGGCTTGGTCTGGAACATGAAAGTGGGTTTCATTTTTCTTGGTACCCCAAAACTTTCTGCATCAACTGGAGCATCGCTTTTCACTCTTAGAGGATTAATATTAAGATCCAAAGAAGTATCAACCCAGGATGAGTTATCCATAGCCGCCTTAATCGAACTAGTCCTTCTTGACAATCTTCTTCGAATCAATGGACCAAGTGAATTAGCTAGGAGATAGACGATCTTTGTGGCTGCAGCTAGCTAAACTAGTGAAAACACAGGGAATTGCTAAATTCAGACTCAGTTGGAACGAAATGGAAGGCAAAAAACTTGTGAATATATAGAACTCAAAAGGGCCCAACTCCGTTGTGGAAACTTGGTGGAAAGAGAAAGAAAGATAAAGATATAACAGTACTAGTAGCAGCAGATACATATGTTCTGGTCACATGAGAAGCTGGCATGCGCTTCTTCCTTTTTTGTTTTCTTTTTCATAGATACAAATGCTGAATGCAGATTAGACTGATGTGTGAGAGACATTGTCGGTTGGGGATTGACAATGGGACAAAGCTTTTGTCAAAGTCAAGCGCCCACCAAAAAAAGGTAGGAGTAGTATACTGTAGTGGAGTATTAAACAATGGGTGGTGTGTCATTGTGTTGAGTGTTGCACGCGTGAAACAGGTTATGTTTTTAGAAGTTTAATGCTGACCAAATGCTGGTATTGCTTTGATTATAAATAAAATAAATTGTTTTAAAAAAATTTAAAATTATTTTAGTTTTTTTACTTTAAATTAAATTTTATTATTTTAATACATTTTCAAATAAAAAATACTTTGAAAAACAATACTAGCATATGATCAAACACCCTCAAAGTAATTGAATTAGGGCTTTCCTTTGCAATCACGTGTAAGTAATTGAATTATTTTCCAAATCATTCACAATTTCTTAAGGTTTTTGGAAAGAGGGTTGCATCCAATGCATAAACGCAGGGAACTTTTTTCTGGTTTATGTTCATTAAAATGTGCTTTACCACACCTACCGACAAAACAATGTGAGGTATTTTATTTTTGAAGTATTGGGAGCACGTTATAAGCTCCAACGGAGGGAGGAGGGAGGAGGGAGGAGGGAGGAGGGGGTTTGGTTGGAATTTATGGCTCATGTGTCCTTCAATAATTTGAGTTGTTGATTAATAAATTGTCCGGAATCAATTCTAGAATGTCGTTGAATTTAATTATATGATTTGAATTTAATTTAATTAATAAATAAATTGATTTTTTATATTTTTAAAAAATAAAAATTTATTTTGTTTTGTTTTCTATATTATCTTTATTATCTTCATGCTTTTTCTTCAAGTGTCTCTGGATAAAAAGATGGGAAGATTAATATTTTAGAAAAGTTAATTTTCACATTAAATTTATTTTTTTTAGAATTGTAAATCAGAGTGGTTGATCTATTTATTTTTATTATATTTTTAAAGATTGAATTTTATTTAAAATTCAATTCTCAACACTCAAAATGATGTTACGAACATGATATTTTATTAAAAACTATAGATTGAATTCAATTCGAAAGGTTTTAAACATGTTGTGTATTTTTTTTTTCATGTATTTTTTTCTCATTTTTTCTTAGTGCAATCTCCCTGTGATTTTTTTTATTAGATTCATCTTTGTGTTTGTGTGTTTGTTTTTACATTAAAACATGCTTTTTAAAATTGTTTTTACATGAAACGTATCAAATTAAATTTTTTTAAGTGTTTTTAGACGATTTTGATGTGCTAATATCAAAATAAAAAATATTATTTAAATTTATTTTTAATTAAAAAACATTTTAAAAAACCAAATAGTAAAACATGCAGACATCCTTCAACTTCGTTGATAACACTGTTATCTATCCCTTAATTCAAATGGCACATGTCTTGACAATATAAAACCAAAAGAAAATTATACGAAAAGATATATATATATTTAATTTTTAAAAAATTTAAACTCAATCAATGAAAAAAAAGAGTGAAAATATTAAATTTATATTTAAAAAAAATGAAAAAGTGGAAAAAAATTCCCTATCATTCCATATATAAAAGCCGGTTAATATGACAAACCGTACCCAAAAAATAATAATCAAAACCACATGTATTTAATTCAAAATTCATATGGATCACCGAACTTATGGTCCAAGAAAGTTGAAGACCACAAGTCCTATCAGGCGACGACTACGTTTCGCTATGGCCACCCTAAAATACCACGAGTGGATGTCTCCTTACCATTTTTTTTCCCGAGTCATCGTTAAGTCGGTGGTGAAGCGTGAAACTCGCGACTTCGAGGACTTGATGCTCTTTTCTGAAGAAGAATTTTGATGTTTTCATTGGTAGCTAGCAGGAGCATATAGTTGATCTTTGGTACGAGGATTTAACTGGAAAAAAAAAAGGTAATTGGGTTATTAGTTTAATTATTTTTATTAAAATAATATTGTTTTATTTTTTAAAAAAATTAAAATTAATTCTATTTGATTTATCTGATTAATCGGATTATAGATAGGTCAATTAAGTTAGATTGATTATATTAATATTTATTTTATTTAAAACCCATTTTGAATTAGGTTTTGGATCGTTGAAATTTTTAGATCAACTTGCCAAGTGAAGTGGGATCTAGCCACTATGACTAAGAATATATATATGTTTGAGATATTGGATATTTTGGAGACTTAATTGAGGACTTGTTTTAGGGTTACAGTTGGAAGACTTATCCATTGTTGATTGTTCGGATAATTTTGTTTGATTTTTAAATATTTGGTTGATATATATATATATATAAGAATAAGCGATAAACATAATAAAATAGTAATATAGAAAATAAATAGTTTATGAATGTTATTAATTAGGATTATTTCTCACTTCTATGATTTTACAATGTTTTAGATGTCATACTGGCCTTCACTGTTAAATCCCACTTAGGAAAACTGGAAGCTATTAATTCAAAATAACTATTTAAAAATATAATTATATGTAAGAATTTGTAACTCACAATTACAGTAATTAAGTAATACTCTACAGTCTACACCACTATTCAATAAGAGACAAATCATTATGGATTGTCATAATAATTTTTTTTTTTAGTCCCTCATCTTCATCTTCATCTTCATCTTCATCTTCTTCTTCTTCTTTTTTTTTCTAATTACACCCTTATAGATTGAAAATGATGGTCAATTAAAGGATATCAATTAAGAAATAACAAGATTCTTAGATAGAGGACTAAAATAAAAAAAAATATAGAAAAAAGAGATGGTTTTTCTAAACTTGGGCCTAAACGTATATTTTGATCCTTCAACTTAGCAAATTATAAACTTTCAGTCCCTAACAATTCATGAAATTTAATTTTGATCATAAACTTTATTTTGCTTATTTTTTAGTCCTTGATTTGAGAGATGAGAGAAAAATGGTTGGATTTCAGTGGTAGAGAGAGAAAGTCTCAATTAAGATCGATTTTGGTCATGAAAATAAGTGATTTCGGTGTTGATGAGGAGAATTTATCTAAGGTGTCCCCCCTAAACTTGCTTGAAATAGTATATTTAAACTCGGGAAAAAATCTTGTTTTTAAGGTTGATTGTGAGTTTTGAAACTAATTTTTAGGTTGTTAGAGGCTATGAATATATTTTACAAGGTCTATTCTTGGTTCGAATCAGACTTGCCTAATTTTCTAGCAACCGGAGGTCGCTGAAATCTGGGCAGGGTGGGTGACACATCGCGTGCTTTTTTTTTTCAAAGAATTAAGTGGTAGATGACCTATCGTTCAACCCTTAAAAAAATTAAAAGAATAAGGCCTAGAAGTTCATTAGAATCCATGCAAAACATAATGCTTATTGATTAACTAAAAATTTTGAAATTATAATTAAGCCAATATGTAATTTTAACTTCGTCTCATTACACTTCTAAATGAACCTAAATATTTCATGAAAAAAAAAATCGTATCATCGTGATAATAATTGAATTGATCCTACTTATAAAAAGTAAAAGACAACTCTAACCTTTTATTATAG
>Ga0307510_10007673_pt1 | contig 12865 bp, 6 predicted proteins | sample 12_EM_MG_FD_207224 | JGI IMG/M metagenome (GOLD analysis project Ga0307510, IMG submission 207224) | Populus trichocarpa ectomycorrhiza microbial communities from riparian zone in the Pacific Northwest, United States - 12_EM | ecosystem: Host-associated > Plants > Roots > Unclassified | place... | reverse complement strand
ATCCAGAGAGTTCTTATTATATATAGACCAAAAATCTGTTGATTTTAGCCAACACGGGTAACAGCAGCATGTATGGCATCTGTCAGATGAGGGACTGTCCTGGAACTAAGACCTGCCATGCTTATCCTCCTGCAGAAAGAAAGATAACCAAAATAATACCTTTAGCCCCAACAACAGTCATTTTAAAATTAAAAATAAAATAAAATTATTCCGTCTATCTCCATGTATATGGAACAGATAACAATATACAAATATGAGTTGGATCTTAATATTTGTCCAAGAAAAAAAGAGTTGAAACTTGACAAATCAACACAGGGGAGTCATTGTTCTTCAAGAATAATCAAATAGAAAAACGACGCTACATGCTACAAAACATGTAGATTTATGATGGAGAATTGTGAGGTTTACAAGAGCTGAAGTTTGTTGATAAAATACCAGAACAGAGCAAAGACATTATTCATAAATATAGGGAGGTGTGGCATTTTCATCTTTTCAACTACGTTGATGCAAGGCAACAAAAAATTGATTAAGAGTTGATAGCAGAGGAAAAAAGATTATTTATCTTGGGCAAACGTGTTAAACAACAATTACATTGTATTTTGAAATAGAATCCAAACAAATGATGGACAAGGAAACAATGTCAAAAGCAAGTAATATGCATGCAAAATAAAATCAGCAGAAGTGAAACTGAAGAATATTACAACAGCAACAAAAAACTTCAGTGCATGGAGGATTTAAGTTTCTTTTCTTTCCTCTTTTTTTGAGGAGGCTCAAAAATGCTCCCTGGCTAATGACTTAGCATCAATTTCGCCCCCCAAAAAGTTTTAATATCTTTGTTGTCCCCAAATAATTTTGTTTTCACAACTGGGGCCTCCAATGAATTTCTAAACAAAAAAAAAAAGATCCCTTCAAAACAGCATCGTTCCGTACAAAAAAGGTACAATTTGAAGGAATCCATGATCAGATATGAATAGAAAGACTTGGTAACTTCTGAAATTTCAGAAGACAAAACTAAAACAAAATTTTTTATAGGAACAAAATTGAAAGCCTATTTGGTGGTTTTTTTGAGGTTTGGATTTTTTTATTTAGCCAAAAAAGTAAAAAGCAAAACATCTATAAATGGTAATAACAGATAGATTTTATTACCCATCAGATGTCATGTATATGTGATACTCTTTGGTCATGAAGGCAACTTGTTCAGTGTTCAAGCCAGTGAAGGTAAACATTCCAATTTGCTTGATAATGTGACTCCAGTCACCAGGAGTGCCTGCCAGAAAGGAAAAGAGTATCAGTTTAAATGTATAAACCATCGCATAAAGGATGCTTACTAGTGCATAGTCTGAAAAAAGAAAAACTTGCTTGAAAGGTAAATTAATGATTATCCATTATAGACACATGAAAGCTGTAAACTGTTTGGTCATCATATGTTTGCAAGGAGTTTCCACAGGGACACTCTAATATCATTTTCTCTGAGTACATCTAGTAAAAGGTGTTCAGATTGGCACTTTGGAAATTGAGGCCTTTGTGACTTTGTGCATACAAGGGGAAAGATTCTGGAAATCCACATATTGGTTCTGAATATTTTATCAGTAATGAAGAGAGGCATGGTGGCTGACACCCAAGGAATTTAGTAGATGATTCAGGAGATGAGTTTGAATGGCACAATTGACACAAGTTTACGGGCCCAACCATTCAAACCATAGGCTAATGTAAGAACCAAACAAGAAAATAAAATGTATAAAATGACATGAATATGCAAACCTCTAGCAGATAAAGCATCAAATAGTTGTTGGCGCATGCTTATAATCCGGTCAGCCATTGCTTTCAGCTCAACAGTCCATTCATTGTACATATCCCTACATGAAAAAAACAGCAGTCAAGCGAAGTTTTACTAATAGCTCAGGCAGAGTCCAACAAATCAAAATAATCATTTTTTCGTGTGCTTTTGAATGCAGCAGATAGTATAATTTACATGCCGCGACTCCATACCACTATAAATATTTCCAGTTGTGGGATTGATTTCTGTAAATCCAGAATCTTTATGGGCATAATTTAATACCTCATTTGAATAGAGATTCTTTCACTGTGTCATTCTTCTGGATGGAATTTAAATAAATTCTAAATATGTCTCTATCAGACATCAACTTCTAAGATTAAGCTGGCTTGGTCATGGGGCTTAAAGCAACTCACTAAGTTTAAGAGAGCTCATACCTGTCTTTGAGAATGGTGGCCACAATTGATGCACCATGAATAGGTGGATTAGAATACATGGGCCGTATCACAAGCTTCAACTGGCTCTCAACCCTACTTGCAACATCTGCTGTCTTGCAAACCTGAGAAAATGAAACTGCAAGTAACTATTTATGAACATGTATCTTACCAAAAATTACTGTGCGTAGACCTCTGTTCGCACAAAATAAGAACAAATAAAGCTAGTTGTCACCAAATAAAATGTAAATTCCTCTGAAAATACTTTCAGAACAATGGCAATATCACAACCTCCCAGGATTTCTAAATTATTTTTCATGTCCTGTCTGGTTAAAGATGTCATCATCACCTTCCCCAAGAGTGAATCAGGAAAGACATATGGCTACTTTAGTTTGAAAAAATAAAAGAGTAAATTATTATCTGATCCCTTTGTTTCTAGTTAAATAGTTAGTTAATCCCTTGAGGTAATTTAAAATTTTCAGAAAGAATTAACAACCAACTCTGGTTTAGGGACTAACTTATGATTTTCAAAACCAGAAGAACTAGCTTACAAAATCATCAAAAATAATTTAGTCTGAAAAAAACAGAGAGAATAGTGCTCTACCTTTTGAACATTTGATCTATCTATCTATCTATATATATATATGACCTTGCTTATCAAAAAGAGGGGGGGAGGGTGAGAGAGAAAGACGTTGCTTGTCAATAAAATAAAATAAAACAAGAAGGCATCTTCTACATAACCAACCAGAGAAACCGATGGTATTATGGGAATCTAGAAGTTGTCGCGTTATAAGAAACCTCATTTATTTAAGTTGCAAGCTTCAGTGATCAAGTATTTACTAATTCATGATTGTTAAGCATATAACAAAACTTTCAGAAGCTGAGTGTCTTACTATGCTGAGAGCACCAACACGTTCCCCATAGAGGCCCATGTTTTTTGCATAACTCTGAGCTGCAAAACATTCACCGCCATCTGCAACGAACATGCGAACAGACCCTGCATCTGCATCTAGGCTACCACTAGCAAAACCCTGGAGTGTCAAAGTACAAGATTTTTGGTCACCTGTGCTACAATCAACTAGCACTAACAAAACTTGATTAAGATCAATCTTTTTTCATTATTCTAAGCCAAACTTCTTTTTGCTGACGATATCCACTATGTCCTTAGTACCTGGTAAGCACTGTCAAAGAATGGTAGCAGCCCTTTTGATCTCATCAACTGTCTGATCTGCTCCCATTGTTCAATGGTTGGGTCAACACCAGTGGGGTTATGAGCACATGCATGAAGAAGCACTATAGATCCTGATGGTGCAGCTCCAAGATCCTCTAGCAAGCCTACATCCCATAAACATAACGTAAGGCTGATTCTTTGAGTTGCACAGCATCATAATCAATCAGCACCATGATTTAATTAAAACTCGGTGCACAAACAATGATACAAGAAAAAGGTGTGAAGGCCTAATATGAAATTTATCAATTAGGATTTTAGAGTCGAATAAAACCACAACAGAAGTATAATCAGCGATAACATAAAACTGTAAGCATTGTGACTGTCTATCTAATGGAGTAACAACAATTTATTAGGCTGATACAGTGTGATGACATAGATTAGAGGGTTCAAACCTTGGAAATCCAGCCCACGTGTTGCTGGATCATAGTAGCGGTAAGCCTTCACAGACAGCCCTGCAAGACCGAAGATTTTGGTGTGATTTCCCCACGTGGGATTCGGGATGTAAATCACGAGCTGCCAAACAAGATTAGATGAACATATCACACATTGACTGGCAACATTTTATGTTACGAAATACCAGGTAAAGCATAATGAAAGAAACATAGCAGAGAGAGTCCTTACTTGGTGGTAATGCCTAGCAAGAAACTCAGCCCCAACCCTCAGAGAACCAGTACCAGACAAGCACTGGACAGTAGTCACTCTGTTCTCTTGTATGGCTGGACTGTTGCACATCAAGCAATAGAATCACAATAAGCCAATCAGCAGAAGAAAAGGTGGGAAATGTTATTGAATTATGCAGAAAGCAAATGGCATCTAAATATTTACCTATCAGCACCAAAAATGAGCTTGGCACTCAATTTGTTAAAATCGGCAAGTCCAACAATGGGAAGATATTCTTTGACCCGAGAGCTGGAAGAGATATATATATATAGTAATGAATATCCAATAATTGAATGAGATTGAGAGTTGAAATGATTCAGATGGCTTACCTGTCATTCACTAACATCTGCTCTGCTCTTCTCACCACATTCAAAACCAGAGGCTTCCCTTCCTAATACATATACATCAAACCCAACAAATTGCACATCATTATCGCTTCAGATTAGTATTAAGAATAAAAATGGTTAACAAGGAAGGAGAGTACCTCGGTTCGGTAAGCACCAACACCCAAATTCAACTTATGTGGGCTGCTATCCTTGTTATATGCAACTGTCACCTGTTTTTACAGCAAATTAAAATCAATTACTATTATTCTTCATTCAATCCACCCATGCAAATAAATTTGCATCCGCGAAACCGGCTTCTCGTGTAAAACTTAAAATGGAAAAAAAATATGAGAGAGAGCGGTGTGATCGCGATCAAACACAAAGTAAATAAGTGACCAGAAAAGGGGAAGGATTTGTAGAGAGAAAGAATTTAATACGTACTCCAAGAATGGGATCTTCAGGAGCTCGAACAATGTTAGCAAACACAGAAGAAGAGTCCATCACTTCCTTCCCTTTGATTGATCAGAAACAATCACTGTGTAACGAACCTTTAGTGCGACTGTTATTTGAGACTGGAGAGAGAGGAATGAACTTTTTCCTTTTCCTTTATTAATTTGTTGTGTATATGTTTTATAATTAAATAGTTTTATAATACTGTGGGCGGCTATTCTTCAGGGCTCAGCCTTCCTGCCAAGGGTCAAATGCCTCCCGGGAGGAGTGGGCGCCCATTGTAACGCTTTACCCTTTTAGCCCATTGTTTGTCTCCATGTTTTCAATTTCGTTATGTCATCAAAAATCGCCGTACTATTTAAAAAATAAAATGGAATAACTAGGAATAAATTTTATGTTGCTCGGTTCTTCCTAGATTTTTTTGGCCAAATTATAGACGAGATGTTGCAGTTTTATTTTGTCTTCTATAAATAATGTTTTTTTTTGTTTTTTATGAAGTTTTTTTTTTCATTTTATTTTTCAATATATAGTTTATTGGAGATTAGTTTTCATAATTTATTGTGATTTACTTTCTTTGTGATTATTGTTGTGCTAGAATTAAGACAACAATAACACCTAAGAGAATGAATTAGGTATTTTCACTAATAATAATAATTATTTTAATTAACTAAATTAAACACAATTAACCAACAATATAATTAAAATGGTTAAAATAAATAGTATAGGGATAAAAATTACAAACTCGACTTTTAACGTGGTTTGACAAGTCTACATCCGCATCTAAGCACCAAACCGGTATTGAGTATTGTATTTTTTACTAATCCAAACCAAAGATCACAATGTCCTTTTGATGAATTTTCACCATGCTCTTTTTCACAACTTGAAGAAATACTCTCTTCAAGATTTTTCATCCATCATCAATGATCAAGAGTTTTTCACTTAAAATTCTTGAAGGGTTACAATTTGTTTGAAGTGTAACAACACTCTCTCAAAGAGTGGGTAGTACAATTGAAACTTATGCCTATATAGTTCATTCAATAGCATATAGAATGTATAAAATTGTTTAAGTGTAGTGAATATGAGATTTTATACTCTTGTACAAGAATATGAAGGTTTTAATGTATAAATATGAGTATGATTTAGAATTGATGATTTGTGATATATATTCAATTTCAATATTTAATTCTACAATTAGACAAGTTTTATATATATATATATATATATATATATATATATATTCAATTTTGATTGACGTTTTATTTTTTTAATTAGAAAGATACATTTTGGTTTTAAAGCATTTCAGCGTGTCGTTTTAAGTTTATATTATTCATAGTACAACTCCAAAACAACATGCCAAAATGATTCAAAACCAAAATGAATCATTCTAATTAAAAAAACAACATCAACAAAAATAGAATTGACAACCTTGAGTTTGCCTCATTGCACAAGGAACCGACACTAGCTGTCTCCAAAATAAAATGTTAGCTTTATTTTTCTTTTTTTTTTAAAAAAATAGCATGGCTCTCTAAATAGCCTGGTCATTTTTTTTCATTAAATTTATTTATGTTCTTTCAAAAACTATAATTTATATCCATAGTCAACTTAATTTTTAAATTTAAATGAAAAAAACAATATACTCATATATAATATAACATAAAAATCAAAATTTACTCTTAACAAAAAAACCCAAAATTGATTTCAAAATCTAATTGATTTTTTCTTTCCTTTCTAAGAACATAAAATCTCATAAAAATCAAAATATAATTTTTTTGTATGTTTAATTGATTTCTTTCTTTTCACTTAGACTTGCAAGTTATAAATCAATTATTCTTGTTTTTGTTAAAACACTAAAAAAATCCCAAATTCATTTTAAACTTTATTTTTTCCCTTTGAAAACTTCAAGAATTGTTATCAAGTTTTTGATTTGTACTCTCATATTTCTATGATTTTAGATTGTCTCTAAATTTTTTTGGAATCTCATACTTCATTTTTAAGTCTAAAAGAAAAAAGTCTTCGGGCTTTTCAAGAATCTTCTTAGGAGTTTTTGTATATGTTATTTTTGTGTCAAACTCAATTACAATAATGAATTTAAGTTTATTAGAAATGGTCGATTTGGTTGTAAGTTTCTAAATCTTTATATTCACAGGATTCACATCATATCCTATTACAATTCTTATGTTTTGAATAAAACATTAAACTACATAGTTGAATTCAATTATATTGTTTTCAATTAATGTGAAAATGAATTGAAATAGCAATCTTAACTATTTTGCCTTTAATTTTAAAATTATTTTTGTTACAAAAATCATTTCTTTTTGTTACAAGGACTCTTATCTTTATTTAAAGTGACATAAAATATAGACATTTTAAAGAAGATATAAATAGACATATCTCATATTAATTGTTTATAAAATATTTGTTGGATAAAATTCAAAAATATATTTGTTAATCAATCAAAATCAAAATCTTTTCAGTTGGTTGTAGACTTACCTATTGTTGCTCCACCCAAAAAATAAAAACTAATAGTTATGATCATCTTTGTTTTTATGTACTATCTATAATTTTAAAAACTCTTTTGAATCTCTATTTAATTTTAATTTATAATCATTTACACATCAATCAACCATCATCCACGCATATTACTAAACAAACATGTCATCCACTTAATTGGTTTAGTAAAACCAACAAAGAAAAAGAATAAAGGGTCAAAAAAATATATATTAATAACATATTTTACGTGGAAGAAAAAAAATAACATTGTACCGTGAGGAATTTTTGGGAGGAAAGAAAGAGACGAATGAAAGAGATAAAGCAAAAATAAAGTTTGTGTTAAAATATGGATATTTTTGAAATATTGATTTCAACGTTAATTTCAAGAAAGATTATTATAGTAAATCAAAGGACATTCATTCTGATTTCTTTAATTCCAAACACAAAAATTCATTTAACCCTCTTAATCAAATTTAGCAACGTTTAGTATCGTGACTGCGACTGTGTTTTCAAAAAAATTAATTTTTTTATTTTACTAAAATTTAATATGGTTTGTATGTTTTAGATCGTTTTGATGTACTGATGTCAAAAATAATTTTTAAAAAATAAAAAAATATCATTAGCATGCATTTTGACACGAAAAGTTATTTGAAAAGCACCCGCAATTACACTACCAAACACACTCTTAATTTGCAGGATTTCAAATAGAATTGTAAGAAATACTTGCAAGTTATAGCACATAAAAAAATACAAACCATCAAGACATGGAATTTTTTTACCACTTGTCATCTATAGAGGCATTCTAAGGCCTTTATAATACGAAAGGCACTTAAAAACCACCACTATGACATAACTTTTTCCGATCACTGCATTATGGTGTTCGTTTTGCCCGGCGAAGGAGTGAAAATATGTCTCTACTATGTGCTGATGATTTTCTAAATATGGTGCTCCGTCCATGCCTTGAGGAACATTTCTGCACCAGGCCATGAACTGGCTTAGTAAAACTAATTCAATACCAAGTGACGGATACAATAATTAACATATATCGAAAGCTCGTAATCCTCACCTGAAAGTGAAAAGTGGGATTTGAAATCCTTGAGAGTATTGAAAGGCCATCACGAACAGGCACTGCTACACAAGTCAATACTATGTTTTAAAATATGTATTAATCTAACTCGTTAATTAGCTAGATATGTCATGCATGATCCAATATGTTACCTGCATTAGGGTCTCCTTTCCCGGTGGAAATTCCCGACCACAGATTCTTGGTTGAGGCTGATTTCTGAGAGCAGGTGTGAAGGAAAAGAGGCAACTGCTCTGCCCCAAATTCATGCTTGGCCAACAATATTTTTGTGGGAGCTTGAGAATTCGAATCTCTGCATATATACAATAAAATACATCATGACATCAAAGCTCTTGTTTTCTAATTTATCTCCATTGATTCTTGCAGTGACGTATAAGCTTAGCTTGATCAATGCACGTCTTGGTTGTGTAATTGTTATGAAGGCATATAAGTAGGTTATAGCTAGGAGACAAATGGCAGCGTGTACCTTGCATCCTCGTTTGATTTCTCAACGCTTGTAATTTCTGGTCAAGAGAAACAAGCCATGTAATATGAAGATTTACAGAAAATCAGCAGCAAAATTGACTTTTATTTGAATCTAGCTAGCAAAACAAATTGAAAAAAGAGTAAATATTTACGTGTTGACAAATAGCGGTGGTGATGTTTCGGTAAATATGCGTTCCACCTTACTCTTGTGAGAGCAACCCTGTGAGCATATTTTTCACATGAAAGTAGCCTCTAACACAACACACACACACACACAAAAAGGAGGGTTAATTGATTAATATCAGAGGCTATAAATTAATTAAGGACGTTGTTCAGATGGTGACTAAGTGGCTCAAAATGGATTAATGTTAATACTGACTTGTTTTAGGCAATTAATTCTAAGCTCAGCCTCCGAAAACGCACAATTGTTAGAAATGTTGTTGTTAAGATTAGCAGAGACGCATCCAAGATGATCAACAACTGCAACAACTGCCCTACAGAGGTACTCTTTTGTGCTTTCCAGAACCCTGCAAAACCATGGATATAAACAGATAATCATCTTTTTTCACCATGAGCAAGTATTGGTTTTCTCAGACAGAACTTGAGAAGTGAGAGTGCTTCAAAAAAATAGTGCAAACTAATTAGAATGGTACTCTAGCGGAGGTTGAGAGCTCACATTCTTTTCTGGTTGGTGTTCAAGAAAGTTGTTTCACAGTGACTGGCTGCGTTGTGGAGCTGAGAACGCAGGTCTCGAAGTTCCTATAAATGAATCATGAAACCCAACATCTATATATGATTTCCCTGGAAATTAAAGAATCATGAAAGAAAAACATAAACAAAAACAAGGGCAAAAATAATTAAGGAGTATATATACTTGAAGAGATCTGTCAAAGCTGATAATGTCTTGCGATTCATGACTTTCAGGATTTTGAGAGGGATATGATTTGGAGATCTGCATTATTTTTGATGAAGTTCCTTTAAAATTACAGTAGAAGATAGAAGAGGAAGAAGGAAAATATAGATATAAGAATTTCCAAAGATAATGCAACCTAGCTAATCAATCCCTGTGCCTCTAGTTTATATTTAGATACAAACAAGAACTAGCTAGACAGTGTGCCTCATGGAAGCTAAAAAACAAAAAGGTTTGTGTTACAGAGAACTCGTGATTTTTCCACTATCACGTTGGAGGTGGCCGAGCAGGAGCGAACAAAACAGTGCCAAAAACCATTAATGAGCTCTGTAAGTACAATAGAATGACAAGAAAATATCGCCCGCCCGTGATTTTATGTTCCTCTCTTTTCAAAAAAGTGCAGTACCCTAACTGACACCATGATTCCATGATTGAGGGTTGGTTGAAAAATGCAATAATAAATATTTTTATTTAAAAAAATTATTTTTTATATAAAAATATCGATTAAAAAACATAAAAAAATTAATTTTAAATAAAATTTTTAAAAAATATAATTTCAAATGCATTCCAAACTAGATTGTAATGCCAAAATTATTCCATAGTCATTAAGTCTTTTAACGAGGCATAAATATATAGCAAGATTGTCTTTTTATCATAATACAAAGATTATATAAGGTTAGATTTGTTTTTTCCACATTAAAATTATCAATATAACCCCATAATAAAATATTATAATGCCAATTATTAAGTAGCCTTTTGGTCTTTTTAAATTTTTCAAAATAATGTAATTACTTTGAAGTCCTTGAAGACAAAATTAACATAACTCTCTCACAAGAGTTTTTTTTTTTTTTTTTTTTTGCAAATTTACATTGGTCTTATTGTACATTTAAAGGTTACTCAGGGGCATTGTTGTAATTGGCATATATTAAATATTATTAAAAAGTTGTTGGCACGTGCGCAGCATGCACAAATATATGGATTGTCATCGTGTTGTTCAGGTGGCACGTTTTGATTACTATTTTTTTAGTTTTGGATAATCAATAAAATTAGAAATATTTTTTAATTTCACCCCTTATTATTTTTTAATAATCTATCAAATTACAAATATTTTTTAATTTCTTCCCCGTACGATTTTTTAGTCTTATAAATTATATCCTCATTCTTTTGGTTGCTATATTTTTTGCTTTTACAAGATTTTTTATTAATATTTGTTTCACGATTTCATTCTTCAAAATTAAATTAGTTGGGAATTAAGTTTCTCAATTGAACTCAGGTCCATAATTATTATGGGTTGAGAATTTTAGAGATTAAAACAGATTTAGAAGATTTGCTCGGATTTACTTGATTTTTTTCTACTTTTTTTTCTATGAAATTATCTCAATTTTATGTCCATAATCGTGAAATTTGCGAGTTCACCTAATTTAACATGCTTTTTTTTTGTTTTTATTTAAATTATTTTTTTTTAGTTTCACCCTTCAACTCTGGGTTGTTTAATAATCCAGATAGACTTAGGTCTAGTTTTTTTTTATCATTCTTTCAGTTTATTTATTGTTCTTGTATTTTTTTTAATATTATTTAAATTATCAATTGAATGAATGACTTAGGTCTAATTTGTTTACCTAACATTCTTTTTATACATTGAAAAAAAAGTTGTCCAACATGTGATGGAGTGCGGGCATCAAATCTAGTCATTAATTGTATTAAATATATGTCGTAATTGATATTATGGCAGGATGTTGGCTAGGAAAGGTGGCCAAATGGCAAGGAGAGATAAGAGAGGGGTCTGGGTTCTTATAAAAAAGAAAGAGAAAAGGATTAGGTGTTTTTTCTTTGTGGGAGAGGCGATGAGGAAGAACAGGATGGATAGTTTCTCTTCTCTCTTCGTTCTTTTATGCTCTCTCTTTCTTTGTTTTTTTTTTTTTTTTTTTCTAAATTTTTATCACACTTTCTCTTCTCTTTTTCACTTCCACAATTTTTTAACTCTTCAATGGTGACTAGGTTTTTGATGGGTTGGTTTGTGATGTGGATGGCTAAGTTTTTTCTCTTTTTTTTTTTTTTTATCTCTTTTTGTGGTGGCTAGGGTTTCCTCTTTTTCGTGTTTTTCCTTCCCTCTTCTCTCACATTATTCACTATTTTATTTATAGTCTAATTTTTTTTTTGTTAATTTCTCTTTAATTGCTTACCCTTTAAATAACTTAATTTCACTTTGATCCCTTATTTTTTTTGTTTTGCACGATATTCCTTGTCTATTTTTTTTTCTTATTTTTTTTATTCTAATTTTTTTAAAAAAAATATTAATGCCAGTTCAATAAGAAGTCGATAATTACAAAATGGATCCGTTAATAACCAACATACATCGAAAGCATATTTTTGGATTTTATTTTTATTTTTTCTAGGTTTTTTTAAGACGCTGAAAAATATAAAACAGATGCAAATATGCTAGAAACATGTCTTTTTAAAAAAATATATTTTTTAAAAAATAGATATCAACAAGAAAAAAATATAGTTGAAAATTACAAAGAGAGTGTGTGAATGACCGGATGCATCCAAAACATATATATATATATAAATTTGCAATTTGGAAAATATTTTGACAAGGGGTCAATAATTGGATTATGATAATATATATCTATGAACTGAAAAATGACACCTGTATTATCCACTTTATTGAAAATACCCTAATTAAAACTTCGATAAAAAAAAATGATTTTTCCTGTAAAATAATAATAATAATACAACACTTTGCTTTGGTATATTTACTGGAAACATATATAGATGGGTAGCCTTAAACAAACCAAAAACAAAATCGCCATATCGTTAGGTTTTGTTTTTCTTGTGTTTTTACCTAAACTACAATATTCCTTTATAATGTTTTCTCTGTCATGAAAATTTTATTTTTTAGTTCGGAAATGTTTCGTGTTGTAGTTAGGCCATGTTTGTTTCCCGGAATTCATTTTCCGGGAAACCACTTTCCAAACTTTCCTGTGTTTGTTTGCCATTAGGAAAGTTGGTCAACGGAAAACACTTTCCGGTCAACGGAA
>Ga0307510_10007672_pt1 | contig 12865 bp, 7 predicted proteins | sample 12_EM_MG_FD_207224 | JGI IMG/M metagenome (GOLD analysis project Ga0307510, IMG submission 207224) | Populus trichocarpa ectomycorrhiza microbial communities from riparian zone in the Pacific Northwest, United States - 12_EM | ecosystem: Host-associated > Plants > Roots > Unclassified | place... | reverse complement strand
TAGTCTATGCTTCAGCAAATAAGTTCCCTAACGAGTCTGTGCTTCCGCGAATCAGTTCCTTGACGAGTCTGTGGTTTAGTAAATCAGGTCGGTGACGAGTTTATGCTTCAGCGAATCCGTTCGCTCATGAGTTGGCATTACAGCAAATTCGTTCGCTAACGAGTTGGCGTTGCAGCGAATCAGTTCGTTGATGACTCTCTATTCTAGTGGATCAGTTTGCTGATGAGTATGTGTCACCAGTTTTGCCAATGAACTGATTCGGGTGCAGCGAATCAGTTCCTTGACAAGTCTTTACTTCAGCAAATCAGTTCCCTCATAAGTCTGTGCTTCAGCGAATTCCTTCCCTCACGAGTATGTGCTTCAGGGAATCAGTTCACTACAAGTTTGCGTTGCAGTGAATCAGTTTGCTGATGACTCTATTTTTCAGCGGAATCCGTTCGCTGACCAGGTTAAGGTGAAGTGAATCAGTTCTCTGATGAGTTTGCGTTGTAGCAAATGAGTTCGCTGATGACTCTACATTTCAGCGGAATCAGTTCGCTTATGAGGTTGTGTGGTGGAGTGAATAAGTTCATTGACGAGTATCTGCATCACCGAATCAGTTCGTTGACTAGTCCATGCTTCAGCGAATCCGTTAGCTGACGAGTCTGCGCTTCACCGATTTAGTTCTCTAATGAGTCTATGATTCAGCGAATCAGTTCGCAGACAAGGTTGAGTGGTGCAGTGAATCAGGTCCCTGGCGAGTAAGTGCATCATCGAATCAGCTCGTTGACTAGTCTTTGCTACACCAAATCCGATCGCTGACAAGGTTGAGGTGCAACGAATCAGTTTTTGACGAGTATTTGCTTCAGAGAATCAGTTCCCTCACGAGTCTGTGCTTTAGCGAATCCATTCCCTCACGAGTATGTGCTCCAGCGAATCAGTTCACTCCAAGTTTGCGTTGCAGCGAATCTGTTCGCTGATGACTCTACGTTCCAACGGAATCAGTTCACTGACGAGGTTGTGTGGTGCAGTGAATCAGTTCGCTGATGAGTATGTGCATCACCGAATCAGCTCGTTGACTAGTCTGTGCTACACCAAATCCGGTCGCTGACAAGTTTGAGGTGCAGCGAATCAGTTTCTGACGAGTATTTGTTTCCGCGAATCAGCTCCCTCACGAGTCTGTGCTTTAGCAAATCCATTCCCTCACGAGTATTTGCTTCAGCGAATCAGTTCACTTTGAGTTTGCATTACATCAAATCTGTTCGTTGATGACTCTACGTTCCAGCGGAATCAGTTCGCTGATGAGGTTGTGCGGTGCAATGAATCAGTTCATCGTTGACAAGGTTGAGGTGCAACGAATCACTTTTTGACGAGTATTTGCTTCAGCAAATCAGCTCCCTCACGAGTATGTGCTTTAGCGAATCCATTCCCTCACGAGTATTTGCTTCAGCGAATCAGTTCACTTCGAGTTTGCGTTGCAGCGAATCTGTTCGCTGATGACTCTACGTTCTAGCGGAATCAGTTCGTTGACGAGGTTGTGTGGTGCAGTGAATCAGTTCGCTAATGAGTATGTGCATCATCGAATTAGCTTATTGACTAGTCTGTGCTACACCAAATCAGTTCCCTGACGAGGTTGTGTGGTGGAGCGAAGCAGGTCGGTGACGAGTCTGTGCTTCAGCGAATCAGTTCGCTGACGAGGTTTTACGGTGCATCAAATCAGTTCCCCGACGAGGTTGTGTGGGGCATCGAATTAGTTCCCTGACGAGTCTGTGATTCAGCGAATCAGTTCCCTAACAAGGTTGTGTGGTCTAGGGAATCAGTTTGCTAAAGAGACTGTGCTTCAGTGAATCAGTTCACTGACAAGTTTGTGCTTCAGCGAATCAGTTCTCTCACGAGGTTGTGTGTTCTAGGGAATCAATTCACTGACGAGTATGTGCCTCACTGAATCAGTTCGCTGACGAGTATGTGCTTCGCCAATCAGTTCTCTGACGAGTTTGTGCCTCAGCTGATCAGTTCGGTGATGAGTATATGCTTAAGGGAATCAGTTCGGTGATGAGGTTGTGCGGTGTAGGGAAGCAGGTCGCTGACGAGTCTATGCTTAAGCGAATCAGTTTTGTAACGAAGTTGTGTTGTGTAGCGAAGCAGTTCGCTGACGAGTCTGTGCTTTAGTGAATCAGTTCGCTGACGAGGTTTTGCGGTGCATCGAATCAGTTCGCTGACAAGTCTGTCCTTCAGCGAATCAGTTCCCTGACGAGTCTGTGCTTCAGCGAATCAGTTCGCTGACGAGGTTTTGCGGTGCATCGAATCAGTTCGCTGACAAGTCTGTCCTTCAGCGACTCAGTTCCCTGACGAGTCTGTGCTTCAGCGAATCAGTTCGCTGATGAGGGTGCGTGGTGCACGGAATCCATTCGCTGACTAGTCTGTGCTTCACCGAATCAGTTCAATGATGAGTCTGTGCTTGAGCGAATCAGTTCCCAGACGCGGTTGTGAGGTGTAGAGAATCACTTCCCTAACGAATCTGTGCTTCAGGGAAACAGGTCGTTGACGAGTCTGTGCTTCAGCGCATAAGTTCGCTGACGAGGTTTTTACGGTGCATCGAATTAGTTCGCTGATGAGTTTGTCCTTCAGCGAAACAGTACCCTGACGAGTTTATGCTTCAGCGAATCAGTTCCCAGACGAGGTTGTGTGGTGCATCGAATCAGTTCCCTGACGAGGTTGTGTGGGGCATCAAATCAGTTCCCTGATGTGTGGTCTAGGGAATCAATTCGCTGAATAGACTGTGCTTCAGCGAATCAGTTCGTTGACAAGTTTGTGCTTCAGCGAATCAGTTATCTCACGAGGTTGTGTGTTGTAGGGAATCAATTCACTGATAAGTATGTGCCTCACTAAATCAGTTCGCTAACGAGTATGTTCTTCGCCAATCAGTTCTCTGATGAGTCTGTGCTTCAACGGATCAGTTCGGTGATGAGTCTGTGCTTAAGGGAATCAGTTCGGTGATGAGGTTGTGCTGTGTAGGGAAGCAAGTCGCTGACGAGTCTGTGCTTAAGCAAATAAGTTCGGTGACGACGTTGTGTTGTGTAGCGAAGCAGTTCGCTAACGAGTCTGTGCTTTAGCGAATCAGTTCCCTGATGATGTTTTCCGGTGCATTGAATCAGTTCTCTGACAAGTCTGTCCTTCAGTGAATCAGTTCCCTGACGAGTCTGTGCTTCAGCGAACTAGTTCGCTGACGAGGTGCGTGGTGCACGGAATCAGTTCTCTGACGAGTCTATACTTCAGCGAATAAGTTCACTGACGAGGTTGTGTGGTGTAGCGAAACAGGTCGCTGACGAGTCTGTACTTAAGCGAATCAGTTCGTTGACGAGTTTGTGCTTCAGCGAATCCGTTCGTTGACGAGGTTGTGTGTTGCATCAAATCAATTCGATGACGAGTCTGTACTTTAGCGAATCAGTTCCCTAAAGAGGTTGTGAGGTATATAGGGAAGCACTTCGCTGACGAGTCTGTGTTTTAGCGAATTAGTTCGCTCATAAGTCGGTGCTTCAGCGAAGTAGTTCCCAAACGAGCTTGTGAGGTGAAGGAAATTAGTTTGCTGACAAGTCTATGCCTTAGCGCATCAGTTTTTCGACAAGGTTGTGTGGTGCATCAAATTAGTTCGATGACGAGTCTGTGCTTGAGCGAATTAGTTCGCTGAAGAGGTTATGTGGTGTAGGGAATCAGTTCACTAACGAGTACGTGATTCACTGAATCACTTCCCTAACGAGGTTGTTTCATGTAGCGAAGCAGGTTGCTGACGAGTCTGTGCTTCAGCGAATCAGTTCGCTGACGAGGTTGTGCGGTGTAGGGAATCAGTTCGATGACGAGTACGTGCATCACTGACTCAGTTCTCTAACAAGGTTGTACGGTGTAGAAAATCAGTTCGCTGACGAGTATGTGCATCACGGAATCAGTTCGCTGATGAGGTTGTGTGGTGCATCGAATCAGTTCATTGACGAGTCTATCCTTCAGCGAATCAGTTCGCTGATGAGGTTGTGAGGTCTAGGGAATTAGTTTGGTGATGAGTCAGTGCTTGAGTGAATATGTTCAATCAGAAGTCTGTGCTTCAGCGAACCTATTCCTTGATGATGTTGTTTGGTGTAGGGAATTAGTTCGGTGACGAGTATGTGCATCACCGAATCAGTATGTGCAACACTGACTCATTTCTTTAGCGAGGTTGTGGGGTGTAGAAAATCAGGTCGCTAACGAGTATGTGCATCACAAAATCAGTTCGCTGACGAGTGTGTGTTTCTCTGATAAGTTCCCTGATGAGTCTGTGCTTCAACGGATCAGTTTGTTGACGAGTCTGTGCTGCAGCGAATCAGTTCGCTGACGGGGTTGTGTGGTGTAGGGAATCAGTTTGCTGACGCGTCTGTGCTTCAGCGCATCAATTCATTGATGCGGTTGTGTGGTGCATCGAATCAGTTCGATGACGAGTCTGTGCTTGAGCAAATCAGTTCCCTTTGAGGTTGGGTGGTGTAGCGAAGCAGTTCGCTGACGAGTTTGTGCTTGAGCGAAGTAGTTTGCTTACGAGGTTGCGTGGTGCACCGAATCAATTCGCTGACGAGTCTCTGCTTCAGTTCGATTTTGAGTCTGTACTTGAGCGAATCAGCTCCCTGACGAAGTTGCGTGATGGAGCAAAGCAGTTCGTTGATGAATCTGTGCTTCAGCGAATCAGTTTGCTGATAAGGTTGCGCGGTATAGGGAATCAGTTCGATGACGAGTACATGCATCACCGAATCAGTTCACTGACGAGGTTGTGTTGAGTAGAGAATTAGTTCGCTGGTGAGTATGTGCATCACGGAATCAGTTTGCTGACGAGTTTATGCTTCGCCGATCAGTTCCCTAACGAGTCTTTGCTTCAGCCAAATAGTTCGATGACGAGTTTGTGCTTGAGGGAATCAGTTTGCTGACGAGTTTGTGCTTCGGCAAATTTGTTCCCTCACAAGTCTGTGCTTCAGCGAATCAATTCCTTGACGATGTTGTTTGGTGTATGGAATCAGTTTGGGGACCAGTATGTGCATCACTGAATCAGTTCGCTGATGAGTCTTTGCTTCAGCCAAACAGTTTGATGACGAGTCTGTGCTTCAGCGAATGAGTTCGCTCATAAGTCTGTGCTTCAGCGAAGCAGTTTTTGACAAGGTTGTTAGGTGTAGGGAATCAATTTGGTGACGAGTATGTCCATCACTGAATCAGTTCGCTGACAAGTGTGTGCTTTGCCAATCGATTCCATGACGAGTCTTGGCTTACGCGGATTAGTGTGCTGACGAGTCTGTGGTTCATAGAATCAGTTAGGGACGAGGTTGGGAGGTGTAGCGAAGCAGGCTGACGAGTCTGTGCTTCAGCGTGTCAGTTCCGTGATGAGGTTGTGAGGTCTAGGGAATCAGTTCCCTGACGAGTCTGTGCTTCAGCTAATCAGTTCGCTAACAAGGTTGTGTGGTGTAGGGAATCAGTTCGCTCACCAATCTGTGCTTCAGCGAACCAGTTCCCTGACGAGGTTGTGTGGTGTAGGGAATCAGTTCGCTCACCAGTCTGTGCTTCAGCGAACCAGTTCCCTGACGAGGTTGTGTGGTGTAGGGAATTCGTTCGCTGACAAGTATGTATATCATTGAATCAGTTCGCTGACAAGGTAGTGCTGCAGCGAATCAGTCCTGTGACGAGGTTGTGTTGTGTAGCGAAGCAGTTCGCTGACGAGTCTGTGCTTCTGCAAATCAATTCCCTTACGTGTCAGTGCTTTCACGAATCAGTTTGTTGACGATGTTGTGTGGTGCATCGAATCAGTTCGCTGAGGAGTCTTTGCTTCAGCGAATTACATCACTGTGGAGTTTGTAGTTCAGGGAATCAGTTCCCTGATGATGTTGTGAGGTGACGAGAATTAGTTCGCTGATGGGTATGTGTATCACCGAATTTGTTCTTTGACTAGTCTGCGCTTCAGCGGATTAGTTCGTTGACGAGTATCTGCTTCAGCGTATCAGTTCGGTGACGAGGTTGTGTGGTGTAGTGAAGCTGTTCTCTGACGAGTCTGTGCTTTAGCGAATCAGTTCCCTCACAAGTCTGTGCTTTGTAGGGAGTCAGTTCGCTGAGGAGTATGTGCATCACTGAATCAGTTCGCTGACGAGTATGTGCCTCACCATAGCAGTTCGATGAGGGGTATATGCGTCAGCGAATCAGTTCGGTGACGAGGTTGGATGGTGCATCAAATCAGTTCGCTGATGAGTCTGTGCCTTAACGATTCAGTTCCCTGATGAGGTTTTGTGGTGTAGAGAAACAGTTCCCTGAGGAGTCTGTGCTTCAGCGAATTAGTTCCCTAACGAGTCTGTGCTTGAGCGAATCAGTTCGCTGACAAAGCTGTGGTTCAGCAAATCAGTTCTCTGACAAGGTTGTATGGTGTCTGGAATCAGTTCGTTGACGAGTATGTGCATCACTGAAGCAGTTCGCTGACAGGTTTCTTGTTCCTCGATCAGTTACGTTACAAGTCTGTGCTTTAGCGCATTAGTTCCCTGACGAGGTTGGGTGGTCTAAGGTATTAGTTCACTGACGAGTCTTTGCTTCAGCGAATCACTTCTCTAACAAGGTTGTGTGGTGTAGGGAATTAGTTCGCTAACGAGTATGTGCATCACAAAATCAGTTCGTTGACGAGTTTGTGCTTCGCCGATCAGCTCTCTAACGAGTATGTGCTTCAGCAGATCAGTTCGGTGACGAGTTTGTGCTTAAACGAAGCAGTTTGATGATGAGGTTGTGTGGTGTAGCGAAGCAGGTCGCTGACGAGTCTCTACTGAAGTGAATCAGTTCGCTGACGAGTCTGTACTTCAGCGAGTCAGTTCCTTAACGAGGTTGTGAGGTCTAGGGAATCAGTTCGCTGACATGTCTGTGCTTCAGCGAATCAGTTCACTAACGAGTCTTTGCTTCAGCCAAACAGTTCGATGATGAGTCTGTCCTTGAGGGAATCAGTTCGCTGACGAGTTTGTGCTTCGGCAAATCTGTTCCCTCACAAGTATGTGCTTCAGCGAATCAGTTCCTTGACGAGGTTGTTCGCTGATGAGTCTGTGCTTTAGCGTGTCAGTTTCATGATGAGGTTGTGAGATCTGGGGAATTAGTTCCCTGACGAGTCTGTGTTTCAGCTAATCAGTTCGCTCACCAGTCTGTGTTTCAGCGACTCAGTTCCCTAACGAGGTTGTGTGGTGTAGGGAATTCGTTTGCTGACGAGTATGAATATCACTGAATCAGTTCTCTGACGAGGTTGTACCGCAACGAATCAGTTTTGTGACGAGGTTGTGTTGTGTAGCGAAGCAGTTCACTGACGAGTCTGTGCTTCTGCAAATCAGTTCCCTTACGTGTCTATGCTTCCACGAATCAGTTTGTTGACGAGGTTGTGTGGTGCATCGAATCAGTTCGCAGAGGAGTCTGTACTTCAACGAATCAGTTCCCTAACGAGGTTGTGAGGTCGAGGGAATTAGTTCATTGACGAGTCTGTGCTTCCACGAATCAGTTCGTTGACAAGGTTGTGTGATGCATCAAATCAGTTCGTTGCCGAGTCTGTGCTTCAGTGAATCAGTTCGCTGTGGAGTCTATGGTTTAGGGAATCAGTTCCCAGACGAGGTTGTGAGGTGTAGGGAATCAGTTTGCTGATGGGTATGTGCATCACCGAATTAGTTCTTTGACTAGTCTGTGCTTCAACGGATTAGTTCGCTGATGAGTATCTGCTTCAGAGTATCAGTAAGGTGATGAGGTTTGTGGTGTAGCGAAGCTGTTCTCCGATGAGTCTGTTCTTCAGCGAATCAGTTCCCTCACAAGTATGTGCTTTGTAGGGAATCTATTCGCTGAGGAGTATGTGCATCACTGAATCAGTTCGCTGACGAGTATGTGCCTCACCGTAGTAGTTCAATGAGGAGTATATGCGTCAGCGAATCAGTTCGTTGATGAGGTTGGGTGGTGCATCAATCCGTTCCCTTACGAGTATGTGCTTCAGCGCATCAGTTCCCTAACAAGGTTGTGTGGTGCGGGGAATTAGTTTGCTGAAGAGTCTTTGCTTCAGCGAAGCTGTTCGCTCACAAGTTTATGCTTCAGCGAATCACTTCTCTGACGAGGTTGTATGGTGTAGGGAATCAGTTCGCTGATGAGTTTGTGCTTCGCCAATCAGCTCTCTGACAAGTATGTGCTTCGACAGATCATTTTGGTGACGAGTCTGTGCTTAAGCGAATCAGTTCGGTGACGAGGTTGTAGCGAAGCAGGTCGCTGACGAGTCTATGCTTAAGGGAATCAGTTCCGTGATGAGGTTGTGTTGTGTAGCGAAGCAGGTCGCTGACGAGTCAGTGCTTCTGCAAATTGGTTCCCTAACGATTCAGTGCTTCAGCAAATCAGTTCGCTGACAAGGTTGTGTGGGGCATCAAATTAGTTCGCTGATGAGTCTGTCCTTCAACGAATCAGTTCCTTAACGAGGTTGTGAGGTCTAGGGAATTAGTTCGTTGATGTGTCTATGCTTTAGCGAATCAGTTCACTCATAAGTCGGTGCTTCAGCGAATCAGTTCCCTGACAAGGTTGTGTGGTGTAGGGAATCAGTTGCCTGACAAGTCTGTGCTTCAGCGAAACAGTTCGATGTCGAGTCTGTGCTTTAGTGAATCAGTTCCCTCACAAGTCTGTGCTTTGTAAGGAATCAGTTTGTTGAGGAGTATGTGCATCACCGAATCAATTCACTGACGAGTATGTGCATCACCATATCAGTTCGATGAGGAGTATGTGCGTCAGCGACTCTGTTCGCTGACAAGGTTAGGTGGTGTATCAAATCAGTTCGTTGGCGAGTCTGTGCTTCAGTGAATCAGTTCCCTAACGAGGTTGTGTGGTGTAGTGAAGCAGTTCGCTGAGGAGCCTTTACTTCAGCGAAGTAGTTCCCTGACGAGTCTGTGCTTCAACAAATCAGTTCGCTTATAAGGTTGTGTGGTGTAGGGAATCAGTTCGTTGACGAGTATGTGCATCACTGAATTAGTTCGCTGACGAGTTTGTGTTTTGCCGATCAGTTCCCTGTCGAGTCTGTGCTTCAGCGGATCAGTTCGCTGATGAGCTTCTGTGGTTTAGGGAATGCGTTCCCTGATGAGTATGTGCATCACTGAATTAGTTCGCTGATGAGTTTGGGCTTTGCCAATCAGTTCCCTAACGAGAGTGTGCTTTAGCAGATCAGTTCGCTGACGAGGTTATGTGGTGCATCGAATCAGTTCCCTGACGAGGTTGTGTGGTGTAGCGAAACAGTTTGCTGAGGAGTCTGTGCTTCAGCGAATCAGTTCGCTGACAAGGTTGTGTTGTCTAGGGAATCAGTTCGCTGATGAGTCTGTGCTTCAGCGAATCTCTTCGCTCACAGGTATTTGCTTCAGCGAATCAGTTTTCTGACGAGGTTTTGTGGTGTTGGGAATCAATTCGCTGAGGAGTATGTGCATCACCATATCAGTTCGATGAGGAGTCTGTGCTTCAGCGAATCAGTTCCTTGACAAGTCTTTGCTTCAGCGAATCAGTTCGCTAATAAGGTTGTGTGGTGTAGGGAATCAGTTTGATGACGAGTATGTGCATTACTGAATCAGTTCTTTGACGAGTTTGTGTTTCGCCGATCAATTCCCTGACGAGTCTGTGCTTCAGCGGATCAGTTTATTGACAAGCTTGTGTGGTTTAGGGAATGCGTTCTCTAACGAGTATGTGCATCACTGAATCTATTCGCTGATGAGTTTGTGCTTTGCTGATCAGTTCCCTGACAAGAGTGTGCTTCAGTGGACCAGTTCACTGACAAGGTTGTGTGGTGCATCGAATCAGTTCCCTGACGAGTCTGTGCTTTAACGAATCAGTTCTTTGATGAGGTTATGTTGTCTAGGGAATCAGTTCGCTGATGAGTCTGTGCTTCAGCAAATCAGTTCGCTGATGAGGTTTTGAGGTGTAGGAAATCAGTTCGCTGATGAGTATATGCATCTCTGACGAGTTTGTGCTTCGCCGATCAGCTCCCTGACTAGTCTGTGCTTCAACGGATCATTTCGATGACGAGTCTGTGCTTCAGCGAATCAGTTCGGTGATGAGGTTGTGTGGTGTAGTGAAGCAAGTCGCTGACGAGTCTGTTCTTCTGCAAATTGGTTCCCTCATGACTCTGTGCTTCAGCTAATCAGTTCGCTGACAAGGTTGTGTGGTGCATCGAATTAGCTCGCTGACGAGTTTGTACTTCAGCGAATTAGTTCCCTAATGAGGTTATAAGGTCTAGGGAATCAGTTCGCTGACGAGTCTGTGGTTCAACGAATCAGTTCGCTGACGAGTTAGTGCTTCAGCGAATCAGTTCCTTGACGAGGTTGTGTGGTGTAAGGAATCAGTTCCCAGATGAGTTTGTGCTTCAGCGAAACAGTTCGATGACGATTCTGTGCTTGAGGGAATCAATTCGCTGATGAGTCTGTGCTTCAGCGAATCAGTTCCCTAACAAGGTTGTGTGATGTAGGGAATCAGTTCGCTGACGAGTCTGTGCTTCAGAGCATCAATTCCCTGACGAGGTTGTGTGGTGCATCGAATCAGTTCCCTGACGACTATATGCTTCAATGAATCAGTTCGCCGAGGAGGTTGTGTGGTGCATCGAATCAGTTTGCTAGCGAGTCTATCCTTCAGCGAATCAATTCCCTGACGAGGTTGTGTGGTCTAGGGAATCAGTTCGCTGATGAGTGTGTGCTTCAGCCAATCAGTTCGCTCACAAGTCTATGCTTCAGCAAATCAATTCTTTGACGAGGTTGTTTGGTGTAGGGAATCAGTTCGCTGACGAGTATGTGCATCACAGAATCAGTTCGCTGATGAGTTTGTGCTTCGCCGATCAGTTCCCTGACGAGTGTGTGCTGTAGTGGATCATTTTGGTGACGAGTATGTGCTTAAGTGTATCAGTTCGGTGACGAGGTTATGTGGTGTAGCGAAGTAGGTCGCTGAAGAGTCTGTGCTTAAGGGAATCAGTTCCGGGACGAGGTTGTGTGGTGCATCGAATCTGGTCGCTAATGAGTCTGTCCTTCAGCAAATCAGTTCCCTAACAACTATGTGTTTCTACGAATTAGCTCTCTAACGAGGTTGTGTGTGCATCAAATCAGTTTCATGACGAGTATGTGCTTCAGTGAATTAGTTCCCTAACGAGTCTATGTTTCAACGAATCACTTCGCAGACGAGGTTGTGTGGTCTAGGGAATCAGTTCGCTAATGAGTGTGTGCTTCAGCGAATCAATTCTCTGACGAGGTTGTTTAGTGTAGGGAATCAGTTCGCTGACGAGTATGTGCATCACAGAATCAGTTCGCTGATGAGTTTGTGCTTCGCCGATCAGTTCCCTGACGAGTGTGTACTGTAGCGGATCATTTTGGTGACGAGTCTGTGCTTAAGCGTATCAGTTCGGTGACGAGATTGTGTGGTGTAGCGAAGTAGGTCGCTGAAGAGTCTGTGCTTAAGGGAATCAGTTCCAGGACAAGGTTGGGTGGTGCATCGAATCTGGTTGCTAACGAGTCTGTCCTTCAGCAAATCAGTTCCCTAACGACTATGTGTTTCTACGAATTAGTTCTCTAACGAGGTTGTGTGTGCATCAAATCAGTTTCATGACGAGTATGTGCTTCAGTGAATTAGTTCCCTAACGAGTCTATGTTTCAACGAATCACTTCGCAGACGAGGTTGTGTGGTCTAGGGAATCAGTTCGCTGACGAGTCTGTGCTTCAGCGAATCAGTTCGCTGATGAGGTTGTGTGTTCTAGGGAATCAGTTTGCTGACAAGTCTGTGCTTCATCCAATTAGTTTGCTTTCGGGGTTGTGTGGTGTAGGGAATAAGTTCGCTGACGCGTATATGCATCACGAAATCAGTTCGCTGACGAGTGTGTGATTCAGCGAATCAGTTCCCTGACGAGTCTATGCTTCACCGAATCAGTTCGATGACGAGGTTGTGTGGTCTAGGGAGTCAGTTCACTGACGAGTCGGTGCTTCAGCGAATCAGTTCGGTGACGAGGTTGTGTGGTCTAGGGAGTCAGTTCACTGACGAGTCGGTGCTTCAGCAAATCAGTTCGGTGATGAGGTTGTGTGGTCTAGGGAATCAGTTCACTGACAAGTCCATGCTTTAGCAAATCAGTTCACTGACGAGGTTGTGTGTTCTAGGGAATCAGTTCGCTGACGAGTCTGTGCTTTATCCAATCAGTTTGCTTTCGGGGTTGTGTGGAGTAGGGAATAAGTTTGTTGATGCGTTTGTGCATCACGGAATCATTTCGCTGACGAGTGTGTGCTTCAGCGAATCAATTCCCTCACGAGTTTGTGCTTCAGCAAATCAGTTCCCTGACGAAGTTGTGTGGTGCATCGAATCATTTCCCTGAGGAGTATGTGGTCCAGCGAATCAATTCCCTGACGAGTGTGTGCTCCAGCGAATCAGCTCCCTAACGAAGTGGTGTGGTGCATCGAATCAGTTCCCTCATGAAGTGGTGTGGTGCCTCGAATGAGTTCCCTGATGAGTCTGCTTTTTAATGAATCAGTTCCCTGACAAGTCTATGCTTCAGCGAATCAGTTCGCTGATGAGGTTGTGTGTTCAAGGGAATCAGTTCGCTGATGAGTCTGTGCTTTAGGGAATCAGTTCCCTAACGAGTCTGTGCTTTTGCGAATCAGTTCGCTGACGAGGTTGTGTGGTGTACCGAATCAATTCCCTGAGGAGTCTGTGTGTTGCGATGTCGTGGTCGCACAAATTAATTACCCTAGCTTCAAACACAACACATAAGATAGTATAGAGCAAGCAAGGGGTCGATCCCACGAGGAAGTTTCAAGTCAGATTTTTATGTTGTACGTTATGTAATTGGGGGGATTTGGTTTGTGATTATCTAAACTATGGCAGCAATTAAACT
>Ga0307510_10007671_pt1 | contig 12866 bp, 16 predicted proteins | sample 12_EM_MG_FD_207224 | JGI IMG/M metagenome (GOLD analysis project Ga0307510, IMG submission 207224) | Populus trichocarpa ectomycorrhiza microbial communities from riparian zone in the Pacific Northwest, United States - 12_EM | ecosystem: Host-associated > Plants > Roots > Unclassified | place... | reverse complement strand
CCCGGATAACTGATTTGTTTGTAGACTGTAGGGTGGGAGCTGGGATTCGTCTAGTCTCTGTTCTGTTCTATCCCATCCTTCTGCTTACTAGACAACAGACCTGCCAGCCTGGACTTGCCGTTTTCTGTTTGCATAAGTTTAGGAAGAGATTTCGAAAAATCAGTCAGACCTCAAATGCATTGATAACAAGCAGATAATAATCCTCGCTATTAATGTAAAACTTTGCCTATAGGGCCAGGTTTTCTTGATAGATATGTTGACTGAGGTCTCTCGAAATTATTTTGTGCTGATGATAAACCAAAGTGCCTTCATCATCTAACAGTGGGCTTCTGCAGAACACGCTAGCCGTGGTTCCTCTGATGTTCTCGGTGAGATAGAAATCCCCTTCTCCGTTGGCCGGAGTGAGATATGCATCAAAGAAGACATCTTCTCAAAACGAAACGAAACCCTGTATAAATCCACTATCTAGTGGAATCCAGTAACATTAGCTCTCAAGCTTGGACTGACTCGGCTGCATTACTCCTGGGCAATATGCATCCCTAGACGATAACAGTTTTATCGAGTAGAAGTGTTAACAACTGGCGAGGCGTTGGATACAACAGCCTTGTCTTCATTGCGCGGCCACTTGGTGTGCCCTCTTCACTCGCTAAATATCAATTCCCCTTACTGTGTTTTCTCGCACAAACCCTACACTGGTCCACTCGCGGCCCACAAGATCGTTTATGAATTAGCACAAAACAAATCCCCGATTCAACGCTTCTTCACAAACCAACGCTTTGCACAATCTATCACATCTCTCCCAAACCCCGTTTCATACTGAAAAGAAGAAAATCAACCGAATGCTTTCTACCTGATGGAAGCGGAGAAGTAAGTAAAAACAACTGTCACTCTCATAGAATACTCAAGTAGAAAGAAAATCACACAAGTCACAATCAATCTCAATTCACTAAGCTATCTCGCAAATCAACCCCACAAAGCGTACCAAACAGAAAATTCCCGACTCAAAGAAAGCCCAACCCAGCAGGTTGTCCGACTACTAATTAAGTACAGGTCCAATTTTCCTTCCTCCAAACACACGATCCTTGTTGCGACTTTCCTTGCTGCAAAGGTTGTCGGTTGTTCTCGTCTCCGTCTGTGTGTAGGGGAGAAGGAAGAGAAGCGTGAGAGAAAAAAACCTAACTTACATAGCAGCCCTTGGCCGCCAAGCCTAGGCAACCACCACCCCACGATCGTGACTTACTACCTATTTTGTATGAGTTAATTACAGATAAGCTAGATAACAGCAAGTTAAGAAAGTCAAGTTTAAGCCCTAACAGTACTGTACGTGCTACTCAAGGGTTAGGGATGAAATTAATGGGATTTGCACCCGAGCATCTAATCAGCGAGAAACTTGGCTCGGGGCTGACCTTACTTCCTCTTGCCTTAGCCACCCTTAAAGGAAAGTGACTGATGAAGTATCATACGGCATTGTACTAGTGTACAGCCTCGTTCCAAAAGTTCTCGCACCCTGGCTGGTATGATACCGTGACAAATTTTTATAGCAGATGTATTATAGCCCTTCGTGTCGCAGTACCAGCCTGGGTGCGAGAACTTTTGTAACGAGGCTGTACATGGCCTCCAGTTCAATACAACTATTGAAAAAAATAAAAATAAAACAGAGCGGGAAAAACCTTTGCTACTCTTTGTTGACCAATGGAGGTCTTGCATTTTTAGACAACCTGGTACAAGTTACAGGCATATAGAACCCGAAAACTTGGGTACGAATTTTGTATGGGCGGTCGAATACTCATAGATAATTCACCACACAAAAGTTTTATCACCGCCCTTTCCTGCACTAAAGAGTAGTTACGTCGGGGACGCTAGCCATGGAATTCTGGAAACATTTGTCCTCCGACAAAGGAAGCGAGTGTTTCTGAGGCAGAGCTTACGGTAGATATTCACCGGAACCCCCTGTTCCTCGTTCTATCGATATCATGGGAGAGTACTATGATTGGATACCAATGTCCTTTTTTTTCACCAGTGATAAAGTATCAGGCACCTGAAAGGTCTATTTTCTGAAGAAGCAGTTAAAAGATTAAGAAGAAAGAGTATTATTGGCCAGTTCCTATGGTCTAATGGCTTAGGAGACTGGTCGGCTAATTTGAAACAGGGCCCGTCATGAGTTCGAATCCGGGGGGCAGTGGAGTCGAGCATTAAAAATAATGCTCGGCGAACCACTTTTTTGCTGGGGGGCAGGTCTAGGGTTGGTAATGCCCTTGGGTCAATCCCCGCCAAATGTTGCCGTGGGGCTGCTGGCCAGTGTTCGGGTGCTATGCCCGTACTCTAACTTGTAGTAGCGTATGATACCACGAATTTTGACTAAAATCAACATCAGCCTCCTGCCTCATACCGCTTTTTTATATGCGCTAGCCCTTTTACTCGAGTGAGTACCAGTACCATGAAAACTTCTGATGATTCGCTATCGGCTTACCCCTGCGTTGCAACTCCTGGCGTCAGCCGACGATACAGTAAGTTTCGTTTGGCTTGCTAAACGGAATTGCGAAGGAACCAGTTAATGAGAACTAAGGCGGCCAAGGGGGCTTAGGCTATACGGTACTGGCGCGCAGACTAAGCCATGGTTCAACTGGCCTCATTTTGGCGCCCCTCTTCCCTGAGCAGGACTATCTTAATTTGCGGGCAAGTGCTCGCGCCGTTGCTAGGAAGGCACTACAGTAATCCTTCCCTACGGTAACCATATCCCCAGAGACCAGGACTCACTTAATATTTCAAGAGAGGTGCGAGTGCAAAGGGAGGGCACGTGATCGCTTACTATTCGTGTGGAACAACATCGGTTTTGTAGCCGGGTGGGAAATCGCATTGAACGGTCAAATTACCGTATGATACGAGTAGCCTCACTGAGATGGGGATGAAAGCTGGAGGGCGAGGATTAGGAGGGGCCTTATGGGTGGGTTTCCCCCTCGCGGGCTTGGTTTGGGATTGCATGTCTTGATCTGGGTACTATGGTGCTTGTATTTTGTGAGTGCTGAGTACTCATCGTTTGGGAGCTGGAACGGTTGGTGAAGGAAAGAGATATTACATATCTCGCTTGTGGCTGCTGTGTCTATCTCTTTTTGCTGTTGCTATCGAAATACTGGCGTCAAACTTCCTTCCTTCCTTGGTAATAACCTCCTTCGTCGCGCCTTTCACGAGACTACCAAGCTACCGCCGCCGCCGCCACCACCGCCACACAACAAGGCAAAACCCGAGCCTTAACGCTCCGAGTGATACCACGTGCGTACCTTCCCTGTCTGCTCTTGGGATGTGGTGCAACACAACTCTTGCGCAAATGAGCAAAAGGGTAAACCCAACTACCCCCCTCCGTCAAAGCTCTTTGGAAATCGTACTTGCACTCTTGCAACCGCTGTAGTCACGAGTGACACCTCGTGACTGCTTGCGTCACCCACCTGTTGTACACTTATTCCTCGACTCCTCTTTTCTCTCCTCGGTTCTCCTTTTTTCCCTCTCTTCTCTGTTCAATCTCTTTCACAAGTCACTCAATAAGCAATTCAAGTTACTCGCTCGCCTCGCTTTGGTTACTGCTTTCCGCTCACACTCTTTCCTGACACTACTCGAGAAAAGCCTAATCCACGTACAAACAAAACCGATACTCCCGGAGTCTCGCGCGCGGTCACAAAATGTCACTCCTGCAAAACATCAAATCAAAAGTCGCCCGAGCGATGCTATGTCCCCTGATCCGGTCTTCTAAGGAGGGCGAGCCGGGGAAGGGGAAGGGGAAGGAGGAGGAGGAGGAGGAGGGGCCCACAGGATGGGTCCCGCTGAATCGGGTTGAGAGGGAGAAGCTGTTGGAGAGTATGGGGGTTAGTGGTGTGAGGGTTAAGGGGAGTGTGGAGGTTGGGAAGATGAGGTGAAGCGAGCTGTGGTGAGGGAGGGTTTGGATAGCTGGATGGGTGGATAGCAAGTGGGGTATTGGGTTGGGTTGGATGAAGGAGGGAGTGGAGGAGGAGGAGGAAGAGGGGAAGGAGGGCGGTAGTGGTGTAGATTTTGGGAAAGTATCGGCCAATGACGATGGGTATTGTAGATTGTGATAAAGGGTGGACACATATCTAATCGTAATAGAATTGAATAATTTTTCCTGCAGCTTTTCTCCTTTCCTTCCTTCCTTGAATGATATTTCCCCTCGATCATGGGGACTTAGTAGGATACCAAAAAGGTGTTTAGTGTAATAATTGAGCCGGAGCTCTGATATTATGGTATACATCTGAATCCCCTTTCTTTTAGTACCACTGCACTATTTCATTCCGGTTTATGGATCTGACAGCCAAGCGAGCCCCCAATTTCAAGGCTTGCGGCAAATTGGCGTGAGTATAATTTATATTTTCCCTATTTGGATTTTCCCTCTGGTACCGCTCAGCTGAGCCTTGGCCTGTAATTCAATCTCGGATCTATGGTTGGGACGTCGGGTGTTTGCAGAACGCATGGGGCAGATCGGATCACGGCACATTGTGGTAATTGCCGAGCTGAAGGGGGAGATGAAGAAGGCGATTGGATAGACGGCCGCTGTCGGGAGCGTTGATTCAGTGTGGCGGGAAGTGCGGGTGTTCCCGGCTGTCTTCTATCTTGTGATGGAAATGTTGAGTGGTCACGTGAAGGTATCTATGGGGAACGTCCTCTGTTGCTAGAGTTACTAAGCGAAAGTCTTGGTGATTTTAACCGTTTTGTGCACTAAAATGGGTAGAAGCCTCACTTTATAATTGGCGGTTCACCACAAACTGTACTATATCTCCTTTCTCAAAATTCCTGTTTTGAACTCATTTCATGTGCGTAATATTGTTTGGCTGGTTGGGACTATACTTATTACGGATAGAAGGCTGTATAAGCTCCTAAAGTTCTGTTATTTGTTAAAGGTCATGAATATAACTAGTTTGCTATAATAATTGCCCCGGAACAACCATACAACAATGTCCCACCAAAAATACCCGAACTTTCAAGGAACCTCAACCTAATCTACAACCAAAATCATACGAATGGTGACACGAGTGATTGCGGGGATCAAGGGAAGGAGGCGAGGATAATGCAACCAGAGTCACAGATTGGGAAGTATGGGGCTATTATGAATGGTGTTAGAGAGTGCTGTATTGGGACGTGTTTGGTCGGGGATGTGAGTTGCTAGCACGGACCGATCAGTGCATGGTAACTTATTTTGCGCGGGAGTATGACTACTTCGTTAGTCTTGAGGAAGCTTTCTGCCTAGGTTCAGTGTAGAAGCCTGGCTTAAAATAACGAATTTTGGTGTAAAAAATATGCTATCATAGATCACCAAGACTTTTGCTTGGTCACTCTGAGTAAGGCGGTATTAGGCACAAGTATTGAGAGAGCTATTAAGCAACTCGAACGATTGCTCACTTATTCTACCTATACCTTCAGACTCTGTATGCCTTCGCTATCTCCAATCTTGTCCTTGATCTCCTAATTATCCTGCCTGACCTCCGAGAACCGAAGTTTCACGTGTCGAGTGATGGGTTGTGACCGCGAGTTACTGCAATAGGGACTGGGTACACTCCGGTTCGCAAGGTTTTCATGGAAAGAGAGATACCGTAAAAACTTGTGTTGTCCACTATCTCCGCCAGGTGTGTTCAATCTCAGTGTTCAGAGACAAAAACCCCCGGGAAGGATTAGTGTTTTCCCCACTTGGTCAAGTCCGAGTGTCCTGAGTGTATTGGATCTCACTCACTGGTGTTCGCGATTCTGTTAACATGTCAAACTAAACCCATAGTGGGCTGAGGCGGGGGTTAGTGGAGATTAGAGACTAGGCGGTGATAGTGGATAACGCGAGCTTTTACTGTACCGTAGCGATATCATGGCGGCACCAAAAGTACAAGTACAAGATTTTGCCAGGCATCTAAGGTTGAGATTTTAGATTCAGCAGCAACACCCTCATCACTAGTCATTTGCTAGAGGCCTACTCCATAAGAAATACATGTAAACTTTGCAGCTATGATGCCACTTAATATGGCCACCCTGTGCCTGAATCACGTCTGCCAACTTCTCTAGTATACTGTATATAAGTGGATGTTTGGCCGAGTCTTGTCTTAGTACCTTCGTTGCTGCTAAGGAATTGCTACGGTACCTCTCTTTCCGCGAAAACTTTGTGGACGGGAGTGCACGAGTGTGGCAATAGAAAGGGCGGGGGTAGATATTTGTTATTATTATTATTATATTTTCACACATACAAAGGGGGGCTACAGCGGGATAGGGATGAGGAAAGTGAACATGAATGGCATAGTAGAAAGGTCCAAGTGTACTAACCTATAGAATTAAGGATAGGAGTGGGGAGCGAAAAACAAGGGTGTGGCGCGGAGGGGCCATGAAGCGAAAGCTTTATTCGGGCGGAGTGTATGTGCCATATATCTCCTTATGGAGGATTTCGTGTGGGTGGTCCCAGAACCAGCTGTGGACACCAAGTTCCCTGCTCCGGATTCGTCGCCCATGGGGTAACAAGGGGCGTTCCGGCCCGGCGCCGTTGCCGGGGTCATTATCGTCGTCGTCAGGTTTGGCAGCGGGTTTTGCGACTGTGCCCGCCGGTACCACCTTAACAGTATCCATGAGCTTATTCTTTTTCATGTAGCGTAGTAGACGCATTCCGAGAGCGTTGGCTGACGGAACTGGGTCACGTCCCTCCCGGGCGCCCCCCATTAACCAAAGCACCTGCTTCCTGGTGTACCCCTCGTGGTACTCTAGCTGGAAGACAACGTCGTTGAATTTAGCAGAGCGTGGCAAGAAGACAATGTCTGCTGGGTTATTAAAGCAAGGGTCCAACGGCTTTGGTATTCCTTGTAATATATCCTGGGCTGTAGCGTCGTCTTTTTGGTCTTGGGCGACTTGAGTCTTTGGCTCCGGGACCTCCTCAACTTTTGAGTCCTCCACTTTCGAGCCCTCCTCTTCTTCCTCTTCTTCCTCTTCCTCTTCTTCCTCTTCCTCCTCCTCTATATGCTGGTGAACGATTTTCGGTACTTGAACCTTCTTAAGACCCCACATTTCGTGTCTTTCGCGGTGCCATGTTTCAAGGCGACGTCGGGTTGCTTCTCTCATTATATTCTCAGCATACTGGGCCTCTTCTTTAGTGGCGAATTCGTCGGAACGTCCTGCACGTGGTCCCCTCTGGTGCCATTTTCTCTTTTCCCATGCTGTCGGTCCTGTAGTAAACTCCTTGAATAGTTTTTCCTTTTCAAGTTTGGCGAGATGGTCGGCATAGAGATCTGGTTGTAAATATATCTTTCTTGGAGGCTCAACGAGAGAATCGAAATAGTTGTAAGGCTTCGGCGGAGCCTCAACTTCAGGTTGGATTTCGGGGTTATGCATTCCAGTATTTGTATTGTCTGAGAGGGGGAGATTGAGAGAGTCATCTTGGGCGTCTCCATGAAGCCCCCCTGCTACCACGTCCTCTGCTAAAGCTGTGTTAATAGGAAAGGATAGAGAACACCTGGGTTAGGGGAGAAACTCACTTTGAGCACGATGATGCGAACTTTTGATAACTATACCACCCTGTGCTTCTCTCGTTTTAGTTGTGAACGGCGCCTCATCGTCGCTAGGATTAGTCTCGTTGGTAGAGAATCTATTGCGCTTTCCTGGGGGTCCCATTTTAGTGATACTAGAAGAAGCTTCGCCGAGGTCGTTGCCATATTTTCCATTGCCGTTTGAACTACCCGGACCTATTAAATGTGAGTAGATGAAAACAACGGATACAGCATATTCCCATGAAAGTCGGAATGGCGCTAAAGCGAACTAAGGCGAAACTAAGGCAGCTGAACCAACAGGAAGGCGCGAAGAATGCCAAGTTGCCACAGTTTAAACATATAGAGAGCGACGATTGGGCAGGTTCAGGAAAATCATCACTGGCGCCATTCCGACTTTCACGAGATTCTACGGTAGAACCTGGGGCGGGATATACCTTTAGGAGAATCACACGAACCTTCGATAACTTCGTCGTTCTGTGTCCCCCGTTTAGCTGGGGGTGACGCATCTTCACTACCAGAACGCAGTCCACTTGTAGGATGTTCTTCATTTTCTGGAAGCTTTGTTTCGGGGCCGTCGGGGGAGGGTTTGCCGAGAGAGGATTCGCCGGAGTCGCTGGCTTCTTTTGTCTTGTTCTTTGGGCGACGAGGGCTACCTATCGAATGTGAGCAAATAGAAAGATAAGATACTCGTGACAAGGCTGCGGCGAGCGGTCACAACCTCCGCATGTTCGCAGGCTTACAACCGAGGGTATTCTAAAGAGTGCCTGACAGCTCAACATAGCTTTGTGGGTTACAATAACAATGTTGTGATAGCTCAATATGACTTCGAGGCTTAAGATGACCTAAGGAGTCCCCCATAGGAGCTGAGGAAATGACAACTCATTCTTTATGCCAAAATCTCAAGCCATATCATATCTTACTGGACCGGAGTTAGGAGATCCTAGTCCAGACATAGTGAATTTCTGCAGTTTTTGCAGTAGACTTCAAGGTCACGTTAAGCCACAAAGTTGTGCCACTAAGTTACTATGGTAACCCACAAAGTTACGTTGAGCTGTCAAGTTACGATGAGCTGTCAGGTACTGTTTAGAGTGCCCCCGGGTGTGAGCCTGCGAACGTGCGGGGGTTGTGGCCGCTCGCTGTAACCTTGGCACGAGTAAACAAAACTTGGAGAGGGGTATACTTTTAGTGGAACCACTCAAACTTTTAACCGCTCTGGCATCCTGTGTTTTCTGCTTAGCTGTGGGCGGCGCCACATCTCCACTCTTTGGATCGGGCTTGTTGGCTTGGTGTCTTTCGCCCTTTGCCTGGTGTCCTATTTGGGAATGACGGGAGGGGGATTCCTCGAAGCCACTGACTTCTTTTACCTCGCCATATCCACGACTTACACCATCTATTGAACGTGAGCGAAGAGGATATAGTGGCTATGACCGGGGGGGGGGGGATATACCTTGATCAGATTCACGGATACCTTTGACCAGTCTTCTCTTTAGTGTCTTCTTTTTAGGTGGAGGGGTAGGAGCATCTTCATCCCAAGAATCGGCCTCGTTGGCAGGATGTCTTTTGCGCTTCCCTTGAGGTGCTATTTCGTCATTGGCTTTCTCCCCCTTTCCTCTCGCCCGACTTGGGGCGCCTGTTGAGCGTAAGCAAATACGAAAATGAGGCTGGCGAAGACTGGGGAGATATACCTTTGGACGAATCAATCAAGGCTTCAAGTGGTTTGGCATTCTGTGTCGGATTTTGAGCCGGGAGCGGCGACACATCCTCGCCACTAAAATCGGCCTCACTGGCAGGGTGGAGTTTTTTTCCCTTTCTTCCTACACGGCTCCGATTACCTATCGAGGGTGAGCTGGGGGAAAATAATAGAAAAAGGGGTTCAAGAGTGGAATATACTTTTAGAAGAATCGTGAAAACTTTTGATAAGTTTACCTTTCCGTGGATTCGGTTTGGATGGGAGGGACACCAGGTCCTCTTTGAGGGAGCCATTTCCAGATTGCTGGCTTTCTTCTTCCGAAGAAGACTTTTCGATCTTAGAGGCGGGTGGTTCATCATGGATGTTTGCTTTTCCTTCCTTGATTCTGGTATGACCTGTGGCACCGACTGTGAGCGAACCGGACACAATGAAGGAAGTTCTGAATAGGAAGGTTCGAAGTTCTCGGCACGCCAACAATGCGTTGTGTTTTTCCACATGGAGGCAGTTTTCAAGTTAATAGCCAAGGTATCCCATAGTCCGTCGGGTGCTGCGCACAAGAAAACTGGTTAAGAAAATAGCAAATCTGGCCAAGAAAATAACGGGATCTGGGAAATATCCTTCCCTAACTGGAAATAAATTACTGAGGGGTTTAAACCGAGACCTGTTCCACCGGTTTTCTTGTGCGCACTGACAGACTAAGGCAACTTCCTAGGTAGGGAGTACCAGCTTGAGGAAATGGACCAGCGAGCCTCCTTACTTTGTGAAAATGAAGCCTAACAGCTATTGTACCAAGAACTTCGAACCTCACTAATGAACGCTGACATACCTGCGCTAACACTGGGCGACAAGGGAGGGTTATTATTGGAGCTCGGACCTGCTGCGGAGAGCTCGGAGCGCGCACGCTCTGTATCTGGAGTGTTAGCAAGTTATCAAATGATTGTGGAAAGGGAGGAAAGGGAAGAAGGGAAGGGAGCATACTCTTCGCCTGAGCGGGGCCGCCTTCTCCTTCCCCATCGTTATCTTTGGCGTGTTTTCTCTTCAGCGCCATCTCCTGCCTGTGTGTGTGTAATAACCCGGGGAGATTTGTTGTGTGATGTGTTGATGGTAAGATGTGGAAGGAGTTCGTGCTGAGAGGAGGGATGATATAGGTGCATCAGAGTGCCTGGAGGGGCTTGTGAGCTCAATGGCAAGCGGAGGATCATTGAGCGGGAGCTGAATCGCTCCTAACCTACCCGCCATTGCCGTTGAGGATTGTTTCTCCATTTTTCTGGTAAATGTGAATGACAATGGGACTCATGTAGGGAGAGCTGAATGTTTGGATGAACATCTAAGGACTGAAGGACGGGCCGTGTTGACAGACTCAATGGGAAGTGAAAATTCTCGAGGGAAGCTGAATGGCTTTCGGGCGTGGCTATCGCTGCCATTGGGTTGGGTGTTTTTGTTTCTTCTCTGTTGAGTGGTAATAGGGCTTCATCTGGGAACCCTGGTGGACGTGCTGGGTTCATTTGGTCTCACTCACCTACCCAAAAAGTGTGCTTATTGAAATAAACTCTGATGCACGAAGGTGGGATGGTAAGTCTTTGCGCAGCTTTAACTCAAACGGTCATTCTTGCTTACAATCAACTAGAAGAAAGGGCTTAATGGCCGAACATATATAGAGAACATCAGTGACCTCATCCTCCATGAGAAGAAGCCTGTTCCCCCTCTTCAGCCCATAACGCATCATGGGTTCCGCACAGATACAAGCCTCCAAACTTGAAGAGTAGAGGGGTGCCTGGCTTATACGAAATAGACACCGAATAATCAAGACCCAACCAAAGCTGTCTCGCCACCATGAGGGATGCAACCAAATATAAACGAATTGTATAGGAAAGAGACACATGTGACGGAGCGATCGTTTGTGGACAATGGGAGACCATGACAATATTTTCAACATGCCCCTCTATCAATGGTGAGATCTCTGGTGAGCTCTCTCTTCATTTGGGGGCTATGGTGGTGTGTTTATCTTATTTACAACCCACTATCTAGGTCGGGGGGCTATCCTATACAAAAATGGGAGAGTGCGGAATTCTCTACATTGTGCCAAACACCTCCTGGCGCTATTATTCATGAGAAGGAGATATAAGAGAGTGTAAAGCATTACCACCCCTTATATGAGGAATATCGGCAGTTATCGGGGGACGGAAAATTCACCATAGGAAGGCTGCCTCCTGACTAGCTTGGCTTTATCGAGTCGATATCCTCTCTCTGATAGTTTGCGTAATTCTGAGTCTCCCAGCATATATAAAGTCCACCTGTCAGGTAAACTGCCAGACTGGGCGATGTGACACCACCTCTTCTGATATTGGGTTGGGGCAATATTGCTGACAAATATTTAGAGCGGTGTAGGGAAATTTGGCACTATCATTATTACCGGTGATGGAAATTAAATGGACTGATTTTATCGAGCCATCTGATATGTGCTCTTGGAGGTGAAATATCACGTCCTATATCTGAATTTCTAATATCATGGCTTACCGCTGACCGCTACCTGGGTAGCACGCGGAGTTCCAACTCAATGGGACGAGTGATAGGCTGTGAATCTCTGTTAGATTCCATGACTGATGGTTTGGGTGCTTAATTACATGAATAGACCGAGGAGATGCACGACCATTTGTATATCGCTTCCGCCCTTCTAGTGCAGGGTTGAGTGCATAGCCGTTGAAGAACGCTCTATCCAATGAACCAAATTAATCGGCTAGCCAATGCTCGAATATAGCCTGAGACTAGCGACCCCAGACGTCTAGTCCGGGTCATAGTCCGGACCACAAGTCGGTAGTCAGGCTAGTCTGGCCAGGGTTTTAAGTCTGGTACTCGTCCCAGGCAAAAAGTACCCGGAAACAGGGATTAGATTTTTGTATGATAAACCCCCTGCAATTATCTGAGCGCTCAAACAAAATTGACCCCCCCTGTTTCCGGGTACTTCTTGCCTGGGACGAGCAGAAACCACAGGCGGCTGCCAAAGCCCGGCCGCGCCCAGGAAATCGCCAGGCCAAATCCCGAAGTAGCCCAGCCCAAAGCAGCCAGATACCCAGGCAAAGTCGCCCGGTTATTCAAAATTCTAATTTGGGCTGCATGATCTGCAGATGCCTGGTAGCCTGCAGATATCTGTGAAAGGCCTGCAGGCTTTTCACGGCGAATCACTTGAGAATATGAGAATAACACATGGAGCCTACAGTGCTATAGATTTTGCTTAAGATACATCAATGTCATGAACTGATCAACGACCACGATCTTATGTACACTGCATGGCCATGATCCTACCTCTGGCCCCTTCTCGCAATTCTGTTAATAACCCTTTCACCCCTCCTAGTGGATTAATATTAGCCGAGATATTTTCTCTAGCCAATCCTTTACCAAATTTTCAACTTTTTTGATTTGTGTGTATAAGGATGTCCATTTCCCCATAAGGGCGAAGATGGAATTAAGATCAAGATATCCTCCACCAACATGAGAGCTTCTAGTATGATACCCAGAAGGTCAGCGCAGGGTTATGAGTGATAGCGTGTTTCAACCCTGACCCTAGTATGCAGAAAGCAATGTTTTACGTAGTAGAGTTAGAGTTGAAACATGCTATTAGTCATAGCCTGAAGCTTAAGGGAGGCCTAGGCCGAGCCCTGCTT
>Ga0307510_10007669_pt1 | contig 12867 bp, 4 predicted proteins | sample 12_EM_MG_FD_207224 | JGI IMG/M metagenome (GOLD analysis project Ga0307510, IMG submission 207224) | Populus trichocarpa ectomycorrhiza microbial communities from riparian zone in the Pacific Northwest, United States - 12_EM | ecosystem: Host-associated > Plants > Roots > Unclassified | place... | reverse complement strand
GCTATACACAAATTATTAGTGCTTCTACAGGTGAGTATCTTGTGTTTCTTGGTACTACCCCTATCTCATAGAAATCAAGGAATCAAAGGATTGTTGCTTATTTTTTTATTGAAGGCGAATACAAACCCTTAATTGATGGTACTGCTGAAATCTTATAAATCTTACAAGCCTTAGTCGTAGAAACAATCGTGAAAAACAAGATTGTTGATCATTGTTTCTACGACTACGTTATGGTGTGATAACTTGGGTGCTACTTAACTATCAATCAATCTTGTTTTTCATGCTTGCTAAACATGTAAGGTCAACTATCACTTTTTTCATGATAGAGTTGCCAAGCATGAGATTCAGGTTCGCTTCATTTCTTCTAAGGATCAGCTTGTTGATGTTCTTACCAAATCTTTCTTTTTTGTCGTCTTTATCCATTTTTGTCCAAGCTTCGTGTGGAAACTCTACCTTCACCTTGAGATGGTATATTATAAGAAGTATACTGCTAAATTATAAGATACAAATATAGAAAATTATATTTTACCTTGTATAGCTTGTAGCTCAGATCATGTGTATGGGGTTATATGGGGTTATATATTGTTAATATTATGGACAACCCTAATTATATAAATAGAGAGGATGGGGCTCCAAACACTTTTTATATCTTAACTCTAGCGAAGAATCCTCATCGAAGATAACATCATTTCCAGCTAAGAAACATAATTACAAGACCTGATGATTAGTCGAGTAGATTGACTTAAATTTTAATTTTTTTTAAAAGAAACTCATGGAATAATGTTTTTTATTTTATCAAAGAAAAGTTTGAAAAGATATTGTTTTGATAAAAAAAAAATTATTTTTTTCATTGATTTAGTTGGACTAGATTTTAGATCAACAAATCATCATATTAACTCTTTAAGCTAGATTTTGTTATACCACTTTGACCAATATCTAATGCTACGGACCAATAATTTCTTATCATAAATAATTGACAAATAAATAAAAGCCATAAAGTTCTACCATAATCTCTTATTAGTGATTCGTGTTTCACGGTATAAAACATTACTCTAAACAACATAGAGTAGTAGTAGAAACCAAATATTTATAGGCATGGCTCCATGGTAGAAAAATCTAATATTTCCTGAATCTATTATATTTGGGAAAAAATAATGTTATATTAAGCATTGCTAACTAAAAAACAGCATAGTGATATTTTGCTCATGAGGCATGAGTAATTATGATTTGAAACATGGAGGATCGTGATTATATGCAACATTGATCTTGGAGGGTAACAATTGAGCAGGCTAAAAGTTTTCTTTCCCTTTGGGAGTTAGATATGCTCCTTGCTTTGCATATCTGAATCACAATCTAGCATGTAATATGCTCTTGTTTGGCTAAAAGTTACCCATTATAAAATATTCTCTCTTTCAATTATATTCAATATGGAATAATATAATACTTCAAGAGCAGATAATTATTGCATTTTTTTCAGGCTTCCATTCTAGTGACAACTTAAAAGTGAAGCAACTGCTAGATGTTTGATTAAGTTTCGGTAATCAATTAAACACCACAGATTTGCATGCCAGAATTGATGCAACCAATTCTACATATTCCTCTCTATATATATACTAATTATTCATCATATCTTGGTTTAGACCTCTGTATTTGAACCTTTTCTAAAGACCGGTCCTCATCTTCTCATTAAAGTTGGAATTACTAGTGATTTATGCCAGTTTGTTTTGTGCAGATGATGCCTAAACCCTAGCTGTATATTCTGCTGCTAAAGTTTTGTTCTGGATATACAAGCCATGGGGTGATGCGCGCTAATGTTCATACAATATAGTACAAAATTGAAGTGGTGGGCCGCTCTGGTTGTTGGAAACCAAACTGGAGCGTGGATTGCCAAATATTACTGATCATGAATCTCCTCAAGATGGAAATATTGAGCAGGACAGTTTGAGTTGTGGAGGAAACTGCAGGAGCGTTAGAGCATTAAATGGTGGCCCTTTGTTGGGATGATGAGCGGGAGGTGGCGGGCAGCTTAGCTGATAGGGACAAGACACCATCTCGAAATCTAAGAAGCCACGCGTTATTCTTGTCAAACACGTTGTCACTAAGGAATAACAATTTAATATGAACTTAACAGATACCCATGCAACTCCACCTAAATAGGTGTGTTTTTTTACAGTTAATTTAATCTGTAATGGATAGAGTTAATTTAAGAATTTATTCAAATCTAATTTGATACACACACACATGTAAGTATATATATCTTAATATAAATATTACACATATATATAAAAACTTTATAATTTTATTATTTAATATATATTTGAATACTTAATATACATTTTATTTTATTTGAATAATAAATAATTGTCGAATGATGAATATTCATATAAATATAAAAAATTTAATAGATAAAATATAAATTTTTAAATTTTTTACCCAGATATGTAATTTTACCTAAATAGATTATGAAAATAAAGAAACCCTAGTCCTGAGTAATTATTGCCGTCTCTGTCCTTCCAAGGTCAAAACAACAGGTTTTTGTTTTTGAGCTTTTAGCCGCACAATTATCTGTGAAGGGATTCATTGATGGTCTAACGTTGTCAGATGTTGTCCTGTTACAGTTTGGGTGGAGCCACAACATGGGACTGATTTGAAATGGAATATTTTCAGTTCCTATGTGTATTTTCCTCTCCTGCAGCTATAGAGGAAGCTGAGGTTCTTGCTACCAGGAAAGCAATGGAGTTAAGTGCAGCATCACCGCTTGCTCATCAGGTCAACTGGAGTTTTTAGTCCGATTCCTCTAATGATATTATATGGCTTCGGAATAGAGTGGAGTGTAGACAATGGAGAATGCAGAACAATTTCAATGCAATTGCTATGCTTTCCGAGGCCCTGATGAGATCAGTTAGCTACTTCTAGGGAGAGTACTTTAGACAGACCTAATAAGTCTGTAGCATCATGTAATACTCTTAGGGCCACTGTTCCTGTTTTCTGCTATAATCATGGTCATTGCCTTGCTGGAAATTTGGTTACAGAAAAAACTAACAATACACCATATAAATGTTGTGGCTAACGTAAGAGTTCCAGAAACCACATTAATGAGGTTTCTTGGCGACACAGAAGGAAAAAACTAATCTGCAAATGACCATATAAATGGCTTGATGATGCCCCATAGAAAATTAAGAACATGTGAATAGAAGGTTAAATTTTTCCTTAAAAATAAGAATTTTGAAAATTGAATTTTAGATTACTTGATGTACTCAACAGGAACTTTTGGCTGCCATCAAAGTTCATCCACTAGCTCAAAATTAGTAGTTTAACATGAAGTAAACTTCAGGAATGCAGCCTCGACTACTGAGGAGCAGAACGGTATTTGAAAGAAATAGATACCTATCCAAGGAAAGAAGCCAAATTGAGTGCTTTGAGGGTAATAATTCTGCTTCTTCTCATGCCATACCTTGCAAAGAAAAAAGCAAGATTGTTGCAGACAGTTGATCCCTTAGTTCATTAACACTATCTTGTTTGGGGAACTGGGGGAAAGAGTGCATGTTGTGGTACACACAAAGCAACAGGGACACTGAAAAAGAAAAACTTTGTTTCAGCCTCAGACTAGCTAGTTTCGATCACTGTGGATTTTCTCACCATCAATATGATCCGTTCCGTGGCACTGATCAAATGAGAAATAAAGAATATAATATATTATTGCATGACTGCAGCCTAAACCCTGTATAAATTGGCTGAAGCCTAGTTGAAGGGATTTCTTCGTAATGAAATAATTAATGGGTATTTTAGAATTCTACCAAAGTTTTGTAAAAATTTTAGGAAAATAACACTTGTTAAAAAAGTATGAGGGAAGTAACACGGTACATATAGTCATAAAACTCTTATATGAGAAAAAAAAATTTTAATTCTTGTTCAAACTCTACAACAAAAATTTTCTGAATGACGGCTATTGTGTCACTCACAAGTCTTGAGTTCAAGATGCTTCAAGAAGGGCTTGTCTTAATGCTAAAATAAAGGTAGCAGATACAACCTAATGACATATTTTATTCATTAAGTGAGTGTGGGTAGGTTTTCTACCCGGTCTAAAAAGGGTCTCATATATGCCTAGTGACAATCTTCATATAGACAGTATGGAAGCGTTGCGAGAAATGGTTAAAGCATGTATGCCCACCATTACCAAGCATGCACTCATATATGAGTTGGTGTTTCACACATCTGAACCATTACCCGTAGTCATAGGGCAAATCGATAATCCCTTACCTAACTTAGAAGCTTGTGTGTGCTTTCAAAAATTAAGACATGTGATGCATGAGGCAATTTTATATAATAAATGAACAAATATGTACATAATTTAAAGCGTATAAGAAAATAAGGAAATGCAATATTAACAATAACATACAAACCGAACAATAAAACACGATAATTAGACAAAAGCAAAGCTGAGTCCACGAGATCTCCAGTGGAGTTGTCATTCTGTCGCACGTGTGCGACGTCGCGACGATGCGTCCACTTTTGGATTACTGTCTAATAAGGAAATGGGGTAGACAAGGATTTCTTGTCTTTTCAATGAAAAGAAGGAATGAGAGTCGCTACCTAATATTTTGGTCACTAGAAACCCTAACTAGTCTCAAAGATCACGTACAAAGACTGGTTGCGTAAATGGAAGGTATTGGCAACCTCAAATATATCCTACCTAGGTAAGTTGCATTGGTTAATTGTTTGATAAAAAACTAAGGTATTGTCATGTTTTCTAATTGTTGGTCTGTGGTTTAAGAAAAATCCTCCTCGATAAGGGAATCCTTATCTTATCGGGTAAATCCTAACCATTCTAATGTCAACAAAAAAAAAACTACATTTTTAATATTGAGAATATGTCTTACATATAAGTTCGTAATCCAAGATATTAAAAGAATAAAAATAATTTTTTTTGTATTTTTTTATATATATTGGCTTAGTTTTCATGACTTTAATAAACTGATTATTAAAGCAAAAAAATACATGCTAATACTTTTTTTAAAAAAATTTTGTTTATGAAAATATGATATAGAAATTTCTTATAAGTTTTGAGAGACTTGGTCGTATACATGAAAAAAAATATTTTTTTTGTTTAGATTTTTTTTACATTTCAGAAAAAACTTGATATTTTAATACCAGATTTTTATCTTTACAGTATAAAAATACAATCCAATATTAATCAAAATTGGTAGAAAAATCTACGAGAAAATCACAAATTGTTTTGAAATGATTTTTGAATTTTTTTGGAATTTTTTTTGTTTGATATTTAATATCACATTATATATTATTATATTATATTAATATATATTGGGATGGGTTGGCCCAAATATATGGGTTGATCCCATCCTTGATGGACCAAGTTCGGCCAGAAGAAATTGAGTTGAGGTCGGCCCAAAGGCGTTGGGCCAACATCAGCCCAAAAGAGTGTTGGGTTGGTATCGGCCCAAATATATTTTTCTTTTCTTTTTTTTTTTGGACTGGGCCAGACCCGGCCCAACCATTTTGGTCTGGGATGACACTAGAGATATGAAAAGGAGGAAGGAGAGGGAGAAGCGGACTTGTGGTTGCTAGTGGCGATGAAGAGGAAGAATGCCAGTGGTTCGCGGTGGTGTCTGGGATGACACTAGAGATATGAAAAGGAGGAAGGAGAGGGAGAAGCGGACTTGTGGTTGCTCATGATGTTGCTAGTGGCGATGAAGAGGAAGAATGGCAGTGGTTCGCGGTGGTGAAAAAAAAAATGATGGCTACTGTCGTTTTTCCTTTATGTATAGAGGCACATATTTGTTCTTTTCTTTCTTTCCTTTTTGTTTTTGCTTTTGTTCTTCCTTTTCTATATTTTTCATGTCCTCCTCCTTTGTGTTTTTCTTCCTTTTCCTTTCCTTCCTTTGTTTATCTACCTTTTGTTTTACTCTGTTTTTTTTCTCCTTTTTTCTTCTCTCTATTTTCCTTTTCTTTTCTCTTTGTTTTTCTTCCTCTCCCTAATTCTCTCTCTTTCTGGTTGTCCTCTGTTTTTCATTCTCTCCTTTTTTTTTCTTGTCCCCTCCAATCTCCTCTATTTTTTTTCATCCCCCCTCATCGCCTGGTAAGGGGGTATTTATAGGGGCAGGGGGAGGGAGAGCTACCCTACCCCTATCCAGTCATGACGCAGGGGGAGTATGAGCTTCCTTATCCCTGTTCAGTCATGGGGATAGGGTAAGGTGGCTGGGGTGGCCTCTATGCAGCCACTCGCAGGGCATGGCTCTCCTTTTTTTTTCATTATGGTAGTAGGTCATGAAGGGGTATGGGTTCTGTCAGGGTTTGGACAAGTGGGAGGGGGAGAGAGAGGCATTTGTAGGGGAAAATTCATCTTTTTTCCCTGCATATACGCGTCCAGAGAAAGAAGAAGAAGCACAGTGTCGTTCAAAACGACACCATTTCATGCTTCTCTTCTTTTTTTAATGTGAACAATGCATGAAACAGCGTCGTTTTGAACAAAACGCGCCGTTTCATTTAAAAGAAGAAGGAGTCAAAATGTGTTAATTCCAAATCAGTCCTTAATTTCTTATTTGTTCAATCAAGTCCTCAATTGCAATTTTAATTTTAAGAATCAATTCAATTATATCCCTACCAAATTCAAATGTCAGCTTTAAAGTTGGCCGTCTTTTTCGCTTTGATTCTTAGTTATAAATTTGTGTATTTTGACCCTTAATTGATCAATAAACTTTTATTTTCTTCAATTTGGTCCCTGATTTGGTCAATTTCAGTCCCTTTATTTACGCACATTTTCCAGTTTGGTCCTTGGTTTTGGATTTCTTCAATGAAGTCCCTAATTGTCCATCAAACTTCAATATTTATGCAATTTAGCCCTTGATTTGACCAATCAACTCTTAAAAATTATAATTTTGATCCCTGGACTTTAATTTCTTCCAATTAAAGCTCAAATTAACTTGAAAAATAATTTTTATTGCATTCAAACCCTCCATAAATTCAATTAAACCTTCAATAAAATTTAATTGAGTCCTTAAATATCTGATTTTGGATTTTTTTTTCTCAAATTGAATTTTCTTTGTCAATAGGGCCTTCATCAATAAAAAATATATAGTCAAATTTTAATTTTTATATTTTTAAACTTCCTCAACCAATTTTTTGCTATTTTCTGGGCGCTCTGACATCCTCTTTTCATTGCTATTATTTTTTTATTTTCTGTTGAATATATTTTTTATCTTTTTTGTATTTTCTCTTTTTTTTTGTGAGGACCAAAAAATAGGTAACAACAAGGGTGAGACGATCCATTTATAGAGGTTTGTAGGGGCTCGTGTGTCAACCTTTCAGTGGTCAAGAAACATATGAAATCTCTTTTATTTTTCATGTTTTTTATTTCAATTTTATTTTATTATTTCATGTAAAACTAAAATAAAAATGACACGTCAAAAATTCTAATTAGTTGAAATTTTTTGTTTCTACAAATGTAATTGCTTCCCATGACGGAGGATATTGGAGGGAAGGACAATACTTATGGTTATGATGAGTCAATGATGGATTTGCCATAATTAGACTACATAGATAGTCTTGTAGGGATATTTATGGATAGATGAGACAAGACTAAACCCATGAAAAGGTCTAGATTGCGCAAACCGATCAACTTGATAAAAAAAAATTCATAACTTTCAATTGATCATTAAATCGCACTCAGATTTAGCTAGACGGTTTAAAAGGTCCAGCTTTACATGAGAGTTGGCTGAATAAAATCTATCGATACTTGGAAGGCCTTCAAATTAGACCCTAAAAGTGCTATCCATGCCAATTTTGTTATTTCTCTTTATTTTTATATTTCCTAGTTTATTAGTAATTTTATTTTATTTTTTTATTTTTAATTACAACTCTTAATTTCCTATCTTGTTTGGGTTGTTTTTTTTTATTTATTTGACTTGTAAAGAGACAAAATAATCGAAAAGAATTTTATGTGGTGACCTTTTTTCGCAGAATTTTATATTATTGTGCTGGTGATCTTTCTTATATTGTTTTCATCAATGTCATTGATCCACTCCTCTGGAAGTTTCGGTTTTGGAAAAGTTCATCAATGTGTGATCTGATCCCTTTTTCCTATCCACTGCGATCAAGAACCAATTCTCAAAGTTCAATAAGATAGCGTTACCAAAACGGTTTAGGAGAAATGGTCAAGATGAACAGAACTACACAGAAAAATATTAGACAATAACAAAAATATATCAGAATAGAAAGAAAGCTTCGTGAATGTTGTCTCATCTGGTTGTAATAGTAGGAAAACTTCAGAATATTTAGAATTGTAATTTAAAAAAATCCTCGTTTTCTATCTTTCACTGTACATTGCATCAAACTATCTTTGTTTGTTTACATTTTTAACAAAAAGATGAAATCACACAGAGAGGATACAGAATTGGTCAAGATTAGGCCCTTTTAGGATAAGCAATCAAGAAAATAAACTTTCTACGTAGCTTCAACTTGAGAAAGTGGCGTTTGGTTTCAATTCTTATTCATGCTTCTTCCTCTAGGAGGAGAAGAAGGTTGAGCTTTAATGGTTCAAATTAAAATTTTCAATTGTAGCCATTGAACATGTTGAATCGATAATCAAAACAAGTCTAGGTGTTGAAACCTGAAAGGTTCAGAACTCAGAAGTTATGGTTCTGATGAAGATATTGATAAGAGGGCAGAGATTTTATTTGCTAACTTTGGATGGTAACGGTTGATGGAAAGGATATTGATTTTAAGAAAATTTTCTTGAGGCTAGTATCATTTCTTTTCCCCAAAGAAATTTTTGTATCAATTCTATCCCCAAACAATTTTGGTTTCTCTATTACAACTCCTTAATTGAAAATCTTAAGTTCCCTAAAAATGATTTGCTCATTGCAAAAACAAAGTACAATTTGGATGGATATATGACCAAATCTGAATGGAATGGCTTGACTGGGTATTTCTGAAACTTTGAGGACAGAATTGATACAACAATTTGTTGGGGCCAGGAATTCTGTTCTTATAAAGTCATTAGTTGTATCGTATGATGAATTGAATACAGCAATATTTGTAAATATCATCAGGGAAAATCCAGTTCAAATGTTAGTTGTCAGGAATTATCAGCAGCAAGACATATGTACCAGTCTATAACAAACGTTTCCATACAAAAAATTCATAGGATTAAGTACATGTTCTTGGCTATGTATCACGAAAAGGAAAACAGAAAACAAACAGGAGTCATGTATTCTAGAACATTAACAGCAATGTTTTTCTAAAGACCACAATATCCACACATCAGCAACCTTGAAATTAAATAAGCTTCAGCTACTCCAATTCAATGGAGAATTGTCTGGATGTTGTCATCAGGTAGGTTTATTTAGAACCAGATTCATAGTCTATGACTGTCTCAAAAGCCCCAACCAGTGCCTTCACCTTGTTCTTTCTCTCCTCAAGTAGCTTATTCTTAGTCTCTTCGATCACATCATTGTATGCAGCATGAGATTCCTTCTTGCTTCCTTGTACAACTTGCTTCTTTTGCGAATCAGCTGCATCTGGTGCTTTTTCTTCTTCATGAACATTTTTCACTACTTGATCTTGTCCTTCATGGGGCTTAAGTTCCTCACTTCCTTCATTACCTTGGTTCATGTCTTCATGCTTCTTTTCTTCACCCACAAGTTCTTCATCAGAAACTGCATTGTCGTTCACAATGTTCTCTTCCACTCTTTCTTTATCAACAGCCTCAACTTTAGCCTCATCTGCGATACCCTCTTCAGGGTTAGCATTAGCGTTGATGCTTTCTTCTAATTTGCCATTATTATCCTCTCCTTCAAGTTGGTCTTCGTTTTCTTGATGCAACTCAGTTTCTGTTTCTTCAACCGGTTTAGCTAATGCGGAGACATTAATTTCTCCTCCAGCGACCGTGGGAATGTTAGAACCCTTGATGAGCTTCTCATCTTCACCATTGTTAACTTCAGTTTCTTCAGCATCAATATGCACTTCCTCATTTTCAGCCTTTGGTGAATCAGAAGGAACTTGTTCCTCGCTCACATCATTCAGTATCTCTTCAGTTTCATGAGCCAAGAAAGACTCTTCATTGCTTTCTAGCATGGTTTCAAGATCCAAATTGAGAGTTCCATCATGACTAACTGGCTCCTTCGGCAAAACAGGAGCATTGGTCACTTTCTTGTTAGAGAGACTAATACTCCTCCCTATTGTCCTTGTAGTCAGTGGCTGATGAGATTTTCCTGGCTTATGTGTTGGGGCATTCCTGTCCACAACAGTTTTTGGTGAAGTAACATTTTTTGATGAAAAAGATGAAGATCGGGCAGTGCCTATTATTCTGTCCCGACCCAGTCTCTCTTTAGGATCTGATGAGGGGTCTAGTTTTTGTACATGGTGATGAAGAGATGGAGGCCTATCAAAGGATCTTCTTCTAAGAAGAGCAGGCTTTTGAGTGGTGTCTTCATGGCCAGTTTTCTTAACTTGTTTTAAGGGCTCAGGTCTTGAGCTAAACGTAGGCTTGAGGTAGTTTGGGATAGGTTTTCCTGATGGGGTGCTGGAATTATCCTTGTTCGTGGAGCCTGATGAAGGGCTGGCTGGTCTTGAAACTCCTTGCTTGCGAGTACTCGTGTGAGGATGTGAAGAGGGTGTGGCCTTCTTCTCCTTCTTCAAGGTGCTATTGGTTGCACTTGTTGCCATATATTTTCAAGTTTTTGAGCTCAAAAACTTCTGAAAGATCCTGCATTATCACAGGAACCCACAATCTGTAATGAATTGCTCGATTTCTATTGTCAGAATAGATTAGTACTTCTTGTCTTGTTTCTACATTTGGGTTAGCGAAGTTTTTTTCTATCTATGATTTTATGTCCAATAAACAAGCAAAATTTCCATAATATTTGTCCAATCATATGCTCAAAAAATCACAATGTATGTCTCTAATTTGCTTCATTTCCACCCATTTAATGGAACCGAAATGATGCAATTTGCAAACCTTCATTTATATATCAGCATAAACTAGTATCTTAAAGCTCATTTATTGCACCATTCTCTTTGCCATTGCTCATGTCGTTGACCAAGGTTTAATTTATGTTCTATAGGCAAAGGCCGGTTACATTCAAACAAATTAAGGGAAATGATTCGTATTCACAATGAATCTTATTTCTCGGGAAAAGAATAGCAAGCTTGAAAACTTCATCGTTTATGGACAAGAAGAAAGGAATTGGTGACATGATTTTTGTCATCTAGGGCAAGGTTTCATTCATGTCTAGGGCAAGTGGGTACATTCAAATGAAAGAAAAAAAAATCTGAAGCTAAAATGATTCTTAATTATTCTTGAAGATTTCTTATTATATATGGAACAAAAGAAAGGAATTGGTGACATGAATTTATTTATTTTTAGCAAACACTTTGTTGAAGACCATATAGAAATTAAATCGATCATGCTAGCTAGAAACGAAAAGAAGATTTTCTTTGTTTGGTTTCTTGTAAGACAAACAAATTACAAACTAATCAAAAAAACAATAGAAATACAATAGAGATTGACATTACAAGCAAAAAGAGAGCGAGAGATGGCTTGAAATACATGTTTCGTACCTTGATCAAGGCAAGGAAATGGGGCGAGGAAGAGTAATATTGTTGATTGCTATGCCATGAGAAAGCAAAAGAAATGAGTATATGAAGAAAGGAGAGGAGATATGGTTATTGGGATTGATAAAGGAGAGTGAATTGCGCAAAACAAAAGGAGAAACGGTGGTGGCTTTGGTTGTGGAGATCATGGAAGGCCATGAAATCAAGTAATGATAGATCATCGATATCAAGCAACCTAGACATGTGGAGGAGGGAATGTTGACCTTTTCAATGCTTAGAAACTTAATTCTCTTTCTCGGTACTCACGTACACATAACAACGTTTTTAGTTGTAATTAAGCTGTTAATTAAAGGAATAATTATCAAGTGTAGGTAGTTTCATTATAAGGTATGGTAGTTATCAAAACAATTATATATAAGTTGTATGATAGAATACATCATCTAAGATTAGATGATGTCTAGAGTATTAAAAATTGTGGCCATGTCACAGTAATGGTAACCACATCAAGTCTTAATTAAACTCTCTTTGTTGGCTCACATGGTCAACCATATAGATAAATATTTTTTATTTTTTTTACATTAATAAATTATATTAAAATCATCCAAAAACATCTAAAAACATTAAATTTATATTTTTTAGGTGAAAAGTAATTTTAAAAATAATTTTTTCAAGTGAAAAGTAATTTTAAAAATATTTTAAAAAACAAAAGTATTCACGGTATTAAATAGATACTTAATGAGTTGGATTAAGTTATGTAACTTTCTAAGAATTTATTAGAAAAATTATGAATAAATTAGTTTAAATATTGATTTTTTTTAATTTAAATATGATGGGAAAGAAACTTAATTTTCAAAATTTTATTTAAGAATTGGTAAATGTCAAATATGTAAAAAGAAAAACACAGAGAAAGCCTCGATACAACCGATCTAATTCATCTGACAATTAATTTATTGATTAAATAGAAACAAGAAGGAAACTTGGGTTGATTACTTTAAAAAAAAATCATTTACAAATCAAAGAGATCAAATCACTCATGCTTTCTCTATCAAGAACTCATTGTCCTTTATTTTGGTCAAGAGATTTTCAATATTAAAAAAAGAAAAGGTTAAGATTCTTAGATTTTTTTTTTTCTTCAATTGAAAAGGATTCTCATTGAAGTTAGCAAGGTGGTCTCCGAACAAATGATGAATTTTCATGAACTAGTTGCATAACAAGGTGGTCTGTGATGGCTGCTTAGCCCACAAACAGGTCTCTAATGATATTAGATAAAGACTCCAATGAATAACAGCACACTTC
>Ga0307510_10007668_pt1 | contig 12868 bp, 15 predicted proteins | sample 12_EM_MG_FD_207224 | JGI IMG/M metagenome (GOLD analysis project Ga0307510, IMG submission 207224) | Populus trichocarpa ectomycorrhiza microbial communities from riparian zone in the Pacific Northwest, United States - 12_EM | ecosystem: Host-associated > Plants > Roots > Unclassified | place... | reverse complement strand
ATCAACAATTCAATAAAATATTGCATCATCAATCTCGTGACGAATTGAGGATTGAACATTTCTAGCAAAGACATGCAAAATTTCTTTTTTAATTTGATGTGAGGTGTATTTAGCATTTTGTGGAGCATTATCCAAAACAAGAACACCTACTTGTTCATTGTATGATGCTAAAAGTTCCACAATTTCAAGAAAATTTCATCGGTTTTTTTATTCTGGACGTTTATCATACCATTTAAAAGCACATACTTGAAATGTGAGCCAACAAACAATATCTATTGAAGCTTTAATATGTAATTGATCATTTAGAATTTCTTGATTAGTTTGCCTCTTAACTACCTTCTCAATATGACATAACTGACTTTTTAAATTTTCCAAGTACCTGGTAGCAAATCTATGAGCTCAATTTGGATATTTTCTCATATGAGTCAAAAAAGCACATTGTTCCTCATTATTAACTTTCTTCCAACAATTGAATCATTTACCAATAAATGTGTCTAATCCTAGCTTTCTAGATGACTTACTTGTCTGATCCTAGCTTTCTAGATGGCTTACTTGGAAATAGATAGTAAGGGAAACAAAATGCAATATTTTTCTTTGAATATTCAAGTCATGGATAACTTTTGAATCAATGAGACTAAAATCAATGAGGATGTTTTTCACCAATCAGCATATATTCAGATATCAAAGGTTGATATGACCCTAAATTAATGGATGCCCTTCGAATTTCATCTTATTGATTAACTAGGTATTTTCAAATTTGAGGATAATTGCTTGGATCTCTAATTAAATGAGCAATGTCGATTTTAGTAGGAGGCTGCTCACTAATCAATGCAAGTTCTCCATAAATTGAAGCACATTGGGGTTGCTCAACCATAACTTCAACATTACACATTGAAGTTGGTTCACTAGGTTGTGAGTTATCAATATTTTTCTTTTTTTTTTTCTAAAAAAAAGAATCAATTCTTCTTATTTTGTTCATGGTTCAACCTAAAATCAAAACATCATAAATTTTTATTATTTCCTGTTCTAAAAATGAATACAAATGATGATGTGCTAAAGCAATAATTAGAACCAAAACTAAATTTTTACATGTAAACCATACTGACATATAAAGCAAAATTAACATATTAAAAAAAAAACTAATATATAAAAGCAAATTTGACATAAAAATAGAATTATTAGCCTAAAAAAGAAAAACTTACATTGAATCAAAGTTGGGTATGTGCTCTTCAAAGAACTCAATATGACTAGAAAGATGTGTCTAATTGTTTATTGGACTCGGTGATAGTAAGGTACATGTGAGAAAAAAATTGGTGATTTTGATGGATCTACTAAAAACAAAACATAAAAAAAATTCAAGCATAATAGAAATAAACCCATAAAATATATCAAATTAATTAGAAAAAAAAATTCACCAATAACAAGAATTCAAAAAACAATTGGTAAAACTAGCAAATTTGGGGAAAAAAAAGCGAAAAAGGTAGAATTAGAAAAAAAAAACTCATCAAATTCTTAACAAACATCCCAAAATAAAATAAAAATAGATTTTAAGTTTGAGTCAGCAATTGCCTTGTTTTGATGAAAGATGAATTAATTTTTGTGGCTATGCTTCAACCTTTTTCCTTTGCTATTTATTTTTATTTTTATTTTTACCATTTGTGTTAGGGCTTCAGAAAAAGAAGAGAATAAGGATAATTGAATTAAAAAAAGTTGTTTATGTTTTTTCTTTCCAAGCATAAAATAAAATAAAGAGTTTTAAAGTCAAATTAAGAATAGCAAATGTTGTTTAATTTTTGTATATAAGAATATAGTATCATATATTTATATATATATTTAAAATAAAAAATAGCCCCTATATATATTAATTCAAATAATTAAATTTATCATATATTTATATATATGATATGATATCATCTTCGTTCTGATTCATCCTTTGATATCATAACAATAATAGTTTTTTCTAAGTAGCAACTCTAGATTGATCCACTTGAACTATACGCTAAAGTGTGAACAAAACAAAAGAAAGGAATCTAAGAAGATGAAGGAAAGGACTTAATTAAGCCTCGTTAATGAATAGTGTTAGACTGTAACTTGTCTGAAGAGCATAATGCTTTGCTTTATGGTTGGATTTTTTTTTTTTTAGTTCTCGGTTAATTATTGTTCTTGAACTCACTGTAGAAGAAGAATTTCTTTAGAAAGTTTCAGCTGGCTGTTTTTAGCAAGGATTCCAATTTCCTTGGAACTGGAGAATTGAAGATGATCGTGGAAAGATGGTCAGCTGTTGTTTGTTTTTCTGTTCTTCCCTTGCTGCAATTTTACAGAGGTTAATAGTATTTCTTCTTCTTCTTTTTTCCGCTTTAATGGTAGGAAAATTTAGAACTGTTGGAAAATTGGATTTTTGTATACAAAGGGTCGTTCTGATATTTTTATTAAAAATTAACTGATATTTTGAAGATTTAACAGTCAATGACGGCAAAGGGACTAAATCTATTTTTTCCCAAATTAGAGGGACTAAGTTATTACTTCGTTAAAAATGCAGGGATTAAAAACTAAATTACTGTAAAGGTATCGACATCAGGCATTCGCGGCTGCAAAAGTCTTGGCAATCTCCCGATAATTTATAGTGTTCTCCATCAACCTTAGAATATTAACAAAGTAGAATCTTGAAGAACAGATCATGGCTACAGAAGATACTTCAATTCGCACGCTTGAACACACACCATCATGGGCACTCGCCACAGTTTGTTTTGTTATCATATCCGTTTCAATTGTCCTGGAGCACATTTTTCATCTCCTCACAAACGTAAGTACATATTCCCAAGAATGTAATTATTTTTCCCAGGTAAATATGTATCAAGCTAGCTAACATAAAAGGGTGATACAGTGGCTTAACAGAAGTCGAAGAACTGCTTTGGGCGAGGCAGCGGACAAGCTCAAATCAGGTGTAAAACATATATAGCTCCTTATTAATTGTGTATGTTGTGCATCCACTTCATTAACTAACCATTTGGAGGTGTTTTTTACAGAGTTGATGTTGTTAGGATTCATGTCATTGATGCTGGCGGCGACCCAAAAACCAATTTCTAAAATCTGCATACCAGCCAATCTTGCGAACTCCATGCTTCCTTGTCGTAAAGAGGTTGCAATATCCAAACTCACTGCAGTACAAAATTATGGAAACTTTGCCGGTAGTTTTGTTGGGAGTTTGTCTTCAGAGAATGGTCTGCGTGGTAAGAATATTTTATGGGGGCATAGGAGTTTGTTAGCAGATGACGGTGTAAATATTTCTGATGATCCTTGCAGTTCAAAAGTATGGCTCTGCAATTTCTTCTTTCTTCTCATATATTTGGTTAGTTCTATTCATACAATCTAATTATGATCAATAATTTCAGGGAAATGTTTCTTTAATATCAGAAAAAGGGATCCATCAGCTTCACATATTCATTTTTGTGCTAGCAGTTATGCAAATTGTATATAGTGTTCTAACCATGGCTCTGGGCTGGACCAAGGTACTTAAAACGCTCTCTTCACATCAGGTTTAACGTGTTTTTTTTTAGAATGAATCTAATGTTCTTCTTGCTTACGATACAAAATTAATGTTTTTGTAACATTATTATCATAGATGAGGCGGTGGGAAGCTTGGGAGAAAGAAAGTCGGACAATTGAATACCAAGTTGCAAATGGTATGTGGTCATCATGCATAAGAACTCTTTTTCTTTTTTCTTTTTTCATAATATCATGCGTACGTAATGAGAAGTGGAGTGAAATTAGAAATCGGAGAAGTTAATTTATTCTCCTTCTGCATTCTAAAACCCTCTCTCCTTGCCAGTTTTTAAGAAGAAAAAGACTGCAAGTGATTGGTTCTTTGTATACTCACGGAATTAAATACATCAGAATCACCACCACCATGAGATTTAAACGACTGAGAAGATGAAAAATCGACATGATCATCATAATAGATTAAAGAAAGGCTATTAGTTTACGTTATTGATTCTTGATTTGGGAACATATCAATGGCAGTTCTTTCGTTTCACGAGCTGCAGTCCATATACATGATCAGTAGACTTGAGAAAGACCTTTTAGGCCATGCTTGACCAAGACTGGTTCAAGTTGTGGTGCAAACTTTGCGGATTTTTTAAGCCGTTGAAGAAAAGAAACGCGATGACCTTAAATGCATGAATTGCCACTTGGATGATATTTATTGATACGATGTGTCAACATGAAAGAGAAAAGATGGCTGTACCTGTATGTTGATGGATGCTGGTTTCATTTATTATCACCAACAAGTTTTCAAGTGTGTTTCGCTATACGCAGCGGTTGAGTTTTAAAAAAACCACAAAAAAATTTATGTTCGGTGAAGTGTTAATTAGTGTTTTTAAAACATGGGACCTATGAAAAATAAATGATGTGAAAACTCTATTTTAAGAAAAGTATCTTCCACCTGCTTTTCAAAATCATTTTCATACGTAATTTTAATTAAATATTTTATTAAACATTTTTAAACTGTCTTTTAATTTAAAGTTAATTTCAACTATAACTAAATATATATTTTATCAAACTAACTAAAACTAAAAATATATTTTTAAAATTTTTAAATTATAATTACAGAAACTATCACAATATCAAACCTAAACCTAAACGAGTTAACCGGAATTTCAAAACCCAAACCACTTGTATTATTGTGAACCAGCTAGTTAATGAAATATGATCATAAAAGTGATGACCATGTTATGCAATAATTAAAATATTCAAAAGATTTTCTTTTTAGGTAAATACTTTTTATTTTATGGTGATGACCATGTTTAAAACTTTTAATTTGCTGCTGCTGCTGCTAATAATAATAATAAATACACACACTGTTAGAGAGTAAATGTAGTATCAACCATCCGAATTCACAACAGATAAATGCTGCTTTGAATACTTCAAGAGATTAATTTAGCGGTCCTGTTTATTGATTAGATCCAAATCGATTTAGACTCACAAGACAAACAACATTCGGAAGACGGCATATAGAGACTTGGACAAACATGTCAGCTCTTCTATGGATGGTGAGTTTACTTTTTGTTATTCGTATGATGATGATGATGATGATGATGGCGGCGGCATGAGAAGAAGTTAAGTATTAGAGATAATTGGATTACAAGTTCTCTAATTAAGGACTGCATTTGGATGAACAGATATGTTTCTTCAGACAGTTTTTTCATTCGGTAGCAAAAGTTGATTATCTCACCTTGAGACATGGTTTTATCTCGGTAATGATCTTCCAAATACTCCATTAATCTTCCTGCATTAAACTTTATATAACTGGTGCGTGTGTGTCATCATAAGTATACATGAGATGATCAAACCTGTCTTCTCCATGCTCACTGATGTATGGTGATGTGTGCACTTTTAAGGCTCACTTGTCAACCAGGAACGTCAACCATTTCAATTTCCAAGAATACATACAGCGATCCTTAGACGACGATTTCAAGGTCATTGTTAGCATCAGGTATTCTCACAAGCTAACAACTATCCTCATGGTTAACTATTTTTCTTTTTCTTTTTCATTCCATATATATATATAGATCTCATTAAACATATACAGATCTATGTATTTATATATGCCTCTTTCTGGCAGTCCTTTTATGTGGTTTTTGGTGGCAATTTTCTTGCTGCTGGACGTACGTGGTAAATACGGTTTGCCGTTCATCTTCTGTATCCACCTTATTTATGCTTCATTTTCTTTGCAATTATATATTTCTTCACGTGCTATATTTGTTTTCTGGGATGTTCAGGTTGGAATGTATACCACTGGATTTCCTATGTTCCACTCGTGGTAATTAACTAAGTTTATTCAAGCATTGTTATTGATTTTATTACAACGGAAAAGGTATATGTTGTAATCATCGGTAGCCATATCTGTGCTCTGAAAGGGAAAATATGAGTTTAACGTACACCTTTTCCTCTTCAAAATTTAACGAAAACCTTGTCTTGTAATTCTTCTATATATATATATATATATATATATATATATCAAGTTTTACAGCAGCCGACTTACTGATATTGTAGATTGTGCTGGTCCTGGGAGCCAAACTTGAGGTGATTGTTGCAAAAATGGCTTTCCGAATCGATGATCAAAACTGTGTGAGCAGAGGAACCCCTCTTGTTCATCCAAATGATAATCTCTTTTGGTTCGGTCAACCAAGATTTGTTCTTGTTCTTATCCATTTTGTTCTGTTTGTGGTAATTATTCCTCCTCTCTATAAACTAGCTAGCTAGATCAAAAGGGAAATACAATAAGAAACTAATTAAGTAGTTCGTATCGATGCTTTTGGACATGCATGGTGCTAACTAACACTTGTTACTGATCAACCTGTAGAATGCATTTGAGTTTGCCTTCTTCATTTGGGTTGCAGTAAGTGTTTTAACCTCTCTCTCGTATCTTTTTTCAACTCTCCTTCTTGTGATGTAATTTATTTATTTAGTTGAGAGAGAGAGAGCGTATAACATTTTTTTCTAGAAAGTCTATGACATTTTCCTACGTTTGATCTTTTTTCCAGATACAATTCGGGCTTGAATCATGTTACCATGAGAACACTTCATTTATTGTCGCAAGGGTCGTGTTAGCGTAAGATTCTCTTTTGACATAATTTATAAGAAGTGATTTTTCATTTTCATTTATAATTTATAATTATTTTTATCAATAATTTATAAGAAATTATTTAAATTAGAAATATTTGATTAAAAAATGGCTCAAACAATTTATTTATTTTATTATTTAAATTAGAAATATTTTTTTATTTTTTTAAATTTATATTTTATATTAACACATTAAGATGATCTAAAAATAAAAAATTAATTTTTTAAAACATTTTTAAAACCAAAACACAAACAAGTTCTAAATATCATCATTTTGCTCAACTCAGGATCACAGTTCAAGTCATATGCAGCTACATTACCCTTCCGCTCTATGCACTTGTCACACAGGTAACTTAATTCCATATAATTAACGATTCCAAATTTGTTCTACCAACTTGTATCCTGCTAGCTCTATTTAACAACCCTTGTTTTTGTTCTTTTCCCCTAAAATGAATTTCATCACATATATATATATATATATATATGATGATGATGATGATGATGATGATGATGATGATGGATTTTGTATGTATATATGTTGCTAGATGGGGTCTCAATTCAAGAGTAAGGTACTAGAAGAGCAAGTGGCTAATATTATAAAGCAACGGCATGCTGAAGCGAGGGAAAGAAGGAAGACGCAAGATCAATATTCTTTACGGTCTCCGCGTTCTGCTTTGTCTACTGATCGGAGCATCAAAATGTACAGTCCCATCAGATCGCCAAGACCACCAATATTACATGAACTCACTCTGTCATCCAACGAACAACAGATTGCTGCAAAAGATAATGAAAAACGAAGCCGGCTCATCCATTAATCTGGGCATCATCCCGGGAAATCATGCTAGAAATGATGCAAACAACGAAGGCCGTATTGATCATCATATTCAAAAACCATGCATGTTGAAGGAGAAAATTCATATATATATATACACACACAACTCACTGGAAACGTAGAAAGATTGTGTATATATATATATATATATATATATATATATATGATCATCAACACTGGTATGGGTTATCATAACCCAGAAATAATTCGACTGTAAGTGTTTTGAGGAATTATTTGGCATGTTAGCTTGTTATGCTTATTTGAAGATACTACAGTTATAGTGTCTTCAAATTGCCAACTATTAAATATTTTTATTATTATATGTTATATAGCAGTAATTTATCTTATCATTTAGTATGCAATTTAACTAATTATCTTATAATTATGTTAGTTATTATTATTAATATTAATATTAATAATAAAAGAGATTCACTACCAGAATTTCGCTTAATACCAATGGAATTACCGACGGACTAATTCTGTCGGTAAATTGCGGTGATAATTACCGACAGATACTATTCCATCTGTAATTCAATCGGTATGTATCAACGAATTGAAATATCACAGTCAGTATATACCAATGGAATTACAGACGGAATATTCAAAATAAAAAAAAAAGTTGTTCGCTAACGTGGAAATTTTTGCGGCTGATTTTACCGACGGAATCACCGAGGGATTCAAACCCGAATATCCGTACAGTGATGTAACCAATTCACCGTCAGAATTACCGATGGACTCACCGTCAGAATGAGTCCGTCGGTGATTCCCTCGGCAAAAGTTAATATATCACCACTATGCCGACCCTCTCCTCTCCTATTTCTCCTTCTTCTTCCCCATCCCAACTCTCCCCTCTTAAACTGCAAATAACCACCCCTCCAAAAAAATCTCCCTCTTCTCAACACAAGTCATATTTCTTTAAGTTTTGTGGTCATAGCATCCGTGCTCTAATTTATTGTGGATTTTATCATTTTCTGTAAGTAAATCTATCATTTTTAATCTTAACATTTAAATGTTAATTTTAAAAGTCAATTTTATTGTTTTTTTAGTATATGTATTTTGTTAGTGTATGTACATGTTTATTGTTATTTCTCAAACAAACTTGTAGTATGAATGTATAATTTTGTACTTGTTATGGTTTGTTTTAGATTTTGTAAAATTGTATTTGTTTGTAAATTGTTGAAACTTTGTTAAATTACCGAATTACATGTGTTGTGGTGAAATAATTAATAGCTTGTGTAACAGGTTCATTTTAATTTTTATCAATGCTATTGCGGAATTGTAATTTCCATAAATTTTTATGTATAAATTTGTATGGACGTTGATAATTGATAATGAATATTTATGAGAAGCTGTAATTAACTTGTTGGATAATCTCGAGGTAAACCAATATTTTTGCAAATTTATTTACTTAACATAGTTAATTAATACATGTTGTCATCGTAATTTTATAGAGCTTCGATAGAAGTCATGGATGATCATTCATGGATGTATCGAGATTCACCCCAAGGATTGCGGAGGATGAATTATTGTAACGGGGTTCAGGGTTTTATTAATTTCACAACATCTATTCCCAGAAATTTTACTGAAGGCGGTATTAGGTGTCCATACAGGAAGTGTGAAAATAAAAAGTATCTACATCCAGATGTTGTAATGATGGATCTTCTACACAAAGGGTTCATGGAGATTACTTGTGTTGGTATGCACACGGAGAAGTATTTGTTTGTAATAAGAGAATGGGAGAAAGGGTGGTTGGGTCAACTTCTAGTGCTAGCAACGTGTAGGGAGTTGCAAATGACAACAGTAATCCTTACAGGAATATGGTTATGGATGCATTGAGAATGAATCAAGGTAATGTCAGTTAATGTCCAATCATAGAAGAAGAACCTAATACAGATGCAACTAGGTTTTTTGATCTGTTGAAAGATTCTAACGAACCATTATGGGATGGCTGCACGAACCACAGTAAATTATCAGCTGTAACACAAGTGTTCACCATCAAGTCAGATCACGGGTTGAGTGAGGCCGGTTATGATAAAATTATCAAATGGGTGAAAAGTAATTTACCTGAAAGGAACATGCTGAAAGAGAACTTCTATGCTGTAAAGTCCATGATGAAACCTCTCGGTTTAGGATACCAGAAAATTGACATGTGTCCTAACTTCTGCATGTTATACTACCTTGAAAATGTTGAGCTGACTGAGTGCATGACATGTGGGCATTCCAATTACAAACCCATAACTGATAGGGGAAAGACTCTCGTGGCATATAAAAACTTAGATACTTCACAATCACAACTAGACTGCAGAGGTTATTCATGTCACCAAGAACTGCTGAGCACATGACATGGCACCAATCACATGATGCAGTTGATGGAGTGATGGTGCATCCTTCTAACGGCGAAGCATGGAAACACTTTAACAGTGTGCATCCTCACTTTTCAGCTAAATTAAGAAACGTGAGTCTTAGGTTGTGTACAGACGGATTCAACCCATTCGGGTCATTTGCTGCTCCTTATTCTTGTTGGCCGGTCATACTCACGGTTTATAACTTGCCACCGGGGATGTGTATGAGGCCAAAGTTCATGTTTTTATCTACTGTCATACCCGGTCCGAGCAAGCCAGGCTAAAATATAGATGATTGTCTTCGACCGTTGATTGATGAGTTGATGCAATTGTGGTCCTCCAGAGCTTTGACTTATGATATATCGAGGAAACAAAATTTTGTTATAAGGGCGGCTTTGATGTGGACTATCAATGATTTTACAGCTTATGAAATGGTTTCTGGTTGGAGCACGCATGGAAAACTAGCATGTCCATACTGCATGAAAAACAACAAGGCATTCAAGTTGAATGTTAATCACATTGAGAGGCTTGAAACAAATATCGTCGAGACATTATGCAAACTTGAGATGATATTCCCTCCATCATTTTTGACTCAATGGAGCATCTCCCCATACATTTACCGCTCGAGGCAAAAGTTGGAGGACCGGTCCAGTATAGATGGATGTATCCATTCGAACGGTTAGATATTACAGTTGCAATGTAATTCATTTATAAAAGTATTTTCTTTGTTTTTTTTAATTGAAAATATTTGATTAATTTAATGCAGGTACTTGTTCAATCTCAAGAAAAAGGTTAAGAACAAGGCGCATGTTGATGCTTTGATATGTGAGGCCTATATTATTAAGGAGATCTCAACATTTATCTCGTACTATTTCAAACCTCATTTGAGAACGAGAATCAATCGCGTTCCACGACATGATGATGGCGGTGAAGTGCCTTCTAATGAGAACTTGTCAATATTCTTCAATCCTAGATGAGCCACACCTAAAAATACCGTAAGGGGAAGATATTTGTCGGAAATAAAGTTGAGACAAGCACACAATTATGTTTTATTTAACTGTGATGAGCTGAAACCTTTTATTGAGTAAGTATATGTACTAATAATTAAACTTTGTTAAGAATGTACTATTTATATATTGTAATATCATAAACTTATATAATTTGGAACAACCTTGCAGGCAACATCGACAATATTTACTGTTCAATAACTCACAACTGACCGAATCCCAAATCTTTCAATCACAAGATGAACAATTTGCCACGTGGTTCAAAATACATATAAGTATTATCACAAACTCATTATCTCTTACAAAGTTATTGTATGTCATTACAAAATTCTCGTTTACTGTTTATTGTTGTACATTACATACAAGGTTTATCTGGGAATGAGTGCTGCTAAGTCATGGATATGTGTTCCATACTGAAGAATACGGGCATGGAAGAAAGACATACAACAATGGTGTTTGTGTTAAGGGATCGACTAGTAGTGAGTTAGAAGTTGACTACTATGGTAGATTAGAAGAGGTCATCAAACTGCAATATCATAGCGAGCATAATAGAGTGTTTTTATTCAAATGTTATTGTTATGACACCACTGACAGAGGAATCAGAGTTGATCCTCACTATGGTCTAATCGAAATCAACTCAAAAGCTAGACTCTGCAACGTAAATGATGTCTTTGTTTTCACAAAGCAATGTCAATAAGTTTATTACACGTACACCTCTTCCTTTAGAAAGGATCGATCAAGAGTTGATTGGTTATCCGTTTTAAAAACTAAACCTAGGGGTCGTGTCAAGGTTGTTCAGGATGAGAACGAAGACACAAGTGTGCGAGATGAAGTCTTTCAAGTTAGTAAGTTGGTTTAACATTATCAAGTTGCTCCTTCGATTGACTTGGAAGAAAAATCAAATTTTCATGTTTTCGATGATAGTCTTGTTGATGTTGACGCAGAGGAGTTGAATGTTGTTTTGAGCTCTAGCGGACAAACAAATATCGATGAAGATGATGATGATGATATCCATATTTGTTTTTTGATAACCCGGGGTGTCCGGGCCAGCTTCGCGCACCTCGACTGATCCTCGGACCCACTGAACACCCTACAAGCCCAGTAGGCAGGTAAGGCACCGCGGGGGTGATAGGTGTGCACACTAAGGTTTGAACCTAGGGTGCAGAGGCAGAGAATTCCCTGTCAGGACCGCTAGGCCACAAACCTAGGTGCTGATGATATCCAAATTGAAGATTGCAATGGATGTGATGACTATTCAATTAACGACGACGAAGAAGAAATTTTGACTAACTATCAAAATAAAGGAAAGTGTAAAGCATTTTTTTCTAATGTAATATATATTATGGATGATATATTGTAACATGAAATATTTATTTTATAAGTGTTAACTGTTGTTATTATTTTGTGTGACGAGCAGTTTGTAATTTAAGTGTTTGCAGGAAGATAAATAGGCAATACAAACATAATCTTTCATGCACAGTACACGATCACCGACATCCATACCGAAGGATTACAGTCCGTTGGCATTTCAAAGAGAGCTTCACTAGAAATGCCACAATCACCGACAACTTTGAGGACGGATTACAGTCCATCGACATTTCACATAGAGCTTCACTAGAAATGCCATAATCACCGACGACTTTGTGGACAGATTATAGTCCATTGGCATTTCACAGAGAGCTTCACTGGAAATGCCACAATCACCGATGACGTTGCGGATGGATTCCGTCCGTCGACATTCACAGAGAGTGGTGGAAATGTCACAATCACCGACGACTTTGCGGACGAATTACAGTCCATCGACATTTATCGGCAGTTCACAATTACCGATAAATTCACCGACGGATGGTGCGAATTCCAAAGGGCGGGTATTAAATGCATTTTTGACCGCGTGCCGTTGCCGATGAAATTACCGACGAACTGTAAAAAATATGAAGGGTAAGGCCATGTTTGTTTCCCGGAATTCACTTTCCGGGAAACCACTTTCCAAACTTTCCTGTGTTTGTTTGCCATTAGGAAAGTTGGTCAACGGAAAACACTTTCCGGTCAACGGAAAACACTTTCCA
>Ga0307510_10007667_pt1 | contig 12868 bp, 9 predicted proteins | sample 12_EM_MG_FD_207224 | JGI IMG/M metagenome (GOLD analysis project Ga0307510, IMG submission 207224) | Populus trichocarpa ectomycorrhiza microbial communities from riparian zone in the Pacific Northwest, United States - 12_EM | ecosystem: Host-associated > Plants > Roots > Unclassified | place... | reverse complement strand
TATTTTTAAACCACAACAATTAATTAATATTACGGTTTAAAATCATAACATGAATTAAAATTAGGTTGAGCACTTGAGGGGCCTCAAGGCTGCCTTCTTCTTCTCCTGGTATGAACTCGCCACAACCATCTATTGCTTTCCCACAAATAGCTGCTGCATGGTTTTTAAGGCATTCCTTGTACCTCTCCACTTTCTTGTAGGGTCTTTTGATCCTCCTGCTGGGTTGAAGGGGAATGTCCATGGCGGGGACTTGAGTCGCTGTTGCTGTTGCTGTTGAAGTAACAGTGTGCTCGTGGCTAAATTTTTCTCTCTATTTTATTTCCCAAGAAAATGGAAAGAAACTAAAACAAGTGACTTGTGCACAATTTAATTACATGTGGTTTGTGAAGCGGGAGATGTTAAGTTGTTGTTTTTTTTAAAGTATGACAAACTAAAAATATGTTATTTTATTATTTTTTTAAATGGTGTTATTTTGCCAATTTATTTTAATTACTGTGCTAATTCTTTTTTTAAAATCCCTCTTTCTTTATCTTTTATGGGAATTTGTTTGTTTTTTTCTTGTTATAGGTTCCTATATTATACCAGCAGTAATGATAATGATAAATATGACATATTCTTTTAAGCATTTTATAGACTAATTTCCCTCATTTAATATTAAATATATATACTTAAGTAATCTATTTACAGAAAGCAAGGGTGTTAGATTCATTCATGTCTTCATGATTAATCATTAATTAGTGTATTTACAATATCAACAACATACTAGATTAAGTGTAATCCTTTGAATGCAAGATATCTTTTTATGATAATGATCATGTCTCCAATAATCATTAAAACAAAAGCAAATCATAAATAATAATTAAATAAGATCACTTACTAGCCTACATGCATCCCCTCACAATCAAAATCATGAACCATAATTAAGTGAGTGTATGTGTCAGCCTCTAAAAGGTCAAAACACACATGGTAGAGCCCATTTTTCCCCAGTCCAAATAATTGAACAAATCATAGTTTCTAGGTATCATAACTACATGCTTTCGCATTTGTTTTACTATATTATTATGTTTTATGACATTGCTGGGTATCATTTTCAGTGGCATTTGATTGTTTTTGTGGGCCTTGGGCCCCTCGTTTACCTTAAAAAAAAAAAAACTATCTCAGGACTATGTTTAGCAAGTAATACACTAAATGCGTGGAGAAAGTACTATTACTTCCCCATATTTTTTTATCCTCCATTAGAACTAGAAGGCGTCTATTAATCTGAGCTGTAATATCATAGGCCCCAATCTCTCTGATCTGCCAAACTCCAATTTGTTTTTGGCGTTGTGGGTCAGTTGTTGAGATGAGTTGTCCTAGAAGACAACACCTGGACGAACCAGATCAGATGCTTAAGAGTATTTTATTAGCATCCCATGACAGTGATATTGTTCAAATCCAGCACAGTTTTGTTTTTCTTTTTTTTTTCGTTTCGTTTTGTTTTTCTTTTTTGTTCCTTTTATTTTCGTTTTACATGTTTTTTTTTTTTTATCCCCACATTTTTTTTTGTTTTTCCCCCCTTTTTTTTTTTGGTTTTACATGTTTTTTTTTTCAAGATTGTCTTTTTTTTTCTTTTTTCTTTTTGTATTTTTTTAAAAAATATCTTTATCGATTTTTTTATTAATATTAAACTAGTTGAGAATTTATATATATATATATACACACGCAAACTAAATTGTATGGTGGTTTTATTCTGGACATGACATTACGGACACGAACGATCTTATAATTCTTATAATTCATTGTGCATTTCAATAATGAATTTCTTCATTTTAATCACCAAATTTTTTTTTCAATTGCATCTTGCAAGTGTTGTTTGTGGTGTTTCATGAGTCTTGCAAGTGCTGGTTGAGTGTTTCTTCTTTTTCCATATTATTGAGAATTTAAGGTTTTTACCATATTTCAAAGCTTGATTAAGGGCAAATTTAATTAGAAATAGTTTGAACTTGTATTATAAAAACATGATTGAAAGAAAAAAGATGAAATTAACAACTAGAAAAAACTGCTTAGTCAATCTCAAATTCTCATGAAAAAATATATATTTGTCCAAGACTTTATGTTATTTACATTTCAATCTTTTAAGTTTGAGAAAGAATAGAAAAAGTTGTCGATTAACTACATTTCAGTAACAAAAAATCCGATCCTAGTGTCAATATATTTCATTTAATAAGAGAAGTGTCATTGAAGTGTTTTTGATCATTCATGTTGCAGAAAAAAAAGTAAATTGAGGCTTAATTTTTTTTTATCTGGGTCAGTTTTTTTTTTATCGATTAAAGGCTAATTTAAGATTAGAAATGAATATATTGTGGTCTCTATTATTATTTTTAAGTGTTTTTTAATGAAAAAAATTTAAAATAAATTTTTCTGGCATATATATGTATTCACTCTTTTACATCACACAAATTAAATGTTCCGTTTCAAATCCTTAAAATGACATTCTAATTATCTACCCAACAAAATAGTATTAATAAAATTAATTTCCTTATCCTCCTCGAAAGAAAAGACTGATTTTTTTTCTTGGCTTTACAAGGTCCAACAATATGATGTTGATATCTATAAACAAACACTAGCTAGCTTTTGTCTTGAGATCCTTTTCTGGACCCTCCTGATGACCTTAAACAAGAGAATCACATCTCATAAACACGTAGCTGATAGCACGTGAAAACAGGTGGGCTGAAGGACATTGATACTGCTCGGTGAAAGTTCCATTACATGGGAGGAACTCCGACCATAGTTGGCCCAAAACAAAGGTGTGATCTAGTTATGTTCCACTGTATCTGTAGTTACATTGTCAAGCCTCTATCAGTATTTATCAGTCCTAATATAAACAAGTCCTATGCCTATGAACTACATGAAGAATCCAAACGTCTAGCTTGACCACCCCATGTCTTATTGGTTTGCTTCAATGTTCAATCTCGTACAGATATGTCTGTGTACGTTTCTGCTTTCAAGATTGAGCTAAGATTTTCTTACGAAACTTATTTTTTTGGGGAGATGCTTGTACAATGTGTAGATGTAGATGTTTATATGACACCTGCTTGTGCATGTCTCCATCTGGTACCAACAACTAAATCTTAGTGGATTCCTTTTGTTCTTCGGAGATAATGCAAGCTTTTTTGCTCCAAATTAAAACCTATAATCTATAGAAAATCGACAGCCTCTAGTTATTTAGTACCTCCTCCTAGTTCACCATCCTCTGTTCAATGCCTGTGCTTGGTCCAATACTCTTATATCCAGGACAGATTATTACTATATTGATATATTGGCCTTACAACTAACAAATGAATGTCATCAAACACTGAATTTTAATTTGTATAACCCTGAATCTTGCAGTTCTGAAAAAGCCTTCTCAAATTGGCTCCATTTCTGGGCCAAAGTTCCAATGAATCCCACAGACATTCTCACCAATCCTGGTGAAATGCCAGCAAGTGCCTGTTCCTTTCACTACTACTGCTACTAACAGAGCAGGACATGAGGAATCCTCTCTGACAATTCAAAGGCAACCTTGGCATTCATTAGGCTCCTTGCTGAAGATCCATCATTGAATTAACCAGTTTGGCTGGACCACAGACAGCACCTGAGGATATTCCATTGATGCATTAGCAATAATTCTTGTTTTAAGTTTTGGAATACACCAGAATATGGCTATTGTTGGAATCAGTCGGGTCTACCGTGTGCTAAACCTACTAGCATATGTGGACCATCGGTAGCCTGCCCCTCATAGCCCTCCAAAACCTCTTTTGTTTTCGAAGCAGAAGAGAGGAGAAAAATCCGATCCGCAAAGAAACAAGATAAGGGACACATCACACAAACAATCACATGAGAAACAGAAGGAAATATCAAACTCAAATATAAGAACATCTTTTTGAAATGTCAAAAACAAAACCATAAAAAATATTAAGAAAAATGTATGGTATGAATAATTGGTAAAGTTGGCATGCTCATCTTTCACGAGAGGAAAGATTCCATTATTTCAGTAAATTATATCTTTTTTATTTAAAAGAAATATTTGTAAGCCTAAAAAATCCCCTCAAATTTTGATTCGCATTCCCTGTTTCTTTTCAAAATGAAAAGAAGAATTACCACTCAACGGTACTCTTTCTAAATTCCATTGCCACCAGCTAAAGACTTTTTTTCCCGTTTTATGGCAAGTAAATTAGCCAAATTCCACAACATCTTCACCTAAAAAACAAGCATGGCATTGCTCATCAAACGCCTTTCGCGTTGGACTGCGACAAATCATCTTTGTTTGGCTGCCAAATATGGAAATACATTAATTATGAAAGTTGGACTCTTAATTCTGGAATTGGGAAGCGTCAGTTTTTCAAAGTACCTGCAATGATATCAGCTCCGCCGCTAATAAACTTGGAGATGCTACGCACAACCACATCACCTCCAAGTCTAGCTGGGGACAGAACCATTGGAGCAAAAGTGTTGTCCACAACAGCCGTGACTCCTTTATCACGGGCTATTCTACTCAGTTCAGGGATGTTAGCAACCATCAAAGTTGGGTTAGACATGGACTCAAAATACAAAACTTTGGTCTATCCTTCCACTATTGCATTTTTCACCATCCCGTAATCATTGATGTCCGCAAATGTTGTCGCTATGTTACGCGCCCTTGGTAAGAATGGGTGAGTAATGCATGGATCCCTCCATAGAGAGTCCTTGATGCCACCATGCGTCCTCCACTACAGCAAAGTTGTAGCAACACTGATGATATGGCAGACGTACCTGTCCAAAATTAAACCATTACAAGTTCATGAATTTATATACCAGTATATTACACATTAATTTATATGCCTTCTCAAGTGACGTAATTAAGACAATTTGTGCAATTAGGACATACAAATCTTGAAAGGTATAACCATTTATAGCATATTATCAATAGGAATCATAAACAGACAAGATATCTTATTAGAAATATACGTCAGATCATGCATAAGCTGGCCGACTGTGAACCAAAAAGAAAAGCGCTATTCTTAAATCGTAAAATTTAACTTACCTCTGGCTGTACAATAGGCAGCCTCAGTGCCTTCAAGAGCATCCATCTAACGGCCAAGATTTAAAACGGTGGGATTAAAGTGTCGGCTGTATGTGAAGAAGTCGTTCAGGACCAAGCTCGCTGGAAAACATACGGCGCATGGTTTCAGGCTCCATGACAGTGAAGGTGGCAGAGGCCTCAGTGGACATGTTAACACCACCATGTTCACCAAATTCATGCCTTGAGGTAGCCAATGCTGCAGCTGGATCCTCCCACGTGGAAGGAATGCCTGTAGATAACATTGCTTTCTTATTAGCAACAATACAATCATCATCACCATCTTGCCCTGTTGATGATCTTTTCTTGCCAGCAAAAACAAAGCCTTGTTGGTTCTTGGTTTCAGCCATGCCAACACCACTAAAGAAATCAAGAAGAAAGAAATATGCAGAGATGGGTTGGCGAGGAAGAGGATTTATGCTGCTATATATAAGAGAGAGAGGGGTTAAATGTGTGTGAAATTTTATTGAATATATTGTTAAATTATACCATAAAAAAAGAAAAGGAAAGAAAATATTGGTAAATTGTGATGAGCTTGTAAGTTAATGTGGCTATAAGATATTGAATTTAGACTTGTTTTAGTATAGTGAATGTAGACAATGTAGGCACTTGCTGGCATTTCACCAGCATCGGTGAGAATGTCTGTGGCAGTTAGCTGTATTACTATATCTATACATCAAGTGAATTTTTAGAAAACCTCCATTCGATCCCGTTGGCATATGGCAAGACAATATTTTTTGTTTTTGTTTATTTATTTATCTATCTACTCACTCCATATTTATTTATTTATTTATTTAGAACAATCTCAGCATTCCTTAAAACACTCATAATCCTCGTTTGTAATTTTAACTTTTGTTTATTTATTTGTGTACTCACTGCTTATTTATTTATGCAAACGTTATCGGTGATGAGAACTTACTTACTATATGGTAATCATTTCAAGTTTAGCAACAAACTTAGAGTTGGAAGGATTAAAATGTGGTTTTCAAAAAAAGAAGAAGAAGAAGAAGAAAACTAGAGACCAAAATTTAAATTCTTAAACAAGAAGCTATTGCTCCCAAGCAAGGTCATGAACAAGAGCGATGACAGTAGCACAGAGTAGTTCCTGCATTATGAAAGGCAAAGTATAAGATGCAAAACAACTTTTGTGGGCTTGTAGCTTAGAGTGCCACAGAAAGCTGAGACTTGAATTGAACATCTAATAGTGAGTGGAGACAACAAAAATCTGAACTGATTTCCAATTTTTTGTTAGGTCTCTTTGATGAAGGTGAATAGCAGCTCAGTGAGTTTGTTCTGTGCAAGTGATGATTTACTCTAATGACAGGAAATTTCCTCATTAACCGAAGAAAAAGAAATGTGGAGATGACATTTAAGAAACACAAGAGATGTGATAAAATTTAATTGTCATTTTTAGGAGGTATATAAATATCACAGATTCATGATCTGAGAATGCAACATTCTGAGATATCAGAAAGTTCAAATAATCGAATTTTTATATTTCCAATTGTATACTGAAAACGGTTCCATAGCCAACAAATACCAACTGTTGGATAGCATGGATGTGTCCTGTTTGCTGGGCTATAATTTTAGGTGATGCATGGCCTCGGTAGAGTGTTGCACGCCTTCTGTGCCGCTATGCGATGCCGGGGCTTCACATGCACCACTTTGTAGATATTCTAGGAAATCCATCACTATTGTATCAGTCCAAGGAGCCCCAAGTGGAGCTTCACTACCAGCAATCCACCCTAGATGGCCACCTTTGGGTGTCACGATGAGCAGACAATTTGGATTTTCCTGTGACAGCAAGCCATGTACTTGTTTAAAAGGGGACGGACAAAATGATTGGATGCACAACGAATCAAAGAACATTTAGGTTTGCCCTGGTGGTGATCAATTGGGCGGTTTATGGTTCAATGACATTGTTGTAGAAAGTGAATGCAGACTATGGTAGAAAGTATTCAATTAACTAGAAAATCCTGAGCTGCCCTGTACCACTAAAATTAGCACCATGAATCTTTTTAAAGAATTTTTTAAAAAAAAATTAACACTTTTTAAAAATGTTTTAGCAAAATAACACAGTTTGAAAAAGTTTTGGCGAAATAGCATAGGTACATGTATACGACATGTAACAAATTGTGTTATTTCACCAAAACTTTTTATACTTGCGTTTACTTGGCTAATATTTTTTTCAAATGGTGTTAATAAGCGAAAATACCCAAAATCAGCAAAGTTGGGGCATGCGACAGGCTGGCTATTTTAGTAAACTTCGAAACTTGATGACCAACGAGAGATTTCCTAAAGCATTTCAAGTCAGACAATTCGGACAAGATATTTGATAACTTGCTTAAAAATACTACTAAAATTTATTCTGGACCAAATTTAAATTTTTATAGATGTAGGAAGGATCAACATTATTCCCAACCTAGAAAAAAATTCCCATCTAAAATTGGCTTTTGTATACTTACTAAGAAAAGGATAAACCATTTGGGAAGGAACGTCAAGATGAAGAAAATCAAACCGTGGTTATTTTAGGTATCATGACTTCTAATTTTAAAATGGCATATAAAACAATTAACAAAGATGAAAATGGTGGATGAAGACAAGGGGTGACCATTGAAGAATATCACTGGATCAGGTAAAGAACACATGCAGAAATAATGAATTTATTATTGTGTGCTAACAATTGTGACTCTTGATGAAGCTAAGTATTTAGTAGAACCAGAGTACCTTACCTGGTTATGCAGAAGTGAAACATGGCACAAATAGCTATCCAGAAAGGCAAGGATATAGAAGGATACAAGATAGGGGGGTAAGAGCACTACATGACTTCTAGGGACAGAGCCCTGCATACCTTGATATCTTCATAAGGAATTCCCCGGGCTGGAGCAATTGGATCATTGGCGGCCTGCAAATCAATTACAAGTAAATCCAAATCTGAGCCAAATCTGAATACAATTTCACAACTTTCTGAAATCCAAGTATCAAAGAAGGATCGCAATCATTGGCAGCCTGCAAATTAATTACAAGTAAATCCAAAGCTGAGCCAAATCTGAATACAATTTCACAACTTTCTGAAATCCAAGTATCAAAGAAGGAACGCAATTCAACACATGCAAATCTATTTTCCTAAATAATCTTCGATGTATCATGGGAATTACAATGCTTTTAGCTCCTTATAGTGAATAAAAACAACCAAAAGTCAAGTCCTCAATTGCTTCAGGTAAGTAAGATTGTGAGTATATGTTAGAGAAACATCCACGCTCCTAGTAAATCCTTCACCCAGAACTAAATAAGCAGTCATACAAGGAGCCTAGTTGGTATAGACAAGACAAGACAGAAGTTCCAAAAATATCACATATCAATGTAGCTCGACCACGGCTTCAGCAACAAAATATGACCAAAAGTTCAATGCCCAATTAATTCTCTACAGCACAGTATCAGACAAGATGTTCATGTAATCTGCAAAATTGGCACAGATGCATACCTGGATGCAAAGCAAAGGTGTGCGAACATGTTTTATGGAATCTGAACTGCATGAATTAGAGTAGTAGTCATCCACCGACTTGAAACCAAATGAAACTGCCCAGTGAAGTTAAAAGTTGTGTGAGCTGATGGCATACCATAATAACCTCCAACACAACCATCATAAAAGAAAAGGAGGAATTGCTTCTACGAGGAGCATCTACCTCGGGTTAGTCCTTCATCAAACTCCCTGACAGACTTGGCATTGGCAGCCAAAGGTATATTATATTCACCACCCATATCTTCAAAGAGAATAGCATGACTGCACAAAAAGGAGATTATGATATCATCTCTAAGAAGAAATATTGGCTGTGAGATGGAAGAACTTTATTGCAGAATTACTTCTTAAGAATTTTACGCAGAGCATTTGTGAGAGCTTTGTCATAAACAACATTAAAGCCCTTACGGAAGTCCTCATCTGCAATGACCAAATTGAAAGGATTACACAATGATACAGCCCCGGTTATTGTTTGAGGTTCCTGCAAGCAATAAACAATGAAAAATAAAATAAATAAATAAATGCAGTAGTGCAAGAATATGGAAGAGGAAAAGGAAGCTAAAATAAAATAGCTGGTCCTTATGAATACATCATCAACATACAGTAAATTTATATTTCATAATTCAATGTAACAGAAAAAATATTCAGCACACAGAAAAATGAAGTACTTTAAAGTTTAAACTGAACTCGACCTCGACGCCCCGATAATGCCTAAAGTAACCCATCACAACTCAACTAAACTCCAATCTCAAACTAGTTGGAATCAGCTCCAATAGTTCTGTTTCCTTCATTGAATGTGTCCATGGATCTATGTTGGATATGGCCAAACCATCTCAAGCATCACTTGTACTCAATAAATGCCCTCTCCAACTTCCAATGGATGCACCCATTTCACATTGGTTCCTATGTTTCCACATCTACATCAAAAGTAATAATCTCAACATTCCAGTTCTTGATGGCTATCTCAAGTCAAATACTTTTCGTACCTTATACTAAAACCTTCAACTTTAATAGTTTTTTTTCTGAGTTAGAAGAGGATTACAGCATCTTTTCCATAAAAGTTCCACGGACTTGAAAGGTGTCGATTGGTTGGAATGAGCAGAAAATATGTAAATACTATAACAATATGCATCACCATATTCTCTAGCAAGAACTAGTGGAATGAGCAGAAAATATGTAAATACTATAACAATATGCATCACCATATTCTCTAGCAAGAACTAAAAACTATCGCGCGCGCAGATATTTTAAAACTAAATTAACATTTCCAGTGAAGTCGTTAAACTAAATAAAGCAACAAGCAATGATACTTACCTGAGCCAAATAATTGACAAGAATGTTGGCACCAAGAGACCACCCAACAGCATACAAATTAGCATTTGGATATCTAGTCCCAACATGTGCCACCACTTCATGCATATCTCCTATAAACGAAGCCGAATAGAACTGCATCATCAGTCCTTTACTTGGTAAAAATGATCACATACTGAAACCAACTCCTTCTTTATTCCGACACCAAAATCAACTAGAGATTAATACAATAATCACATAAAATGTACCTGAGGAGTAGTGACAGGGCTGTTTCCACATCCTCTGCTATTAAAAACAACAACACGCCACCCTTTATTTCTTGCTTTAATTAACATATGCCTTACATATGAATCCCCACTCCCTCCTGTTAATCCTGGCTGCATTATAACCAAATCCAAACAACTCTCTTAATATATATATATATATATAAAAAAAAAAACCTTTATTTCCTTTTGCTACCAATCAATAATGTGCATAACGCCCTTACTACGTAGACTTAGGTTGCGTCTGGTTAATATCCCATAACAGAAAAGAAAGATGCAAAAGAGATGTGTGTTGGGTGGAGAGACGGAGACAAAGACAAAGACATAAAAACAAATCTATGCTTGAGACAATTTTGGAGTGAATTTATAGACATGCAGACATGTCCCTTCTTTCTCTTCTATATCTATCTTTTTTGTTCCGAGATAGTGACCAAATGACAGAGTCATGCCAACAAAAATAAATAAATTTGATTGTTCTAGTCGGTGCCTTTATCAATATTTTTAGTAAGACTGTTGAAAAGGTACCGGTTGACAATGTTTGAAACATCCGTTCGGAAATTATCAATGCTTTAATTTCTCGGTGTCTTTGAATACACTAGGATTGCGTTTGATAATGTTTTTGAACTGCATTTCAAAGTGATTTTTAATGTGACTTTTCAGCTTTTTGTTCGAATGTTTTCAGATGGTTTTGATGATTATATCAAAAGGTCAAAAAAGAAATCACGAACTTCTCACCTCGTTATCAATTATAAGCTAAACAAGACAACTGCTAGTATACATAAACAGAATCTATCCAGAAAATTTATCCACAGAAAAATTAAAAACACAGTTTATGAAGCTTTATAATAAATTCATACAGACCAGTAAAATGAGAACAGGAGAATTTGGTGGCAAGATTTGGTGGTCACCGGAGACCCAATCAAGAGCGACAGCACCATCATCTTTTGTACGGAGGCACTCACGTTTAAGCCTGGCATCAGGGGTGGCACGAAAGAATGAAGCAAAAATGGTTTCGACGTGACAGTTATTGCCGAGAAGAGGGAAAGGAGTGTAAGGACGGTGCAAGGAATTGAAGGCTGGGAGAAAGAGGTCACGTGCGCCACCGATTATCTCGAGGGAAGGGTGGGGAGTGTGTTGGTCAGGCATGGTGTTGGTGGTGGTGGTGGTGGCGGCGGCGGTTTGGAGGGAGGAGTGCGGTGGACGGTGGCGGCGGACTGGGGAGATGAGTGTGGATATGGGGGTTAAAGAGAGTTTGGCCATTTTGGTGGTTAAATGGGAGCTTGTTGAAGGGTGGACGGTATGGTGTGCGATACAAAGGAGTAGGTGTCATTGGATGGAACAGAATATTCAAATTGATTGGTTGAGATTATAGGTGGGGAAAATATATATAATCAATTTTGAAAGTTTACCCCTTTTTAATGTTATAATGCAAGAGTTTTTTTTTTTTTTTTTAGAAATAAGTATTTTTATCTGTTCAGTTTTGGTTTAGAGAGTATTATAATTTGTTTTGTTTTGTATGAGGTTAATTATTATAGTTTTAATAAAAAAATAGTATTTAATTGGTGTTTAATTTTATTATTGTTTCTTTTTCTTATCAAATAATTAATTATAATTACATCATAAAGATAAAGATGATTATAAAAAACATTAAAAGGTATGAGAATTATAAGAATTATACTGTATATAAAATATTATCACCATCTCATATTTTACTATGGATTAGTTATTCATAATTTTTCTTTTTCTTTTTTTTTCTTTTTATTTTGATTCTCAAAATTTTTTTTCACGATTACATCTTTTTGAGGCGAGGATGAAGTACAATTAATTCAACTTTGTTGAACAAAGACAAAATTGAAAGAAGATGGACCAATATGGAAAAGGACCGAAAATAGATGGGGGTTTAAAGTTCTTATAAAATGTTCAATTTAGTTCTTAAACTTCCCAAATCATACTCATTTGGTCTCTTAATGTTTTTTGCAATTTAATTTTAGTATAAAAATTTATTTTTTAGTTTCAGAAAGAGATAAGAGAAAGAGGCCGTCGAATCTTAGTGGTAAAAAGAGAAGATCAGTTTTGACACTTATTTTAGCAACTAAAATGGTCGATCTTGATGTCAACGAATTTTATTTGGTAAAGGAAGTTTCACTTAGGTTTTTTCACCTAAAAAATATCTTAAAAACTTATTTAAGATCAGGAAGATTTGTTATTTCGGGTTGATTTTGTGTTTTTGTGCGGTTTTTTAGTTGTTTAAGACCATTTACTAGATATCAAGGTGTTTAGGGTCTTTTGGGTTAAAAATGGGTTTCTAGGTCAAAAAATCATAGACCCCGATTTAAGATTTTGATGGCCAGAATTTGAGGAAAGCCAGATAATGCGTTGTATGGAATTTTTTTTCAAAAAATATTAAGATGGATGATATGTCATCTACTCTAATTGCATTTTTAAAAAAAATAGGTTCCTCGCACAAGCTCTTTCTAAGTGGGCAATGTACAAGACCTGGAGGCGTCTAACCTCTTTCTATTTTTTTGTTTGCTTTTCTATAATTTTGCCTTAAAAAAATTGATATTTTTTTATACATGTTCTGTTAAAAAAAAAATTAATTTATATTCAAATTAATACTCTTTTTCTCTGATTTTTTTTATTTTTTTGTATTTAGCTTTTGTTAAATAATGGTAGTTTTTTTAATTATTGTGTATA
>Ga0307510_10007666_pt1 | contig 12870 bp, 12 predicted proteins | sample 12_EM_MG_FD_207224 | JGI IMG/M metagenome (GOLD analysis project Ga0307510, IMG submission 207224) | Populus trichocarpa ectomycorrhiza microbial communities from riparian zone in the Pacific Northwest, United States - 12_EM | ecosystem: Host-associated > Plants > Roots > Unclassified | place... | reverse complement strand
CAAGCAGCTCGCGCGCAGCGTGGTCGACGTGGTCGTGCACTTCGACAACGATGCCGACGGCCGCCACATCACCGGCATCCACTACGACCCGGAAGCCCGTCTGCGGGGCCGCGCATGACGAAAAAGTCCACCGGTCGCGTCAAGGCCAAGCGCGCTGCCCTGGCCGCCGCCGCGTTGCTTTACGTGGCGGGCGCCGCAGTCGGCACGGCCTACGGCAGCGCGACGCTCTACCAGCTGTTCCACAAGATGCGGCCGACCAACTTGCATCTCACGACCACCTACCGCTATTGGGAGCTCGCCGCTGACGACAAGGCCGAGCAGAAGAAGCTGTTCCTCGCGGTGTTCGTTCCAGCGGCGGTACTCTTCTTCGTCATCCCGATGGCGATTGCCTCGATCGGCCCGAAGCGGCGCGACCTGCATGGCTCGGCACGGTTCGCGAACCGCATGGAGATCACCAAGTCGGGGCTGCTCGGCGCTCGCGGCATCCTGCTCGGGCAGGTCGAAGGCGAGTACCTGGTCCTGCCGGGCCAGCAGTCCGTATTGCTCGCAGCACCCACGCGCAGCGGCAAGGACGTCGGTGTCGTGATCCCGAACTTGCTGAGCTGGCCGGACTCGACCTGCGCGGTCGACGTCAAGGGGGATCTGTTCAAGCGCACCGCGGGCTTCCGAGCCCGGCATGGTCAGGCGGTGTTCGCCTGGGCACCGTTCGGGTTCGGATCGGACGACAAGCGCGGCACGACCAGAACGCACTGCCACAACCCGCTGTCCCACGTGCGCACCGACGCGAACCACGTGATAGGTGATCTGCTGGCGATCGCGCAGATCATCTATCCGACGTCGGATCGATCCAGCGGCACCGAGCGGTTTTTCAACGACCAGGCGCGCAGCCTGTTCCTGGGGCTCGCGCTCTGCCTGGTCGAGACACCCGAGCTGCCGCGAACGCTGGGCGAGTTGCTGCGCCAGTCCAGCGGCAAAGGCAAGCCGGTCACGGAGCACCTGGGCCAGCTCATCGCTGCGCGGCAGGAGCACGGCCGCCCGCTGTCGGATGCCTGCGTCGACGCGCTGATGCGCTTCCTCTCCAACTCCGAGAACACGCTGACCGGCATCCTGGCCACGTTCAATGCGCCGCTGCTCGTCTTCACCGAACCGCTGGTCGATGCATCCACCAGCAGCAACGACTTCTCGCTGCAGGACCTGCGCAAGAAGCGCATGTCGGTCTACGTGATCATCCCGCCGGCCCGGCTCCCGGACGCTGCGGTTCTGCTCAACCTCTTCTTCTCGCAGCTGATCAACCAGAACACGGACCAGATGCCGGAAGACAACCCTGCGCTGAAGTACCAGTGCCTGCTCGTGCTGAACGAGTTCACCGCGATGGGACGGGTGGCGGTCTTCGCGAAGGCGCTCGGCTACCTGGCTGGCTACAACTTGCGCTGCCTCACGGTGATCCAGGCAGGGAGTCAGCTCGATTCGGTCTATGGCGACAAGGACGCGCGCTCGATGGTGACCAACCACGCTGTCCAGATCCTGTATGCGCCGCGCGAGCAGCGCGACGCCAAGGAATACAGCGAGATGCTCGGCACCTTCACCGAGAAGTCCGAATCCAAAGGCCGGTCCAACAGCCATGGGCCACGCGGCGGCAGCAGCACGTCGTCCAACGTCTCGCCGCAGCGGCGTGAGCTGCTGTTGCCGCAGGAGTTCAAGGAGCTCGGCATCGACCGCGAGGTGGTGCTGCTGGAAAACACCAAGCCGATCCTGGCCGACAAGATCTGCTACTACACCGACCCGACCTTCACCCCGAGGCTGCTGCCGCCGCCTGAGCTTCCGGCGATCGACCTGGATCTGCACCGCGCCCGCATCGAGCAGCGTGTGCGGCGTGCCAAGGCAGGCGAGACCGTCACGCCGCAGCGGCTCGCGGCGAATTTCCGGCGGCTGCCAACGCTCGGGGCCCGGTCCACGCGCGAGCAGCTCTCGCAGTTCGTCACCGGGTTCTTCGATGAACTGGCTGCGCGACAGCCTCAGCAGGTCGACATCGCCGCCGAAACGGCAGCCCTTTGAACGTAACTGGACTTCAGCATGACCCTGCGACTCACCTTCCTCCTGGCAGTGACCTTGGCCACCACGGCGTGCTCGTCACCGCCGAAGGCTCCGACCGTGGACGATTCGAAGAAGCGGCCGGTCAACGTCGGCCAGGCCATCGAGGTGCAGAGCTGCCGCAGCGAACTCGCGGCCACCCGGATCGTGCTCGCCGAGACCACCGACCGTCCCCCGCGCGTCGTCACCGTGCCGGCCAGGCCTTTGGAGTTCGTGCCGACGCCCAACCGGGTGTTCGTCATCAACTTCCCGCTCGGCTCGGCGAACGTGGAGATCAGCGCTGCGGACGAGGCCCGGCTCATTGAGCAGGCGCGGCTGGCGAAGTACATCGTCATCCGCGGCAGGACCGATGCGATCTCCGACTCGATCGCAGAAACCAACCTCGCGCGCCGGCGCGCGGAGGCCACGTACAGCTACCTCATGACTTCGCTCAGGGTCGCGTTGCCAGTCGAAGGCATCCGTGTCTCATGGCAGGGTGCCGGCGACCCGATCCGGCCACAGGACAGCGTGCAGGCACGCCAGACGAACCGACGTGTCGAGATCGAGCTGTACCTGATCAAGCCCGAGGTGCAGGTGCTCGCCACCGCGTCGTCCTGACAAGGTCCGTTCGCCCGTCCCTGAAGGAGCTGCAATGCAAACCGACAGCCCATCCGACAGCAAGGTACCCGCCGCGCCCGAGATCGACGCGGCGCCTCCAGCGCGGCCGGCGCCGGACGGCGAGCACGTGACGGCCCGTGACGGTGTGATCGGTGCGGCGCACGCGACCCAGCTCATGCAGTTGGGCGGACCGCTGGCCCACACGGCGGTGCAGGCCGTCGGCATCGCCGACGCGGTGAAGGTGGGCGCCGACATGGCGCAAGGTCGAGAGGTGCGCTCGCTCGATGTGGCCAGCGCCGCGGCCAGCGTAGTCATGACGACCGGGCTGGGGGGCGCGGTCGTGCAGCTCACGGCTCAAGGTGTGGCGGCTGCGAGCGCGGTCGACACCGGACGCCGTGCGCTCAATACCGTCGAGGACAAGGTGGCCGAGTCCACCGAAACGGCGAAGACATCTGCCACGCCCGCAGCCGCTCCTTCGCCCCGGCGTGAACCCGAGCTGCCGACAGCGGTCACCAATTCGATCGAACACGTCTCGGCGCGAGAGCTGCAGGCCGAGAGCCCCGACACCGCCGAACTGCGCAGAGCGCTCATCGCCGATCGCTCACCCGCTGGTTCCCAAAGCCCGCCCTCCTCGCCATCGCCAACCGAACGCTCAACAAGCCCCGCCGCAACAGCGGAGGCCGCGCGCGAGAAAGCGGACCGCGGCCGCGAGACCATCGCCCGGATGACGCGGCCTGAGCTCGACGCTTACGCGGCGGCCCGCCAGGTCTCCGAGGAGCGCGTTGATCAGGTGCTGCGTGCTGCGCAGCGGCGCATCGAGGCCGAGGCCGATCGGCCGGGCGTGCGCGCCTACCCGCCCCTCGAGGAGCGTTTCAACATCAAGCAGCGCCTGCTGCAGCGCGACTACGAGTTCCGCGACCAGCCGGGCCGGGTCGCGTTCACCGAGCGTTGGCTGAGCATGTCGTCGACCGCCAACTCGGCCGCGGTCGTCAAGGCGATGGTCGACCGGGCCGAGGAACGCGGCTGGGACGCGGTGCGGGTCAAAGGTTCGGCCGAGTTCGCGCGGCAGGTGTGGATTGCCGCGACCGCGCGTGGCATCAAGGCCTTGGGCTACGAGCCCACCGACGCCGACCGCCTGACCATGGCGCAGGAGCGTGAGCGCCTCAACGCAGAGCGAGGTCGGGTGCGCGACCAGGACGCCGGCGCAGCGCCAGTTCGAGCAGACCTGAACAAGGGCCAGTCTCGAGAGACCGGTGAAGAGATCCCTCGCGAACCCGTCCGCCGGCCTGGGATAACGCGACGTGTGTCGACGTTGTTCGATCGAACCGACGCCGCGCCGCGCGAGCCGGCCATCGCCCGTGCCCTCAGACCGCTGCTGGTCGAGCGGGGCGACTCGCCGGAAGACATTGCAGCCACCGTCGCTGTGGCGGCGAAGCGGCTCCGGCAGGAGCGCGTCTCCGTCGGCAAGGTCGTGGGGCACGGCGAAGCGCCGTACCGGTTCGACGAGAAGAACGCACCGAGCTACTTCTTGAGACTGGCCACGCCAGGCGGCGAGAAGACAGTCTGGAGCGTTGACCTGAAGCGGGCCCTCGACGACGGCGGCGTCCAGGTCGGCGACAGCATCGCGCTTGAGCACCGCGGCGTGACGCAGGTCTCGGTCGGCGTGACGGACCGTGACGAAGCAGGTCGCGTCACCGGGCAGCACGACGAGGTCGTCAAGCGCAACGCCTGGCACGCGGTCGCCATCGAGCAGCTGCGCGACGAGGCGCTCGGCCGCTCGGCGGTGGACCGCGCCAGCGCCGTCCCGTCGGACCTCTCGAGTGAAGTCGCAGAGAGACCGTCGGCGGCAAAGCAAATACGGGTCGAGCAAGAGGAACCAACCGAGCCACGGTCACCCGCTCGCGATGCACTGGTCTTCGAAGCGCTGGAGGCCGCCTTCGCCGCGAAGAACGTGCCGACCGCGCTCCGCGATGGCTTGCGCAAGGACGTTCGAGACGAACTCGAGCAGCGCAGTCGTCGCGGTGAGGTGGTCGAGGTCGGCGTCTTCGACCCCTCCGCGCCGCGCCCGGCTGTGCCTCGCGTGCGCGTTCCGGTGCGCCAGCCACAAGCGCATGACCGTTCCCGCTAGCGGTTCAACCCACTACAAGCGTTCTCCGCCATGAATGAACCACTGACTCTGTGTGAACCGCCCGAGCCCGTTGCGCTCGGCGATGAGTACCTCCACCGTTTTCGGAACAACGGCGTGCGCCGGTTCGATTGGACGCTGGTAGACCCGGCGCTGATGGTGGGCTCCCGTGTTGTGGTGTGGCACCTGGCGGCGCCGTTTCTGCGTCACTGGGGCAACGGCGGCGGCGCGCCTTGTGCGCTGCCCCAACGCGCGGGCGCCCGGGCCACGGTGGTTGCGTTGATGAACGATGCCCAGGTTCGTTTCATGCAGCGGTTCTACGCGCTGGACCTGCGCTGCGATGTGCGTATCGTGCGGGTGATCTTTGACGATGCGGCGGTGGAGAGCGACGGGCAGGCCTCCTTTGCAGTCTCCGAGGCCATACCGGCGGCGCTGTGCCTGACCCTGCCTAATGCGCAGATCCCGTGTGCGCACGAACGCGCGACGCGGCTGGGACTTGACGACGTCGTCGGACCGACGGCGGCCAGTGAATGGATGAGGTTTCGTCGGGCACGTGCGCGATGACCATGTTGCGACGCATTTCGACGGTAGCCGCCTCGAGCGGCATCGCGTTGGCGGTCTCGTGGCTAAGCGAGAGCACTCTGCGCGCGGCGCTCGTGCTGGCAGGTCATGGCCCTAAGCGTGAATGAAGCCAGCGCGTCCGGGAGGCGACGCTGGGTCACCAGCGTTGACCTCGGCGACTTGCGCCCGCATGTCGAGCGTGCGAGCGCATCAGCTGGCGTAGGACCGTCGACCTGGCTCCGGAACTTGGTACTGAGGGATCTCGCCGGGGGCCCTGAGCAGTTGGCTGGGTGCGCGATACCCTCGCTCGACAGGGCGGCCAATCCGCCGCTGGTTTACCGCGCATGGCTGGATGCCGGCCTGACAGCCAAGCTCGACGAGCGGCGTCGGCGCGATGGTTTTCGATCACGCGCGGCCGTCCTTCGTGCGCTGATCGACGGCGTGGGAATAGCCCAAGGCGATCGCATCCGCTCGGGCGCACTGGGGGTGAGCGATGACGGTCGCAGCGTTTCACTTCGCGAGGTCGTCGATGCGCTGGGCGCTTCCAACTTCCAACTCGTCTCTATCGGCCGCAACATCAACCAAGTCGCCAAGATGCTTCGGGCAAGTCCTGGCGCGTCCATGGCGACCGACCGCCAAGTGCTCGAGGCCGCAGCGATGGCGATCCGCCAGCACATCGACCAGGCTTCGAAGCTGGTCGGCCACCTGCGCCCGATGCTCAGGCGAGCGGAGTGACAGGCGGCACCAGAGAGGACGCAGCCATGAGCGACTCATCCAACGAGGGCATGCTGCGCGAATGGGGCACGCGTCTCTTCTACGGTATGCCGAAGAAGGGGAAACCTCAGCGCGGTCGGCTGCCGCTGGTGATGGGCGCTGCGGCCGCGGTGGCGCTGCTCAGCGGCACGGAAGTGCGCCAACGCGTGCGCGCCGCCATCCGCCCCGGTGCGAGCCAGGTCGTGGTCAAGATCTCTGGCGGTGGGCGCGGCATGCTGGCCATCGCCGCGCACATGCGCTACATCAGCCGCCAGGGCAAGCCCGAGGTCGGTGGCCGGGGAGAGTCTCTCGAACTGGAAGACGAGAACGGCGACAAGATCGCGGGGGCGCAAGCCATCAAGGATCTTCATTTTGAGTGGCGGCATGCGGGGAGCTACGTGCCCGACGATACGAAGCGCCGTGAGGCCTGCAACATTGTCCTGTCGATGCCGGCGGGCACGCACGCGCGTCATGTCCTCGACGCGGCGCGAGATTTTGCGCGAGAGACCTTTGAGGGCCACAAATACGTCTTCGTCTTGCACGAGGACACCGACTCGCCGCACGTGCACCTGGCGGTCAAATCCGAGCGTCGCGACGGGAGGCGGCTGAACCCGCGCAAGGCCGATCTACAGCGATGGCGGGAGAGTTTTGCGGCCAAGCTGCAGGACCGCGGTGTCAACGCCATCGCAACCCGATCGTCGACGCGCGGAGTACGGCGCGTGCCGCGCGAGCTGTGGCACGCCAGGAATCCCGCCGGAACGGTACGAAAGCCTCTGCGAGAACGAAGCAACTCGTCCGCCTCCCACGCACAAGCAATCGAAGCCTGGGGCGCTGTAGCGCTGGCGCTAGCGAATTCACCGGGCCCACGCGACCACGAGTTGGCCCTGAATGTGGTGCGCTACGTGGGCGAGCAGTTCGGTAGATCAGTACTTGAGCAGCTCCGCCCAGGCATCGAACGCGGCTAGGAAGTGTGCCGGAGCGGTAATGCGGCTTCAACCAGCGAATCGTATGAGAGGCAGCGGCCAAAAGACGAACGCAACCAAGTCCGCATGTGCGGGTGCAATCTTTACCTTCGAACCGTCATGAACGATGAGCTTGGCATAAGGGGAGCGTCAATGTGCGTCCGGCGAAATTTGAGTCTGCCGCGACAACGACCGCGTTCACGAAGCAAATCGCCGGGGATTGCGACTCTGCCCAACCTGGGGCATCTCCAGCCCTGTTCAAGTTACGACCGGGGGGAGTCTGGGCCCTTCAGAACAGCCCGCCGGATAGCCCCCGTGGGCGGCTGATGCTCTGAAATCTGCAGATTGCCTTTCTCGCCCGCAATGATGGCCGCAACAACGATCCCCCCAATCGCGCCACCCGCGCTTGCTTGGACAGGTTGCGTCGGATACATGGACAGCGCAGTCGTCATCGCCACCGTTGTGGTGTCCTGTCCGGAAACTGGAGCAGCGGTCGAGCCTTGAAGCTTCGGCGGAGCGCCTACGTATTGGAACCATTTGGCCTCCGCTTCGGGTGCTCGCGGCAGATAGACCCCGCACGGGAGGACAAAGACCTTTCCGAGTGCAATGCGTTGGTCTTCCGCGCTGACCGATATCGCCTCCTGGCTGAAGCAATCCCCGTCGCCGCGAAAGTAGATACCGTTTGCGTCTTGATACTCGGCGACGTAGCGGCCGGCCGCAAGGCGATATCGATAGACCATGGGGCGCAGCGATCCCAGCTTGAACTCCCACTCGACATCTGAAGTCAGTGACAGCTCGGATGGTTCAGTGGCCTTCAGCAACCTGCTTGGACTCACCCCGGCGCAGCCTGCCAGCAGGAGCGTCGCGGCAGTGGCGAGTAATAGAGTGAATCGGCAAACAGGAGAGGACATGTTGACTACTTCAGATGAAGGAGGTCGCACTGGCATGCAGGTGTATCGCGGCGACGCTAAGAGCCGAGGCGTCAGGTAGCAATTGGACGTGCGCTGATCCCATGCCGCCTTCAGCATTCCGCTTCCTTCTTCTTGTCGGATCAGTTCTCGCCCCAGGCGCGGTATCCCGCCGGAGCGAACATGAACGGTGCTTCGCCCACGTTGACTTTCAGCAGCCCTCGTGCGATGAGCTCGCTCAACGACGAACTGCCTTGCAGCATCCCTACATACGGGCCGGTTAACGGCACGACCACGGCGCCGGCGGTTCCGGGGGCTATCTTCCACGCGCCATCTTGATGGATGTAGACGTAGCCGCCGTCCAGATCCAACGCCAAGCCGATCACCATAGGCGGCATGTTTGCCTGCGAGCGCCGCACATTGACCATCCTCACCGCACCGTGACTGGCTGTCGCATACCCTGGAACCAACAGCAAATCGCCAGCCTCGGCGATCCGGCCACGATCGATCCAAACCTCGTAGTACCACTTGCCACGCTCGTGCGAGCCAACGGTCCTGGCCTTGTACCCGTCGTCGCCAAACGCGAGGCTCGCCGGCAACTTGATGGCAGGCGTCGCACCGCCTGTCGGGCCTGCGAACTCGGGCGCACGCGGTGCAGCCGGCGCATCGACCGTCTTACCAGGCGCCCGTTGCTTCAGGGTTTGGTCGAGCTGAGCTACGCGCGAGAACGTGAAGCGTACGACGCAGACGGTCTGTTCCTGGCTGGTGAGGATGGACTGGAGCCACTTCTCGCGGTCGGACTCCTTGTTGCTGAGCTGACAGGCCTTGTCGCGGCTCTTGAGCCATGCACGTTGCTCATCGCGCAGGACAACCTTGCCGGCTCCGTCCGATATCTCTTGCAGCGACTTGTAGACCGCGTTGATGCGCCGATCCGAGTCGCGCAGATCCTGCGCCAGGCAGGATTTGACGGCTTCGTCGGAGGAGTCTTGCCCACATTCGGCATGAGCAATTGCGGCCGTAGCAAGCATGACAATGAGCGACAGCAGGTGTTTGATTTGCAAGGGACGGACCTCGAATAAAGTGGAAGCGTCGCTCAAAGGCGGCAGCAGATTGTGTAGCGACTTGACTCGATGCGTACGTCGGTCGATGCGGATGGCGTCGAGAACGAGGAAACCATCACGGCGTCTCAGTTGAACATCCGAACGGCATGGGTGCAACTTCTTGGTTCGCCATGAAGGGTGACAGGCTGCATCGGGGCGGCGGCCATTCCGAAATGCATAGGCGCCCCGCCCTGGTTCAGGATTCGCGCAAAGAAGGTCTATCCGGGCTTTGGAAATCCGAGCGGAATTGGTGCAGCGCCTTGCCTCAAGATCCGCGGCGGTAAGCTTTACTCGGATTCGGCCACCCTGATCGGATCGACGCTACGCCGTGGTATCGAATCAAATAGCTCACGTGCCTGATTCCCCCAAAGCGACTTGCATCGACTGGTGAGACACTTCGTCAGCTCTCGTTTTGGATTCGATCAATACGGATTTCGCGAGAGCCAAATAGAAGCGGGCAAACCTGAAGCCAATCGCGCGATACTCCTACCGCATGAACAACGCCTTCTTCACCCGAAACGTCTTGCTCTCTTCGGTGCTCTCATTTGTCGCATCCTTTACCCAGGCCGAGTCCGGCTTAGCACCGTCCGAGCGCCAGGCGGTGGTGGCCGCAGTTGTGCAGGAGATGAATCGGTACTACGTCTTCCCTGAGACAGCGAAAAACGTCGAGGTCGCATTGCGTCAACAACAGGCCGCCAAGTCCTTCGACGATGTGGTCGACGGACCCACTTTGGCCAAGCGCCTAACCGAGTCGCTGCAGGCGGTGACGCGCGACAAGCACATCATGGTGGCCTACAGCGAGCGGCCAGTGCCGGTGCGCCAGCAGGCAGACGACACGCCCACGCCGCAGCAACTGGCCGAATGGCTCAAGGAGGGGCAGTTTCAGAACTTCGGCGTCTAGCGAGTGGAGTGCCTGCCCGGCAATATCGGCTACCTCGACCTGCGCGGCTTTGCACCCGCCGGCATGGCTGGTCCCACGCTGGCAGCCGCGATGACGCTGCTTGCGAACACCAACACATTGATCGTCGACCTGCGCGAGAACGGCGGCGGCGATCCCGAAACTGTGTCGCTGCTGTGCAGCTACCTCTTCGACCACCGCACGCACATGAACAGCCTGTACTGGCGCCGGGGCGACCACACCGAACAGTTCTGGACGCAAGAGTTCGTGCAGGGGCTGCGATTCGGGCAAAGCAAGCCGGTCTACGTGCTGACCTCAGCTCATACCTTCTCCGCGGCGGAGGAGTTCAGCTACAACCTGCGCACGCAGAAGCGCGCAACGCTGGTCGGTGAGACAACCGGCGGCGGCGCCAATCCCGGCGACATGCGCCGACTAACTGACCACTTCGAGATGTTCGTGCCTGGTGGCCGTTCGATCAACCCGATCACCGGCATCAACTGGGAAGGCACGGGCGTCGAACCGCATGTGAAAGTGCCGGCGGACAAGGCGCTCGACACTGCACAAGCAATTGCGCTTAAGGCCGTCATCGAAGGCGAGACGGACGAGAAGCGGAAGAAGTCGCTACAGGATCGGCTGGCCCAGGTCGAGAAGGCCGCGCGCTGAAGGGACTGTCGTCACTACTTCACGGCCTCAAGCAAGGACCCAGCCAGAGGCCACCTGGTTGCTGTCAGCGGGGCGATCGCCCAGGCATCCTCCCGATGATCAGGCGCGTAGCAGCAGCCCGCGTGACGGCCGACTGAATCGCCAGCGCCCAGCGCGGGAAGACGCCTTGTCCATGGGCACCGCTGCGCCGGACCTCGACGCCATTCAGCAGCTGCAGCACCACGCCAGCGTCGTTCAATCCAAGCCCTTGTTCGGATTGATCAGATACTTCGCACCCGTGGCCCGTCGTCCATGTACGGCAATCCATTCGGGCTGCAAGGCTTCAGCCAGCGACAACTTCAAGAATCGGCCGGAATGGCATAGGCTGCACTTCTGACGCACTGCTCTGCGTCGGCCTTGCTCGAAAACTGATCCACCGTCAAAACGCCAAATCCGCCGCCGGTCATTCCCACCCAAACAATGACTACTTCGCCAGGCTGCGAACTCACCTTTAGGATGCCGCTGTCGCCCCCGGGGCTGCGCTTCACGTAGATCTCGTGCAGCCCAGGCGCCACTACGGTGTGTGCGAAGTTGGCCGGTTTGAGCGTACCGATGGGTTGCCCATCGACCACTGCCGTCGTGCGATTTCCCGCGCCGAAGAAGGCTGCCGATTCCCGGCAGACATACAAGCTTGTCTTGTTGGGGACGGGGGTCAGCTGTTGTAGTTTCGCTTCCGTGTCCTTTCCCCCGTATTGCACCGTGGCGCAACCCGAGGCAGCGAGGGCGAGAACAGCTGTGAACGTGAAAAGTTGGACTCGCATGGTGGTCGATTTCTCAGTGAGTTTGAGGAACATCTGTGGAGGTGCCGCATTGAACCCGTGACGTCCCGCTGTCAGACCTGCATTGCAGCCGCGATGCTGTCACGCGCCGCCTTGTTGAGGCGAATCTGAAACGGCAAGAATGTCAGACGGTCCACCACACTGGCAGCACCAGGGTTGGAGACCCAATAGTTTCCGCCGAAGACTTCGCCGTCTTTGGTCAGCGAGCCGGTATAGACATTGCCGTTGAGCTCGAAATAGATCCGGTACTGCACCGTCGAACTGAGCGTCGATGAAACCGGCCGCGCAACAGTCGCGATGAACACCGGAACGCCACCTACGGTCGTGATTGCGCCATCAGCCTGGTGATAGGTCTTCCCGTCGCTGTTGGACGTCAGTCCCGCTGCCAGCGCGGCATTCAGGGTGGTCGAGGAGACACAAGGCGCGACGTTCGCATCGAATGTCGCACCGAAGCAATCGAAAACTGTGTAGCGGTCGCCTCGATTGACAGCGGTGAACTTCACATAGGCTGCGGCGGTAGCGAACACGGTAGCTGGATTCAGGATCGCCGCATTCGACCAGAACGAATTGTGCCAATGGGCCAGGTCTGCCGGCGCGGCAACGACTGCACCACTGAGCGCGACAGTCGAATAAGCGCTGCGGATCTGGCTGAAGGCAACCGTGGCGCCGTCGTCGGCCAGTGTGTCGACCTTGACTTGACTGCCCGTGTACGAGGAGACATTGATTTGACCGTTGGCGGGTACGACCAAGATCGCGCCGTTCTTCAGGACGCGTGTCGGCGAGCCGGGCAGCAACGCCAGTGTGCTCGCAAGGTTCGCCGCCGAGCTCTGCGCCGCTGACTGGGGCCCGCTCGTCAATGGGGACGCGCTCATCACGGCGAAATCGGAGGACGCATAGTTGGTGCCGCTTACCTGCGGTCCGGAGTAATTGAGGTTCCAGTGCAGTTGGTGGCTGCCGCCGGCCGGTGCAAGGATCAGGTCTTCGAACGCCTGTTGGTCAGCGCTCAGTTTCAGCGCGAGGTTGGCTACGGAGCTCGTGACGCTGCCGTCAGGGTTCGTTACGATCACCTTGTACTGCGCACCACTGTCGACATAGGTGACTGCAGAAGTGGTGAAACTCGCCGAAGTCGCTCCGGCGATGTCCGCGCCATTCCGTTGCCATTGATAGCTGAGATTGGCGCCGGTTGCGACGACGGTGAATGTCGCCGTGTCGTCGGTCAGTACGGTGGCGCTGGCGGGCTGCGACGTCAACGCCGGTGGGCTCTTGGCCACCGGAGGCGGCGTGCTTGACTCCGACCCGCCGCCTCCGCAAGCAGCAATGAAACAGGCACAGAAAAGCGCGGCGATCGAGCCGGCAAAGCGAATACTCATGGATCTCCCTGATCTTTGATGTTG
>Ga0307510_10007665_pt1 | contig 12870 bp, 16 predicted proteins | sample 12_EM_MG_FD_207224 | JGI IMG/M metagenome (GOLD analysis project Ga0307510, IMG submission 207224) | Populus trichocarpa ectomycorrhiza microbial communities from riparian zone in the Pacific Northwest, United States - 12_EM | ecosystem: Host-associated > Plants > Roots > Unclassified | place... | reverse complement strand
ATAAAATCAAGAAGACAGATTGTTTTGAGGATAACTGATTCAATTCTCATCCAAATTTGATGATCTTAGGGTGATTTTAAAGCTGACAGGTTGCAGAATCTTGGGAGGTATATAGTGCCTTGAAAGGAAAGGATGGTTAGATAGATGATAGTATATAAAACATTAGTGAATGCACTTGGGCAGGGGTTTGGGGGCGCAGCCCCCAACAAGCTTTGCGAAGTGCTGGAGGCCAGTTCATGAACGAAGTGAGTGAACTGAGACGTAGGCACATCGTAAAAGCTTGTCAAAAATATAAGGGAGGACAGTGTGCTTTGGGTGATTATATAATAATATTGGTAAGCAAGCGCAGCGAGCATCAGTGGTGACATAAGCAGTAGCGGCACAGACGACTCACAGACGCTAGGAAAGTCAGTCAACCACCTCTGCCCTCAACAAGTGAGTACTCACTTTTTCCCTTTCTTTCTGTGTCCTGACTAGGCCCCCTCCACCAAGTGCAGTCCCATTCCAGTGAGTCCCCTCACTCGCTTTTTTTCAGTCCTAACCACTTGCTTTTTTTTTCAGTTCTGACCAGTCCCACCCGGCCCTACCCCCCTCTCAACTCACCTTTCCCCCCTTCTAGGTCTAGGTTGCTTCCCCCCCTCAACTCAAGGTCGCTTTCTCCCCTCTAATGGATCAATTTTCCGGGGTTTTTTCCCCCTGGTGGCTCGATTTTCTCCCCCTCACCCCGATTTTTTTTCCGCTCACAACTTCCTTTTCACCTGCAGCTTGGTTTCTCTGTGTCCCCCCAGCACCAACACACTTAGTCCCACTTGAGTGAGTGAGTACACTGTGAGTACTTACTTGCTTTTAAAAAATAAAATTGTCCTGACCATTCCTAAACCCATCCTCACCAGGTTACGTTTTTTCTGGCACCAGCCCTTCTCTCCCTCCCTCATAGCCAGTCGCGATCTCCTCTCGCCCCCTGTGAGTGCCCCCGATGTTCTATTCAGTCGCGTCCTCTCACGTCTCCCTCACAGCTGTCACAGCCGCGCCCATCCCCATCCCCATTGCCATGCCACCCGACCTATCCTCTTCCCTCCCGGTCCCCTCCCAGTGAGTGCCACTCTTTTGGGCTGTGTCCTCTACTGCCCCTACTCCCCGGTGGGACTTCATCACCTATGCCCTTCATCGGATGCAGCACTTTCTCCTTCAGCATTTGAAGGCTCCATTTCCCGCCACTAAGGGTTCCTTGGGACACCACTTATTTATTTCCACATTCCTACTCTCCTCCAAGATTATCTGCGACGACACCTAGGAAGTCCCGCTTTTATGCGGGTTCGAGTATGTAAAGCCATTTTTATACCCAGTTCCGCGTTGCCTCTTACCCTCCCGACACCCTCCTCCCGAATGCCATTGCCTGTCCGAAAGCAGAATCAGCTGCACCATTGCCCATGCCGCCTGCACCCACCACACCTCTTTGACCCCTGTGGATGGGAAACTTGGCAGTACATGCGACAATATCAACAAAAAGCTTGGTTTTTTTGTGGGTTGAATGGTGAGCACTCACCCCAGCCTCCTGTGCGTCCCCATGCACCTCGCGTCCGATTCACCCCAAAGCATCAAAGACCACTACTCCCTCTTTTACACTGCCGCCATCCCACTCCTCCAGCACAGAAATGCAACAATGCAAATGAACTGGGACACCCCGCTTCATCATCCCGTCTGCTGGGTGCACCATTTCCTCATACTCACTGGTACATCTCTTTCACTTGCTTTTTTTTTTTGCTGGCCAGCTCGCCACCGCTCCTCTCAACCCGCTCCTCGATCACCACCACCCCTCCCACCACTGCCAGCAAGTGGCACACAAATCGACGGCAAGAAGCTCAAGCTGACTGCTTCCCCCTGTCCCATATCACAGGGGAACGACCCTTGAACTGGCCCGGCACACATCCAAGGCCGACACCTCCCAGTTTCTGCGTGCATGGCCTGTGGTCAGCACATACGTCGTTTAGGGTGTGTTTGTTACTATGTCATTCTTTCCCTGACTTCAAGAACTGCAGCCTCAACCAACGATGCATAGCAACGTCCGACCGTGTAGGGAATGCACAGTGCATCTTTTTATATTTTATTTTTCCTTTTTTTGTGTTTGTGTTTGTTTTTTTATATGCATGTCACACCGACGAAAAATGCTGCCGGAGATCCTGGAATGTGTGTGAACACATTAAGTCTAATAGCGTGATGATTCCTCTTCTCCCCCTCCCTTTGAGTCCCAATACTGCGCAAGCCCACGCTATTTACTCCTGCGCCGTAGGCGCAGAGTAAAGAGCTTGTCATTATAAAAAAAAACGGAGCACGCAAAAAAGTATATCGGTGCATTTAGGTGATTTGTGTGCGGACAGATTTTTCATAAATATAGTATTTAAGGAGCTATTCAAAAGTTGCATCGCCCATATTGTGCCACGATAGCACTACCTTACGTGATCCATCGCCGCCAGCAGCACGCGTCCCGTGTCTTCCTGTCAGTTCACTACAATTTTAAGCCATCATAGCCATACTTCTAACCTCTCAGCTGAAGGACTATTGGGACCTTGATGGGTTGGACCAACTAAGTACATAATCGGGGGTATTGCAATATTCCGATGAAATCCTATTAGAGATGCCAGTACTAATTGACGCATGTCTCCGCATTGGCGAACACGTGGGTTTGTGAAGTGCAAAGAAAGCTGCTGGTCTTTGCAAAGGGCTCAGAGGTGCTGTTACAGGCTTGGTGAGTTGACAGCGTGTTCTGTTCTCCTGATGTGATTACGATAATGGCATGTATAGCGCACCGTTAGCATGATCAAAAGCTTTCAAACAACCCCAATTACATGTCACTGTGCAGATTTTACAATTTATTCCAATTAAGTTTCTGACAGACTGTGATAGCTGGCCAATCAGATTTTAAGACTTAGCATAAATTCACAGGATATATGGGAAAATCCACATGGTGTATTCTCAGTTACTCTGGTTTATGAGATATGCCTTAAATAATAAAAACGTCCAAAACGCCTGGGCAGTTTTTTTTTGGCACGGTATTTATATTCTAGTAGGTAGATTGGTGAGTCAGGACGATGAACCAACATGGGAGACGTATGAAGAAAGAACGGTAAAGGATATAGAATGAGGGATGCTGGAGCGAGTCGTACATGAAGCGAACAATACAGGACAGGCAGAGAAGATACGAGTAAACCCATGCTACAACAGTCTATGATGTTTATTAGCGTCCATTGTCTTCTCAATTATTCGCCCACGCCGCTCCTCATCTTGGTCTATGTCGGAGCCCCTTAACAAGATCACGAAGTACGTCCAAGCCCTCAGTATATCAACCGAGATCGTCCAGGAGCTCTGCCAATCCATTGGATCCTTCCTCGAAGGCCACAGGACTGCGCAGTCCATTATCTTGCACACGGACGAAGAATTCGCTCACCAGAATCACACCCCGCTCCTTCATCTCAATGGATTTTGTAACCAGAGCTTCCACTAGCAAAAGACGATGTTCCGTTGGAAGACCAACTCAGCCTCATCGAGCATGCGGATACTGGAGAATCCATCAGTGCCCTCTTCAATCTTCGCTTTTACTGCTTCAGACAATGTAGGTGGAGCAACTTGCAGTAAACCAGCTTCTCCTGTGACCTCGTCGTCCAAACGTTCCTTGTAAGCGTGCTTCTCTTTGGCAGTCTAAACAAGGTTTATCTCAGTCAATTGGTGTCGTAAGATTTAGTTGAGGAACTTACTACTTCATGGACTTGAGCAATCGTCGTGGGAGAAGTGACAGTAGTACTACGAGGCACCCATCTACGTTCACGAAGCTCGATGACATCCTGGGACAGTCCATCAGTCTGTCTGTCGGAAACTAAGAAGATATGGAATACTAACATGTAACATGGACACCATGCATGCATTCACGTTTCTACTTTTAGTCAACTCCCGCATGCGTGAAAAGTACATGTCAAGGTGTACCCGAGCTTCTTGGGTGTCAAGTTGACTGCCGACTGTTGTAAGGAGCTCGCATAGGCTCTCAACCTCCTCCTCTTCAGGGTTCTCCACGTTGCCGAGAAGCTTCTGGATGCACTCATGCATGATACGTTCCGTTAGCAATTGCAGCTTGAACAGCTCGCCAATGAAACGAATCAGACCCAATCCACGACGTTTCGCCTTCGCCGCCGCGTAATATTCCTCTGAGTACAGTTCCAACTCCTCTCCTCCTTTGGTCTTTTCATTGCCTTCTTTGACAGCCTGGTCTTCGGTCGCCTTGGTCGCAGCGGCAGCTGCAGTTGTCTCCTTGGCGACCCCCCACACTCAAAGTCTTCCTGGCACCGGTTGAGCAAATATTTCCGGAAAAGTTGGCCACCAGCGAATGGCTCGCCCTCAGCATTCTTGACCCGATAGTCTTGTACCTTGGGACTGATTTTCTCCATCATCTTACGGCACAGACGCGCATACATATCAGAAAATGTAGCCTCATCGGTGGCCTTTTCAAAAACGAGCTTGATGACTTGGAACAGGGTCCGCCCGTCCTTCTCCTGCTCGGATTTGTTTGCGAATGTAATGATCTGGTCTGAGATGGAGTCGAAATGCTCCGTGATGAGCTTATCGAGCAATGCTTTGACCTTGTGGTCGACCGTGCCGCGCTTGCCACGCGTGAGCTCACGGCGTGTGCCGCTTTGACCAATCGTGCGTACCACCGTAGCGGGTGGACCTCCGAGTAAACTACCAGTGATAGACACGGAACGACCAGTGCTAGCAGCGAGGAAACGTTCCTCACTCGACATCTTGCCCGCTGACGTTGAAAACCGGCCCATCTGGAATCCGCTACCGCCGCTCTTGCCCATTGAGCCAGGGATAAAACCGAGGCCAATAGACGCTGAGCGAGTGTTCGGGGACATAGACAGGCTAGTTGAATCACGATTGCGACCAGAGCCACCCCGGGACATCGTGTGAGACGTGTCAGTGGGTTCGAGCCCGATAACATCCAGTGGTGGGAGGTTATCGGGCTTCTCCTTGCAGGTATTCATAAATTGCAGTAAGAAATCACGATCATAACTGTGAAAGGATCACGTTGAGAAACAAAGGCATAATGATATGAATCTCAAAATCGTACCGGAATTTGCCCTTCTGAGTGTTAACATTAAGCTCAAGCTTGGGACTCTTGATACCCTGAGGGTACGTGATACAATTGATGTCTTCAATGTAGCGAGCAGTAGCGAAGGCGGAAGGTGGAAGTGGAGCGATGTCGGAATTAATAGTTGTCTGAAAATTCAACGGACCAGGTCGCTTCCATGGGTTGGTATTGATGGTTGTCTGGCGATTGCATGCTTGCTCCTCGCGACGCTCCTGTTCCTCAATTTCACGGCGGGCAGTAGCCTCATTGGCCCTCACCAAAGCCTCACTTGATTCACTCTTGTCATGGCTTTCCCGTTCTTTTGCCCCCTCCTCGGCCAGGCGTTTTTCTTTCTGCTCCTGACTCTCGATCCGAATAAGCTGCCGTTTGCTATCCTTTTTGACAGATGCGGGAGAAGGTGGAAGAGGAGGAACGGTTGCGAGTTGGGTGCGCCGCTTCAGTGTGTCAAGAGTGACTTCTTGTCCAGAAGCGTTCTTGACCTTGATTGGGACCTTTTTTGCGGGAACGAAGGCACTAGCATTAGCACTGAGTGGCGTTGATAGATTGGTAGACAAAGGCGTGGATGGAGGTGAGGTGACGGATGGGGGGTGTTGAGGGGCACGTGGGTGAGGAGGACGGTGCATGGGTGGGATAGCAATCGATTGAGTACTAGTAGGTGTGCCAGGCACCTGTTGTGGGAACAAGGGCGGGTTTCTTGATGACGTTGGTAGACCAGCAGATGGTGGAGCCGGACCTGGCGGATAATGAGGCGGTGGGGGTTGGTGCTAAGGTGGAAGGAGGTGGTCCACTACTATCTCTGAAATCGGATAAGCAACACATACCTTTGAAAGTGCCACACATGGTCGTAACTTAACTACCTACTTGATCCGTCGCCGTCGCATCGTACACTGGCACATGTCCCGGGCCGGCTCTCCGTCAGTTCCCCACAGTTGGTTGTATAAAGTCACAGTACAACCCCACGCACCGAACATATCTAAAGTTCCCGCTTGACCGTCACCATCCTCGTTCTCGGCCTGACCCTTCTTGACCTGTCGCCATGTATCACCTTGACCCGCGCAGCTCTCATCAGGATACTTCACGTCCCAAGAAGTGGCATAATGGTCCAACCCAGCTCGAGTTCATTACCACATCAAGCATCCCGAAAGCTGCGCAATCCGCTGCAGCTCCGACGCTTGATGTACCTCTGATGGATCTCGCTCGCGCAGCGTCAACACCGGCGCGGTGGTGAAACTCAGGTCGAGGACCCGACGCGAGAGCAAGGCAAGACGGCTCACTCAGATTGATGCATGGCTCTGCGCTAGGGGTCGGCACGCCGCTTGAATGTGTGTATTCGTATCGCGGGGCGGCGATAATTCCATTCCAGCCAGTTGTCAGACTGGGCACACGCACACCTGCACTGTAAGGTGGCTGGTACACATGCTGCATGTATATAAGACCTGCTCTTCCAGTGATGGAGGGGCACACACTTTCTTTATGTTGACGTCACTAGACCAGCAATTTGGGTCAGTTCTGTTGTGTGAAGCCCTTAAGGATAGTTCAGGTCTCATCCACTCAAACTTATATTCACACTACATGCTGCATGTGTGTCACATGCATGCACCTTCGAGTTATTTAACATGTCCAAACGCCTCGTTCAGCCTGAACATCTCATACACGACGTCGACGTCATCGCGCCGGACGCGGTGGACGTCATATATGTGAGGAGCATTCGAAAGACGGCAACTTGACAAAAATGCTTATTATGCTTCTATGTGATTATAATAATGGCATTAGAAGCCATTATCAAAATCTTTCAAACAACCATATCACTTGGATTTTACAATTTATTCCAATCCAATTCCGGTAGGGTTGTGATAGCTAACCATGTATATTCTCAGTTGCTCTGGTTTGAGATATGCTTTAAATAACGAAAATGTTCAAAGCATTCGAACCAGTTTTTTTGGCACTGTATTTATATTATAGTAGCTACAGTGGATGGTAGATGGACGATTCAGGACGATGAACAAACATGGGAGAGGTATGGAAAAAGAACAGTAAAGGAAAAGGATATAGAGTGGGGGATGCTTTAGCGGGTCGTACAACAAGCTGATAATACAGGACAGATAGAACAGAAGATGCAAGCAAACCCACGCTACAACAGTCTATTGAGTTTATCAGCGTCCATGGTCTTCTCAGCTATCCGCCCACGGCGTGCCTCGTCTTGGTCTAAGCCAGAGCCCCTCAACAAAATCACGAAATAAGTCCACGCCTTTGGTATATCAACCGAGAGGTCGTCCAGGACCTCCGCCAATCCATTGAATCCTTCCTCGAAGGTCCCAGGACTACAGAGTTCCCTCTCTCGCACACGGACGAACAGTTCGCTCACCAGGACCACATCCGGCTCCTTCATCTCGATAGATTTTGTTACCAGGGCATCCACCAGCCAATGGCGATGTTCCGTTGGAAGAGTGGAGAAGTACGACTCGGCCTCATCGAGCATTCGGATGCTGAAGAATTCCTTGGTGTCCTCTTCGATCTTCGCTTTGGTCTCTGCTTCTGACAATGCAGGCAGAGCAGGCGAGCCAGCTTCTCCTGTGGCCTCATCATCCGAGCCGGACTCAGACGCGGCAGGCGTAGACACTTTCGATTCTTCTCCAACAGGCTTGGACCGGGGTAGTAGCTGGAGCCTCCGCCGCTGTGGAGAAGCGGCAGGCGTAGGCACTTTCAATTCTTCTCCAACAGGCTTGGACCGGGGTAGTAGTTGGAGCCTCCGCCACTGTGGGGCAGGTTCCGAAGGCGCCCCAGCACCTAGATCCACGCTGGGCTTCCGACTGGGTGGCCAACTACCTTTAGACACGGCAGGTTCAACCACGGCATCCGGGTTCTGGAGCATTGAGAACATATTCGAACTCGTCGAAGGGGTACGAGACATTGATGGGTCACGGTTCTTGGGGTGTGTTCCTTTTTTGGCAGTAAAGATGCTTCCAGGACCAAAGGTCATCGGCGTCGCCTTGCTTATCTTTCTGAATTGAGATAGATCGCCTGCCTTTGGCGGCTGCCGAGCTGGGGCACTAGAACCAGCGACGGACCATCCATCAGGGTGAGGAGGCTCCGCCGCATCACGGTTGCCGCCGCGACGAAATCCACCACGAGACATGCTAGTATTTCGCCGAATGTAAGATTTTTTCCCCTGAGCAGACTTCTCTTTGTCCTCTTTGGCGGCCTAGACAAGATGCCGGTCAGTTGGTGGCCTACGATCTACGTGAGGACCTTACTGTTTCATGGACTTGAGCAATCGTTGTGGGGGCAGCGACGGCATTACGAGGAATCCATCTACGTTCCCGGAGCTCGATAACATCCTGAGATCGCATCGGTCTGTGTTGGTCGGGAATATAAGAACCTTGGATCACAAACCTGCAGCATAAACATCATCCGCGCATTGACGTTTTTGTTTTTTGTCAACTCCCGCATGCGCGAGAAGTACACATCAAGGTGTGCCCGAGCTTTTTGTGTGTCAAGTAGACTGCCGACTGTTGTAAGGAGATCGCACAGTCTCTCGATCTCCGCACTTTCAGGGGTTTCTACGTTGCTGAGGAGCTTCTTGATGTACTCATGCATGATACGTTCCGTCAGCATCTGCAACTTGAACAGCTCGCCAACGAAACGAATCAGACCCAATCCACGGCGCCTTGCCTTGGCCGCCGCGTAAACTTCGTCCAAGTACAGTTCAGACTCCTCCCCTTTGGTGTTCTCATTGGCTTCTTTGACAGCTTGGTCTTCGGCTGCCTTGGTCGCGGAGGCGGCTGCAGTTGTCCGCTTGGAGACCCACCCGCGCTCAAAGTCTTCCGTGCACCGGCTGAGTAAATATTTCCGGAAAAGTTGGCCGCCAGCGAATGGCTTGCCCTCAGCGTTCTTGATCCCATCGTCCTGTACCTCAGGACTGATTTGCCCCACCATCTTATGGCACAGGCGCGCATACATCCCGGAAAACATTGTTCCATTGGTAGCCATTTCGAAAACGAGCTTTATGACTTGGGCTAGCGTCCGCCCGTCCTTCTCCCGCTCAGATTTGTTTGCCCATGCAATGGTCTGGTCTGAGATGGAGTCGAAACGCTCTATGGTGAGCTTATTGAGTAATCCTTTGACCTTGCGGTCGACCATCTCAGGCGAATCGGTGTCAACGCCTGAACCATTGCAACGTGTGCTGCTCGCCACCCAACGGTTCGCAGAAATCTCTAGCGGGGCAACAGGTCCCATAGGAGGACCCATCATAGAAACTGGCATAGTAGGGCCTGCGTTTCCGGTGATACTTGTACGACTTGAGTCAGCCTTGTCGCGCTTGCTACGCATGCGTTCACGGCCTGTGCCGCTTTGATGAATCGTGCGTACCATCGTAGGGGGTTGGCCTCTGAATAAACCACCAGTGATAGACGCAGAACGACCGGTGCTAGCAGCGAGGAAACGTTCCTCACTCGACATCTTGCCCGCTGACGTTGAAAACTGGCCCATCTGGAATCCACTACCGCCGCTCTTGCCCATTGAGGGGGAGATAAAACCGAGATCAATAGACGCTGACCGAGTGTTCAGAGGCATAGAAAAGCTATTTGAATGACGATTGTGACCAGAGCCATCCCGGGACATCGCGTGAGACGTGTCAGTGGGTTCGAGCCCGATGACATCCGCCGGCAGGAGGTTGCGTTCTTGTTCCTTGCGACGCTCCTGTTCCTCAATTTCACGACGGGCAGCAGCTTCATTTGCCCTGGCCAGGGCGTCACTTGATTTGCTCTTATCATCGCTTTCCCCTTCTTTTGCCCTCTCCTCAGCCAGGCGTTTTTCTTTCTGCTCCTGACTCTCTATTCGAATGGGTTGCCGTTTGATATCCTTCTTGACAGATGCGGGAGAGGGCGGATGATGAGGAATCGTTGAAGGGGGAGCCCGCCTCAGCGTGTCATGAGTAACTTCTTGTCCAGAAGCGGTCTTTATTGGGACCTTCTTTGTGGGAACGAAGGCATCAGCATTGGCACTGAGTAACGTTGATCGGTTGGTAGTTGAAGGCATGGATAGAGGTGAGGTGACGGAGGGAAGGGGTTGGGGGGTAGATAGGTGAGGAGGGTGGCGCATGGGTGGGATAGCATGCGATTGAGTAGGTGTGCCAGGGACCTGTTGTAGGGGCAAGGGCGGGTTTCTTGGTGACATTTGGTAGACCAGCTGATGGTGGAGCCGGACCTGGCGGATGATGAGGCGGTGGGGGTTGGTGCTGAGGTGGAATGAGGTGGCCCACCACTATCTCTGATAAGCGGATAAGCGCCACATGCCTGTTGAACGTTGAAAGTGCCACTCATGGTCGTACCTAGTAAGGTAGGCCTCAATCTCAATGCCGGATCCGTCCAAAGTCACGTGAAAGCACAGAACGGTAAATAACTTTGCAACAACATCATTTATAAAAAAAACGGAGCACGCACAAATGTAGATTGGTGCATTTAGGTGATTTGTGTGCGAACAGATTTTTCATAAATCTAGTCTGAGGAGCCATTCAAAAGTTGCATCACCCATAGCTGGGCGTCGCGCCAGCGCCAGACATTTTGTCACGTGACGTTGGATAACACTACCTTACGTGATCCATCGTGCACCGCCAGCCAGCACGCGTCCCGGGTCTTCCTGTCAGTTCACCACAATTTTAAGCCATCATAGCCATACTTCTAACCTCTCAGCTGAAGGACTATGGGCATTGCGAACAAAGGCTGTAGGTTGGACTAACTAAATACATAAACGAGGGTATTGCAATATTTCGATGAAATCCTATTAGATAATGCCAGTACTAAATCGTATACAGTACAATACTTCCAACCTCTCAGCTTAAGGGCTATCGGGATTGCGAAAAAAGACCGTAGGCCACTTCTTTTGGACTAAGTACATAATCAGGTATTTCAATATTTCGATAAAATCGTATAAGTTGATGTCAGTGTTAATTGACGAAAGCGAGACAGGTACAGTCGACTCTCTCTTAACCCATAGCTCTGATAACCCATACTCCCTAATATCCCATAGGTTTTTTTTATTACCAACTTGGTATGCGGGGAAACCCAGTCCATAACCCATACAACCGCGAAACCCAATACTCCATACCCCCCATGACCCAAAACCCATACATGTAACTGGTACAATTTCAGTTAGGATGTTGTAGCAGACATGAATTATGGAGCAATGGCATGCCATGAACCAGCAAAAAAAAAGAAGTACTTTTTTTGTGAAAACAACGGTGTAGAAGCCACCTAACATGGACTCTCCTGTACCACGACCAGCCCAACCCACTGGTCTGATCCTTGTCACTACTTCACACCCTTCCCACAATCAGGAACCCATTGCGATGGTTAAGAATGCACTCAGAGGTGCCCTTGACGACTTGGAAGCAACTGGCATACTTCACAGCAGGAGCAGGATGGGCATCGATGCATTGATGCCCTACTGAACCCACCTGAAGAGCCCAGGATGATGGAAGGGACGATGGATGAAGAGATTTGTCAGGCTGGCTCGGCGGCCTCGGCCACATGCAATGCACAGGAGGGGGGTCGCCCCAACAGCGGGGACAACAATGTACAATGTAGAGGGTGGCACTCCGCCAGTCAAACCCTATCAATGTATTGTGAGCAGCGAGCAGACACGTCACATGCGTTGATGATCTGGTTGCACACAAACTCAAGGTAATTTGGCCTCGTTTGACATAAAATGTGGTTGGATAGGTCTCAGGGACTGTCCACCACATGGATCACCAATTACTTTCATTCAGAACAGTCAATATTGTCTCAGAAACACATCGAATATACCAATGATAGGGTACTGTTTTTATTTTATTTTTACATCAATGTTTAGTAATATCCTCAAAGCCCATACTCCCTGATAACCCATAGCTAAAATGCATCACGGAGGGGTATGGGTTAAGAGGGAGTTGACTGTATGTGTGAAGGGCTCAGGGGTACTATGATCGGTAAGCAGGGTTCGAGCAGGGTTCGTGAATTGACCGCGCATTACGACGCTTAACTGATTCAAATTCTCGATTCGCGAATCGGCGGTACCAATAGCACCTGGTCCGTGGATTCTTTGGGCGCCAGTGGATGCTGCGGTGTGGTTCGAGCTATATTTTATTAGGTTCATGATAGGAGGGCTCGAAACCCACGGGCTATGCCATGGCATGACTGCACAAACGACTGCGCAAACGCAACGCAAAGAACCAAGAACCCCGTCGAGCTATTAGGATCCCAGGCTTCGTTACACTGGCAATATGGCATGAGAAATTTCCATGTCCTAGACAAATGGCCGATGTCATGGCTCATTCCAATATGCCTGCGAAGATCGCCATCAAACCCCGGGTCGGGTTGACAGCCAAGCCGCATCTTCCATTGAGCATTGCGATCGCGGTTATCTTCGGGGAACGTGTATCAGGCCGTGGTGACAAAAATCATCGAGACTAAGCTTGCATTGCACGAAAACAAACCACGACCACATTCGCGCCGAAGGGTGCCCGCCATCTAAAGTCTACGATCAACTATCATCGTCCTCGTTCTCTACCTGATCCTTCCTGACCAGCCCCCATGTATCACCCCCTTCTCGCACCCAGTTCTCATCGGGAAACCTCACGCCCCAAGAAATGGCATAGTGGTCCAACACGAGCTCGAGCTCCTCCACCTCGTCGAGCATCTCGAGCTGCGCGATCCGCCGCAACTCCCTCGGCTCAACGTACGTCCGCCTGATCT
>Ga0307510_10007664_pt1 | contig 12871 bp, 13 predicted proteins | sample 12_EM_MG_FD_207224 | JGI IMG/M metagenome (GOLD analysis project Ga0307510, IMG submission 207224) | Populus trichocarpa ectomycorrhiza microbial communities from riparian zone in the Pacific Northwest, United States - 12_EM | ecosystem: Host-associated > Plants > Roots > Unclassified | place... | reverse complement strand
GGAGAAGTGGTGCTCGAAATGTTGAGGGAAGTGACCAGTTGGTGTCCGGCACGGTCAGAGGCTGGATATACATGTATTCCAGCAGCGGAAACGCCCCGTCTATGGCCGCGATGAGCCTCGTCAACGGCGAAACATGCATCCGAAGGCGTATGCGGCGCACGCGATCACGGTGCGTGAGTGCGAGGAGAATTCCTTTTTGGTCCTCCACAGTGATGGTTTCGAATGTGTGAATATGATCGATGATTAGCGGAATGGGAGGCGAATGCGCAAGCATATCTGCTACCGGGGTCCCAGACATACAAACGAGGGAAAGACGCAGGTGGGATGGCGATGCCAGGATGAGGTGTCGCCATCTCCGACAGACCTGAGCAAGCTTGTACCACCAGCGTTCGCGCTCCCATCTCCCACCCTCTAAGAGTTTGTTGTCAATATCCCCAATATCGCTGCCATCTTCCTCCAGAAGACCGGGTCTACAATGGTAGAAAATGTTGAGAAGGGAATCATCATCGAGGATGTCGATGAGTGTGCGTCGTCTGTTCAAGTCGGTGTCGCCGGAGGGCCGTATGTACTCATAAGCGCCGGATGCTAATGACATGAAGGGAGCATACCTTGAGCGGACTATTCCTATTCCAACATACAGCAGAAATGCGGCGGTAGATAAATAAAGAGACCTGCGAGTGGCCAACATATTGATGAAGGTATAGTCGGTCAAAAACAGACGCCCGCTGGGCCCAAGGGTAGACAACGTGGTCATCGCGCCGCAGTCATCATCATCATGGATAGCGCTGAGCGGTGTCAGTCCCATCGATCGTCTCTGTCTTTGTTTTCATCGTTTTACAATGTCGACTCAAATGGCCAGCGAGGTATCCTTACCCCCTTCCAACTCGGTTGAAATCCCAGAGAATTCACTTTTTGATGATCCCGGTGCTGATATCATTCTTCGTTCATGCGACCACCGCGAGTTTCGAGTCCTGAAATTCGATGTCACCAGGGCCTCCCCCGTGCTCCGAGAGGCCATCCAATCCACTCTTTCACATACTACAAGCATTAGTACACCATCACTTCCGTCTGTCCAGCTATCTGATAGCGGTGCCACCCTCTCCAGTCTCCTCTCTTTCATTCTCCCCATGCCCGCTGTCCTCCCCCCAACTATCGAACAAACCATGCTTCTTCTGTCTGCAGCTCAAAAGTACCAGATGGTGTTTATTATGGGTACCATCCGAGCCGTCATTGCGTCACAGGATCCACCGTTCATTCGTCAAGAGACCGCTTTGCAAGTTTACTCTCTTGCACAAAAGCATGGACTTCGTCAGGAAGTACTTCATGCAGCGCGCGCCACGTTGCCTTTCTCGTTTACACTTGAGGATCTGGAAGACAAGCTTGGTACCACACCATTGGTTGATCTTCACGGACTCTGGAAGTACCACCACAGAGTTCGGACTTACCTTGCGGATGATCTCCTAGCATTCAAGATGACCGGTGTTCCTAGTGAAATGACTGGTCAACCCTGCAACTATGGTACACCAACTTGGTTGGATGAATACATCGATTCCATAGCAAAATCTCCAGCTGTCTTCGATATCGCTCAGTTCTACAGGTTCTTGTTACACCATACAAAGGCGGCCTCACGTTATAGGTGTGAATGTGCAAATATACCTAGCAGTGCAATAGACGTCTTTTGGAAGGCGCTAAAAACAGTTGTTGACGATTGTACAACAAGGGTGAGTATCAATGTTTACGAGATATATGATCTCGGTAATAATCAGAAGGCTTCAATAGGCTGAATCAGACATCGTGATTCTGGGAGGATTTCAATCTGAAACTGACCTGAGTCCTACTTCCTCGCAGAATGCCCCACCCCCGCCTGATGGCTTGGATATGGCTGATGCTGATATAATAATCCAATCTTGCGACTCCGTCAACTTCCGTGTTCACAAATTGGTGTTATCCCTGTCGTCCCACTTCTTCGGTGACATGTTTTCCCTTCCCCAACCCTCCGATCAAGAAGTTGTCGATGGGCTTCCAGTGGTGCGCTTATCTGAGGATGCGGACGTGCTGAAATGTCTCCTCACAATGTTGTACCCTATTCCTTCCGCGATACCTACCTCCTACGACAAAACTTTGATGCTGCTCGCCGCCTCACAGAAATACGACATGGACGTCGTCCAGTCTCGCATCCGCACTGAGATCCAAGTTCAAAATTTGCCTATGCCAACTGGGGCAGCGACATTTCGTGCATACGCTATCGCAAGCATTAGAGGATTGTCACCTGAAAAGGAAACCTTGGCCCGTCTTACGTTGGATTTCCCGATGACATTCGAATATCTATGTGATGAGCTACCGTTCTTTGAAGGTTGGGTATTACGTGATCTTATTAGATTTCGCAAGCGTTGCCGGGACAATCTCATCTCATGCTTCAAGTTGTTTCTCGATTTCCGCAATCCCCCATTCAATATTTGGATGTATTGTACACAATCGGGCTCATATCTGAGGACATACACTGACACTGGACACTCGCCCAATTGGTTGACCGACCTTTTTCGGGAGCGTCTCGCTGAATTGGACCAGGCGTTCACAAAGCCCCTCCCGAAAACTTCCAATATCCGTGAGGAGTACCTATCCGCTCTACAGGCTCATGTCACATCAAACGGATGTATTGCCTGTCCGAAAGCACACGCTATGAATAGGGAGACGTCCTGCAAAGAGATTGAGAATAGATTAGCATTGGCCATCGGCAACTTGGAGGTGGGTGACTCTCATTTCCCAGAGGAATTTTGGGCGTCTGATCATTCAAATCAAGCTACAGTAGAGGGTTTAAGCGAAGGCAGCACGTCTGCCCCACCCGTCTCTTGTGTAATGTATTCGTAGACAGATGGTCATTGCCTGAAACAGGTACTGTAAGGGTAAAGTTCTGGAGTGCGTGACACGAAGAGCAGCACTTATGTTGGATGGACAAATTGATGTCGAGTGCCCATCATCGGGCAGTGTGCTGCACCCACTGGCGTAAAAGGTAGTCTGAATATAGACACAGTGAGATGATCTTTCGCCCTTTTAGCCCACCCGTCCTCGTCCCCTTGCATATCCATATCCAAGACTCTGTGCCCTCAATCCACCTTCCCGCCTATTCCAGATCCCTTCGAGCGGCGCAACTGCGCAACTGACCCCGCCTGAACCCAGCCTTCGCTCGGAAACCGCATGCTCAGGCCGCCTTTCTTCTCTTTCTCCTTCTGCTCTCCGCCGACCCTGAGGCCGCCGGAAGTTCATCTCGCCTCGATGAAACAGAGAGCAACCCAAGTAAACCACCTGACCGGGCGAAGCCTGAGGTAGACTTGAGAAATCCGATGTATTAATGAAATGTAAGATGGCCATGCCCTGGTAAGCATGTCTAAAAATGTCGCTCTTGGCAGAGCAATACATAGTCCATACCTAATTAATCGGTTCCATAAGAAAGTCAGGGTGACATATTGCGCATTCACTCCGTCCTTTCGCAGGAGGGTCCACGTTGACACCTCGTATCGCGCCGCGGCTTCACGGGACGGACCCGAAGGCACGCGGCGGGTCTATGTGCAAGACCTCATGAGGCAGGACGCGAAGCGCGTTTGGCAGCTCGTCCACGAGGGTAGCGCTTGGGTGTGTATCTCCGGGTGCCTGCGCTCACACACGCTCTGTTGAAGCGCCGCGCAGGCGCGTACGTGAATTGATGTTGTTGAAGGCTGGATGATAGGTTGTCAAATAAGATGCCCTGCTGGTGTGAGAGCTGTGTAGGAATTGGGCGAGGATGACGCGCGTGCTGAGGAGAGGTTGTGTGAAGAGTGCTGGGGTTGACTGACAAAGTATTAGGAAATAGGCACTTCGGCGCGTAGCAAGTATTTTCGGCCTCAGGCGACAGTCCTCAAAGGTGGTGGCAAAGATACGCATCGCAACAAATATATTGATTACACAAAAGTAAAGACTAGCTGTGCAGGTGGCAATGTCTGTAAGACAAGGCATTTTAGGACAGTGGCATAGCCGAGGCATGAGTGAAAGCTGTTGTAGTAGTTCGCTTGGGCAGAAGTTCGTGGTTGGTTGAATATATTCAAGGTATGTATGACAATCCGGGTAGGCAATGGCGAGCTAATCGGAAAGGCAAAGCTAAGTAGCACAAGATGGTGGAGAAGTTGTGCTCAAAATGCTGAGGGAAGTGACTAGTTGGTATCTGGCACGGTCAGAGGCTGGGTACACAAGTATTCCAGCAGCGGAAATGCCCCGACTATGGCCGCGATGAGCCTCGTCAATGGTACAAGATGCATCCGAAGGCGTATGCCGCGCACGCGATCAGGGTGGTTGAGTGTGAGGAGAATTCCTTTCTGGTCCTCCACAGTGATGGTTCCGAACATGTGAATAATTAGCGGAATGGAAGGCGAACCCGGTCCCAGACATACAGACGAGAGAAAGACGTAGGTGGGATGATGATACCAGGATGAGGTGTCGCCATCCCCGGCAGACCTGCGCAAGTTTGTACCACCAGCGTTCGCGCTCCCATCTCCCACCCTCTAAGAGCTTGTTGTCGATATCCCCAATATCGTTGCCATCTTCCTCCAGAAGACCGGGTCTGCAGTGGTAGAAAATATTGAGAAGGGAATCATCATCGAGGATGTCGATGAGTGTGCGCCGTCTGTTCAATTGGTGTCGCCGGACTCATGAGCGCCAGATGCTGATGACATAAAGGGAGCATACCTTGAGCGGACTATTCCTATTCTAACATATAGCAGAAATGCGGCGGTAGATAAACAAAGAGACCTGCGAGTTGTCAACATATTGATGAAGGTATGGTCAAAAACTTGGCTTAGTGGGCCACTACTTCATATGGCATATCCGAGTTCTCAAGTGAGAATACCTATAAAATAAGATTAGAATACGAAGGTGCGATGATGACATCCTGAGGCATACCAGAGTAATGTGTGCACCTTTGACATCACGCGAGATCTCTGGAGATGCGGTGCGCTCTTTGACGCTATCATCACTGATCCTCCCTGTAAGCCCTCGTACCTCCGGGATCGGTGCGATCACAATCCTCAATCTTAGTCTGATGCCCCCTCTCTAGACAGCATCCTCAGAGTCTCAGAGAACATGTACAGGACACTGATGGCCGGATCGAGCCATGTGGTAAGCCTGTCATTACTAGTTCAAGATTGGTTGAGATCCTGGACTTGTTGTTGGAGTACGATAAGAAATGGAGCTGGGCTGCGAAAGGATGGGAAAGAAGGTTGTTCTTTACGTGCTTTTCATAGTCTTGGGCTTGCATTTACGGTCGTGGACATGGATGCGAGGAAACCCAAACCTTCAGGCACTGATGTGCACAAACAAGGGGGAGCGTTGCCGGTCATGGGCGCTACACCAGACATGGCCAAGGGAAATGCTGGCGTTGAACCCACTGACAAGGCTGAGAAAGCCATCGCCGCTAAGCACAAGGCATTGGTCCCCTGGGCACAAGACAAGGCCAGGCGTAAAGGTCGCCACAAGAGGACAAGCCAGAGCTCAAGGCACCACCGCAAAAGGCAGACGAAAACCCAAGGCACTGCCACCAGAGAGTGGGCGCGAATGCAGCGTAATGTTGCAAGGCACCCCAAATGAGGGCACATGCGAGCCTGGTTGGCCGTCACAAGAGCAAACATACAAAGTCGTCCTGTCCACTTGGGAGGGACCCAGGAAGGGGGCCAAATGGGAAGAAATCCTCAATTAGAAAAGACCTGTTGAGGCCATGTACATCACAGCAGGCATTGTCACCCACAAGAAGCCCTAGCTGTGCAATGTCAAGTCAGAAGGAGGTACCACCAGCAAAAAAGCCAATCACGCACCTGGGACCCGTATCACATCATCCCAATCTATCATCCCCGTCTTGCCGTCGATGTTGCGACCGATTTCCGTTTTGAGGCCCATGCAGAGGGCACGACGCCTCCTTGGGACAAAGACAAGCTGGTGGCCGTCACACCCTCAGCAGTCACTTCGGCGACGGCCGCAACGATTGTGCAGAATTTTCACACGGCTCACCTAAAAGTCGCAGGACACACAGCGGCAACGGCCGCAACGATTATGCGGAAGTTTCGCACAGTGAGCACCCAAAATCCCAGCTAGAAAATTGGGCTTAAATACCTCCTTCTCTAAAGAGAACTCGGAACAGACGCCCGCTGGGCCCGTGGGTAGACAACGTGGTCACCGCGCCGCAGTCATCATGGATAGCGCTGAACTGTGTCAGTCCCATCGATCCGAGTCGTCACTGCCTTTCTTTTCGTCGCCTTACAATGTCGACTCAAACGGTCAGCGATGTATTCTCATCCCATTCCAACTCGGGTGAAATCCCAGAGAATTCACTTTTTGACGATCCCGACGCCGATATCATCCTTCGTTCATGCGACCACCACGAGTTTCGAGTCCTGAAACTCGATGTCACCAGGGCCTCCCCCGTGCTCCGAGAGGCCATCCAATCCGCTCTGAGTTCACATACTACAAGCATTAGTACTCCATCACTTCCATCTGTCCAGCTATCTGATAGCGGTGACACCCTCTCCAGTCTCCTCTCTTTCATTCTCCCCATACCCTCTGTTCTCCCCCCAACTATCGAACAAACCATGCTTCTTCTGTCCGCAGCTCAAAAGTACCGGATGGAGGTTATTATGAGTTCCATCCGAGCCGTCATTGCGTCGCAGGATCCTCCGTTCATTCGTGAAGAGACCGCTTTGCAAGTTTACTCTCTTGCACAAAAGCATGGACTTCGCCAGGAAGCACTTCGTGCGGCGCGCGCCACCTTGACATTCTCATTCACACTTGAGGATCTGGAAGACAAGCTTTCCACGCCATTGGTTGATCTTCATGGACTCTGGAAGTACCACCACAGACTTCGGACTTACCTTGCAGATGATCTTGCGGCATTCAAGACGACTGGTATTCCCAGTGAAATCACTGGTCAATCTTGCAGTTATGGTACACTAACTTGGTTGGGTGAATACATCGAATCCATAGCGAAATCTCCAGCTCTCTTCGATCTCACTGAGTTCCACATGTCCTTGTTACACCATACGAGTGTCTCACATCCAAGATGTGAATGCGCAAAAATATCTAGCAGAGCAATACGCGCCTTTTGGATGGCGCTAACAAATGTTGTTCATGATTGTATGACAAGGGTGAGTATCGGTGTTTACGAGATACATGATATCGGTGACAAATAGAAGCTTCCATAGGCTGAATCAGACATCGTGATTCTAGGAGGACTTCAAACTGGAACTGACCTCAGTCTTGCTTTCCCGCAGAATGCTTCACCCCTGCCTGATCACCTGGATATGGGCAACGCCGATGTAATAATTCAATCTTGCGACTCCGTCAACTTCCGTGTCCATAAACCGGTGCTATCCCTGTCGTCGCCCTTCTTCGGTGACATGTTTTCCCTTCCCCAACCCTTCGACCAAGAAGTTGTCGATGGGCTTCCAGTGGTGCGCCTATCTGAGGACGCGGAAGTGCTGGCTTGTCTTCTCACAATGATGTACCCTATTCCTTCCGTGATACCTAACTCCTATGACAAAACTTTGATGCTGCTTGCCGCCTCACAGAAATATGACATGGACATCGTCCAATCCCGCATCCGCGCTGAGATCCGCGATAAAAAATTGCCTATGCCAATTGGGGCAGCGACATTTCGTGCATACGCTATCGCAAGCATTAAAGGATTGTCATCTGAAAAGGAAACGTTGGCCCGTCTTACGTTGGATTTCCCGATGACATTCGAATATCTCTGTGATGAGCTACCATCATTTGAAGGTTGGATATTACGTGATCTTATTCGGTTTCGCAAGCGCTGCCGAGACAATCTCATCTCATGCTTCAAGTCGTTTCTCGATCTCAGTATTCCCCCATTCCATATTTGGACAATTTGTGCATCCAAGCGTTCACATATTTCCGGGTTCGGATACTCGCCCTCTTGGTTGACCGACATTTTTCAGAAGCGTCTCACCGAATTAGACCAGGCTTTCACAAACGCTCTCCCGGACACTTCCAATATCCATGAGGAGTACATATCCGCTCTACAGGCTCATATCACATCAGGCACCTGCGTTGCCTGTCCGAGGGTACATGCTCTGAATGGGGAGATGTTCTGCAACGAGATCGAGAATAGATTAGCACTGGCCATCAGCGAGGTGGGTGACTTGCATGTTCCAGATTGGGCATCCGAATATTCGAATTAAGTTACAGTAGAGGGTTTAAGCGAAGGGCAGACGCCGCCACACATCTGCCTCACTTGTCTCTTGTGTACTGTATTCGTAGACAGATGGACGGCCATTACCTGAAAGAGATACTGTAGGCAAAGTTGGGGTTAAGCGCTGGACTGTGGGACACGATGAGCAGCACTTAATGCTAGATGGGCAAATTGACGTCGAGAATCTATCATCAGAGTGCTGCACTCGCTGCAGCAGAAGGTAGTCTGAATACAGACACAGTGAGATAACCTTTCGCCTTTTTGGTCCACCCGTCCTCGTCCCCTTGCATATCCATATCAAAGACTCTGTGCCCTCGATCCACTTTCCCGCCTATTCCGGATCCCTTCAAGCGGCGCAACTGCAGAACTGACCCCGCCTGAACCCAGGCCCTCGCTCGGAAACCGCATGCTCAGACTGGTTTTCTTCTCCTTATCCTTCGGCTCTCCGCCGACGCTAAGGCCACCGGCAGTCCATCGCACCTCAATGATAGACTTCATGCTCCACAACCAGGTGGAGACAAGGACTGACGTGCTGAGAAGTACGTTGAGGACGGGGACTAAGTCAGGATATCGCGCCGGTGGCAATCCGCAAACCCTAGTCGACGAAGAGCGGGACCCAGGTAAACCACATGACCGGGCCAAGCCTGAGGTGGATTTGAGAAATCCGATGCGTGAAATGTAAGATGACCATACCCATGTAGATGTCCAAAAATGAAATGTTGCATTTGACGGAGCAGTACGTGGCCCATACTAGTACCCAATCAAACGGTTCCATAATAGAGTCAGGGCGACATATTGCGTAGTCAATCCGTCCTTTCGCAGGAGGGTCCGCGCTGACACCTCATATCACGTCGCGGCTTCGTGGGACGGACCCGAAGGCACAAGGCGGATCTATAAGCAAGATCTCACGAGGCAGGACGCGAAGCGCGTTTGGCAGCTTGTCCACGAGGGTGGCGCTTGCGTGTATATCTCCGGGTGCGTGCGCTCACACACTCTCTGTGGGAGCCCCGCACAGGCGTATACGTAAATTGATGTTGTTGACGGCTGGATGACAGATCGTCAAATAAGATGCCTGCTGGTGTGCGGGCTGCGTTGGTGGATATCGTTCGGGAAGAGGGCGAAATGGGCGAGGATGACGCGCGTGCTCATGCTACGCGAATGGAGAGGGAGGAGGGGCTGTTTGAAGAGTGCTGGGGTTGACTGACAAAGTATTCAGAAATAGGCACTTCGGCGCATCGCGAGTATTCGGCCTCAGGCAACAGCCCTCAAAGGTGGTGGCAAAGATACGCATCGCAACAAATATATTGATTGCACAAAAAGTAAAGACTAGTTGTACAGGTGGCAATGGCTGTAAGACAAGGCATTTTAGGACAGTGGCACAGCCGAGGCGTGAGTGAACGCTGTTGTAGTAGATCACTTGGGCCAAAGTTCGTGGATGGTTGAATATATTCAAGTGTGTGTGTGACAAGCCCGGTAGGCAATGGCGAGCTAATCGGAAAGGCAAAGCTAAGTAGCACGAGATGGTGGAGAAGTTGTGGTCGAAATGCTGAGGGAAGTGACCAGTTAGTATCTGGCACGATCAGACTGGATATACAGGTATCCCAACAGCGGAAATGCCCCGCCTATGGCCGCGATGAGCCCCGTCAATGGTATAAGATGCATCCGAAGGCGTATGCGGGGCGCGCGCGATCACGGTGGTTGAGTGCAAGGAGAATTCCTTTTTGGTCCTCCACAGTAAGTGATGGTTTTGAACGTGCGGAATGGGAAGCGAATCCGGAGTCCCAGACATACAGATGAGGGAAAGACGTACAGTAAGTGTGGGGCGGTGATGCCAGTGTGAGGTATCACCATCTCCGACAGACCTGAGCACGCTTGTACCACCAGCGTTCGCGCTCCCATCCCCCACCCTCTAAGAGTTCGTTGTCGGTATCCTCAATATCACTGCCATAGCCGCATCTTCCTCCCAAAAGAACTGGTCTACGGTGGTAGAAAATGTTAAGGAGGGAATCATCATCGAGGGTGTCGATGACTGTGCGTCGTCTATTGGTGTCGCCGGAGGGCCGTATGTACTCATAAGCGCCGGATGCTAATGACATAAAGGGAGCATACCTTGAGCGAACTATTCCTATTCCAACATCCGGAAGAAAGGCTGCTGTAGATAAACAAAGAGACATGCGAGTGGCCAACATATTGAATAAAATATTGATGAGGGTGTGGTCAAGGTCGAAAACAGACGCCCGCTGGGCCGAGGCCCGAGGGTAGACAACGTGGCCATCGCGCCGTAGTTATCATGGATAGCGCTGACCTGTGTCAGTCTCATCGATCGTCACTGTCTTTGTTTTCATCATCTTACAATGTCGAATCAAACGGTCAGCGAGATATCCTCACCCCCATCCAACTTGAGTGAAATCCCAGAGAATTCACTTTTCGATGACCCCGATGCTGATATCATTCTTCGTTCATCTGATCACCGCGAGTTTCGAGTCCTGAAACTCGATGTCACCAGGGCCTCCCCCGTGCTCCGAGAGGCCATCCAATCCGCTCTGAGTTCACCTACTGCAAGCACTACTCCATCACTTCCATCTGTCCAGCTATCCGATAGCGGTGCCACCCTCTCCAGTCTCCTCTCTTTCATTCTCCCCATGTCCTCCGTCCTTCCTTCGACTATCGAACAAACCATGCTTCTTCTGTCGGTAGCTCAAAAGTACCAGATGGAGTTTATCATGAGTTCCATCCGAGCCGTGATTGCGTCGCAGGATCCACCGTTCGTTCGTGAAGAGACCGCTTTGCAAGTTTACTCTCTTGCACAGACGCGTGGACTTCGTCAGGAAGCACTTCATGCGGCGCGCGCCACCTTGACATTCTCATTCACACTTGAGGATCTGGAAGACAAGCTTGCCACACCATTGGTTGATCTCCACGGACTCTGGAAGTACCACCACAGAGTTCGGACCTATCTTGCGGATGATCTCACGGCATTCAAGACAACTGGTGTTCCCAGTGAAATGACCAGTCAACCTTGCGATTATGGTACACTGACTTGGTTGGGTGAATATATCAATTCCATAGCGAAATCCCCAGCTCTCTTCGATATCAATGAGTTCTACATGTTCTTGTTACGCCATACAAATGCCTCATATAATGGATGTGAATGCGCAAATATATCAAGCAGAGCAATACGCGCCTTTTGGATGGCGCTAACAAATGTTGTTCATGATTGTATGACAAGGGTGAGTATCGATTTTACGAGATATATGATATCAGTAACAAACGGAAGCTCCCATAGGCTGAATCAGACATCGTGATTCTGGGAGGACTTCAAACTGAAACTGGCCCGAGTCCTGCTTTCCCACAGAATGCTTCACTGCCTAATCGCTTGGATATGGCTAATGCCGATATAATAATTCAATCTTGCGACTTCATCAACTTCCGTGTCCACAAATTGGTGTTATCCCTGTCATCTCCCTTCTTCAATGACATGTTTTCCCTTCCCCAACCCTCCGATCAAGATGTTGTCGATGGGCTTCTCGTGGTGCGCTTATCTGAGGACGCGGACGTGCTGAATCGTCTTCTCACAATGTTGTACCCGATTCCTTCGATGATACCTAACCCCTATGACAAAACTTTGAGGTTGCTGGCCGCATCACAGAAATACGAGATTGACGGCGTCCAGTCCCGGATCCGCGCTGAGATCCAAGGCAAAAATTTGCCTATGCCAACTGGGGCAGCGACCTTTCATGCATACGTTATCGCAAGTATTGGAGGATGGTCATCTGAAAGGGAAACCTTGGCCCGTCTTACGCTGAATTTCCCGATGACATTCGAGTATTTTTGTGATGAACTACCGTCCTTTGAAGGTTGGGTATTACGTGATCTTATTAGCTTTCGCAAGCGCTGCCGAGACAATCTCATCTCATGCTTCAAGTCGTTTCTCAATCTCCGCACTCCCCCATTCAATCTTTGGACGTCTTGCTTGCCGAGTGCGTATGTGAGCACCCACACTGGACGCCTGCCCTCTTGGTTGGTCGACCTTTTCCAGAAGCGTCTCACCGAATTGGGCCAGGCGTTCACAAACCCTCTCCCGAACACCTCTAATATCCGCGAGGAGTACCTATCCACTCTACTGGCTCATGTCGCATCAAACAGATGCCTTTCCTGTCCCAAAGTACACGCTATAAATGGGGAAACGTTCTGTAAAGAAATTGAGAATAGATTAGCACTGGCCATCGGCAAGGTGGGTGGCTTTCATCTTCCGGAGGAATTTGTGCATCTGAACATCCGAATCAAGCTAAACTAGAGTGTTTAAGCAAAGGGCAGCACGCCGCCACACCTCTGCCCCTCTTCTGTACTGTATTCGTAGACAGATACACGGTCATTACCTTACCTGGAACAGATACTGTGGACGCGAGCTGTGACTGCTGGACTGCGTGACACGAGGAGCAGCACTTAATGTTGGATGGACAAATTGATGTCGAGAATCCATCATCGGGCAGAGTGCTGCACGCACTGCATTGAAGGTACAGTGTCGGACAGCATAACTCGACAAATTTGCTAGTGCCTGAACCATAAATTTAGAGGGCAAATGGAGACCGGAATCGTGATCAGGGGGCCTGAATACGTCCAAAACTGCCCTTGTTTAAACAT
>Ga0307510_10007663_pt1 | contig 12873 bp, 8 predicted proteins | sample 12_EM_MG_FD_207224 | JGI IMG/M metagenome (GOLD analysis project Ga0307510, IMG submission 207224) | Populus trichocarpa ectomycorrhiza microbial communities from riparian zone in the Pacific Northwest, United States - 12_EM | ecosystem: Host-associated > Plants > Roots > Unclassified | place... | reverse complement strand
GCCGGTGAATTCGAAGCCACTCAGATTGACCAGATCCAGCGCAGAGCTATCCGAGTCGAAGTTGGAATAGTCCCGGCTCTGTACATAGGCGGCGACGACACTCGCTTTAGCGAAATCCAGCTCCTGGTCGAGCTTGGCACTGACCGTCGTGTTTGAACGACTCTCGTTGTGCGGCGAGTTCGTAGTATTGACATTGATGGGCTGATTGGGGAAAAGCGCCACATTCACGAAGTGACTCTGGTCTGTCGAGGCGCCATGGTCGGCCTGCAGTACGAAATCGCTTCGATCATCGGAGAAGTGAAGACTGCCCCGCACGAGCGACGAGTTTCCGCCTGCGAAACGCTGCTGATGGGTCGGATTGAAGGCCCATCCGTCAGTTGCTGAGAGTGCCGCGGCCAGTTTCACGCCCCAGCCGCTTCCCAGCGGCGCCAGGAGATAGCCTCGCGTGTCCGTTGTGTTGAACGTTCCATAAGATGACTGCACTGAGGCTTTAAAATCATCTCCAGGCTGCACCGTGACGAAATGAACCGCGCCGGCGGAGGCATTTCGGCCAAAGAGAGTGCCTTGCGGGCCGCGTAGCACCTCGACACGTTCAACGTCAGGTAGCAGGAAGATGTTCGAATAAGGCCGGCTCAAATAGACGTCGTCTACATATACGGCGACTGGATTGTCCTGGGTGTTGCCGTTCGGATCGACCACGCCGATCCCGCGCAACACAATCGGTGTAGTACCGAGCTGCCCGTCTCCCCCGATTGTGAGGCTCGGAGTATGTGCCGCAATATCGGTACTGCTCACGACCCCGTACTTGACCAGATCCTCCTGCGAAAATGCCGATATCGCGATCGGCGTAGCCTGCAGGTTGGACTGCGTTCGCTGGGCCGTAACGACAATTTCCTTGATGCTGTCCGTATCGGAACTGTCGACGGCGCAGACCTCCGTACCCCCCACGGCCATTGCGGCAGTCGCGACGAATTGCACACCCCTGCGCATGAGCTTCTTCATATCAGATGCTTCTCGTTTTACTCAACTGTGTAAATAAGAGTTACACGCCTGAGTAATTTCTGTCAACGAGATTTTAATCACCTGTGTAAGCTAGAATCATTCCAGCCTCGAGCTGTTTACCGGGACCGGATTTCAATGCGACGAACGGGAATCAATCGCCCCAGGCGTGCCGGGCAGTCCACTCGGATCGAACCTGCCGAACAGTTGGGGACACGGGAAAAGATCCTGGAGGCTGCCAAACAGCATTTTGCCGACTTCGGTCTGGCTCACGCCTCCATTCGCGCGATCACGCGAATAGCCGGCGTCAATTCAGCCCTCATTCGTTACCACTTTGGTTCGAAGAAGGCGTTGTACGAAGAGGTGGTCCGGGCAATTGCGAAGCGATTGATTGCGGTGCGCATCGCTTCACTGGAGCGGCTGCGTGCGGCTCACTCGAGCAAGCCCATTCCACTCGAAGAGTTGCTTCTTTCCTACGCAGAGCCGCTGTTTCCGCGGCCCCAGGATGACTTGTCGCAGGACGCGGCGATTTATCTACGATTCTTCGGCCGGATGTACACGGAACCGTCCGACGATCTGCGCGGCATCATTCAATCGCAGTTTACTGAGCTGCAAACAATGTACATTCGGGAGATTCAGAAAACGGTGCCTGAGGTCCCGCTCGACACCGTGGTGTTCAGGTTTGGATTGTTGATTGGCTCGCTGACATTTCTGGGCTCGAAAATTGGCGTTATTGAAATCCTGTCGGCGGGCACGGTGGATGAAAGTGACACTGACTATACACTCACGCAGTATGTTGCATCTTATGCGGCGCTTTTTCGCGCAACGGATGCCCGGGTTTCTTGAACGGGATCAACGCGCCGAGGACATTCGATGAAGACGCATTTTGTAATGATGGCGGGCTACAACGCCTGGGCCAATGCGCGATTATTTCGCGTGGCCGCTACGCTGGCTGACGAGCTTTATCGTAAGGAAGTCGGCGCGTATTTTAAGAGTCTCCAGGGTACCCTCAACCATCTTCTCGTCGCGGATCGCATTTGGATGCGCCGCCTGACCGGCTCGGGGGACCACCCGGATAAGCTCAATGCGATGTTATTCGAGGACCTGTCGTCGCTGCACGCGGCGAGAGTAGCGGAAGACAGCCGAATCATCGGGTTTGTGCAGGGCCTGGCAGAACCGGCCTTCGAGGAAGTGTTGGACTATCGAACGCTGAATGGCGCGCCTCAACGGCAGCCGCGGCGGGAAATACTTGCGCATCTGTTCAATCACCAGACGCATCATCGCGGACAGGCCCATGCGATTCTCACGGTTCTGGGTGTCACAGAGCCCGATCCACTGGATCTGCTGATCATGCAGCGCGAGCACGCTTAGTCATTTCCCCGCTGTACCAAAAGGGGTTCGCGACCTCGAGCGATGGAACGAGGGAATTGCGGCAGTTCTTTCTGACTTGACCTGCCTGCACCGTCTTGGCAAAGTTGCAGGCAGTGCGCTGCTTTGGCGCCTCCTGTCCGCGGCAAGGGATCATCCCACAAAGCTAGATCTGTACGAGAAGACCACCTTCTTTCAGCCTGATTGAGCGGACGACGGCACTCAATGAAAGGAGGTCCCATGACCATTGACCCTTCCGCGTCGCTGACGCTGCCTGCGAAACCCGATCTCGATCATCTGAAGAAGCAGGCCAAGCAGCTTTTGCACGATGTTCGAGCGCAACAGGGCGAAGCCCTGCAAACTCTCATCGCCTTCCATCCCCGGCCCGCCGAATTCTCGAATCTGCGCGACGCCCAACTGGCGTTGGCGCGCCGTTACGGATATGCCGACTGGGAGCAATTGCGCAACGAGGTCGAGCTGCGGCAATTGCGCGGCGACACGCCGCCGGAACAGGCAGAGCGCTTCATCAATCACGCCTGCCTGCGTTACAACGGCGATGATCAGGACTGGCGTTACCGGCGCGCTTCCGAGTGGCTGCGGCAGTTGCCGGAATTGGTCCATGCTGATTTTTACTGCGCACTGGTGGCCGCCGATCTCGAGGTGGTGCGCGACTTCCTGCGCAGGGATCCAACGCTTGCGCTGCGCAACGGTGGACCGCGCAACTGGCCTCCCCTGATGTATGTGACCTACAGTCGGGTTGAGCAGAACAAGGAACAGGCGGTGGCAGTCGCCAAACTGCTGCTCGAACGCGGGGCATCGCCCGATTCGTACTCCGATGGGCTCAGGGGATTCACTGCCTTGACCGGTGCCGTCGGTCAAGGCGAACAGGGTCCGATCGCATGCATTGCGCATCCGTGTGCGGTCGAACTGGTGAAGCTGCTGCTCGATGCCGGCGCTGATCCCAATCAGAGCCAGGCGCTGTACAACACCATGCTCAGCGAACACCTGGGCAAGTGGCTACCCGTATTCGTGCAATACGGGCTGAAGGCCGGCGACCGGGCCAACTGGAGCCCGGACGAGCAGGAACCGATTTTCGATTTCCTGCTGTCGCACGTGGTGTTGGAGGGCAGGCTGGAGCTCGTTCGATACCTGCTCGAGCACGGCGCCAATGCCAATGCCGTGAGCCGCTACAACCATCGTTCCGCCCATGCCATTGCCCAATTGTCCACGCGAACCGACATAGCGGACTTGCTCGAGCGGTTCGGTGCCAAACCCGAGCCGCTCAGCGTGGCGGACCAATTCCGCGTGGCCTGTGGCCGTCGCGATCGACAACTCGCCGACACACTGCTGCGGCAACATCCGCAATTGTTGAAGGACAACGAAGTGTTTCGCGCCTGCGCCATGGTAGACGTCGACACCTGTCTATGGCTTTTGCAGCAGGGCTACGACATCAACACTCGCGACCGCAGCGGCCAGACCGTGCTGCACGGCTACGCGTTGTTTAATAACCCGGGCGCCGTAACAACGCTGCTGAGGCATGGCGCCGATCCTGAGGCAAAGGAAATCAACTGGCAGGCGACGCCGCTGGGCATGGCCCTGCATCACCATTACTGGCGTGTGATCGAAGTACTGCTCCCAATCTCAAGAAATGTCTTCGACGTGTGCCAGATGGCCCATGCAGAACGTGCGGGGTTATTGCTGGCCGGCGACCCCACTCTGGCGCACCAGCGCACTCCGATGGGCAACACGCCGCTGCACCTTGTCAGTCAGGCAAAGCAGAACGATCCCGACTTCAATGCAACGGTCGCTACGATTGAGGTGCTATTGAAGTACGGTGTTGACCCGAAGGCACTCAACAATGAGGGTATGACGCCGGGTCAGTGGTATCGCCAGCTTGGGATGGACGAGGTGGCGGATTACATGTCGGAGCGGATTGGGGGCGATTGACCAGGCAGCGCCCCCGAACAGCGACGCGCTCAACTATCGTGCACGCGGGTCGTTCGGTGATCCGAGACTGTGCAGGGTAGTGACGCACGGGGCAACTACCTGGCGCGCAATGGAAGGCTGTCGCCCCTGAATTCATCGCAATCTATAGGTTGCGGCCCGCATTTGCACCCTTCACTTTGGTCGAGTCCTTGCGTGGCATGCCAATTGCACCCTCGGCGTAAACAAGCCACACCAGCGGCGGCACCACGCTGGCAGAGGGGATTCCATGACAGCGTTTCTTCGACACGGAGGTCGTTATCGACCTGCGTCCGAAGAGCCTGACTGCGCGCGCCCGCCGCACGGCATCCGTCTCATTTCAGTTTCATCCATCTGAGCGCACGACCAATCTGTATGACTGACGCATCTGCCAAGCATGCGGCTCTCGCGGCCGCCCTGTATCTGACCGCCTCGACTGGAATTCACGCGGAAACGGCGGCGCCGCCCACGCCTGCGACCAACTCCGACAGCCTCGAGGAAGTCGTGGTCAAAGGAGTCAACCTGGAAGACCAGGTCAGTCCGCTGCAGCGTAAAGTAACGTCGGTATTCGGCGTGGAACTCTCGGTCCTGGACACCCCGCGGGCCGTTACCGAAATCAACGCCGCGCAAATCCGTGACCAGTCCATCGTCGACGTCACGGACTTCGTGAAGATCGTCTCGAGCGCCTACACCAATGACCAGTTCGGTGGGGCCAACGTGCCATTCCTGCGCGGCCAGTCGGCTGAAGTTTTCCAGAACGGCATGCTTCGCACGCCGCGCTCCGACGGCCAGCCTTTGAGTTTCAACTCCGTCGAAGGCTTCGACATCGTCAAGGGCCCTGCCAGCGTGGTGTATGGCCCCACAGGCAACGTCGGCGGCTATGTCAACCTCGTGACTAAGCGGCCGGACTTCACCGGCCAGCACGAAACCGTGTCGGCCACTTACGGTGAATACGGTACTCGCAAGACACAACTCGATGTGACAGGCCCGATCACTGACACGCTGGCCTATCGCGTGAGCTATGAGTTTGAGCACTCGGGCAGCTACTACCGCTTCGGGTACACGCATTCGTCAGACGTGTACGCGGCATTGCGCTGGCTACCGAACGACAGGCTCACGGTCGACTTCAATACGGAATTCTACGGCGCGCATTACACCGAGAACCCTGGCATCAACCGCCCGACGCAGGAGCTGATTGACAATGGTCTCTATTACACCGGCACTGGCGTCAGTCCGTTCACGGGACCGGGCCAGGATCCGCGCAACTTTCTCTCGGTCATCAATGTAACCGGCGCGGTGCCGATCGATCGCAGGTACCAGCTGGTAGCGCCCGACGACCACGATCAGGGTACGAATTACCAGGCGCAGCTGGACGTTACCTATGAGGTCAACAATTGGCTCACCATCGCGAACAAGGGTTACTTCGAGGACTATTCACAGCTGCAGTTGGAATATGCCCAGCGCTACTTCAATGACATCAAGGAGTCGTACAATTTTCAGGATCGGTTCGAGCTGCGAGCCAAGTTCGACAAGCACCAGGTGATCGGCGGTATCGCCTATCGCTTCATGCACGTTCTGGCCTACGGCGACTTCTTTAATGAGTACCTGAACGCCACGGACATCACCACGAATCCGGCGAACTTCCCGATCACAACCAATCTGTATGGCGTGGTGCAGTTACCGGGCACGTCGTACTATGCGACGCCGGGCGCGACCTACGCTGGGTCGGCGGCGTTGGGCTATCCGAACTCGATTGGGAACACCCAGGACCAGAATTCGCACCAGGTCGGCCTGTTCCTCCAGGATATCTACCAACTCACGGACCAGGTCAGCATCCTGACCGGTGTACGCGTCGATGCAATCCACGAGAGCTTGACCGACCCACTGCCCCCGCCGGGCTTCGAGGCGGCACACGCCACCACGACACAGGGTGAAACCGCCGCTGCCCTGAGCATCACCTACAAGCCCTTGAAGTGGATCACCACCTATCTGACGGCCGATTACAACCAATCGCCCGTTACGACCAACGGTGGCGGATTTGCCGCATTCACCGGCAACGCCATCAATGGCTCCGATTTCAAGATCAAGAATTTCCTGTACGAAGGCGGCGTGAAGACGGCGCTGCTGGACAACACCTTGTTCCTGTCGAGCGCCGGGTTCTTCCAGAAGCGAGCGCAGACCGATCAATTCCAGGATACGTCGCAGATCGACGCGTACGGTTTCGAATTCGAGTCGAATTACCAGCCGGGCCGAAATTTCTCAGCGACCGCGGCCTACAGCTACCTGGACGCCAAACTGCACGCAGCGAGCCCAACCTCATTCACACAAAACGTTTACGACGCCTTCGCTGCTCCCTACGGCACGGGTGTGGGCAGCCCGAACTTCATCTCGCTTCCGGCCGCTGACTATCGTCTACCCGCCGTGCCCAGCAATCTGTTTAGCGCGTTCGCGAAGTACCGCACCGATCTGGGCCTTGGCGTCAGCTCGGGTGTGGTCGTGACCGGCCCCATCAACACCTCCTATATCGGTAATGTCCGGATCCCGACGCAATACACCTGGGACGGTTCGATCTTCTACGAAACGCGCAAGTGGAACGTGCGTGCGAACTTCTACAACATCACCAACCGGAAGAACTGGGTCGCCGAAGCCGGGGCGCAAGGCAATGACTTGATCACCGCTGCCATGCCGTTCCACTATCAGGTCAGCGCCTCGTACCGCTTTTAGGAATTCATCGACCATGACTCAATCGATCATCGCATCGCGCATGGCCGCGATCCTGTTGGCCGCTTGCGGCACGACAGCGGCAGCCCTCGCGGCCTGCGCTGCGGCCGCCGCTGAGGTCCCCACCGCCACTAAAGTCACTCACCCGGTCGCGTTCGACGAAGAGACCAAGATCCGGCAATCGTTGGTTCAAACAGCGCTCGCGGTGGAGCCCGCCGACCTCATCATCCGCGGCGCCAACGTCTTGAACGTCTTTACTCTCATGTGGATGCCGGATACCGATATCGTGGTACGCGGCAAGCGCATCGCGTGGGTGGGCCCCACGGGCCAATGGAAAGGTCAGTGCTCCAACATCGTTAATGCCAAGGGCTTGTACGCCGTACCTGGCTTCGGCGAATCTCACAAGCACATCGAAAGCTCATTGCTGTCCCCGGAGTGGGAGGCCGCGTTGGTCATTCCCTTGGGCAACACCTGGACCAGCGAAGGCTCACACGAATTCTCAAACGTGAGTGGTCCGCACAACGTGGAATTCTGGCTGACCCCGGAGAAGCACGGCAGCCCGCTGAAGATCTTTCCCGCCTTGGGGTCTGCTACGCCACCTTCCGCGTTCGAAGTGGGCGGCGGCAACTATGCGTATCACGAAATCGCCGAGAACATGAAAGGCAGCCTGGAGGTCCAGGGCCTCGACGAGGTGATGGATTGGCCTGCCGTCTCCGTGCCGACTCACCCCGGCTATCAGCGCATTTGGGAAGACATCCAAGCGACGCGTGACCATCGCGGCGTCATCGATGGCCACGGCTCGGGTCTGCGGGACCAGGACCGCATCAATGCCTTCGCAGCCGTTGGTCTGACCAGCGATCACGAAACCCGCGTCGCCGAAGAGGCGTGGGTGAAACTGCAGGCGGGCTTGTTCCTGCAGCTGCGCGACGACAACATCGAAAAGGCGGTGCCGCTGTTCGTCAAGAACGGTCTCAAACAATGGGACAACATCTCACTCGTCACCGATGACCGCAATGTCGCCGACACTTTGAAACAAGGCACGATGAACACGCACATCGCGCTGGCCATCAAAATGGGCGCGCCAGTCGAGGCAGCCTATGCCATGGCGAGCCTCTATCCCGCGCGCCACGCGCACATGGATTCGCTCGTCGGCTCGATAGCGCCCGGGCGCTATGCCGACGTGGTGCTGGTGAGCTCCCTGAAAGACGTCGCCATCAAAGAAGTGTTCGCCAACGGCCAGTTGGCGGCGAAGGACGGCAAGTACCTGCTGTCCGTGCCGAAAATCGATTGGCCCGCGTGGGCCACTGACACTATTCGTGTCGGCCGCAAGTTGACCGCCAAAGATTTCGAGATCCTGGCGCCCGCCGGCAAAACGACGGTGACCGCCGCGATTCAAGCGCCCTTCTATACGGAGCCTGAACAAAAAACCGCGACCCTTCCCGTCGTCAACGGCGTCGTGCAACGCGATCCCGCGCACGATATCGTCAAAGTCGCGATCGTCGATCGCTACACCGGTAAAGCCAAGCTCGGCAAGATGTTCTTCACGGATATGGGGCCCAAGACGCCGAACTCCGCGGTCGCCACCTCCGTGTCGCACGACCTACACAACATCACCGTCATCGGCTCCAGCGATGAAGCGATGGCAGTTGCGGTCAACCGCATCAGCGAGATCAATGGCGGTTTGGTGTTGGTGAAGGATGGCAAGGTCACTGCCGAAATGCGCCTCGAGATTGGCGGCCTGATGACGAGCCGTCCGATTGCCGACGCCGCCGCCAGCATGGAGAATTTGTACAACAAGGGCGACGAGCTCGAGTGGATCGGCAGTCCCGGATTCCCGCGCCGCGTGCTGTTCGCCATGATCACCTGCAGCCCGTTCACCTGGCGCCTGGTCGTACCGTACCCCGGTAATCCGTCCGGGCTCGTGCTCCTGCAAACCGGCGAGACCAAGCCGATCGTCTGGTAACGGCCATCGCGATGCACAGGAGCATCGCATGGGCGCTGATTCTCATGTCGTGGGCCTCTCTTTCGGGGGCCCACACCATGACGCTGACGGAAGTGACCGTCACGTTCGCCACGCCCGGCATCCTGGACGTAAAGATCGGCATTGACCTAACACAGATCCTGGGGTCGCCCGACCGCTATTATCAATTCGTAACCGAGCCGGAGGCCGCCCAGCAAGCGCAAGTTTCGACTCTGCTGCCCCAGGTGTTGGCAGGGTTGCAGCTCGTCATCGGCAATACACCACTGCATCTCGAGCTGAAGCAATTCTCGACCGCGACTGCCAACAAGACGCTGATCCTCGACAGCCAAATGAGTACGCTGTCGACCTTTCGCTTCACTGCGGTGCTGCCCGCCTCCCGGGAGCCGCTGGAGCTGCGGGTGCCAATCGGGGCTCCCATCGACTATCCGGTGGTCTATACCCTGCAGATTCCCGAAGCTCATGTCTCAATGACACGCTGGCTCGAGGACGGCGCGCACGAGAGTGAGCCCTATGATTGGTTTGCCAAGGCTCCGCACGGCAATCTGTCTAACGGCGTCAGCGACCCCCGCCGCGACAGTCGGGTCGACTCGAGCACACCTGGCCTCGATCCCGACGCGCTCCCTTGGACGCGGCAAGCCGCGATGTACTTGCGGTTGGGCTTCAAACACATCGTGCCCGAGGGCACCGATCACATCCTGTTCGTGCTCGGGCTGTTCTTCTTGGGAATCACCTGGCGCAAGCTGCTCTCGCAGACGACGGTATTCACAATCGCTCATGCGACAACCTTGTTTCTGTCCACCTACGGCGTCTTCAGGCTGCCGAGCCGCTACGTCGAACCGGGCATCGCGCTGTCAATCGCGTGGATTGCAATTGAAAACGTATTCAAGCCGCGCCTGGGCCCCAGCCGCCTGGCCGTGGTATTCGCGTTCGGGTTGGTGCACGGCCTGGGATTTGCCAGCAGCCTGAGCGAGATCCCGTTTCCGAAACATGACTTTATTGTCGCGCTGCTGGGCTTCAATGTGGGCGTCGACGTTGGCCAGCTGTTTGTCATTGCAGCGGCATTCATGTTGGTCGGTTGGTTTCGCCATCGGCCGTGGTTCCGCAGCCGCATCGCCATTCCCTGTTCGCTGGTTATTGCGGCTATAGGCTTGTTCTGGGCGATTCAACGGATCGTCTACTACAGCGGCCGGTGATCGGCGTGCTACGAGACTGACCGCTCGATAGAGGTGTAGTTGGTGCCGGCTGAGGGATTCGAACCCCCGCCCCTGACACCGGCGCGGCCGGCACAGTCCGAGGTCGCTCATGACACCGGGCGCACGCCGACACAACTCACGACTACCGCGACTTTCCGGTGCCAGTCCCGACATATCTGTGATCAAACATTGGAGCACGGCAGCCACCAGCATCGCGGCTCTCCTGCCGGTCGCACGCTGCGTTATTGCCCCGCGTCATTCGTCAAGGACAACTAACTTTACCCCGAGTCGCCAAAATAACACACCGCCTGTTATACGCGTATATGCGCCATATTCTAACTCCTAACTCCTGACATCTGACAATTGCGGCGTTTGCTCCATGAAGTGGAACGCGCGTCCTAATTTGACCAGATCACCTGTGACGTTCGTCCGTGTTGTGCATCAGCGGTGCACCGTAACGTGCGGCGCAGCTTGGCGGTCTATACGTATGGACCGCAACTGGAGTAACGGTGGAACGACAAACGCATCCGTTTGCAGCGCGGTGTCGCAACGCAGCACTCGACGTGTTCGGCTCCTGTGTGAGCCTGCAATGAGCTCGAAAACCCATCTCAACCGGCAGCAATGTGGACAGCACAACATCATGAGCGGACCAGGAAAATCAATCCGGACTCGTTCGACGGCGATTCTCGGCGCACTGTGCGTGGGCGCGCTATTTGAGTGCCGCCCCGCGGAGGCTACGACAACTTCAAATACCTTCACGGTGCAGGCGGTCATCAGTTCATCCTGCAATGTCTCGGCGACGACATTGAACTTCGGCACATACGATCCGACGAGCGCCACGGCCCTCAACGGAACCTCCACAGTCAGTGTGTTCTGCACATCAGGCACGCCTTATGCCGCAGCGCTGAATGTAGGCTCCGGCGGAGGCAGCTTTACCACGCGGACGATTGCAAACGGAGGCAACACTCTCAATTACAACCTGTTTCGGGATGCTGCCCGCTCCCAGGTGTGGGGCGACGGATCCGGCTCGACATTCACAGTGTCGGGAACGGGATCGGGCCTGCTCACTGCAAACAATCTGACGGTGTATGGCGAAATCGCGATCGCACAGGATAAGCCGCCAGGCACCTACACCAGCACAGTCACTGTCACCGTGACCTACTGATCATGAATAACCGTAGTGTTGGGCTCATGGTGCTGTGCACCGCGCTGCCGCTTGCCGCGGCGGCTGGATCGCTACGCGTAGGACCTACCCGAGTCGATCTATCTGCGCGGCACCCGGTCGCTGTGCTCGAGGTCGAAAACACCGGGGATTCGCCCACCCTGGCGCAAGTCGACGCGCTGGACTGGACTCAGAATGCGGGTGAAGAGTCGCTCGAGCCCTCACCGAACCTCATCGCGACACCCTTGGTCATGAATTTGGCTCCTGGTGAAACTCAGAAGGTGCGCGTGGGGCTTCGTGAGCTGGGTGGAGCCGGTAACGAACGCAGCTACCGGGTGATAGTCGGCGAGGTGACACCCACGTTCGTGGCTTCGGCCGGCCTGCGTTTTGCAGTTCGGATCAGTGTTCCGGTGTTTGCTTCGACCCGGATGCCGCAAACCGCCGACGCCCGGGAACCCGCGGCACTGAATTGGCGCTTGCGGCCGGACATCCAAGGCTGCGGTCGTCTCGAAATTGCCAACGAATCCGACCGCCACGAGCATGTCATCCATGCCGAGCTGATCGGCGCCGACGGCCAACTTCTTTGGAGCTCCGCTGCCCCGGACTATGTGCTCGCAGGCGCGCAGCGGGACTTGACTCCCCCGGTCTGCACGCCAGCTTCATCTCGGGGCGTTCAGCTGCGTTTGACCACCGAAAGCCGAACGATCACTCTCCCGCCACCCGCCGGCGGGATGTTCGCAGACTCCAAGCGGGAGTAACCTGCGTGTGTTGCCATTCTCTCGGCACTGCGCCTGGATCGTTCTTCGACATTCGATCCCAGCCCGCTATTCGCGCCTGCTGCTGTGCATGTACTTTGCAGCAAGCGCGCCCCACCTCACTGCGACGGCCGCAGTGAGCTCTCCAGAGCGCGAACGCTGGGTCGAGGTCGCCCTCAACCGGGCTCCCCAGGCTGACTTCGCGTTGCTGCGCATCGACTCCCGTGGCGCGTTGTTTGTTCGTAAGGCGGATATCGAGGCTTGGCGCCTGAATATCCCGGACGCGGACGTACAGCCCGATACCGCCGACAGCCCGGTACAAATCGACAACGTCCCCGGACTGCACGCCCGCCTCGATCGCGCCGAGACACAACTCAACATTGAAGCGGATCCCAGCCTGTTCAGCACCCAGGTCATTCGTGGGCGCCGCCGCGCGAATGGCCCGGATTCCGGCTCAGTCGCGTTCTTTTCCGACTACGATCTGTTTGCCGAGCGATCCGATTCGGGTATTCGCGATTTCTCGGGTCGGGTCCAGCTCGGTAGCAGCCTGGACCGCGCGTCGTTGACCAACAGTTGGTTGGCCACATATGAATCCGACGGCGGCACCCGGGTATCGGGGTCGCCCGCTCCCGCGAAATGGCGCCGCCTCGATACGGCGCTGCTCATCGACTGGCCCGAACTGACGGCACGCCTGAACGTCGGCGACAGCATCACTTTGCCGGGCACACTCGG
>Ga0307510_10007661_pt1 | contig 12874 bp, 10 predicted proteins | sample 12_EM_MG_FD_207224 | JGI IMG/M metagenome (GOLD analysis project Ga0307510, IMG submission 207224) | Populus trichocarpa ectomycorrhiza microbial communities from riparian zone in the Pacific Northwest, United States - 12_EM | ecosystem: Host-associated > Plants > Roots > Unclassified | place... | reverse complement strand
TCAGCGTGGCCACGTCGCGCTGCACGACGGCCATGCCCATCTGGCGCATTGCATCGGTGTCGAAGTAGCCGGCGCCGCTGCGGTCGGCGTCGATGCGGCGGTCGATCAGGTGGTTCTCGATCTGCGTCTTGGCATAGAAGATGGCCGGCACGAAGACGACGAACAGCGTGACGACCTTCACCGGCAGCGAGCTGCTCAAGTGGAACGCGAGCATCGCGATCGCCAGCACCAGCGCAGGCAGCAGGATGAAGAAGAACAGCGCCATCTCGCGCCCGCCATCGTGGCGGCCCGCGCGGTCTTCCAGCGTCATCAGCAGAAAGGCCGCGAGCATCACGGCGTCGATCACGGCGACGACCCAGAAGACTTGAGCGAGGCGGGTCATGCGGACACCGCCGGTGCGGCGCGCTGCCAAAGGTAGAGAAAGAGGGAGACGGTCGAGAACATGAACGATCCGAAGTAGGGCGCGCAAGCGTTGTGCGCGAGAGCCATGACTGTGGCCGGCGCGGGTCTCGGCGTCGTTTCACGGCGCGGGTCGGCGTGTTTCGTTTGTTGGGCGAACCAACGAAACAAATGGGGCATGGGTTTGAAACATCCGTGCGACGCGCGCTGTGCACAGTCGCGGCATTCCTTCATCCACCAGGTGCACCCATGTCCGTTCTGTCCGCTCTGTCCATCCTCGCGTTCGTCATCCTCACGAGCGTGGCCACCGACGCGCATGCGCAAGCCTCGGAGGCGAGTGCGCTGTCGGCGCTGCCGATCGGCGTGCTGTCGGCGGCGCCGGTCGCCATCCTCGGCTCGGGCGTGAACCTCACGGTGGTGGCGGTCGAAGCCTCGGCCGCTGGCACCACCTGGGTGCTCCAGCGCGCGGCCGATGGCGCGCGCGCGAGCGTCAAGCTCGCCGGCCAGGCCTCGGTGGCCGTGGGTGCGAGCGTGACCACCACGGTGGTCGCGACCGGCTATGTGCTGTCGGCCGCGGGCCAGGCCATCGCCTTCATCCCGAACGAGGTCGGTGCCTCGATGCTCTACAACGAACGGGTCACGCGATGAGCCGCTGCGGGATGCTTTTGTTGCTGCGCGCGCTGCTGCTCGCGGCTGCGGGCGTTGTGCTCGATGCGCACGCGGGCCAGGCCTGCGAAGAAAAGCCCGCCGATCCGCAGAGCGTGGTCAACGGCATGGCGCTCGCCGCATCGACGGCCAAGGCGCTGGATGCCAGCGGCGCCAGCGTCGTTGTGCTCGCGCGGGCAGGGCAGGACCTGAGCAAGTACGGACTGAGCTATTCGCACCTCGGCTTCGCGTACCGCGACACGACTGCGGCCGGCAGGCCGACGTGGCGCATCCTGCACAAGCTCAACCATTGCGGCACCGCGGTGTCGGCCTTGTATCGACAAGGACTCGGCGAGTTCTTTCTCGACAACCCGTATCGCTACGAGGCTGCTTTCGTCGCGCTCTCGCCAGACCTGCAGACGCGTCTGCTGCCACTGCTCAAGGACAACATCCGCGTCGCGGTGCTGAACGAGCCGCACTACAGCATGGTCGCGTACGCCTGGGGGCAGACCTACCAGCAGAGCAACCAGTGGGCGGTGGAGACGCTGGCCGTTGCCGCCGAGCCCACGGTCGCGAGCCGCAGGCAGGCGCAGGCCTGGATGCAGCTCAAGGGCTACGAGCCGACCACCCTCAGGCTCGGCCCGCTGACGCGGCTCGGCGCACGCGCGACCTCGGCCAACGTGGCCTTCGACGACCATCCCGGCGACAAGCGCTTCAGCGACCGCATCGAGACCGTCACCGTCGACTCGGTGTTCGCGTGGCTGCAGCGCAGCGGGCTGGGCGCGGCGCCGGTGGCCGTTCACGGCGATCCGCGCTGAGCGGCGTCGTCGCCGCGACTCTGTGCTTCGGCGTCGTCGTCGCAGCCCGCTACTTCGGCGTGGCCGCCTCGTCGTCCACGGCCTTCTGCACCGCGCGATAGAAGGCCTCGCGCGCCTGGCTCGCGACGCGGTCGGTCGCGCCGGCGCTCCAGTCGGCGTTGGACGCGATCACGATCTTGCGCTTCGGGTCGATGAACAGGCCCTGGCCGAAGATGCCGCGCGCGGCGAACGTGCCGTCGGTGTAGGTCCACCACTGGTAGCCGTAGCCGCGCCCGGGCTGGCCGATGCCCACGCGCTCGGTCGTGGCGTTGGCGAACCAGTCGTCCGGCACGATGCTCCGGCCGTTGACGCGGGCGCCGCCGAGGATGAAGACGCCGAGCCGTGCGAAGTCGCGCGGGCTCGCCTGCACGCAGCAGCCGCTGATCTCCTTGCCGCTGCGGCTGAGCAACCAGGTGGCGGGGTATTCCATGCCGGCCGGTGCCCAGATCTTTTCGGAGAGGTAGTTGGCGAGCGGCTTCTTCGTGGCCTCGGCGAGCAGCACGCCGACCAGGTTGGTCTCGCCGGTGCTGTAGTGCCAGCGCGTGCCGGCCGGCACCTCGCGCGGCAGCTTGCGCATGTAGCTCACGAGCGAATCGACGCCGTCTTCGGGTTTGTGGTTGTTGAACTTCGCGACGTCGGAGTTCGGATCGGCGTAGTCCTCGTTCCAGCGCACGCCCGAGGTCATCGTCAGCAGCTGGCGCAGGCTCACGTCGTCGTAGGCCGAGCCCTTCATCTGCGCAATGTAGTCGCTGACCTTGTCGTCCAGGCTCTTGATGTAGCCGTCGCGAATCGCCGCGCCGACCAGCGTCGAGGTGATCGACTTGGCCACCGAGAAGCTGGTCCAGCGCCCGCTGCCGTCGAAGCCGAGGCCGTAGCGTTCCAGCCGCAGCTTGCCGTCGTGCACGATCAGCAGCGCGGCGCTGTGCTGCACGCCCATGTAGGCATCGACATCGATGTCGAGCTTGAGCGGCGGGCCGGGCGGCAGTGGCGACGGCGTGGCGCCGACGGGCACGCGATGCGACTTGGCGAGCGCCGGCAGCCGGTCGAGCGCCCGGAACGCCGCATCGCGCTGCGCCTGGTTCCAGAACAGCACATCCCGGTTCGTCGGCAACGTCGCGAGCAGGCCGCGTGTTTCCTTGTCGAGGCTGAACCAGCCGGCCACGCCGACCACCACCAGCGCGGCGAGAACGCCCAGCGCGATCTTCCTGATCTTCATGCAGCACCCGGACCTTGAGTTGCGAACCGGCGGGATTGTCGGTGAAACCGGCATAGCCGATCCTGAGCGAACGTTGACGATTCGGAGCGCACATGACGAACCGGCCGCCCCCAAGCGGAGGCGGGCCGATATGACCTCAGATATCCTGCGATTCGAGCAGGGCAGTTGGCTGGTCAGGCCAGCGAAATCTCGGGTGCCGCCGTATCAGCCATGGCCTGCATGGTCCCAAGACTCTCGGCATCCTCCAATCGTTCCAGTAGCCGGGCCGCTGCGAATGCCCTGGCGTTCGACAAATTGCTCGGCTGAACTTTCCCGATGGCCTTGGCTGCAGCCAAGTCAGTCAGCAAATTGACGAGCGCGCCCCCATCGAGAAGCGTGGGAAGCAGGCGGCTGTTCCGATAGGAAGCGGACCCTGCGGCCTGGCACAGTGCTTCGGTGCAAGCGTCCAGAGACTTGTCGGTTTGCGCAGACAGCGGGCCGGTTTCCGACAGGGCTCCACGTATTTCCGGCGACTGGATAGCCCGTATCAAACGAGCGGCGGATCGATGTTCCACCTGACGACCCAACTGAACGTAGGTCGAAGCAAAGATGGACGGTGCGGCGATGCCAGTGAACTCCTGAAAGCTGGTCACCTTGAAGTCGCCAAACTCGCGGCCGGTTCGTGCGACTGCCAGCCGTTGCGCCAGGGTCGCCGGATCGCCATACATGGCGACGCGGGTAGATCCGGGGTCGATGAGTATGTCGTATTCGCGATCGGCGATCGAGCCGTGTCCTATCTGGACGTCGAAGAAGGAGTCGCACAAATGGGCCAGGGAGTTGACGCCTTGCGTCAGGCCTTGTCGGAATCGAGGGTCCGTCAGATCCGGTCGTTCCAATTCGACGTGCGCGGCGATAACGGGCAGCATCCAACTGTTCTCCGGCGCACTGGCCGTCTGGTCGACATAAAAGTAGGGTCGAACCGACTGCTTGGCAAGCCCGGCGAGTGACATGGAAGATACCTGGCGCTCCTTTGCCTTTTTGACATCAATGAGTACCGCGAAAGCGTGCACATCGATGGTGATGGCGTTGTGCCGCCCGTTCCAGTACGCGCCGCTTGAGCCTACTGGAATCTCGCCTGCCAGCATGCTCCCGGAGAGGGCGACGCCGTCTGGGAATGGCAAATAGCGCGTATGCATCTGGACATTGTCGGCGGCCCATGAAGAGGGATGCGAAGTTGCCCAAGACACCTGAGGTGTCGCCGAAAGCGCGTTCTCCAAGGAAGATGTGATGAAGTCCTGTGCGACTGCGGCGACAGGCTTCAACACGACGGAGACGGCGGATTCGTCGACGCCCAGATGCGTTGCGGCTCCGCCAATTGATGCCAGAGAAGGCGCCCCACTGACGGCTACTGATGCGCCGGCCGTCGAGACGCCCACTACGAAACTCCTGCGTTTGATCATCATAATGCTGCTCCATAAAAGGTTCGGACAAACAGATTGAAGCGTTTTATTAAATATAATTCGCTACATTAATTCACGGGATGCAATTATTTACTGAGCTGGAGTTGTGCCCGTATTTGTATATGGATTCCGGGCATCTGAAATAAGGGCAGTAAACGTGCTCTGTTTAAGAAATGTAAATACGCTTCCGCCGACTGGAGTCTCCAAAATTGCCCGGTTATAAATTGCTGCGGCTGCGACGGCCAGTCCCGATTGGAACGCTCCCTCGATCCATCCGCCCAAGTTACTGAACGAGCATCCGGCGCAGAAAAAATTCTTAATGGAAGGATGAACCGAATAATCCCAATTGTGAGTGAGAATATTATAAGTACCTGAGTCCCAGCTTGCGGAGTTAACCGAGGCGAGTGCAGACGTCCTGTATCCAAAAGTCATGAAACTTCTGATTGTTGGCTCGTCCAATTTGAACCCGCCCCAAACATAGGGAACCAGCGGCCAGTATATGATCTTGAAGCTCGCGACAGTCGGATTGGCTGGCGATATAGAAACATCTAAGTATCTACTTAGGCCGGTACCGAGATTTCCGGAAATTCCATTGGTGGAACCATATTCGGCGAATCTCCCACCTTCCATTCCATAAATGAAGTTCGCTGCGGATGGAATATCAAAATATCTGCCGGAATATTGACCTGTATTTACAATACCTGCGCCCACAGCCGCATCTTTTTGAAGCTCAATCCACAGATTATTGGCATCGAAACCCCAAGTGTAATGTAATGCTATGGAAGTATATTTTCCACCAAACCCGGCGCCTCCGAATTCAGAGGTTGGGGGAAATGTGAACGTGGTCCCGATTGGTGCGTATCCTCGCATCGTTCCAAATTGTGCTCGAATGCGCTTGTCGAAGTTCCCACTGGAGCGCCCAGCTGGAATCGCTGCAGATGTCCATTGCGTAAACGGATACGGTGTACCGTTCGCGGTTGATCCCTGAGCGGATGGACCGAAGACTGATATGAATATCTTCGCCGAATCCACGGAGCTCTTTAACGACAATTCCGGCTTGATGTCACTTTTGAGGTACGAAAGATTTGCATCGAAATATGGAGTAATATCACCACTTAATTGTGAAGTGCTGTCGGTGGATGAGTTAATTAAAAGAGTCTTGACGGCCGCGTGATGCGCGGCGAGGATAAGTTGATTTACCTCATCTCTAATATAATTGCTGTTGCCGTCCTTGTAAATTATTCCATAAGAGTTGGTGTTTGAATTGTAGGTAACTTTTTGAATGGGCTGGATATGCCTGATAATCGTCGAGTTGGCTGGATATATTCCGTCGGCAACATTCTTTGTATCTGCCGCCTTGATCCGCGTGTGCAAACTGGGTGCGAGAAGATGCAGGGATGGGACTTCCATCTCTGTTGAATATTGCCAGATGGTGAGCCTGATCATTTCCAGGACGCTGAATCCAAATAGTGGAGCAAAGCCTCCGGTTCCGATGCCGACATAGCCGATTTGTCGAATTTCGTCTGCCGTAAATCCTCTGCTTTGCAAGTATTGGAGATATGTGATATTATATAATTGTGATTTTGCGAGATCCCAGTAATTTTGTACCTTTGTGACGTCGGACATTGTCATGCTGCCGCCGTTGCTTAGGAGTATTCCGATGTCTCCGGCAGTATTGGTCGTCCCTTGCGGTGTATATTTTACAAGGGATTCGATGTGTCGGATATTTAGTTGATTGAGAGCTGGCGGCCAGATGGGTAAGACCTCTGTATCACCGGCATTCGGTGTTTGATCCGGGAGCTTCCAAATTCCAGCTACACAATTGTTATCCGATCGCAATGTTGTCGGCACGGCCCCAGGGTTCGGAAATCCTTTGAAGACTTGCGATCCTGAGGCAGCACCACTTGCCATCATGTAGTGCCAGAATAAAAATGCACCTGTCGGAAACCGCATGGCGCCATATTGCTGTTTCGTGGAGTCATGACCGTCGACGACGTTTACGGGCCAAACCCGTCCCGCGTGGCCGCCGATATTTGATGATATGTCGTTCGCCTCGTAGAGATGCACGGGTATACCAGCCTTCAGAAGTTGCAACGCGGTCATTAAACCCGACACTCCCCCGCCTACTATTCCTACTGGCTTGGTATTTGTCCAACGATGTGCCTTTCCATCATTTGTATAAGGACAGAAAGTCGGATTTCCACGCTCGGCACCGACTATACCGTCATAAAATATATGCGGTCCGTCAACGAATCTGTGTTCTCTTGATTCGGCGATCAATTGATCCAGTGTCATCAGCGGGAGGCCGGTCTCGGCATCTCTGTTGACACTCAAATTCGGAAGGCCTTTCAATTTTCTTGTGGCCTGTGACATCGGATAAAAGCTTGGTACCATGGTTGCTGTCCTCTTGGTTATGGTTTCGTGTTCACGAGACTTGTAACTTCACGAGTTTTTTCCAGTTTATTTCTACTTCTTGCCTTGAATCGCCAACGACGACCTGGTTCATTCGACCGTGAGAAGTGATGCCGAGTAGTGGAAAACCCGCCCGCTGTACAAATATCACCGCCATCACCTGGTCTTCGTCAAGGCCGGGCCGTTGTATCGATGTCGATGACTCACTGCCAAGCAGTGAGACGAAATGGCTGGATGTGGTAACCAGATATCGTTGCAGGGGACTGAGGCGAAATAGGTGCTTCAAACTTCAGCGCGCACGCGACCGTCCTCGCGCGATAGCGCATTGCAGGCGGGGGACGGCCGGCTGAAGTCACCGGCACTCGCGGCACTCGCACGACCAGCGCGCCGCCCTGTCGCGTCGGCAATAATTCGCTGCACCATGGCAGAGACGAGCGAATTCCCGCTGGCCGCCCGGCTTATCGCGCATTCGCTCGATCGCCTCGGGCCGCAACGACAGCCTGTGCTGCGGCGGTCTTACCTGGAGCGGTCGCAGTCGTTCATGCAGGAACTAGAGCGCGAAACGGCAGCGGTGATGCGCGCCTCGGCGCAGGACATCGACACCTGCCTGCGTGACCTCGATGCCTTCAATGCGCTGACGCCGGAGGTCGAGAACGATGCGTGGTACGACCAGCTCGCGGCCTTCACCAGCATGCACCTGGATGCATTGCTGATCGGCTTTTCGCGGCGCCGCCTGGCGGTGATGGTCGAGCAACTCGCCAAGCCGCAGGTGGCGCAGGCTGCGGTGCTCGATGTGGGCGGCGGCAGCGGGCGTCTTGCGGGCTTGCTGCTCGCGGCGCATCCGGGCTGGCACGCGACGGTGCTGGACCGCAGCCCGGCCGCGGTGCGCTTCGCACGGGGCTACTTCGAGGCCACGGCGCTCGCAGAACGATCGGCATCGCGCGAGGGCAGCCTGGCCGAAATCCCGTTCGCGGATGGCAGCTTCGACGTCGTCATCGCGGCCGAGGTGCTGGAGCACGCCGAAGACGCGAACCACAGCGCCGCCGAACTGCTGCGCGTCTTGAAACCCGGCGGCCGGCTCGTGATCAGCCTGCCGATCAACCTCGACATCGCGATGCACCCGACCGTGTTCGCGAGCAAGCAGGCCATCATCGATTTCTTCAGCGCGTTGCCGCTGAGCTTGCTGGCGTCGCAGACCGTGGCGCCGGACACCGCGACCGACGCGATCTGCGATGTGTTTCCCGGCTTCGAAGGCTGCCTGAACCTCACGCTGCAGCGCAGCGCGTAGTTCGAGGCCGGGCGCTCGCGCTCAGTAGTGGAACCAGGCCATCACGCCGACCACCAGGCCGATGCCGCTGACGCCGAACACCAGCTTCTCGAGCCAGCGCTTCTTCGTCAGCAGCGCGATCGCGGCCAGCGCGATCGCGATCTGCAGCGCGGTGGTCGCCTGCGCCCAGCGGTGGTGCTGGTGCATCTGCTCGGCGCTCTTGTCGTCCCACTCCTTCGATTCGTCGTCCAGCTTCTTGGCCGCGACCATGATCTCGGCCTTCTCGGTCTTGTAGCGCTTGATCTCGTCGGTGTAGAAGGCCTTGCGCGATTCGGGCGCGAGCTCGAGCGCGAGTTCGCTCAGGTTCTGCTTGCCGCTCTTGGCCTGGTAGTAGTTCCACTGGTTCGAGGCTTCGGTCTTCTTGATCGCCGCGTCGTTCTTGTAGAGCCCGGCATTGGCCTGCGTCGCGCCGCCCATGTAGGCGAACAGGGCGCCCACGGTCGCGAGGATCGCGGTCACGACCGCGAGCTGCCCGGCCATGCCGCCCGGATCGTGCTGCGCCGCGTGTTCGAGCTCGTGGTCGTGGGGGCCGTGCACATGGAATCCGCCTGATGACATGTCAATCTCCTCGTTTGTCGTTGTAGGTCGCGAAGCTGAAGCCGGGATGACGCTCCCGCGCGGTCTCGGCGAAGCGCGTGTGGTCCCAGACCGGGAAGAAGGTGTCGCCGTCGAGCTCGGCGTCAATCTCGGTGAGCACGAGTTCCGAGGCGTGCGGCAGCGCGAGCGCATACAGCTCCGCGCCGCCGATCACGAAGGCCTTGGGTGTGCCGGCGAGCAGCGCGAGCGCGGCGTCCAATGAGTGGACGGCGTCGGCGCCGTCGGCCTGCCACGAGGCGTTGCGCGTGACGACGACGTTGCGCCGCCCCGGCAGCGGCCGAAAGCGCTCCGGCAGCGAATCCCAGGTCTTGCGGCCCATGATCACCGGGCAGCCCATCGTGACGCGGCGGAAGTGCTTCTGGTCTTCCGGCTCGCGCCAGAGCAGGGCGTTGTCCTTGCCGATCGCGCCGTTGCGGGGGACCGCGGCGATCAGGCTCAGGCTGGGTGTGGAGGATGCGGAAAGCGTCATGCGCGCGATTGTGGCAGCGCCGGATGACGGGCAGGACGAGTTCAGCGCATCCAGCTCATCAGGTCAACGACGCCGCTTCCTTGCCGTTCGCGAAATGCTGCTGCATCAGCGTGCGTGCGCGCTCACCGTTGCGCGCCTTCAGCGCCGCCATGATCTGGCGATGCTCCTTCAGCGAGGCTTCGAGCCGGCCCTGCTTGAACAGCGAGTGGTGGCGGTTGAGCTTCATCACCTTGCGCAGATCGGCCACCAACTGGTTGCGCCAGCGGTTGTCGGCGATGTCCAGCAGCTTCATGTGGAAGCGCTCGTTCGCGGCGAAGAAGCGGTCGCGGTTGTCGACCTGCGCTTCCAGATCGTGGTGCAGCGCGAGCAGTTCGGCGATCTGCTCGGCGCTGGCGCTTTGGGCCACCACCATCGCGGCATCGCTCTCCAGCAGCGACAGCAGGTGATACACCTCCGCCAGATCGCGCTCCGACACTTCGGTGACGTACGCGCCGCGCCGCAGCTTCATCGTCACCAGGCCTTCGGCCGCGAGCACCTTCAGCGCCTCGCGCAGCGGCGTGCGGCTGATGCCGTATTCGGCGGCCAGCGCCTGCTCGTCTATCCAGCTGCCGGGGTGCAGCGTGTGCGCCAGGATGCGCGCGCGCAAACGCTCCGCCACCTGCTCGTACAGCGCGCTCTCGCGCAGCCGCACGCCGCGCTCGGCGGCCGCAGGGGCGTTGACGATTTCTCGGGCGGCGGTGGCCATGGGGACCGATCTGGAGATAGAATTCAATTTTGAATTATGCACGCCGGTGCGCGTGCCGTCCAGCCTCATTCCTGGCGAACGAACGGTGCCTGCTGTGGGGGCCTCTGTTCATCCGGTTTCGTCCTATTCTTGAGGCTGGCGCCGCGCCGGGGAACCACACCATGTCGGATGACAAGACGCTGAATTCGGATTCGATCGCCGCGTGGCAGAAGGCTGCTGCCAAATCCGCGCCGGGTGGCGACGCCGAATCGCTCACCTGGCACACGCCCGAGGGCATCGCGGTCAAGCCGCTCTACACCGCGGCCGATCTGGCCGGCCTGCCGTACACCGACACGCTGCCCGGCTTCGCGCCCTTCGTGCGCGGGCCGCAGGCCACGATGTACGCGGTTCGGCCGTGGACCATCCGCCAGTACGCCGGCTTCTCCACCGCCGAGGCCTCCAACGATTTCTACCGCAAGGCGCTGGCCGCCGGCGCCCAGGGCGTGAGCGTGGCCTTCGATCTGGCCACGCACCGTGGCTACGACAGCGACCACCCGCGCGTCACCGGCGATGTCGGCAAGGCGGGTGTGGCGATCGACTCGGTCGAGGACATGAAGATCCTGTTCGACGGCATCCCGCTCGACAAGGTCAGCGTGAGCATGACGATGAACGGCGCGGTGCTGCCGGTGCTGGCCGGCTATGTGGTCGCGGCCGAAGAGCAGGGCGTGTCGCAGGACAAGCTGAGCGGAACCATCCAGAACGACATCCTGAAGGAGTTCATGGTCCGCAACACCTACATCTTCCCGCCCGAGCCGAGCATGCGTGCGATCGGCGACATCATCGAGTACACGGCGAAGAACATGCCGAAGTTCAACTCGATCAGCATCAGCGGCTACCACATGCAGGAGGCCGGCGCGAACCAGGCGCTCGAACTCGCGTTCACGCTGGCCGACGGCCGCGAGTACGTGAAGGCCGCGCTCGCCAAGGGCCTGGATGTGGACGAGTTCGCCGGGCGGCTGAGCTTCTTCTGGGCCATCGGCATGAACTTCTACCTCGAGGTGGCCAAGATGCGCGCGGCGCGGCTGCTGTGGTGGAAGATCATGAAAGGCTTCGACGCCAAGAACCCCAAGAGCCTGATGCTGCGCACCCACTGCCAGACCTCGGGCTGGTCGCTGACCGAGCAGGACCCTTACAACAACGTCGTGCGCACCACGATCGAGGCGATGGCCGCGGTGTTCGGCGGCACGCAGTCGCTGCACACGAATGCGCTCGACGAGGCCATCGCGCTGCCCACCGAGTTCAGCGCGCGCATCGCCCGCAACACGCAGCTCATCATCCAGGAAGAGACCCACATCACGAACGTGGTCGACCCCTGGGCCGGCAGCTACATGATGGAAAGGCTCACGCAGGACATGGCCGATGCGGCGTGGAAGATCATCGAGGAGGTCGAGGCGATGGGCGGCATGGTCAAGGCCGTCGACAGCGGCTGGGCCAAGCTCAAGATCGAGGCGAGCGCGGCCGAGAAGCAGGCGCGCATCGATTCCGGCAAGGACGTGATCGTCGGCGTGAACAAGTACAAGCTCAAGACGGAAGACGCGATCGAGACGCTGGACGTCGACGGTGCGATGGTGCGCGAAGGCCAGATCGCAAGGCTGAAGTCGGTGCGCGCGAACCGCGACACCGCGAAGACGCAGGCCGCGCTCGATGCGCTGACCGCCTGCGCCGAAAGCGGCGAGGGCAATCTGCTCGACCTGGCCATCAAGGCGGTGCGCCTGCGCGCCACGGTGGGCGAGGTGTCTGATGCGCTCGAGAAGGTCTTCGGCCGCCACCGCGCCGACACGCAGAAGGTGACCGGCGTGTATGCCGCGGCCTACGACAGCGCCGAAGGCTGGGACAAGCTCAAGCTCGAGATCAACGCGTTCGCCGAAGAGCAGGGCCGCCGCCCGCGCGTGATGATCGCCAAGCTCGGCCAGGACGGCCACGACCGCGGCGCCAAGGTGGTGGCCACCGCGTTCGCCGATCTGGGCTTCGACGTCGACATGGGCCCGCTGTTCCAGACGGCCGACGAGTGCGCGCGCCAGGCGATCGAGAACGACGTGCACGCGGTCGGCGTCAGCACGCTCGCGGCCGGCCACAAGACGCTGGTGCCGGCCATCATCGAGTCGCTGAAGAAACAGGGCGCCGACGACATCATCGTGTTCGTCGGCGGCGTGATCCCGCGCCAGGACTACGACATGCTCTACGAGGCCGGCGTGAAAGGCATCTACGGGCCCGGCACGCCCATCCCCGCGAGTGCGAAGGACGTGCTCGAACAGATCCGCATGAACGTCGCCAAGGCCTGAGCCCATCGTGCCTTCGAGTCCCGACGACGACGCGCTGGCGGCCAGGCTGCGCACCGGCGAGCGCCGCGCGCTGGCCAAGGCCATCACGCTGCTCGAATCGACGCGCGCCGATCACCGCGCACGCGCCGATGCGTTGCTCAACACGCTGCTGCCGCACACCGGCCACGGCATGCGTCTGGGCATCTCGGGCGTGCCGGGCGTCGGCAAGTCGACCTTCATCGAGACGCTGGGCCTGGCGCTGATCGGCAAGGGCCACCGGGTGGCGGTGCTCGCGATCGATCCGTCGTCCAGCCTGTCGGGCGGCTCCATCCTCGGCGACAAGACGCGCATGGAGCAGCTCTCGATCAACGAGGCCGCGTACATCCGCCCGAGCCCCGCGTCCGGCACGCTGGGCGGCGTGGCCGAGAAGACGCGCGAGGCGATGCTGGTGTGCGAGGCGGCGGGCTT
>Ga0307510_10007660_pt1 | contig 12874 bp, 10 predicted proteins | sample 12_EM_MG_FD_207224 | JGI IMG/M metagenome (GOLD analysis project Ga0307510, IMG submission 207224) | Populus trichocarpa ectomycorrhiza microbial communities from riparian zone in the Pacific Northwest, United States - 12_EM | ecosystem: Host-associated > Plants > Roots > Unclassified | place... | reverse complement strand
TTTGAAGGCCAGAAATGGTTTGACGGGTTTAGGGATCTGGCTACTAACGGTGTTGATAAACCGGTGTTGAATGTGTTTAGGATGTATGGGATGATGCGGGGCAATAGGGTGAAGGTGGAGAGTGGGGTTCCAGGTGTGGAGGGTGTTGGGGCGGCCGGGAAGGTGGATGTGGCGCCGACTGTGCTGGCGGCGGCGGATGGGCATACGATGACGGTCATGTTGTGGAATTATAGCGATGATGATCTGCCGGGGGAAGTTGTGAAACGGGTTTTACGGTTGAAGAATATACCGGCGAAGCGGGTGAATGTGCAGCGGTTTGGCATCGATGAGGAGCATAGTAATGCGTATGCGGTTTGGAAGCAAATGGGATCGCCGCAGGATGTGGATGCTGAGCAATATAAGGTACTGGAGAAGGCAGGTCAGTTGCAGCCGACCGGGAAAGATCTGGTTGCCGCTGTGGTTGGTGGGGAATTGTCTGTTCCGGTGAGTTTGCCGGCTCATGCGGTGGTCCTGGTGAGGGTGAGTTGGTGAGATCTTTTGCGATTTTTCTTTATTGTTTCGAAATTTTGATCTGCCCATTTGACCATCTCTTTTATCAGGGGCAGGAGGCTTTTGCCGAGTGGGGTGAGCTGATATTCTACGCGTGGGGGGATCTCCGGATAGATCGTTCTTGACACCAGGCCGTCTGTTTCGAGGCTGCGCAGGGTTACTGTCAGCATTTTTTGTGAGATGTCGCCGATGGTGTGGCTTAGCTGATTGAAGCGTAAGATGTCTCTATCTCCGAGGAGGGTAATGACGAGGGTCGACCATTTGTCACCGACGCGATCGAGGACGTGTCGGACGGGGCAGTTGACTGTGTCGATAGGGGGAGTGTCGACAGATGTGGAGGGGTTTATTTTTTTCATGTTTTTCTCGTTGTATGTTGTTGAGTTCCAGTAATAGTTACTTTGGGGTTACTGTGTTCCCCGTGCGTACCTTATTGGCGGTATGGCTGGTTTCCTGTTACCTTTGACTCTCTAAAAGTAACTAAATTACCAAGATTATGAAAATAGCATTGATCGGAGCCAGCGGTTTTGTCGGTAAGGCGCTTACGCGTGAATTATTGGATCGTCATCATGCCGTAACGGCTATTGTCAGACATCCGGAAGCGTTGGACTCCGTGGGGGTAGGGTCTACGACGGGTAAGGGAGCAGGGGCCGCGACGGGTGGGGGCGCGGAGGCTCCAGCCGGTGGGGGCTCGCTGTATGTAGTCAAGGGGGATGTTTTTCAGCCGGAGCAGATCGCGGCGCTGGTTAAAGGACATGATGTGGTGATCAGCGCGTATAATCCGGGTTGGACAAATCCTGCCATTTATGATGAATTTATCCGGGGTTCGGAGGCTATACAGGAAGCCGTGAAAAAGGCGGGTGTGAAGCGTTTTATTATTATCGGAGGTGCGGGGAGTCTTTTTATTGCGCCTGGTGTGCAACTGGTAGATACAGCTGAGTTCCCTGTGGAATATAAGTCGGGTGCGCTTGGGGCGAGGGATTATTTGAATATATTAAAGAAAGAGCAGGATCTGGACTGGACCTTTGTCAGTCCTGCCATACTTATGCATCCGGGGACATCGGGTGTGCGTAAGGGACATTATCGTACGGGGCTGGACAATCCTGTGTTTGACGAAAAGGGGCAGAGTATTCTCTCTGTGGAGGACCTTGCGGTGGCTATTGTGGATGAGGTGGAGAAGCCAAAGTTTCTCAAGAAACGTTTTACTGCGGCTTATTAGGGGAGGTTGGTATGCGGAGGCTGGAATCGCGGATCTTCAATTCTGTTTCGAGGATCTTTTTTTGGAATTGTGTCACCGGTCGTCGGCTTTCGATCAGTTGGATGAGGAGCTCTGTGGCGAGCTGTCCCATTTCGAGGGCTGGCTGCACTACGGATGTCAGTGAAGGGTGGAAGATGTCAGCGGAGATGGAATTGGTAAACCCTACCAGTCCTATTTGCTCGGGGACGGGGATCTGCATTTTTCGCAGCAGGCTCAGGGTGGTTGTACTGAGGCGGTCGCTGGCGGTGAAGATGGCATCGGGTCTGACCTTTAGCTGCAGCAGTTCGGTCAGGGCCTGGCGGGTCTCTTCGGGGAGCATGCCACCGTGGGGACAAAATTTAATATATCTGGGGTCTGGTTTCAGGCCGGCATCTGCCAATGCTTTTTTATATCCTTCGAGTCTTTCGAGGGTAATGGACAGGCTCCCGCTGCTGGTGATGTGTGCGATATGCCGGAAGCCTTGTTGTAAGAGGTGTCTGGTCGCTTCGTACGCGCCTTTAAAATTGTTGGCGATGACTTTGTGGGTGGCTATTTCGTCTGTGATCCGATCGAAAAGGACCATGGGCAATCCTTTTTCGTGGAGTTTTATCAAATGATCTACTACTTTTGTCTCGGCGGAAAGGGAGATGATAAGGCCGTCTACTGATCGGGAGGAGAGGTGTTCGCTGTTGGCGACTTCCCGTTCGTATGACTCCTGGCTTTGGGTGATGATGACGTTATAATCCTTTTGGCGGGCAATGGATTCGATGCCGTTGATGACCTGTGAAAAGAAGTTGTTATCGATGTTGCAGACGATGACCCCGATGGATTTGCTCCGGCCGCGTTTGAGGCTTTGGGCGATGGGGTTGGGTTTGTAGTTAAGTTCACGTGCATAGGAAAGCACGTTCTTTTTCGTTTCTTCACTGATCTCATGGCTACCACGTAATGCCTTCGATACTGTGGATACAGAGAGGTTTAGCGCCTTCGCAATGTCCTTTATGGTTATAGCTTCAAATTTCATTCATTGATCTGGTCGCAAACGTTTTCGTAAATAAAATCGATTTATTCCCTATTTGTTAGGGAATAACGATGTACAATTGTTCAAAGTTAACGATCTGTTCACTAATAATTTATGGGGAATCTGTTTAATTTAAAAGGTAAAGTTGCGCTGGTCACCGGCTGTAATAGGGGTATCGGGCGCGCTATGGCGCTGGGGCTGGCTGAGGCTGGGGCTGACATTATTGGTGTTTCGGCTTCTTTGGCGGTAAAAGACAGTGATATTGAGAAGGAAATAAATGCGCTGGGGTGCAACTTTTCTGCTTTTCAGGCCGACCTTACCGATCGGGCGAGCTTATATGCCTTTGTTGGGCGGGTGAAGGAAAAGCATGAAAGGGTAGATATTTTGATAAACAATGCCGGTATGATCCTTCGTCAGCCTGCTGCTCAGCATTCTGACGAGTTCTGGGACAAGGTATTATCTATAAACCTGGATGCGGCCTTTATCCTCGCCCGTGAATTTGGCAAGGAGATGCTGGTTCGGCGGAGCGGGAAGATCATTTTTACGGCTTCGCTGCTGACCTTCCAGGGAGGTATCAATGTTCCGGGTTATGCTGCCAGCAAGGGGGCGGTTGGCAGTCTTGTAAAGGCATTGGCCAATGAATGGGCTTCGCAGGGTGTCAATGTCAATGGCATAGCGCCGGGATATATCAGTACAGACAATACGGAGGCTTTGCGGAATGATCCTGTGCGGAGCAAGTCGATACTGGACCGGATACCAGCTGCCCGTTGGGGCGAACCGGATGATTTTCGTGGGCCGGCCGTGTTTCTGGCTTCTTCGGCGGCCGACTATGTACATGGGACTATCCTTACCGTAGATGGCGGTTGGATGGGACGATAAAATAATATGATTATTTATGGAAATAAGATTTGAACATAGCCCGAAGGAAGTTCGGGGGATGACTACTGAGGAATTACGCAGCTCGTTTCTGACGGACAAACTCATAGAAGAAGATGTAGTCAAGCTTGTATATACGCATTATGACCGGGTTATTGTCGGTGGCGCCTGCCCGGTGAAGAAACGTCTTGTACTGGAGACGCATCCGGAATTAAAAGCCGATTTCTTTTTGCAGCGGCGCGAGATCGGTATCATCAATGTGGGAGGGAAGGGGAAGGTGACTGCAGATGGGGTTGCTTATGAGCTGAACAAGATGGATTGTCTTTATGCGGGCAAGGGGGTGAAGGAGGTTAGTTTTGAAAGTGAAGAGGCTGCTGAGCCGGCTGCTTTCTTTTTGTTGTCGGCGCCTGCGCATGCGGCATACCCGGTACAGTTCCTGCCGAAGGAAAAGGCGTTGCCGGTGAATACCGGTGCTCCGGAGACGTCCAATGCGCGGACCATCTACAAGTATATTCATGCGGAGGGCATTCAAAGCTGTCAGCTGGTGATGGGGCTTACTATCCTGAAGACAGGGAGTGTCTGGAATACGATGCCGGCACATGTTCATTCCCGTCGGATGGAGGCATATTTTTATTTCGATGTGCTGGAGCAGCAGCGTGTGTTCCATTTTATGGGGCAGCCGCAGGAGACAAGGCATTTGCTGGTAGCGAATCACCAGGCTATTGTCTCTCCGCCCTGGTCGATACATTCGGGTTGTGGGACGAGTAATTATTCTTTTATCTGGGGTATGGCGGGAGAGAATTACACGTATACAGATATGGATATTGTTAATATCCCGGATTTGAGATAATCAGATAATTAATGGTATTTTCGATTTATCATGTCTAACGTTTCCAATACATCTCCGGCGACAGTAATTAATTCCGGCATCAGTCGCTACCGGTGGACAATCTGTGGCTTATTGTTCTTTGCTACCACGATCAATTACCTGGATCGTTCAGTGATCAGCTTTTTGAAATCGACGTTGACGAGGGAAAGGAATTGGGATGATGCGGATTACGCCAATGTGGAGATCGCATTCAAGTTCGCATATGCCGTCGGGTTGCTTTTCGCCGGCCGGCTTATTGATAAATTAGGTACCAAGATGGGATACGCGCTGGCTACCGGTCTCTGGAGTGTGGCCGCGATGTGTCATGCATTCACCAATACGGTATTCGGCTTTGGGGTTGCGCGGAGTGCGCTTGGAGTAAGTGAGGCGGGGAATTTTCCGGCCGCCATCAAGACGGTCGCAGAATGGTTCCCAAGGAAAGAGCGGGCTTTTGCAACGGCCATATTTAATTCCGGAGCGGGTATCGGAGCTATTATCGCGCCATTGAGCGTGCCTTTTATAAACGCATACTGGGGTTGGAAGGCGACGTTTATCATAACAGGGGCAGTTGGTTTTATCTGGCTGATATTCTGGTTTCTTTTATATGAAGTGCCGGAGAGGCATAAGAAGGTGTCTGCGGCTGAGCTGAGCTATATCAACAGTGATGAGGGGTCGGCGCAGTTGACGGGGGGTGGGGTATCCGAAGAGGGGAGGAAGCAGAAATTCTCCTGGGTTCGACTGTTGGGTTTCCGGCAGACCTGGGCTTTTGCGCTCGGCAAATTGCTGACGGATCCTATCTGGTGGTTTTATTTATTCTGGCTGCCGGATTTTTTGAAGAGTCAATATAAATTAAGCGACGAGGCAGTTTCCCTGCCTACGGCCACCGTGTATATTATGGCTACTGTGGGGGGGATTTGGGGAGGGTGGTTGCCGATGAATCTTATCAATAAGGGCTGGGCCAATTTCAAGGCCAGGAAAACGTCGATGTTCATTTTTGCTTTGCTGGTGCTGCCCATCATGTTTGCGCAAGTCGCTGGCAGTGTCAATATGTGGCTGGCGGTAGTGATCATCGGGATTGCGGCTTCGGCGCATCAGGCGTGGAGCGCCAATATCTTTACTACTGTTTCGGATATGTTCCCGAAGAAGGCTACGGGGTCAGTTACGGGTATTGGTGGGATGGCCGGGGCGCTTGGGGGTATATTGCTTTCGGCGCTGGTGCAGAAAAATATGTTTGTGTATTATCGGTCTATCAATAAGATCGAGGTGGCGTATTATATCATGTTTGGAGTGTGTAGCGGCGCGTATTTGATCGCGTGGCTGGTGATGCATCTGCTTGTTCCGAAGATGGCGAGGGTGGAGTTGGATTAAGATGGGGTTGCGGCGGCTTTGGCGCCGTTGTGGGTTGGGGAGGGTTTAGCTTTTCAGACTCGATGCGCGGACGGAGAGTTCGGTGTTGAGCACGCGGGTCTCGAATTTTGTTACGGGGTGTTTGCTCTCGATCAGCTGGATCAGCATTTCCATTGCAACTTGTCCCATTTCGAAGGCCGGTTGTCTTATGCTGGTGAGTGCCGGATGGAAAATATCTGTGAGCATTGAATTGGTAAAGCCTACGATGGCCATATCTTCCGGGATACGAACTTTTCTCCTGGCCAGTGCGGCCAGGCAACCTGTAGATAGCTTATCGCTGGCCGCCACGATAGCATCCGGTTTCTTCTTTAGACTGAGGAGCGACTCCACGGCTTCTTCTGTCTCTCCATCGATAAGTCCTCCATATTTGCAATATTTTACCAGGGATTCATCGAAGGGAAGGTGATGATCTGCCAGTGCGGCCTTGTAACCGGCCAGTCTTTCCTTTGTAATAGAGAGGTAGGGGGAAATGGTCAGGTGTGCAATGCGCCGGAAGCCTGATTGGATGAGGTGTTCGGTTGCCTGGTAGGCTCCGTTGAAGTTGTTGGCGATGACCTTGTGTGTCGTCATTTCTTCTGTGATCCTATCGAAGAAGACGATGGGCAGTCCTCTGTCGTGTAATTTATTGAGATGTGAGAGGTCTGTGGTCTCTGTCGAAAGCGAGATGAGCAATCCGTCCACTGACCGGGATGCGAGGTATTGGGTATTGGCGACTTCCCGTTCGAAGGACTCGTGGCTTTGCGAGATGATCACATAATAACCTTTTTTATAGGCTACGGACTCAATGCCATTGATCACCTGGGAGAAGAAGTTGTTGGCTACCTCGCAGACGACGATTCCGATGGAGCGGCTGCGCTTTTCTTTTAGGCTAAGGGCTATGGGGTTGGGCCTGTAGTTGAGTTTTTCTGCGTATTCGAGGACGAGTTTGCGGGTTTCGGCGCTGATCTCGTAGCTGCCTCGCAGGGCCCGGGAAACGGTGGAGGTGGAGAGTCCGAGGGCTTTGGCAATGTCTTTTATGGTGATGGCTTCGTACTTCATGAGGCGCAGCTAGGTTTATCGTTGTTTTCGGGCTTTGTGCATGAGTTTAGCAGAAAGTGAATTAAAATTAATGTTATTTTCGGTGAAATTGTCTGCCAATGCTTTCTTACCCCGTTAGAATTGCCCTTATTGCCGCCCTTGGCGGATTTCTTTTTGGTTTTGAGACTGTTGTTATTTCAGGGGCTGAGCAAACACTTGAAAAAATATGGCATTTAAGCTCCGGCTGGCAGGGATTTACGGTATCCTCCAGTCTCCTTGGCACCATCCTGGGCTCTTTGATTGCGGGTTTCCCTGCGCAGAGGTATGGCCGTAAGAAGACGTTGCAGGTGGTGGCGGTGTTCTTTATTGTTGCTGCGGTGGGCTGTGCATCTGTGTCAGCGTGGTTGTTGTTTGTGGTTTTTCGGATCATCGGCGGTCTGGCGGTGGGTGCCTCTTCGGTGATTGCGCCCATGTATATTTCGGAGATTGCTCCGGCGCGGCTGCGCGGGCGTCTCGCGGGGTCCTTTCAGCTGAATATCGTGGCTGGTATTTTTATCGCTTATCTCACGAATTTTGCTTTTTCGGGTATTGGCCCCGATGCGTGGCGGTGGATGCTGGGTGTGATGATCATTCCTGCGGTGTTGTTCTGGTTACTATTGCTGAGCATTCCCGAGAGTCCGCGCTGGCTGATCCTCAATCATAATGTAGCTGCGGCTGTTCCCATTTTGGGTAAGCTTGGCGAGGCGAATGTGGAGGCGGCTATCAATACGATCCGGGAGTCGGTGCATGAGCAGTTGCCCGGGGCGTCGAACGAGGGGCTTTTTCAGCGTCGGTATATCAAGCCCATCTTATATGCGGTATTGCTGGCGATGTTCAATCAGCTATCGGGGATCAATGCTATCCTTTACTATGCGCCGCGGATCTTTAAAATGGCCGGTTTTGACGAGGGGCAGGCTTATCTGCAACCTGTATATATTGGGGCGGCGAACCTGTTGTTTACTTTAATTGCTATGACGGTGATCGATAAATTCGGGCGTAAGAAATTACTTATCGTGGGCTCGCTTGGGATGATCGTTTTTTTAGGGCTTACGGCTTTGTTTTTTCGCAATGCGGATGTAACGGGTGCTGCTGCGGCAACTGCCGGGGGGGGGAATAGTTTTGTGCTGTTGTATCTCATCGGGTTTATCGCCTTTTTTGCTTTCTCGCAGGGGGCTGTGATCTGGGTGTTTATCTCTGAGATATTTCCCAATTCTGTGCGTTCGAAGGGGGGCTCATTGGGGAGTTTTACTCACTGGATCATGGCGGCCATTATCTCCTGGACTTTTCCCGTGATCGTGGAGGGTAGTAAAATGGGAGGCTATTATTCTTTTACCTTTTATAGTGTGATGATGTTGCTGCATCTGGTGTTCGTGTGGCGTTTTTTGCCCGAGACCAAGGGCCGGACGCTGGAAGAGATACAACAAGAGTTAGGTATAAAATAGTTGAAACTTAAATTACAAAATATATGAGAAACACGATCCTTGCCTTTGGCTTATTGTTAGGTTCTGGTACTGGTGTTTTTGCGCAGGCTTCTTCAGCGGAGAAGGGTGTGGCGGCTGCTGTGGAGTCGCTGCGGAAAGCGCTGATCGATCCTACGAAGACCAATCTTGATAATATTGTCCTTGATGAGCTGACGTATGGGCATTCGAATGGGATGATCCAGGATAAGGCTGCATTTGAGGAGGCGTTGCTGACGGGGAAGTCGGATTTTGTGACGATCGATCTGACGAATCAGACGATCAAGGTTATTGGGAATACGGCCTGGGTCAGGCATGAGTTGACGGCTACGAATAATGATGGGGGGAAGCCGGGGACGGCGCATCTTTATGTGTTGCTTGTGTTTTTGAAGCAGAAGGGGGTGTGGAGATTGATGGCGCGGCAGGCGGTGAAGGTGCCGGTGTAGGAGGACGATGCCGATGGAGGGGTTTTCGTGGGGAAGCCGGACTTTTTCGTCGAGGACGTTGAGGTAGAAGTTGAGTTGGCCGGCGTATTCGGGTTTGAATTTTCCGCGTTTGAGTTCGAAGGCAACGAGGCATTGGAGGTGGCGGTTGAAGAATAGGAGGTCGATGAAGAATTCTTCACCGTCGATTTCGAGGCGGTATTGGTTGCCGATGAAGGAGAAGCCTTTACCCAGGGTCATGATCATGTTTTTTATATTGGAGACGAGCTGACCTTCGATGACACGTTCGTCGGTTTCTTCCAGGGATATGAAGTCGAAGAGGTATTCGTCTTGAAAGACTTGCAGGGCATTGGCTTTTATGGGGCCGGGTAGGGTAGTGGTGAAGTTGCTGGCCATTTTTCCCTGGTGTTTGTAGAGGTTGGCGTTGATGTGGTGTTCCAGGGTTCTGACTGACCAGAATTCGGAAGCAGCTCTACTGATATAGAAAAGTCGCTCTTCAGTGGATTTGCATTTGATAATCAATAGCATATGATGTGTGAAACTGATGTTATACCAGGCTTCGGGCAATTGGGTAGTCAGTGACGACCTAAATGGGGCTAATTGGGCAGTCAGTGATGGCCCAATTGGATTTTCTAATTGGATAGTCAGTGCCGATCCAATTAGGAGAGGCATATATTCTAAGGCAAACCGGCGCATTTTCTTCAGATTTTCATATGAAAACCCTTTCAGGCCGGGCAGGGCTTTTTGTAAGTCTTCCGATATCTGTTCGAGGACTTTTGCCCCCCATTTTTCGGCTGCTATTTTTTCTGATAACATCCTACCTGTTTTAAAATAGAGCAGTAATTGCTCTTTGTTAGCCAGCTTTGCGGCGATGTAACGGCTTTGGATAATGTTCTGCTTCAGGCTGCTGATAAGCTCGATATAGTCCTTGTTCATAGAGATAAAATTTAGCTAATAAAATTACTAAATAATTTACCTATAAAAAACTAAAAATATTGACAATCGAGTGGCGCCAGGTATTTGAAAATGGACACTGAGGCTGGGGAAAGCGGGCGCATTGGGGTGGGTAAAGGGCAGATCGGGGAGTTGAGGAAGGAGTGTCGGGTAAGAGGCAGGGAGGGCTCGCGTGAACCATGACAGTACATGACAGATGAATCTGGTGTCCCCCTTAAATTTGACCCTTATTGCAGCCATATCGAAAATTTTCGACTACATGATACTATTCGGCATTCTCTTTCATTTTATAGGCGGGTTCGCCTCGGGCAGTTTTTATATACCTTATAAAAAGGTTAGGGAATGGTCCTGGGAAAGTTATTGGATCGTTGGCGGTCTTTTTTCCTGGCTGATCATCCCCCCGCTGGCTGCGTGGCTGACTGTCCCGCATTTTTCGGAGATCATATCCCAGGCTTCTGCTGCCACTCTTGGGTGGACCTTTTTTTGGGGGATCCTTTGGGGTATTGGGGGGCTGATGTATGGTCTGGGTATGCGCTATCTGGGTATGTCGCTCGGGAATTCGGTGTTGCTTGGCTTTACTTCTGCTTTTGGGGCCCTGGTGCCTTCCATCTACTACAATTTTGTCCCTACTCCCGGTAAGACCACTTTTCATGAATTGCTCACCACTTCGTGGGGAAGGATCGTGCTGGGTGGTGTCGTGCTCTGTCTGTTGGGTATTTATATTTGTGGAAGGGCGGGGGTATTAAAAGAAAAAGAGCTGCCTGAAGAGAAAAAGAAAGAAAGTATCAAGGAATTTAATCTTGTCAAGGGGCTTGTCGTCTGTACCATCTCGGGTATTCTCAGCGCCTGTTTCAGCTATGGTATTGAAGCAGGAACGCCAATGGCGGAAGTGGCTAATCAGTTCTGGAAGTCATCGAATCCGGGTGCTACTACGGAATTTCTGTATCAGAATAACGTCACTTATATCGTATTAATGTTGGGTGGGCTTACCACTAATTTTATCTGGTGTATGTTCCTGAATGCAAGGAACAGATCTTTTGGGGACTATACGAATAAGAAGACGCCTTTGGCGAGGAATTATTTTTTTGCTGCGCTGGCCGGGACCATTTGGTTTCTCCAGTTCTTTTTTTATGGGATGGGCAAGAGCCGGCTGACGAATGACGCAAGCTCGTGGATATTGCATATGGCCTTTATTATCCTGGTGGCTAATTGCTGGGGTATCGCGCTGAAGGAGTGGAAGGGGGTTAGCGGGAAGACGAGAGTTACGATCGCGGCTGGGATCATTGCGATCCTGTGTTCTGTTATTTTGGTGGGATATGGGAATTCATTAAAATAAATTTGAAAAGTAAAGTTTAAGTATATGTCTGTTACAACGTCAACGAAATTCAAACATGTCAGCTACCTGTGGGACGAGAAGAAAGCAGCCGAACTGGCGGGCGATGAAGTCGCGTTATTGATCTACCGGTCCAATCTGCTGGGTGCGGATCTACGCCTCACCAATTACGGCGGTGGTAATACTTCCTGTAAGGCGATGGCAAAGGACCCGCTGACTGGGAAAGGAACGGAGATCATGTGGGTGAAGGGTTCAGGCGGTGACCTTGGAACGCTGAAACGGAGTGGCCTGGCGGCTTTGTATGTGGACCGGCTGCTCAGTCTGAAGAATGTTTACCGGGGTATAGAATTCGAGGATGAGATGGTCGAGCTTTTTAATCATTGCATATATGACCTTAATTCCAAGGCTCCTTCGATAGACACTCCGCTGCATGGTTTTCTACCCTTTGCGCATATCGATCATCTGCATCCCGATGCGGCCATCGCCATCGCTGCTGCGAAGGATGGGAAAAAGATCACGCAGGAGCTTTTTAATGGAAAGATCGGATGGGTGGAATGGCAGCGTCCTGGTTTTGACCTGGGGCTTAAACTCCGCCAATGTCTGGATGAGAATCCCGGTATCCGGGGGATCATGCTGGGGTCTCATGGACTTTTTACCTGGGGTGATACGGCCTACGAAAGCTATATCAACACGCTCGAAGTGATCGAACGCTGTGCACAATATCTTGAAGACAATATCGGGAAAAAAGCTCCTGTTTTTGGTGGGGCCCGTCTGCAATCGCTGCCTACCGAAGAGCGACTGAAAAAGGCGGCTGCACTCGCTCCGGTATTAAGAGGTTTCTGTTCTTCCAAAACAAAGATGATCGGTCATTTTACCGATGACGATCGTGTCCTGGAATTTATCAACTCCAACGACCTGGCCAGGCTGGCTCCGATGGGTACCAGCTGTCCCGATCATTTTCTTAGGACCAAGATCAGCCCGCTGGTGCTGGATCTTACCACCAACCAGGATCTCGAAGACGTGCCCGTGTTGAAGGAAAAGCTGGCTCCCCAGTTCGAAAGCTACCGGCAGATGTATGCACACTATTACGACTCGTGTAAACATGCCAATAGTCCCGCCATGCGTGATCCGAATCCTGTGGTCATCCTCTATCCGGGCATAGGCATGTTCACTTTCTCCAAAGACAAACAAACGGCGCGGGTAGCTGCGGAATTCTATATCAACGCTATCAATGTAATGAAGGGTGCTGAAGCTGTGTCTTCCTATACTTCGCTGCCTCGTCAGGAAGCCTTCAATATCGAATACTGGCTGCTCGAAGAAGCAAAATTGCAGCGTATGCCAAAACCCAAGGCCCTGTCGGGCAGGATTGCCCTTGTAACAGGCAGCGCCGGAGGGATCGGGAAAGCTATTGCAAAAAGATTTGCTGACGAAGGTGCCTGTATCGTCATCAACGACAACGATGAACAGCGTCTCGAGTCAGCCCGGCAAGAATTCCAGGCGCAATACGGAAAAGATGCCTTTATCGGCGAAGTGTTGGATGTGACCAATGGAGAAGGCATCCGTAAAGTCTACCGGGCAGCGGCACTTGCTTTTGGCGGAGTGGATATCATCGTCAACTGCGCGGGTCTGTCTATCTCCAAGCCTATACAGGATCATACCGAAAAGGACTGGGACATCCT
>Ga0307510_10007659_pt1 | contig 12875 bp, 8 predicted proteins | sample 12_EM_MG_FD_207224 | JGI IMG/M metagenome (GOLD analysis project Ga0307510, IMG submission 207224) | Populus trichocarpa ectomycorrhiza microbial communities from riparian zone in the Pacific Northwest, United States - 12_EM | ecosystem: Host-associated > Plants > Roots > Unclassified | place... | reverse complement strand
CTTAGGCCAAGATTAGCAGAGCGTTTAAGAGGGTAGAAGCAGCAGCTTTAAGCTTCGAGTTTACTCAAGACAAAATAAACAAAAGTGAGAGTATAGAACCAGTATTTGTTTTGTTGAAGAGTGGAAAGCAAGGCAAATTTTTGGTTTTTGAATAAAATGGGCAAAAGCGAAAGATTAGAAGAAGCAAAGAGAATCAAAAAGCGAGAAACTTTGGTCTGTGTAACAGTAAAAAGAGAGAGAAGAGAAAGTGGAAGTGAGAGAGTGTGAATTTGACTTATTAAGGACAATTACAGAATCAACCTCATACCATAAACTAATCAACTCCAAAGAAGGCTACTTTACTGTACAGATTCAGATAGCTAATGTGATGGTCATCTCACCAACTGTCTACTCTTCTCTAACTTGATACTCACAACTCTGCCACTGTAGGCTGCATGCATAGTACATACAGTCTTTGGAAGGATGCCTGCCCACATGGATAGAAGTCACAAGTGCAAGCCTGGAGGCAAAGCCTTCCTCTTTCTTTTCTATTTTCCTGGACTCTAACTGCCCTTCTCTCCTTTACACAAGAAATAATAAAAAATAGTCGGTGAGGTGTGGCCTGTGGGGACTACTTACTGTACCATCGGCTACACAGGAAAGTCATGGGCCTTGCCTTGCCTTGCCTTGCCTCTCATACTTGACACTGTTCTAATTCATACATTAGAATGCTTTAATATATCGTGTACCTACACTATCAATTTATCAGTTTCTTTCCCTCACTCCTCTGTTGTCTATAATATACCTTGCAACTTCCAGAGAGTTTCGGGTTTTAAAAGGGTTGCATCTTTCAATTCAAAGTGAATGTCATGAGTTGCATGTTGAAACCTAATGAAAAAAGTTTTACTACAAGTATTGCACGGACCAAACTTATTAGTCTTCGTACAGATAATGACTTCACGGCAGCAATGTCCCACATTTCTAATTCTTTCAGGTTCCTTCCTTGCTCCCCCCCACCCCCATTTTTCTTTATAATTCAATGAAACAATAATGACTCCTCTCAAGTGCTATTCCACGAACTATTTGAAGCCAGACAGAAGAAAAATGACTGTGATCTGCTGCCCTGGACTTGAGGTTATCTTATCACCACACATACCTTACCCGGCATTTCTCATTCACTCTCAGCTTGAATGGAAGGGAGGGGGCAAATAGTAGTTGGCTATCCACTCCAAACCCCACACAAGTAAATGAGAAAGGGTGTTTATTGGTGACGCGCTGATGGGCTCATGATGGATAGATTAAGAAGGCATTAAATTGATATTCTTGGCGTTGGCGACCTTAATCCTAAACGATCCTTAAATACTGTAGTCATACAATGTATAGCGCTCCCTTCAGTTTCTGCATTTTCTTTGTGGGAATGGGTGGGCAAGTCAAAAGGTACAATTTTTCTAGCCAGGACCTTGCGTGATGAATTCATTCGTGCCATCAATGGGTTGAGGACACACCACTTAACAGCTAGCTTCAATGCAGAATTCTCACAACAAATTAAGGCAAGGCAATTTATTAAGTTCACATTATTGAGCTGAAATATGAACAGTACTAAGCATTAATTGAAGAGCATAGTTAGAAACTATCGGTTATATAGATGGACAGTCCTCGGAGAAACTACAACAGTAGGGTTTGGAAAGGTGAAGTAAATATAGACCATCGCTTCCTTTTTTATAAAGCGCAACCACCTCTACCAAATCAATTTTATTGCTCTTTTTTTCTCTCCATGTACACATGCAGCTGCAGATCCTGTACGTGCAAGGAATATATATAAAAGTGTGCAGAATCATGACGAAAGAGGATTGTCTTTGCTTTGAAATCTGGTCAATGAGATGTCTGGAGGTGATAATTGATGAAAGTGACGGATTTTTTGGAATCATGTTTTTCCCTTGCTACCTTCAGAAAATTGTAAACCTGCTGCTGCATCACTTGTATATCTTAAATGTTCCGGTGAAGCTTACTCTCTAACCACTCCCTAGCTAGATCTCCCATCTAAAAGAATTCACGGATGGAAACTTCCAACCCTAATTATGATGTCTAAACTCTCATAAAAAAGCTCATGATTGCAACTGTGGGACTCTGTTAATTTGGTATGAGAAAAGATAATGGCTTCTCCCAAATCAATAATTCACGGCTAACTAGAGTGAGAATACAAGATTCACAAATCACATCTCTAGCTATTCTCTCTTGTCCACACACACAAGAATGTTATATATATATATATATATAAAGCAAGAGGATTACAGACAATGGTGTTCTTATATATTAACCATTTACATTAACTAGCTCTAGTGGGTTGTAAGCTTATACGATAAAAAAATCTCGGGAAGAATTATTCTCTCAGCTTGCCAGAGATGTAGTGGAAGCTTTGTTGCCTGATTTTTGTTTTCGATAAATTAATTCACAACGTACATATAAAATGGGATTAATTTGGAAGCTTTGAAAATAAGTCATAAGTTTGGAGGAGGAGTGGGGACTGGGAAACCTGATTACTTTATGATCACGTAATTACCACATCAATTAGAACATCTTATTAAAGAAAATACTAATTAAGAGTTGATAGCCAGATCATTATGCATGTATATATAGGTAGGTAGGACTATATATATATATATATTCCATGATCACATAAATCTGACTGAGCTCATAATTGATTGCATTGGCCGGCTCTCTGCTGTTCATCATCTTTTGGTGTGGTTACTGCACATAAAGGCAGCTAAAAACAACTTGAGAGGGCCGTGTTTCTTTTGAAAAGATGTCTTGTTATCCTTTCTTCCCTTTATTAATAGAAGCTCCATTGTCCTTGTGCGAGGATTTTGTTAATTTATAGTTTGAGATTGTGTGTCCACAAATTAGGTAGGGTAGGACCTTATATTTTGAGGATCGATGCTTTCTTCATTATCCTTTGTTCTAATGTAAAGTATGATAAAAAAAAAAAAAACAAATCATCAGAGGTTCATAAAGGATATATCGATATATCCATCAACTAATATATGTGTGTTCTTCCACAGTTCCCCCTCCCCCTACTGAAATGGCTTCCTTGATGAAAATGTAAGCGTGAATAACATTTTGAGGTCCATGTAATGAAGCCTTAATTAATAAGAAGGTGAAATAGAGTAGCATATTAAGCATAAGCTGTACATGTTATTAATTAGCCGTAAACAATTAAAAATGGGAAAACAAATTAAGGTGTAAGAGAGGAAAAATAAGACTAGAAAATACAAAAACAAGGCAAGTGACAAAGATTACAACCATTGTCCTAGCAAAAGTGATTCTTCTCTTATTTATGGCTAGAGCTGGTTTAAGATTGTGGTAAATATTATTTTTTAAAATATTTTTTGTGTTTAAAATATATTAAAATAATATATATATTTTTTTATTTTAAAATTTATTTTTGATATTATTACTTCAAAACAATAAAATTATTAATTTGAAGTTATAAAAAAACTTCAAAGATTTTCAAAATAACCACAATGCCAATCATAGCCTAATTTAATGTGATTTGTCTCTGAGTGCTCCTAAGAATCTTTCTTTCTAGATCCCAATTAAGTCCCCATTGTCCATATTCATCTTTGATAATAACATTTCTCCCACTTATATATTTTTGTCACAACCGAATCTCGAATTATTAAGGCAACATCCTAGGATCACGGGCACCCCACAAGCTGACATGGTGATGTTTCATAATTTTCTAGACTCGCTTTCTGTTCTTCTTGTGTATTTCCTTAGACCGCCGGAATCAATGAACGCTTTCTGGGGGATAACAAAGACATGGAAAGACAAACAGAGCAGCTGCACAGATTAAACATTATCTGATAGTTAATTCAAATATTAGAGTGACTGGATCATAACGTAGCATGCAATGGGAGTTGGATTTATAGGTTCAATCGGACATCCGGATCAAATAGTTGAAAAATCTGTGTGGCAATTCCTGCAGGGCAACTTGCTTGGCAAGGTCGTTAACAGGGGCTGGGCTAATTAGTCAACAAACTTTGCCAAGATTCCATTTATGCGTGATCAAAGGAAACAAATTTGGCTTAATGTCGCCAACACGTACGACCAATCTGATGCTCGTTTGTGCTTCTAGCTCACGTTGTCGTCGTCGATTTACTGGCTGATATTCCTGTAACCTTTACCGAAGTTGTTGTGTCACAGATTATGGATTCCAGCTTCTTACAGAATAGTTGCAATATTCTGTGGTAAATTGGCAAAAGAAAATTAGTCAACGCCATCTATCTATTCTGAAACTAAAGAGGAAAAACCAAATAACAACAGAGAATTCCATTATTATTCTTGTGAGCTTACTTCCATGTCCATATCTCTCGCTCATTATATTAGTGAATTAAGTAGATTTTGATTCCAGCGTAAAAGGTGCACAAAAAATAAAGGGATTTTAAACCGTGTGTCCTTAGTGTTGCGTTTCACTGTTGTTTCGAGATGGAAAAGATAAAGATAAAGAAGACAAATGAACTTGTCACAAGCTCACTCTAAAACTCCCTTTAATTAAACACATTTTTGCTCTTTTTTTTTTGTATCTATCATGGAACACTACTAATTGTTTTTTGAGAATTTACCCTTACTGTTAATTGTAGAGATGTTAAAATATTTAGTTACTTGAAAGATGAAAACTAACCTTTAATTGAACTAGATTAAAGATGAAAATTTCAATATGATTTTACTAGTGACAGAGGGAAAATTGGAGCATATATCTTGATCTCCTGCCCACCTCTTTGATTGGTATCGAAGACATGGAGATGTTGTATTCGATACATCAGATAGGATAAATTTTAATTTTAATGATATGCCTTTTAGTATTTTCGTAGGAGTGGATAAAAATGGAAGGACTATGCACTTCTGCGCAATAAAATAACAAGAGCATTTCAGTAGTTGATGAAGGTAATTTCTTTCTTTCTTTCCTTTTCTTTTTCTTCTCATTTTACAATTTTCATTTTTTAAATAAATTTTGATGTTACTCATGAAGAATTCTTACTTATTCAAAACTAATTTGCAGGCTTCTGCCTCTTCATTCGCCTCTGGTTGTCGACTTAATGCTGCTGCAAATCCTCCTCCTGCGAGGACTTCTTCTACCGACTTTGCTGCTGCAATTCCTTCTGCCGTGACTTTGCTGGAAGTTTCTGCTTGCTTCTGTCGTGCCTTTTCTGCTCTATTGTAGACATTTCTTATTATACTATCTTGGTTCTCATCAAAGACATTGAACAAACATTGTTGCTGCTCTATTGATAATTTCTTGATGCAACATTGTATGGAGCCACAGAGTCAAGAGCATGTTGTCTTTTGGAATAGTGAATTTTTTTTAGTCCTTCGCAAATATTGTTTTAAAATTCATTCTATGTATTTTCCATTACACCATAACTTTCAGGAGAAATTGTTTCGTCCGGTGAAGAAGTTCATGACAAAAACCACTGGTGCTTTTGTTGGAAGTCCTCCAAAGTCAAAGACAAAAGAACGTCCCTTGCAATAGAGAAAGGAAGGTGGAAAAGAGTTGAGAAAACAAACAAGGACGTGGAGGTTATGCAAGCATGCTGGTCACAACATCACCACTTGTCCAGGGAAGGAGAATGTTAAAAGAGAGTGCTGGGATCCCAAAGAAAGCTAATAAGAGGAAGACAAATGATTTAGGACATGAAGTCTTGGATCCTGTTTTTTCTTCCTTGTAAAAAACCAACTACTGCATCTTAATAAATGCATGAGACATTTTAGGTGACCGAATTGTCATCAGATGGGTCAGGTAATTGAAGGGAATTCAGGTCTTCTGTCAAGTCGTTCATAATGGCACAGGGGTTCAGCGTATCTGTCCAGCTAGTTGCTAGCCACTGTGACCTCCTTTAACATTCATGTCAAATCTGTCCATTTTCAGAATCTAGCTGTGGGATAGAAATATAAACCAGAAAAACTAATCATGTTGAAGAATAGTCAAGTTTCAATCTTAATTTTACGGGTCAATTATAAGCCCTACTTGGGATTCCATTCCACAGTTGATAACCAGCAGGCAGCGTCTAAAATTTATGTTTCATGAAGTCTTTTTTCAAGAATCTTGGGAGGAGAAGAATCCCACCAGGATTAACTGAATTGTCTAAAAGCTCCAGTTTGATCATCAGTGATAGCATGTTGTTGAAGTAAATAAAATCATCAAGAATAAGAGCATTATGCAGCTTATATTTAACAGCCTGAGTAATCCACCCAGTCAAATCTTGTCCAAGCATTCAATCATGGAGTGAGTTCTCTTGTTACTTTCCATCCAAACATTATAGATAGTAGAGCGCGGAGCAAGCCTTAGCATAACTGACAAGAAGGAACTTTTCTGCAAATTCTGTTTGGCCCATTGGAACCCTGCACTCCAAGAACTAACCCTTCAATTAATACAACTTCTCTGAGATATAGAATTCCAAAAATCTCGCACAAAGGGACATCCATTGAAAAGATGGTCTCTGTCTTCAGCAGCATTGTTGCCCAGAACGCGCGCATTCTGTATCAATACTTGTAACATCAATAAGTTGACAAATACAGATGTGCAAACTGCGAATTAGACTTTTTCTGTCGTGCAGTAAACAATTTAACTACTAGGAAATCGAAATGGGAAAAATGAGATAAGCAGATCTCTCAGAGCATCATCTTTTATAGTCAATTTGCTTGCATGAAAGTTCAATGACACTGGCCTAACATCTTAAAACTCAAGCCGACGAATGAAAACCATCAGCAGCCCAGCTCATGAACCAAACCATCAAGAAAAACTTGGACAAAATCAAATATTGTGAAATGTTATTTGATCAGGCTCAGCAACTTGTATTTCTACTTACACCAGAATCTCAAGGCATATCTCTTTGTTATGTTACCAAAAAGAAAAAAAGCAAGAAAGGAGGGGTTTGCTTTTATATGTCAAACAAAACTAAATTCTGGACTAAGCACTGCCATTGGAAATTAATTGCATGTGTGCTTGGTAATATGCTGCAGGTGCTTTTTATCATATTTTTGGCATCTTCATGTATCAGTATTTGCTTAATTCTTTTCAGTTCAAAAGCATTTTCAAGCGCTGTACGAAACGGGGAAGGCATCCCATCCAACCATTTAATGAATTGGCCTACTTAAGGATCCCACACACGTTCAATTAATCCAATAGTTGATCATATTATTTATTTCACATGTCAAATTTGCAACAAAATAAGTGGCTTATTTCCAACTAAACTGGTGTAGCCGGGCTAGTTGATGGTTCCAAGCACTTTCATGTAGCCGGGCTAGTTGAGGGTTCTATGTTTTTATAGGTAAGGGGGACAAAGTTAGGTTGTAGGAGAGATATGATCGTGTTAAACCAATATAATATTAATAAGAGGTTCTAATTTTTAATTTTAACTATTAAATAGCTTAAATTTTAATAAAAAAAATTTTAAGACTCAGTTCTATAAAAGACATGACTTGCTGTAACTAATCGAGCCCTAAATTAAAAACCCATAGATTAGGTCTCAAAGATGTTTGATTCAGTTTTGTTGTGCAATGTCATGGTGACCCTTCCCGTGCAAGGGTCTATAAGATCTTTTTGGTTGGTTAGAAAGTATCACTTAGTTTTACGGCTATTAGGAACCTTAACCGATTTTTTTAGAGATATTAGGCAAGTGACTAATTATGTAAAAGCACCCCTAGTATGTCTTACTTAAGGTAAGCTACATTATAATTTTTTTCAATTGTTTACTATGGTTTAATGATGTCTATTTCTATTAGCCTATTATGGTGGATTTGCTATGATGAACAAACCCTCGTTTTTTAAATCAAGAACTCAATCTGAAAAGATGAAATATCCTCAATTATTGTTAAGACTTTTTTCGGAGTAAAACTATTCCAGATATAATTCCTTGTGGATTTTATCCTTATATTAAAAGTGAATGAGTTGTATTCATAATAATATTTTGGATATTAAACTCATATAGTTTTGCTAAACATATAAGCATATATTCTATATGATGAGCTTGACCTTCAAGGGGTGACACACAGTCATAAATCTTGTATGATGAACAAAAATCTTGATTCTTGCCCAAACTCTTCACCGAAAATTTTCTAAGTGACAGTCATGGTGTCACTGTCACCTGTAAGTCCTAAACTTAAGATGCTACATAAAGAGCTTGTCTTGATGCAAAACATGTGTAAGGAGGAGTATACACTTTAAAGGCAAGTTCTAATTCTTTTATGTGAGATAAGGGGTGAGTTTTCTACTTGGTCTCTAAACAGGTCTCTCGTTGTCCTAGTGATCATCTTCGTGAAGACAATATAGAGGCTTAGTAGGCAATGAAATGGCACGCATATCAATCATTACTAGTCTACGCACTCAACGAAGAGTTAAGATTTACACAAATTTAAACCTTGACTAAAAGTCATAGGAAAGCTGTTAATCCCCTATTTATTCAGAAGTTTCACAACGTGTGCCCTTACAACAAAAAAGTAATGTATGATAAAGCTCTTAAACTATTCATAAACTGAAAAATAAACAAACATCAATCTTTACACAATATAAATAAACAAAACAAAGTCTAGTTCAATAGTTCCCAGTAGAGTTGTCATCTTGTCATACCCTTGATCGCGGGAAATGTGCCGCGACATCACACCTTTGTGATCGAGAGTATGACATAAGGTTTAAGGGGTTTTTTATTTGTGTTTTAACCCTATTTTAGTGAATTTTCTATCTCGCTCCCCCGCGGCATAAACTAATTACACATTGCATTTATGCAGGAACCGATCGAAGCGAAACATGCTGGAACAAATCGACATCAATACCTATTTATGCTATCTCAAATCTAACCAAAATGAAAACCTCAATTCACTGCAATTATTTTAAAAAACTTCTCGAACAATTTTTCCCTTCTAAAATATTTTACATCACATATAGATTACATTCACTCACTATTAGAATTTAGAATCCAAATAAAGTAAGAAATCAAAGGGAAACAAAACATCACAACATAATTCAAGTGGATCATCCACCTCAATCTACACAAATTATCACACACATTAATTCAATGGAAGGTAATTAACTAGCAAGTTTTAACTTCTAAGATATGGAGAACCTTCTCCTCCTAGGCTTGGTAATATCCACACCGATGTTATCATTAATATGAAAGGTATCTTTAGATCCATGCTTGAAAGGATTCAACTTCCCTAATGTTTTCGACATGGATGAGAAGAAGGAGTGTTTTCGAGATCCAGTAGTCGTCGGAGCAGCTGCAGCTGCAATACCCTTAGTTGAACTCCCTTGATTCTTCTGCATGTCTGAGATGTAAAGCTTCATCTTCATAAGCTCTGACCGCAAGGCCTCATTCTCTCTGACAAGTGAAACATCAGACTGCAATTGACTCCTTGTTGCAACAGCATCAGGCTGGTCATTCACACCACTCCTTAGTTTAAGCTGATCATAGTAAAGTGCATGCAAAACAATCTGTACTGGTAATCTTTTGTTTTGAGAAGCATGGAGTCGAGCTTCATAGGACAGTTTCAATGGGTCCATAACACTGCAAACCTTCTCCCGTTCTATCTCATCAAGATTCGGATGAGCCTGCAATCACCACTCAAAACGATTACTTCTATGTCTATTTTCAAAGGAACAAATAGTGAAAAAAAGAGAGCTTAATTTGACAAGCATAGCTGATAAAATTTCAGTGGTTTTACCTTTAGAAAGATGTCGATGGCACGATATAGATTATCATCGACCTTTCTGGCTCCTTTTGGCACAAGAATAGCAATCCCATTGAATTTAGAAATGGTGAGATCCGGATAGGATGCAATCTCACCAAGATATGAGTCTACAGTTTTGGCAACTCCATGCATAGCTGCAGAATATGATCCCTTAAAATCAGCACCACCAAAGACAGCCATGTTCTTCTCCTTCTCCACGAATCCTGATATGATCTTCCTCACGCTATCCAGATCGAAAAGCCTCTCACCATCATAAGTGAAAGACATGACTAGTAGATCATCAACTGTGACATGCTCTAATATCACCGAGATTCGCTTCTCGAGCTCATTCTTGCAAGAATTTGAGGCGTTGACGAAGATAGCAGTACGGAGAAGGCAGCAGAGGAAATTGATAGGGAAGGAAGCTTTCTCTGAGGGCAAGAGAGAGACTATTGATTGCAGAAGCTCGCGTTCACGGGCAAACAGATTGGGATCATCAGAATCGGAGGACTTGGTGCACTTGCCAGACTGATCTCGAACAAGATCTCGAAGATTTCTTTCTGTGTAAGTTATTAAAGCACTTGCTAAAGTTAGTGCTTTCGAGCCGCGTTTCTTCATTCCAGACAGGATTCTGCCTATGAATTCAATGTCTAAAATCGACAACTCCTCGGTCCACCAATTTGGCGGTGTTCTGCTTGGAAAGTTTGCCTCATTACAAGCCTAATTAGAAGCATGAGATAAACATCAGTCAATTATTATTGTACTGCAATTTAACCCGATAATTTATGTTACACAAGCTGCTAATTTACGTTAATCTAGCTAAATACCTTAAGGCTAATGACATCGACACATCTTTGGACAATCTTGAGGTCTTCAGCCAAGGGAAGGAGATCTTCACAGGATTTTAAGACAACGATGGCGCCGGAAAGGCTAGACAGGGCTACTTGAGCAAGGAAATCTTCAGTCCGACCAGCAAGATTGTAATCACAATACACATCAGTCATTTGAAGATACTCAGCAGCACAACGAAGGGCTGCAACGTTGTGAACTGTGATCTCAAAGTTAACACCATAGCAGAATTTAGCTGCTTTTTCGAAGATCTCAGGCCCTCCAGGTATCTCAGACAGATCTATCTTTGTTAGGGCCGGTTCTTTTGATTCCAGTATTAGTTTTCTTATGCAGTTGCTCTTTGCCACTAGCATGAACTGCCGCAAAGCAATCAAAGCATATGTTTAAGCACTAGCTACTACTTTATTTCATTCATTAATTATTTTCTCACACCTCTACAAATTAATACAAGATTGGTTTCAGGAAAAAGAGAGTAGCATTTCCATACCTTATGAAGAGAAAAGGTGGCTTCACACACTACAACCACAACATCTGTAGGAATATCTTGAGAAAAGACCCTGAAGAAAAATTAGAAAGAAAGGCTGACAATTAGCAAGAATGTTTATGTAACCATATATAATCAATTACAAACAAGAATATATTGTTAGTACCATTGGTCAGTTCTCTCCATGGCAAGAGAGAGCCTGCTGTTGCTTCTGACAGGAGTAGCCATGTCTGCACAGTCTGATCTGAAGAAAGAGATCTTCAGATAAGGGGAGCATCCATGTTGCGTTATATAGGAATATATGTTTGGATGGGTTGCTTTTTCTTAATCTCGTACTTATCTACAGTAATACTTTCATTTTTTTTTCCTTCCTCTAAATATAGTTCTGCAGATATTATCTTGAATATTTTAACCTAACCTGCTATGGACTATATATTCTACCCTAGCTGGCAAATGGGCATTAATATACCGCGACGACAATTTTGAAAATATCAACAAGATTCTCAATGATTGTTTAAGAAAATAATACAAAAACTATCCCAAATCAGATTTGTACAATTAAATCGTTTTGATTATCAAAATCACAGTACAAAATGGCTCGGATTCCATGCAATATACTTTGGATTGATGAGATATAACAACGAAATTCGAAATTCTAAAGAAAAGGAAAGGGGAGGAGGGAGATAGAGTGGGGAATTCAGTTTGATATTATGATAAGAACATGCAGAAAACATACAGGAAGAGGTCCATTTTTAAGATTATGATAGCTAAGCTGTTAAGTCATTACAATACAAATCCAAAATCCATACGGTGAAGAAAGGAAAAAGGTAGACCAAACCAAACCATTATTGGATGGAGGTCTCGAGATAAGTCTCTGCCACTCAAACAAGTGGTCACGACTTCTTCAGCTACCGTTGTCATAAAGTTTTGGCCAGTGAGCCACCACGTCGTATTAGGCATCCCATCCCCTGCTGCTATAGTGCCAACACCAATCCACCCTCTCTAACTTTTGACTGACATTTATGTTTTCCTTGCTTGCTTGGATAATTTAAGGTGGGCTCCCACTGTAATCATATCTCCATCTACTCTCATCCACTATCACATCTACACGTGGCATGTACTGCCACGTCGTCCACTCCTATTGAAGAAACTGGTGTTCATGAATTTTTTTTTTCTATAATCAAATGGGTTAGGCCCTGGTAAATAAAAAACAATGCAACTGCACCTGATACATTTATTTGATTTGCTTGCATTTTTTAATAAAAAAAATTAAACATGCAAAATTTTTCAACATAATTTTTATATAAAAAATCTTAAGTCTAAATCAAGAAATTTTATGCACTCATCTGATTAAATAAATCAAAAATTATTTATATCAATAAAAAAAACATTAATAATAACTAAAAACATAACAGGAAAAATTAAGATATTTGATTTCAGAACATGAATATTTTACTCGATTGTGTTCAATAACTTTATTTATTAAAATTAATTTTTTTATTTAATCAAATGATAAATAAAAATATACACACATGAAAACTGATTGAAAAAAAATCAAAGAATAAAGATATCACACAAGGTTGCACTTGTTAGAAATGCAATCTAGAAATATATTTTTTTATTTTTAAAAATAAATTTCATCCATATAAAAATTTACAAAATATAGATAAATTAGAATAATCTCTTCAAAAATTAAATACATAAAAAATAATTAAAAAAACTATTGCTATTTAAAAAAAGATAAAAATAATAGAGAATGGTTATTCATTTAAATATAAATTAAAAAATTATTATTAAAAAATACATATAAAAAATCATCAAATTAAAAAAAGGAAAAATT
>Ga0307510_10007657_pt1 | contig 12876 bp, 13 predicted proteins | sample 12_EM_MG_FD_207224 | JGI IMG/M metagenome (GOLD analysis project Ga0307510, IMG submission 207224) | Populus trichocarpa ectomycorrhiza microbial communities from riparian zone in the Pacific Northwest, United States - 12_EM | ecosystem: Host-associated > Plants > Roots > Unclassified | place... | reverse complement strand
TCGCGCGGGTCCTCGGCCCGGTCAAGGGCCTTGTTCGCCTTCGCGCGGAAGATCATCCCCATACGCTTCATGACACCGCTCATGGGCTTCGCGCGCCCCCTTCTGACGGACTCCAGCTCCAGCGACTACAACAGGACCAACAGTACGGGCCCTGCATCCATTACCGCACTGTTCGGGGACGGATGCGCTCATCCCCAAGGACGACTGCCTACGGTCCCGCTCCGGCGTAAGGAGTAGGTGTTCCCCGGGTAACAACCCGGAGCCGACCGTCTGCGACGTCTCTCTTGTCCCCCTACAGACGACTGGTGTTGCCGGATCGTTCCCCACCGGACTGGGGTCCAACCGCATCCACCCCGTAAGCTTGGGTTTTGTGTTCCGTAGCCGTGCCAAGGAAGAGAAGGCCGCGACCGCCGACCAGGCCTCGCCGACCGACTCCAAGCAGCCCCGAGACCCTCAGGCCCCCAAGGGTCGGCCCACGCCCAAGCGCAATGAGGCCCAGACCCAGCGCCGCAGCGTGGCCAACACCACGCTGACGCGCAAGGACGCCTCCAAGCGCCAGCGCGACGAGCGGCGGGTGCAGATGGAGAAGCAGCGCCAGGCGCTGTCCGGCCGCGGCAACGAGCGGGATCTGCCGCTCCGTGACCGGGGCCCGGTCCGCAAGTTCGCGCGTGACTACATCGACTCGCGTTTCAACGTGGCCGAGTTCTTCCTGCCGATGGCCGTGGTGATCCTCGTGCTCAGCGTGGTGCAGGTGCCCGCGCTGCAGAACATCGCGCTGTTGCTGTGGCTCGTGATCATCATCCTGATCGTGGTCGACTCGTTCCTGAACGTGTTCCGGCTGCGCAAGCAGCTCGCCGAGCGCTTCCCGGGCCAGGACACCAAGGGCACGGTCTGGTACTCGCTGATGCGCTCCCTCCAGATGCGTCGACTCCGGCTGCCGAAGCCGCAGGTCAAGCGCGGAGAGCGGCCCTGAGCGCGGACTCCTTCTCCGGGGGCGCGGCGGATGCCTGGCTGAGCAGGCTGGGCGGGCTGCGGGATGTCGTACGCCAGGAGCTGGTGGCCCGGCAGCTCGACGAGCAGATAGCCGGCCGGTACCCGGTCGGGCAGCGGCTGCGGGTGCTCGACGTCGGGATGGGGCAGGGCACGCAGGCGCTGCGGCTGGCCCGGGCCGGGCATCAGGTGACCGGGCTCGAACAGGAACCGAAGATGGTCGCCGCGGCGCGTGAAGCGCTGTCCGGCGAGCCCGAGGGCATCCGGGAGCGGGTGCGGATCATCGAGGGCGACGGCCGGGACACGGGCGTGCACTTCCTGCCGGGCAGTTTCGACGTCGTGCTCTGTCATGGCGTACTCATGTACGTCTCCGAGCCCGATCCGCTGCTCGCGGGTCTTGCCCGGATGCTGGCGCCGGGCGGGCTCTTGTCTCTCCTCGTGCGGAACGCCGACGCGCTGGCGATGCGGCCCGGGCTGTCCTGGGACTGGGCGACCGCGCTGACCGCGTTCGACTCGACGGCGTACCGCAACCGGCTGGGCCTGGATGTGCGGGCGGACCGGCTGGACACCCTGACGGCGACGCTGGCGGGGATCGGGGCGCCGCTGCAGGCCTGGTACGGCGTGCGGGTCTTCACCGACACGGCTCCGGAGGGCGTCGAGATCCCGACGGACGTGGAACCGCTGCTGGCCGCCGAGGAGCGGGCCGGGCGGACGGATCCGTACCGGGCGGTGGCCGCGCTGCTGCATCTGTGCGGCGTGCGGGGCTGAGCGCGGCCCTGCCGCGAGGGGCCCGTTCGGGTCAGCAGCCCAAGCCGGACATTCACCCCAAAGAGACACTCGGCGTATGGACTCTTCCCGTGCCCGAACCCGTACGCGTGCCCTCCGGCCCATAGCTCTTCTCGCCTGTTCGCTCGCGCTGGTCGCGGGGTGTTCGGGTGCCGGGTCCTCGTCGTCCTCCTCGAAGAAGGGCGACCGCTCGACGACACAGGCCGCCGAGGCCGCCGTGCCGATGGCGGGCGACGACCTGCAGAGCGACTACCAGAAGGTGATCAAGGAGGTCCTGCCGTCGGTCGTGCAGATCCAGGCCAGCAGTGATCTGGGGTCGGGGGTCGTGTACGACGGCCAGGGGCACATCGTCACCAACGCGCATGTCGTCGGGAACGACAAGACCTTCAAGGTGACCACCGCGAACAGCGAGGACGTGCTCACCGCCGAGCTCGTCTACTCGTATCCCGAGCAGGACCTGGCCGTCGTCAAGCTCGACAAGGTGCCGGACGGGCTGAAGTCGGCGACCTTCGCCGACTCCGCCAAGGTCGAGGTCGGGCAGATCGTCCTCGCCATGGGCTCGCCGCTGGGACTGTCGTCCAGCGTGACGCAGGGCATCGTGTCGGCGACCGGACGGACCGTCAGCGAGGGCAGCAGCGACGGGGGGACGGGCGCGACCATCGCCAACATGGTGCAGACCTCGGCCGCGATCAACCCCGGCAACAGCGGGGGCGCGCTGGTCAACCTCGACGGGCAGGTCGTCGGCATCCCGACGCTCGCGGCGACGGACCCGAACTTCGGGGGCGGTGCCGCGCCCGGGATCGGGTTCGCGATCCCGTCCTCGATGGTGAAGACGGTCGCCGGCCAGATCGTCGAGGACGGCAAGGTGACCGACTCCGGGCGGGCCGCGCTCGGCATCACCGGCCGTACGGTCGTCGACGACAGCTACCAGGCCGCCGGGGTGGCCGTGGTCGCGGTGAAGAGCGGCGGGGCCGCGGACAGGGCCGGCATCCGGGCCGGCGACATCATCACGAAGCTCGGCGACACGGGGATCAGCACGATCACCTCGCTGTCGGAGGCGCTGGCGTCCGACAAGCCGGGGCAGAAGACGACGGTGACGTACACGCGGAACGGTGCGTCGAAGAAGGTCGATGTGACGCTGGGCGAGCAGTGAGAGAGAGGGCGGCCGGCATTCCTCCGACCGCCCCTCCTCTGTTACGCCTCCTCGGCGTGCAGGCTCATCGGGCCGTAGATCTCCGTGGAGTCCTCGAACAGCCGTACCTGGTCCGCGCCACCCGCGACGAGGTCCTTCCACACCTCGCCGAGCCAGGACTCCGCGTCCCCCTGCGTGGTGAACTCCTCCGGCGGGACCGCGGGTTCGACCTCGGTCCCGTCGGACTTCTCGAACCGCCAGATCCATGCCGCCATGTACGCCTCCAAGGTCTCAGCGCATGCAGAGCAGAAGCCGGATCTTGGTCCGGCTTCTGCCGAGAAGCGTATTCGCTCTGCTGGGTCAGCGGGGGATGAGCTGCGGATATTCGTTCGTCTGCGGGCCGGTGGGGGCTGGTCGCGCCCCGCGGCGGAGCCGCAAATGTCACAGCCCCGCGCCCCTAGGTGGATGCAGGGTGCGCATGTTCACTGGCGAGCGGTGAAAATCGTTTCCGTGGAACTCACTCTGCTCGGCACCGGTGCCCCCGCTGGACTCCCCCGCCTCGACTGTCCCTGTGCGGCCTGTGCCGTTTCGCTCGGGGTGGATGCCCGGGCTGCCACCGCGGTGCTCGTGGACGGGACGCTGTTGCTCGATCTGACGCCCGGCGCGGCCTTCGCGGCGGCTCGGGCCGGGCATTCGCTGGGGGGCGTACGCCAGGTGCTGTTGTCGCATCCGCACGACGGGCCCGCGGTGGAGGTGCCGGTGGGGCTGCCGCAGCCGGGGCGGGTGCCGGACGGGCGGGAGCTGGCGCTGCTGACGGGGCACCGGGTGCGGGCGGTGGCGATGGACGCGCCCGGTACCGGGTACGCCGTCACGGGGCCCGACGGGCAGCGGGTGCTGTATCTGCCGCCGGGGGCCGCGCCGGCCGGTCTGGAGGAGGGGGCCGTCGAGTCGTACGACATGGTGCTCGCCGATGTCGTGGGGCGGCCGGACGCGCTGGCCAAGCTGCGGGCGGTGGGGGCGATGGGGCCCGCTACCGATGTGATCGCCGTGCATCTCGACCACGATGTGCCGCCGGGCGCCGAGTTGACGCGGCGGCTGGCCGCCGTGGGGGCGCGGGCCGTGCCGGACGGGTCGACGCTGACCGTGGGGGTCTACGAGGACGTGCCCGATGTACCGCGGCGGACACTGGTGCTGGGCGGGGCCCGGTCCGGGAAGTCGGTGGAGGCGGAGCGGCGGTTGGAGGCGTTCCCGGATGTGCTGTACGTCGCGACCGGCGGCTCGCGCAACGGGGACACCGAGTGGGCCTCCCGGGTCTCCGCGCACCGGGAGCGGCGGCCGGGGTCGTGGCGTACGGCGGAGACCTGTGACCTGGTGCCGTTGCTGGCGCAGGACGGGCCGCCGCTGCTGATCGACTGTCTGTCGCTGTGGCTGACGGACGCGATGGACTCCGTGGGGGCGTGGGACGACACGGAGTGGGGCGACGGCGGGGAGAAGCAACTGCGGGAGCGGGTGCGGGAGTTGACCGCCGCTGTGCGGGCCACCCGGCGGACCCTGGTCGCCGTGTCGAACGAGGTCGGCTCGGGGATCGTGCCGGCGACCGCGTCCGGGCGCCGGTACCGGGACGAGCTGGGCCGGCTGAACGCGGCGATCGCCGGTGAGTGCGAGCACGTGCTGCTGGTGGTCGCGGGGCAGGCGATCGCGCTACGGGGCTGACGGCTTCCGGCGCGCGATCAGTCGCTGCGGGGCCGGGAGCCGGTCCGGGAGGCGGCGGGGTTCCGGGACGATCTCGCAGTCCTGGGGCTCCAGTTGGGCACGCAGGTCGTCCGGTCGTCCTTCCAGCAGGAGGAGGCCGCCGGGGCGCAGGACCGTGAGGGCCGCGTGGAGTTCGGCGGCGGGGTCGAGGGCGGGGGTGCGGTCGCGGAGGAGGCTGACGACGTCGTAGCGGGCGTGCAGGGCGGAGGTGATGTGCGGGTCGGCGAGGTGGCCGGCGTAGGCCTCCTCGATGCGTTCGGCGGCGCGGGCCCGGACGGCTCGGGGGGTGGGGTCGAGGCCGTCGAAGGAGGTGTACGGGAAGAGTTCCTTCGCGGTCCCGGGGAAGTGGGCGTCGCCCGTGCCGACGTCGAGCCAGCTCTCCGGTTCGGGGAGCAGGCGCAGGATCGCGCGGGCCAGCTTCCGGTGACGGCGTCGCTCGTCGAGGGCGCTGACGCGGGTGCGCAGGCTGTTCATGGCGGCTCCCGGAGACGTACGGCAAAACGGTGCAAAACGATACGTACGGGATACCGATCTGGGAGGCAAGGACGTCCGGGGCGCGTGGTGGCCATGTGGCTCTGTCGCGCGCGATCGCTGCCGGTACTGTTCGGCGAATGAGCTCGCTTAATCTCGACGACTTCACCGATCTGATCGAGCGCCCCGACGGCGGTGTGCGCCGTGACGCCGAGGCGCGGCGTGAACGTCAGATCGTGCCGCCCGGGTCGCTGGGCCGACTCGACGACCTGGGTGAGTGGCTGGCGGCGGCGCAGTCCTCCGTGCCGGTGCGGCCGGTCGAACGGCCGCGGGTGGTGTTGTTCGCGGGCGACCACGGGGTCGCCGAACTCGGCGTGTCGGCCCGGCCGGCGGGCAGCGCCGGGGAGTTGGTGCGCTCGGTACTGGAGGGCGGCAGCCCGGCCGCGGTGCTCGCCCGGCGGCTCGGGGTGCCGGTGCGGATCGTGGACATGGCCCTGGACTGCGAGCCGGACTCGCTGCCCGACGAGGTCGTGAAGCATCGCGTACGCCGGGGCAGCGGGCGGATCGACATCGAGGACGCGCTGACCCTGGAGGAGGCGACGGCCGCGTTCGAGGCGGGTGTCGCCGTCGCGAACGAGGAGGCCGACTCCGGTACGGATCTGGTGGTCCTCGGCGATGTGAGCGTCGGCGGTACGACCCCGGCCTCCGTGCTGATCGCCGCACTGTGCGGGACCGACGCGTCCGTGGTCACCGGGCGGGGCGGTCTCGCGATCGACGACCTGGCGTGGATGCGCAAGTGCGCGGCGATCAGGGACGCGCTGCGGCGGGCCCGGCCCGTGCTCGGCGACCAGTTGCAGTTGCTGGCGACGGTGGGCGGTGCCGACCTCGCCGCGATGACCGGGTTCCTGCTGCAGAGTGCCGTACGGAAGCTGCCGGTGATCCTGGACGGGGTGGTGGCCGCCGCCTGCGCCCTGGTGGGTCAGCGGGTCGCGTTCCGGGCGCCGGACTGGTGGCTGGCCGGGCAGAACAGCGGGGAGCCGGGGCAGGCGAAGGCGCTGGACCGGATGGCCCTGGAGCCGCTGCTCGACCACGGCGTGACGGTGGGAGAAGGCGCGGGCGCGCTGCTCGCGCTGCCGCTGGTGCAGGCCGCTGCGGCGCTTGCCGCCGAACTTCCGCTGAAGCCGGAGGAGTTGGAGGAAGCGGAGGAAGCCGAGGGAGCGTCGGCGGAGGCGGAGGAGTCGGCGGAGCCTTCCGTAGCGCCTGAAGCGGCAGCTGAGCCGGAGAAGGCCGACGCCCCGGCCGAGGCCGAGAAGCCGACCGACGCATAGCAGCCGACCGCGACCGAGAACCCGACCGGGACCGAGAAGCCGGTCGGTATGCGGGAGCCGGCCGGGGTCGACAAGTCGGTCGGGCAGGGGCGAGGAGCCCGAGGAGTGACCTGGGTGTGATCGTTGCGGCGGCGGATAAGAACCGTTCGCCGCAACAACGCCCATATGATCCTCCTTCATGGGAGATGTCCGGGTCGGGCCCGTTCAGGAACGTCATAGCTCAGGCGCCTCGCGGCGGGCCGCGGCCTTCGCCGTCTGGTATCTGCGGGCCGTCGCGTTCATCAACTTCCTCAGCGCGGCGTGGGTTTCGCTGGGGCAGGACGTACGACGGCACAATCAGGAGAACTTCTTCACCCCGTATCTGCTGACGGCCGGTTTCGCGTCCGGGGTGTTCACGGCGTTCCTCGCCATCACCATGCGGCGCCGCAAACGCGCCGCGTGGATCCTGAACCTGGTGGTCAGCGGGCTGTTCCTGGCGCTGTTCGGGTTCGCGATGTCGTTCCAGGAGATCCGCCAGTACGCGCAGAACTGGATCTCCCTGGGCCTGACCGCCGCCTTCGTCGCCGCGCTGCTGCTGGGGCGCCGGGAGTTCTACGCGAAGGGCGACCGGTCCAACCCCCGGCTCGCCGCCGTCGTCGCCGTCGTCGGCACACTGACCGCCTCGCTGCTGGCCGCGCTGCTGGTGACGGTCACCAACCAGGCGCACGACGCGTCCCGTTCGACGTTCCTGGAGCGCTGGCACTACGGCTCGTTCCGGCTGGTGTCCATCGCCGCCCCGGAGAACCGCTTCCCCGGCGTCTGGACCCCGAACTGGGCCAACGTCGCCATCAACGTGCTCAGCACCGTCCTGGTCCTCGCGGTCTTCTACGCCGCCTTCCGCTCCCGTCGCGCCGTCGACCCGCTCACCGAGGACGACGAGAAGAAGCTGCGGGAGCTGCTGCAGAGGCAGGGCGAGCGGGACTCGCTCGGGTACTTCGCGCTGCGCCGGGAGAAGAGCGTGGTGTGGTCCCCGACCGGCAAGGCGGCCGTCGCCTACCGGGTGGTGGGCGGGGTGTCGCTGGCCTCCGGCGACCCGATCGGCGACCCCGAGGCGTGGCCCGGCGCGATCGAGCCCTGGCTCGCGGAAGCCCGCGTTCACGGATGGATTCCGGCCGTCATGGGCGCGAGCGAGGAGGCGGGCACCGTCTACGCGCGGCACGGGCTCGACGCCCTCGAACTCGGTGACGAAGCCCTCGTCGAGGTCGCCGACTTCACGCTTGAGGGACGCGCCATGCGGACCGTGCGGCAGGCCTACAACCGGGTGAAACGGGCCGGGTACACGGTCCGGATCCGCCGCCACGAGGACATTCCGGCCGACGAGACGGCGTACCTGGTGACGCGGGCGGACGACTGGCGGGACGGGGCCACCGAGCGCGGCTTCAGCATGGCGCTGGGACGGCTCGGGGACCCCGACGACGGGCAGTGCGTGATGCTCGAATGCACGGACGGGGAGGGCGAGTTGAGGGCGGTGCTGTCCTTCGTACCGTGGGGCCCGCACGGGCTGTCCCTCGACCTGATGCGCCGGGACCGCGACTCCGACAACGGGCTCATGGAGTTCATGGTGATCGAACTCCTCCGCCGCGCCCAGGAAATCGGAATCACCCAGGTATCGCTCAACTTCGCCATGTTCCGCTCGGTCTTCGAAAGGGGGGCGCGGATCGGCGCCGGACCGGTGCTGCGGCTGTGGAGGTCACTCCTCAGCTTCTTCTCCCGGTGGTGGCAGATCGAGTCGCTGTACCGCGCCAACGCCAAGTACCGGCCCATCTGGGAACCCCGGTTCCTGCTCTTCGAGAAGAGCGCGGACCTGCTGCGCATCGGCCTCGCGTCGGCGCGCGCGGAGGGGTTCCTGGAGGCGCCGGGACTGCCGAAGTGGCTGCACCGCAAGCACCTGGAGACGCACAGATGAACCGCCTCGCCCGCTGGACCCGCGCCGAATGGGGACTGCTCTACGTCACCGTGCGCGAGCCGCTGCCGAAGCGGCACTGGCGGGCGATCCCGATGACGATCGGGGCGGTGGCTCTGACGGCGGCACTGCAGTTCGTGCAGAACCAGTCGTGGGGCTATCAGTTCGTGCAGGACGCGGGCGCGGTACGGGCCGAGGACCCGCTGTGGCTGGCCCTCCTCCGCACCCCGCTCTCCCTCTTCGTCCCGGCGCTGGATCTCCCCGTCTGGGGCGCCCTGGCCCAGATCCTGTTCGTCTTCGGCATCGCGGAGATCTGCATCGGCCGCTGGCGCACGCTGGTCATCGCCTACGCCGCGACCCTCGCCGGCACGCTCTACGCCCGCCTCGGCATCTGGCTCGGCTTCGACAACCCGTTCGGGCTGCCCGGCTCCGACCGCCTGGTCGTGGACACGGGCCCCTCGGCCGCGGTGGTAGGCCTCGCGGTGTTCGTCGCGTGGCGCTACGGCGCCTACGCGACGGCGCTCGCGGTGACCGGCGCGATGGCCGTCGAGGTCATGCTGAAGGGCAACCTCGCCGGCAAGGAGCATCTGGCGGCGATCATCGCGGTGGGGCTGCTGTGTCTGGCTTCGGCGCTACGGCATCAGCGGCTGCGGGTGCGGTAGGTGCGGCGGGGAGACCGTCACTGCCGGCCGGGGATCCGCACCGGCTCCGGATCCGGTTTGCCGCCGATCCAGTCCTGGAGGGCCCGGCGCGGGCCCGCCCAGCGGCGGTCGTGGTGGTAGGCGCGGAGGGTCGAGCGGGCCCGGGCCCGATGGCGGCGCTTGCGGTAGAAGCGCTTGGCCCAGGGGGAACCCGGGCGGGCCAGCCGGATCGCGCCGACGAGGCCGACCATCGGGACGAGGACACCGAAGACCGCCGTGCGGGCCTTGCCCTTGCTCAGGGCGATGAGGGAGAAGAGGAAGTTGACCCCGACGCTGACGATCACGCCGGCGCGGTCGTGGAGTTCGGCGGCGGAGAGGTCGTTGACGCCGAAGGGCGAGAAGCCGGCGAGGACGAAGCCGACCAGGGCCGCCGTGAGCACCACCGCCTCGACGCTCTTGCGGCCCGCCTCGGTCCAGTACACGTCGTCGAGATAGAGGATCAGCGCGAACTCGTCCAGCACCAGGCCGGCGCCGATGCCGAAGACGATCGCGAACAGGGCGGACCCGACGCCGTAGCGCGTGCTGGCCACCGCGCCGAAGCCGCCGAGCACGGAGAGGACCACGCCCGGGACGACGTGGTGGATGTGCACGTCACCCGCCTTGATGTTGCCGAAGGGGCCCTTGCCCGCGCGGATGAGCCGGGTGATGACGCGGGTGATGACGAACGTCAGGACGAAGGCGGTGAGCGCGAGGAGCAGGGGCAGCTTGCCCGGCTCGACGATGTTGCGGTGCAGCCAATGTCCCATATGTGCACTTTAACGATGGCCGCCGTCACCGCTCCCCGGACCGCCGGGTAACCTGCGCCGGTGTCCAAGACCCCGCCCCTCGGCAGCCTCCGCTTCGCCTTCGGCACCCTGACGGTTCTCCCGGTCGGGGTCACCCGCTGGGACCGGGAGGCCGCGCGCGCCGGAATGATGGCCGCGCCGATCGTCGGGACGGTCGTCGGTGTGTGCTCGGCGGGGCTCGGGCTGTTGCTGCTGTTCCTGGGCGCGAGCCCGCTGCTCGCCGCCGTCGGCACGGTCGCCGTGCCCGCCGTCCTCACCCGGGGGCTGCACCTGGACGGGCTTGCGGACACCGCGGACGGGTTGGGCAGCGGGAAGCCGGCGGAGGATGCGCTGCGGATCATGAAGCAGTCGGACATCGGGCCGTTCGGGGTGCTCAGCCTTGTCTTCGTCCTGCTGGCTCAGGTGGCCGTGCTGGCGCAGCTCTACGGCGACTCGTGGGCGCGGGGGGCGGCTGCGGCGGTCGTGTCCGCAATTGCTGCGCGGCTTGCGTTGACCTGGGCCGCCCGTACGGGAGTGCCTGCGGCTCGGCCGGAAGGGCTGGGGGCTGCGGTTGCGGGGGTTGTGCCGGTGGGGGGTGCGGTGGCTGTGACCTCGGCCTACTTGGTGATCTCTGCGGCGCTCGGGCCGTTCTTCGGGGGGCAGGGCAGGGTGCGGGCGGTTGTTGCCGTTGTCGTGGCGCTGGTTGTCGCCGAGATTCTTCTGCGGCACTGTCGGCGGCGGTTCGGCGGGGTCACGGGGGACGTGTTCGGGGGGCTTGCGGAGACTGCTGCGACGACTGCGCTGGTGGTGCTTGCGCTGGGGGGCTGAGTGCGGGTGCGCCGTGGCTGGTCGCGCCCGCGCGGCGGAGCCGCAAATGTCACAGCCCCGCGCCTCGACAGGCCTTGCGCCAGGCTCCCAGTTCGTACTTCTTCTGCAGTGAACTCAGCTTCAGGCGGCGGGAGTTCGCGCAGAATTTGGTGGTCGGGAGTTCGTACTCGACGTGGAAGACCGCCTTGTCCGCCTTGATGAAGGGGGTCAGGGTGTCGCATTCGCCGTACTGGGCGCACTGTTCGTTGACCGCGAAGTCGAAGTCGCCCACCAGGGCGGGGATTTGGTCGAGGTCGTTCTTGAGGCCGACCGCCATTCCACGGTCCTGGGCCAGCTTCGCGACGAGGCGGTTGTAGCGGAGTTGGTCGGCTGCCTTCAGGGGGAAGCCGGTGTCGTTCTGGTAGCCGTCCATGTTGTCGGGCTCCACCGCGTCGAAGCCCTTCGCACGGCACATGTCGAGGCGGGTCGCCATCAGAGGTTCGAGGACGGCTGTACGGCGGATGTCCAGCCAGCGTTCGCCCTTCCAGCCGTTGCCCTTGCCCAGCACCGACTTGGGGAACTTCTTGGCGTCGGGGCGGAAGTCCTCCCAGGCGCCGGTGGAGATGTAGCAGATGACCTTGCGGCCCTTGTCGTGCAGCGCGGTCACCGTGGCCTTGGACTGGTCGAAGCCGTCGATGTCGTAGACCGGGACGTCGACGGAGGTGTCCAGGCGTCCGCTGAGCTGCCACTGCCAGGCCACACCCGGGCGGGGCTGCCACCGTTTCCCCGCCTCCGGCTTGTCGTCGGGGGTGGCGGTGCAGCCCGCGAGGAGCAGGAGGAGGAGCAGGGGGAACAGCGCGGTGGGGCGTCTCACAGGGCGTCCTCCAGGGAGTGGGGCAGGGTTCCCCACGGATGATCTCCCGGGGAGAGCGTGCGGTACGTCGTCCAGGGGCCCTCGAAGGTGATCAGGACGTCGGCGATGCGGGCGTACTAGGGGTGGTGTGTCGTGCCGTGGTTCAGCACGAGCGTGCCGCAGCCCGCGCCCCGGGCGGCGGTGGCGGGTGAGGTCCTCCGCTACGGCTGAGTACGGGCGGCGGCCGTAGTCGGTGCCCGTGCAGCCGAGCAACCGGACCTCCGCCGCGCGCAGTTGGGCGGCCACCTCGGCGAAGGCGGGGTCGGGGCTTCGCCGGGGCCGCCGGGCGGTCGTAGTACGGGACCAGTAGTCGGGGCATCGGTGTGCCGTGACCCTGCCCAACAGGCCGCAGATCAGGGCCGCTTGGACCAGAGCCGCCGTGCGCCCCGGAACCTGGCGCGGGGCGTGCCGTCGACCGTGTCGCCGAGGAAGGCCGCGTCGATCGTGCGGCCCGAGTCGTTCGGGTTCACAGTCGTGCACGGAACGCCCTCGCTCTTCAGCTGGGCCGCGACGGCCTCGACGGGGCTGTCGCCGTTGTCCACGACCAGTACTTCGAGATCGGTGCGGGGCTTGTCGGCCGCCGACACCGCGGACGCCCGCAGGCCCGGCACCAGCAGTCCGGCCGCCGCCAGGACGGTGGCCCCTGCTCTCCATCGGTGCGCTCTCCGTGCCATGTCGTCCTTCCCCCAAGCGATCCTCCGGGTGGTCGTTTCGCGGAGGATCCGTGGAAGTCGCGCAAACGGATGGGCGTGTCGCCCCCATGGACCTCACGAGGGTGACCCAGGGCATCCGGGGTCAGGATCGAGAAGTGGCCACTCCGGTTCCGGTGCGCACCGCATCGCCTTCCGGGGCCCCGCGCGAACGCCCCGTCGCGCACACGCGCGTAGGCTCCGTTCTGGGCCGGCACCAGCCCCCTGTGTCCACCGCCGCCGCAGGTCGGAAATAGGGTCGGTTGTCGGGCCCGGTCGACCCACCCAGTTCGACCACGGAACTTCACATCGGAAGCGAGAATTCACCACTGTGACTGCTCTCACTCTCAGCACCGCCGCGGCGCCCGGCCTGCGGGCCGACGCGATCGTGATCGGTGTCGGCAAGGGCGGCAAGGGCCCGGTCGTCGCACCGGGCGCCGACGCCGTGGACAAGGCGTACGACGGCAGGCTCGCCGGCGTCCTGGAGACCCTGGGCGCCTCCGGTGCCGAAGGCGAGATCACGAAGCTGCCCGCCCCGGCCGGCTTCAAGGCGCCGCTCGTGCTCGCGGTGGGCCTCGGCGCCGAGCCGAAGGACGGCGAC
>Ga0307510_10007654_pt1 | contig 12881 bp, 18 predicted proteins | sample 12_EM_MG_FD_207224 | JGI IMG/M metagenome (GOLD analysis project Ga0307510, IMG submission 207224) | Populus trichocarpa ectomycorrhiza microbial communities from riparian zone in the Pacific Northwest, United States - 12_EM | ecosystem: Host-associated > Plants > Roots > Unclassified | place... | reverse complement strand
GGGTCACCATGGTTAGACGCAGAAATTATAAGGTAAACGAAGAAACTGCAAGACCCGGGACTTACGTCCCAAGGATGCAAAGTGGGTCTCAGTAACCCACTGCCGGAGAAATCCAAGGGCTTCTCACAACGATCAGAGAGAATCCGCGAGGCAGCGAGGCCCAAGCGTATAAGGAGAACTGTAACGAGCGCCGCGCCCGGTGATCCCTTTCTGAAATTGCCGACCATTAGGAGGTTTCGTCGCTGAGCGAAGACAGTTTCACCCACGTCGTGCTCGAGGATCCCAGAAGAACCGAAGGAATGAGGTGTGGTCGCGTACCCCCGCGGCGGATTTAACAGTGATTGAATCAGCTGAGCCAAATCAACGGGGTAAGAGGAGATATCCTCTGATTCTTGTGATATACCTGTGCGTTAGCGCTCAGCAACCGACAAGATCTTCGTTCTTGAACCAGATAGTTTGGAATGTCGCTGTTGGCCCCTCACCCGCCAATTCCTTCCCACTAACGGGCAGGGCTGCAGTGCACAAGTGGAACGGGGTCGACGACCTCACCTCTCGGCGCTCAACTCCTGGGCGAGGCTCTCTGCGGCCAGCAGTGGATGGAACCGGAAGCTGGAGGCATTACTGCCCCTGAGTGAGTTGGGGTTCGATCGTTAGCTCGCGGCAACCACTGTCACGTCGGGAACTACCGAATCCTGCCGAAGAAAGAATGCAGAAGGGCCGCAGGAGTTCGAACTATTCGCATATGATCCACGACTTCAGCGCCAGCACCGTGTACGATGCCCAAGATGGTCCAATGATGTGAATACCACATCATCTGAAAGGTGACTTCCCAGCGCGCGTCTCAGCGAACTCTTGTCTCGACAGAACCCGGGACGTTGAAACCCACTCCACCGCGGATCCGGACGGTCGCTACGAAAAGGCGGCTAGCCGTCGGACTCGCCCAAAAAAAAAACGCCGTGGCATCCAACTTCGGCGCAGAACCTGGGAGGTCCTGCCAACGCGTTCTCTTCCAACGACGCGAAGGTGCTCCCCCTTTTCGTGTGCGGGTCTGACGGTCGCGCTGAGGATCGGTCCGTATCGGTCCCTCCCCTTTCATCCTACCGGTTCGGGTGTCATGGAATGGCCAGCGGGGCGTTCTTGAAGTCAACCTTCCGGAAACGGCTCGGAACAAAGCTTCCGCAACCAAATCCGTAAGGTTCCCAACATTTCAATGTGGATTAACCGCTCGGGTGCTGATTAATAATCTTTAGTGTTGGTGGTTCCACTTACGCCGCAGGTGTGTAATTGGTCCCCTCGGGAGCGTTCTGAAATACAATCGGTGTCGTGTTCGGTGTCGTGTTCGGTGTTGTGTTTGTTGTAGACAACTATGTGCGCTCCGTCACTGTAAGGTTCGCGTCATCTTTTCTCGCCGTGGGGGTTGGTGGGTACACATCCATGATTTACTTCGTTGAAATAGTTTATTACTAAATACACGTGGGGATGCACAACGCAAGGTTCGCACATAACAGAATACCCGGAAAAGAAAGCCTATTTAGCCCAAGCAGACAAGAGACACGGAAATAAACAGAGGACAAAAAAACAGCAGGGTTGCAAGGAACAATCGAGGGGCTACAAAGGACCCTGCCTCTCCAGAAAACAAACGGACAAGAAATTGATGGTGCGGTGAAAAGTTGGCGGGGGAAACCCGATGCACAAACCCATATGCTCGTTCAGCTCCATTCTGAAACGAACGGGGTGACCAGATCCGCGTAATTGTCGTCGTTCCGTCGTTGATCCCTCCTTCCTCTCCCAAACACGTTTCTGAACATGTTCACAACACCACCAGCGGGCCTATCTGGCTCGTCGTCTTCCATACCCAACTCAACCTGGGCGGGGTAAAGCATATCCAAGGTCTTTGCCAATCGTTTCATACCGCTTGAGTTATCGTGCGTCATTCTTCGGGAGTCCTCGACGGCAGAGGCGAGGTACATCGCCATGTTTGGGAAACTGATGGGTAATGTTGGGTAAGGAGTGTTTGGAGTGGCTGGGATGGTATAGTATTTAGACATTGGTGCATCTGGACCATCTCGAAAGAGTGCAGGTAGGGGGGACACAGAATAGGAGAACGGTAGAGTGTTGACATCGCCGTTTGTGAACTTGTGGGGAGCGTTCGAAGGTGGTGGGTTATCAATAGTCAGATAAATGACGGTTCTCCAATCTTGTGAGGTAGTGTTCACCTTTCATCGGAAGATTAGCAATCCGTGCGCCATGAAGAAACCCGAATACGTACCCTAACAAATTGGACAACGGTACGGAGCTTCAACTCCTGCTTGTTGGCTGCCAGTGCTTCAATGGATGCTTCGATCCTGGACCCACTTAGCCGAGCCATCATCTTCAAGAGATGACGCCAATCCGGAGCCTGGATATGGAACGGCACAAATCTCCCAGTAGGCAAAGAGATAACGTTTGGAACCCCGCCTTTGAGCGTTGTTTTGATAGTGGAGATCTGTGGAGGGTTGAAACCGAGTGCTACAAAGGAGAAGAGTCAAAATCATCAACAACTGCCCCGACGTTTCCGTGTAGGATCGAAAGACTCACAGACACCGTTTAGTAATTGTTGATCAATAAACGAGTTCGCAGTATGAGGAGACGATGTGACGGAAGCAGAGGGTGAGGCCGGGGGCTGTAGTGAGAGCGAATCGAACGATTCTTCCACAGTTGAAAGTGAACCCTGCCCCGTAGATACGGAGGAGCTCAATACACTGCTACTAGAACTGCTAGTACTAAATCCCGTATCCAAGGACTGAGAGCGACCGCCATTTAGTTTTTCGTCGTTTCCGGGAACTGGGGAAAGACGACTACTCGAGGGGATAACGGCGGAGGCAGATGAGCTCCTGCCTAGAGATGGATTATTATTCGATGTTATCGGCGATGTCCTGGTGGGAACGGAGGTTTGTGCGGTGGGGATTACATGATGATATAGTGGAGGGGGTTCAGATCCGACCACAGAAAGCTGCGGTCGGCGCGCATCCTGGCGCCTCCACGAAGTTGGAGAGGGTGGAGGTGGAGGCGCGGGTGTTGTGACCTCTGGTTTTATAAATGGAAGTACAGGAGGCTCAGGTCGTGCATTGGATGGTCCAGCAGCGGCCCTCTCATCTTCCTCAGCAAGCCTGCGGGCGTAGGCCTCATCGTCGGCAATGTTTGGCTGTGTTGGATACATCGACGGGGACGGCACGTTGCTGGCGGGCCGAGATACGGAGAGGCGAGGTGTATCTGAAGTAAGGGAAATGTACGAGGAGACTGGGGATTCGGACGCGGGTAGTGGGACGGGGAACGAGAGGGACGAAGCGGTCGAGGGGACTTTTGAAGGACCAGCGTCGGTGTAGGGGACTGGCATACCGAAATCCGACGCGTGCCTCATCGACTCCTCGATCGCCTTTGCCAGATCCTCCTCTTCCTTGGAAATCTTTGCAGAGTGTTCGTTTGATTCTTCCTTAGAGAGGGCAATTGCAGATGCAATGGCATCTTCCTCTTCATCGACGGGTGAGTGCCTAAAGCCGTTCTCGGATCCGGGAGGTGAGCTAGTGGAGATTCGGGATGGGGATGAGAAGCGTGGAGGAGGAAGAGATAAGGGTGGTGGGACGGTCTCAAACGGAGAAGCGTAGAGAGGAGACGAATCTGACCGGTATGGTTGATCTGGCGATGGAATCGGGATTGGTGGAGGAAGAGGGGGAGGAGGGACTGGAGAGAGGTGTTGAGGGGCGTATTGGGGGTGGTTCGGGTGGTAATTTGGAGGAAGGGGTGGAACTGGGGGTGGGAGGCCTGATGAATGGATACGACCGATAGCGGGGGAGGAGCTGGATCTGCGAGCAGACATAGGGGCCGGGCGGATGGGCACCTCATCCTGGGTTGTACGGGTGACAGGATATGAATGACCTGGAAATTGAGACTGAAAAGCGTGCGGTTTGGGAGGGGGCACTGGGATGGGCGGGAACGAAGGGCCTGGAGGAAACTGGACGGGAGAGGGAAACTGGGGGGCTGGAGGTGATGTCTCGAAGAAGAGACTGTTGTCGCTAATGGAGGACTTTGCCCGGGGACGAGTACCTACAGGGATAGGCGCACTGGGAAAATGGGGCTGGGAATACCCGCGCGGTAGTTGCTGGCTGACTGCATTGGGATAGAGCGCAGGAGCAGTATAGGTGTTTTGTGGATCGTGAGGAGGATAGGCGGGTGCATTCAGCGGGCGAGGGTGACCAGGATTTGGAGGAGCAGAACGTGGGTAGGGCTGAGACCACTGCTGGGGGAGAGAAGACCTATGGATCATAGGGCGATCCATGAGCCAGACTGCAGCGAAGACGGGTGTGGGCCGGATGGAAAGTTGGTTTTATCCAAAGAGAGGGAACAGCGCCCTATGCTCAAAGCGTACCGATCGACGGCACGTGACCGTCCTGCGCATATCGGGACGCTCGGCATGACGGGGGGAGGTGGAGGCGACCGACAGACATGCACAGGTTCGCTAAAACGTCGTTAAGCTGCAAACATAACAGTCGCTGATGCCGCCGATCGTCTCCTCGACTGGGATGTGTGCCAACAAAAGACATCCAGCCCCTGTGTCCTGTTCGTGGACGGCTTCTTTTGTTTCTTTTCGGCTTTAACACGCCCTAAGGAATCAAAGTAGGCTCGAGAATCTCTATGTGTCCAACCCGCGGCGTTCTCCTGCGGTGATGGTGCGCGAGTAACGCGCGACAGCCACTATAGCGGTGCGGGGTAACTCCAAGAATGTGCATTCTCGGCGTGCATGCGAATTTCTGTCCCCCACTCGAGCAATGCCCCCAGGCCTGTAGTGCCCACAACTGGGAAAAACTCAAGTCAATCCCAATGGATCACATTCCTGGTTTTCTCTGCGTTCAAACAGGGTGTTCTATCTCCTGCGCTCTACCCTCGCATTTCGTCATGCATGATGCCCCGGTCGAATTCCATGGTGGGAGTGTCCAATCACTTCCTAGTAGGTTGTGGTTTTGAATCGACTGACAGTCCATTCCCCATGTCGACTTCAAGGGTTCCTGGATCTTAAGTAACCCGTGATCTGCATTTAATCGGGGACGATCCTACCCCTGGCAGTCGAAAGTCACCAACTCCCCCATCTCGTTATCACCTTGTGGCCAAGCCATTTCAACGAGAACGCTTCCACGATACTGCAGCTGACGCTCTCACCACTCCCACGAGGACCATAGAGTGGCGTTTACAATACACATCCAGATTCTGAAGGTGCCTGGTGGGTCTTTCTGTTTACTGATCCTTATCCCCGCTGAATGCGTTACGTTACACACCTTACCGCTGCAGTAATCACACCAAACCCATCTTGGGGCACTTGCTTATACAGCCCACGTGAGGTGCCTCCCGTGTTTTTCTATCCCCAGCTAGTGAGGGTCACTTCATCAATTCGCCCCGGTACTCCCCCCCTCGATGAATCTCTCGCCCGACCCCGGACATTGTCATCTGGATTGGCCAAGGCTCTGCGCGCGCAGCAGGATTCTCACTGTGGTCCCTGACCTATTACCTCGACCTTGCACGTGCACGATGATACCAAATGAGATACTGCGATATGCTATATGTAATGTTTGTTTTTTGACCAAACACCGCCTTCGAAGATCAAACTGCGTTCACTCCTGCTTACTTCCTCAGGCATAACGTTGGGGGTGCTGACAACGGGAAAGGGTCTCGGATTCCGGCCATGTGTCACCCGGCAGGCGAGCTTCGTGGCTGGCGGGGTATTCACTAATTCATTTCGTAAGCGTCCGTGCAGACCGCAATGAAGGAATCTGTCAGTGTTCTGTCATCCGTCGAAAGCACACATTTATCAACAAACACGCGGTGACCTCCTAAGGTCGACGGCCACATCCACCGATGTCAATGAGGTGCCAGGGTGTCAAGATTAGCGGACCGTTTGACCAATCACTGGAACTTGGGGTTTCGCCCCAGATCATATCCGCTGGCGAAACTCGCCAGTTTGGCGTCTATCATATAATTCTCCTGTGAAAGCAGTCTCGAGTGAGTGCCACTTCCTTCGACACGGCGGGACCGCGCAGACCTTCGAGCCGTATTCTACAGCCCATCCTGTATCAGATTAGAACATCTGGAGAGTACTGAGGGACTGTTCACCTTGAAGAATTTGATTGAACTTAGCGAGCTCCACGACGCGAATCGTGATCGACTCTCCGTCGTCCAACTTTTGCTCCGGCGTCTCGAGTTGGTCCTTGCAAGTGACGGCAACGGAGACGAGCTTCATCGTCGCGTTCGTCATTCCTAGCGAAATCAGAATAAGACACCGCGGTCACATCGCGAACCATTAGTCCTCCAACCTGGATCAGAGGCGAGGATCGTGGATACATCGATGACCTCTTCTCCGATGTAGCCCGTTTCTTCCTCTAACTCTCGTAATGCAGCTTGCTCTGCAGTCTCGTTCTCATCCACTAGACCTGGATGGCCGTTAAATCCCCGAGATGGAATCTTAACACGCATACAGCCGTACCTGCTGGGAACTCTGCATAACCGCGAAGCGGAGTTAACGCATCAGTATTCAAATAATTATCTTGTACGCTCGGTGACCGGCCAGGCACCCACCGACGACGAACTTTCCGACGGGTGGTCGGTATTGTTCGACTATGATAGTCGATAAGGGAAACGCCCCGGTTTTCGAGCGAATCACGGTGAAGATCGCGACGGCTGTGGTGAACGGAATACCAGAGGATCAGTCCCTTAGTCCTTTGGTAATGAGTAGGCAGGGAGATGCGAAGGTCTGCGGTACCATCTAGCCCAGTTGCTTTCCTAGTCGTACGCTCCGCGGATTCCCAAACGCGCTGGAGAGAGAATTCAGGGTGAATCAACTCGCCGCATGTACCCGATTCTGTCGAACCTGCACTCCCTTATCGTCCTGCCACTTGATCTTCTTCAGCGTCACCCATCTAGACGAGGGGAACGGATCAGCACACAAACGGTTGCAGAGTGACTCTGGCGGTCGAGACCTCACTTTGCTTCAGACGCAGGGAGAATCTCCTCAGAAAGGATCTTTGGTTGTTGGGACATGGGGCTCGCTCTGAAAGACCTGGATTGTAATGGGGATCGCCGTGTACTAGTAGGTGACCTAGAGATGCGAGGCGGGATTGGCCAGAGCTGGATTCGATGACGTCGAGTGGCTTGAAGGAAGGACCCCATGTGATAGTTTCCCACGGATGCTCATCCACAGGACTACTGGAACTTCCGATACCCTCATTTATGGCTGAGAATAGAGGGTTCAGGCGCCCAATGCTCGCTAACCACAATTTCCAAGGGGACACCCTCTAGAACGCCAAGAATGCAACCGGAAAGGCGACCAACTCTGTCCCTTTTATCCTCTTCCATGGATAAAATGTTCTAGAAGTGCGTATCTTTCAGTGCGGATATTGCGGGCAGGGAAGAGGTCAATATCCCCTTGGCACCGTATGCTGATCTTCACAGAGGCACCCGGTGAGAAAAATGATAGTAAGGTATCTCCACTGCCTCGGTTTAGCCCATCAATCCACAATATCTGTTACGTGCATCAACTGCAACAATAAGCGAGCAAACTCTCTGCCCTGTCGCTCTCAAAACTGATTTGGTACAGGGTGGGTATTTTCTTGTACTTTCCCATTATTCAGTCGACTTGATACCTTTTCACTACACTAACTTCGGACCACTGATATATTTAATAATAATTTCATGGAAGGTAGTCACAACCTGGATCTGACGCGGTTCAACTTTCGAGGGTCCCTCCCGCAAACAGGCAAACTTGATACGGTGAACCCCAAAAAGGTTCTAGTGTCGTGCTGATGAAGCATAGGATGACGAATAAACGTGGATGTGTTAGTAAGCCGACTTCTTACCGCTTCGCGGATGCATTCAATTAGCTTGGTCAACTATATTGTCGAGATAATGCTCTTCGTTGCACGCTCGAAGTCTGGTGGCCGCTTGTTCCGGCGTCAGGTCCCTCTGCGGCTCTGCGAGCAATTCATATCTAAGTACTGCCATCAGCTTCTGACATCAACGCTGGGATGTAATAATGTACCCGACGAGGAATTTGCGCACGCTGGCGCTACGCAGCAGCGGAGGGTAGAAGTGCAGGTGTAAATGGACATCAGCGCATTCTACGCTGGCGGGCGTCGCGGGTGTGGGGAGCTGGTGAATGCCCATAGAGTAAGCAAACGAGCAGGAGAATAGGTTGTCATATCGCTTCGCCAGCTGGGAGAGAATCGTCGCAAAAGTGGCTTTCTCCTCCTGAGTCAGGTGCAGAAGGGAGGGAATGTGCCTGTGATGTGGAGTGACTGTTTCTGGGATTATACACAGTAAATTCAATAGTGATTGACACGTACGAAGTATTTCATATGGCCAGACTGCCCACCACGGGACGATTGCCACCCAGTGTTCGTTTTTTAAGACAACTCTTCCCTCAGCACGAGACACCCCGACCTCAAAGTTTGCGTACTCCAAGATTAAATTGGGTCGTCCGTCTGGCCCTTTCGGGGCGTCAGACTTTGGCAGGTCTGTACGCAAAGCGTATTGTCTCTGGGACTCGATTTCCTTCGCAGGCTCAGAAGGGATTCTTGAGAGCGACCAGACCTGGCCATGCGGGTGGGGATTCGAACAACCCATAAGCGAGCCCTTGTTCTACTTGCAGATTCGCAAAACGATCCTCGAGCGTTATTACGGTTGGGATCGCACGCACTTCAAAGATTTGGACGTAATTTATTCCATCCTCCGCACCCCGCTTAGCATACACCGTGCACCATTCTTTTATAACGCGCTCGATATCGGGGACGGGGAGGCGAGCGAGCGTTAAATCGTGTCTGGGATGGAAGATGATTACGTCGCATCCGCCTTGAACGGGTTCCGCCATTAGGAGGTGATGAGGTTCCGGCGGGGCAGTTGGTCCGGGAGGAGGCAACACTGCGGCGAAATCGTTCACAAAGGTCATGGTGTGCTCGTAGACTGAATTCCGGTGACCGCCAGCCCTGGCGTTGCCCGGACAGAGATAGCAATTTGGGTCATATTGCGGGAGATTGGTGGGCTGAGGCTGTTCCGTCTGGCCTTGCCAGGGTCTCTTGGTGCGATGCGGTGAGACGAGGACGTGTTCACCGGTCAGAGGGTTGTACCGCCTGTGTGGATGAGTAGTGGGGTCGAAATCCATGAGGGAGGATGGTCACGGTGAGATCGAGACTAGAAGCCGGATGTCTGACGAGGCGCTTGCACGTCGGTATACACCTTTATGACCCCCACCCACTAGCAATCATAGACCCCCTCCCGCTCCTCCAAACTGTCTTCTCTCTGTTATCCCTTCTGCTCGTCCATGCATCTCCCTTTCACTCCAAACCATGTCCAGCTAATTTCCGACTGTTACCCACCCCAACCCTCCACCCAAAATCCGGCCCCGAGCCCTCAGGAACTCTCCCGTCTGCTCTACTATGCTTCCAACAAACCCGGAAAAGTCTCAAAGCTTGCCGCAGAGCTCGACAGACGAGTGAAACTCGAAGCACGAAGGGCACACGCAGGGAACGTTCGCGCCAGAGCGTACGTCCGCCCACCCCTGATTCGTTCCGCCGGCCCATTCACCTTATGTTGTGTTAGAACCCTCTTAATCACACTCTCAATCTACAAATCCTTGGTCAACGAATGCCGGAGAGACATTTCCCTCCTCTCCGCTGCCCTCATCTCCTCTGTGAACGCCGCCTTAAACTCACTCCCATCTGATCTCGAGCTGGCGGCTAAGGCTGCGAGTGTGGTGCGTTAGGCGCCCAAATCCCAGAATGGCAAATGCTAAGTTATCCTCGGTTTAAAGTTGACGGCTTGGCTCGTTTACACGGATGGCCATGTCATCAATGTCGAGCAGACCGTATCAAAAGAGTACATGTCCATCCTGAACGTGTTTTCCGCCATGAGCACTGTAGAGTCAAAGTCGGACGATCACGAAGTGCGAAACAGGCACGTCGGTTGACTCAGTTATTTTTGGATTCCTTGCCATAACTGTCACAATTGCAGGACGCGCCTAGTTGGGCTGGCCGTTCTCGATGGAGTTGCTTCCTCAGAGGCCCTCTTCAACTGCAGAAACCACTTCAAGGATCAGGTTACGTCCATCATCACGGCTCTCATGGTGACCGTATTCCAGGCCGATATCCCGGAGCTAGAGCACGCGTAAGGGTCTTCAGGAATGATGCACCGACAAACAAACTGATGATCAATCCAGCGCCACATCCTTGAAGGAGCCTTCAGCTTCTCTCTCATACGTGTCCCGCTCGCGGCCAGTTGACGAGCGGCGCGCGATGTCGATACACCTACACAAAGAGGGTGAGAAGGGCCCCTGTCTATCCGATGTTGCCAGTTCTGCGCTTTCGATCTTCAGAGCCATGATGACCCAGTCAAACGGAGCTCAGATCGGGGTGATAATGCAGGCTACGTTCAACAGCCTCGACAAAACAAACAACTGGGGAAAGTCCGATCACTGCCGGTGGCTGGCTCAGGCTGGCGCGGAGTGGGCGCAGTATCAACATCGCTATGCTGTTCCTATGCGACTTGTCGAACGGTTACTGGAGACCCCAGATTCCGCCTCACATCAAACGCACGCCGCTCTTACTTCCATGGTCACCACCGTGTTTACTTCTCCCACCCCTCTTGTCAACATCTCAACGTCCGACGTCGTTTCGAATCTTATTAGCATCGTCCTGCGGAGAACTGCGGTCAATCCGGATGATCCACTACTTCCAACCCTCGTCGAGAGCATTAGCTCACTAGGAACCCATATTCACTACGCCGACCAGATTCAAGACCTCGCTGGGGAGCTCATCAGTCGACTTGTCACCATTGAGTCTCGGAGCAAGCCCGGATTCTCCAACAAAGGACGTACTCAAGCCATCCGGAGTTTACTCGCGGGATTGCTCGGGCTCGTTCAAGCTGCGGACGTACAGTCTTCGAAACATACCGGCGATATCGATGGCTCAAAGATGCCGTCCATATCAACCGTCTTGATAAACCAGAAGGACGAGGCCGAACACGGCCACAAACGGGTACATCCCTCCCGGCGGACCAAGATAAGTCCTGAGGTATGGCAAGATACCCTTACACTGCTTTGCGATGGGGATTATGCTGTTCGGGCAGATTACGCACAGGCTTTAGTATCGTACATCAACTTCGAGATTCCGAGGAAGGGCGATCACACTGGACCGGATGGAATCAAACGTGGCACGAGCATCAGCGAAGGACCCGCAAAACAGGCCAAGACTGCGGTAGCGATTATGTACGGTGATTCAGTGACGAGGTTCTTAAACGCCTTACATGCGTATGTGTATGCTCTGGCGACGACTGCCTCTCTTGGAATCGGGACAGGTGCGCAGAATAGCCATTCGCCTTCTCCGATCCCTTCGCACAACAGTGTTCCCGCAGACCACAATGCGCTTGTTGTCCCAGCACGGGACGCGGAGATCAATGTCATTCCTCCTACGCCGATCGAATCGTCTCATAAACTGGTTGCCATAAACCGCGCGGAAAAGAGTGAAGAGGAAGGTGAAAAGGAGGAAAAGGAAGAAAAGGAGAAACCAGAGACAAATGGGAATGGCAATGGGAAAGGGGAGGAAAACAACAAAGACTCACCATCTCACTCTGAACCCCAGAGCAGACGTTCGACGATCGCTGGAATCCGAGGACTTCGGCACGTCTCTGGGATGCAACGCCTGTTAGACTGGTTCCCTGGTGGACCGCAAACCGAAAAATCATCTTCGGCAGCTCTCTCGGACTATGGACACATCCTGAATATCTTGGTGGCGGTCCACGAGCACCTACCCATCCGGGCGTTGTTGACGGGCGTCCCGACGCTGTTGGCACTGGACGAAGCGTCGAAACAGTATCGGGAAAGGGAGCCACAGAGGTATAACGCTCTTCAGGAGGTGTTGGCGAGAGTGTGGTTGACGATTGGGAGGATATGGGATTGTGCTCCAGTTCTTGAAAAAGCTGAAGAGGTGCGATATCCCTTTGCCTTCTAGAATAGATGGCCGAGTGACGGTTATGCTCTAGGCTTTAGCAGACTTACCCTCGCCATCCAACCTCTTGGCACGGTCCACCCCGAAGCCTGGAGTCTTGCTCCCCCCGCAGACAGCACGCGAGTTTGAGGAGGGTGTCGAATGTGTGCCTTGTAAAGGAGTCAACTCTGCAGGGTGGCTGGCTGTGCTTGTTGTTTCGTCGAACGTCCAGGAGGTGACAGGGTTAGATCCTTCGGCTCTCCAAGCCAGGTTATCCAAGAAGTGGACGGCAGAGTCTGCCCTCAAAGATTGTAAGACCCTCTAATACTGTGTGGCACCTCCCAGGACTAATGGACGTTTTTAAAAGCTCTGGAAGTCCAAGCTAGCCCAGACGCTTTCAAAAATCACTCTCTGCTTCGAGTTACCCCTACTTTGATGAACATCGACAACCTCTCCCTCCAAAGTCTCGGAAAGTTTAACCGAGGGGTAGGCGTAACCGACCTCCGGGATGCGCTGGAAGGACGAAGTAGCACGTCGAACCCAACCCTGGTCGCTCCGCGTCCAGCATCGGTCAACACCTTTGACCGCCCAACTCCTGCGAACCATGGATCCATTCATCACGCTCTGAGCGTGCGAAGTAGTGGGCCGAGGAGGGCGGTTTCCGCGGCGGCGAAACCGAGAAAGAGGGTTCCGGGTGCTCCTATGGAAGTCAAGGACGCGTTAGATAGATTGGGTATTGGGAGTCCGAAGTTGAACGGGAGCACGCTGAAGTCCTCATTCAAGTCACCTTCGAGCAAACCCGAATCTCTGTAAGGCTTTGAGGAGTTCTCCCTGTCTTCAGACGGTGGGCTGATCATGTATTTTTCTTTATAGGAAAACGGT
>Ga0307510_10007653_pt1 | contig 12882 bp, 9 predicted proteins | sample 12_EM_MG_FD_207224 | JGI IMG/M metagenome (GOLD analysis project Ga0307510, IMG submission 207224) | Populus trichocarpa ectomycorrhiza microbial communities from riparian zone in the Pacific Northwest, United States - 12_EM | ecosystem: Host-associated > Plants > Roots > Unclassified | place... | reverse complement strand
AAAGCATTACAAAAATATAAAGAAAGAGAGCAAGAACATGATCTTGATCTGAAAACCAAGATGCCTAAATGCATGGCAAATGCCTCTTTTTATAGGCCAAAATTTGGAACTATTGATTTGATGACTAATTATTGAGTGGGTGGCCACCTCTTGACTTGGTAACAATCCTTATCTTTTTGTCTGCAGAAAACGTCATTGCTAACATCAGAATTTGAGTAGATAGTCTTCATGAAAGTTCTAGGAAATTGTCTCAACTTTCCAACAAAACAAGAATCGGTGCATTTGGACTTCTAGAACTCGAGATATGGGTTGAACACTGAATAGTATTTGGGTTGCAGGACAGATTCTGACTTCTCTGTTGTTGCTACAATTTGAACTTGAAAACGGTCCTTTTGAATCTTGGACTCTTCATGAAAGTTTTAGGCTTATGTCTTAGCTTTCCATACATATAAACCAGACCTAAATTCAAGTTCTACAGCTCCAGTTATGATCCAATAACCGAATGGTGTTCCAGTTTAGACTGAACCAACATATCTTTTCTAAGTTTAGCCCTCTCTTTGTCTTCTCAATTTTAGTAGTTAAACTCATCAATCAATCCTTTTATTTATGTGATAGGCCTGCATTTAAGATGAACATTTACCATAAATTAAAGGTATCTTATATTATTAGACATGCTATTATAAAACATGCTCTAGTTAAGAAGATATTAATACTTCAAGTGCAAAATGATGATATAAAACCTTGATAAAAATGCACTTTTAAGTACTAATCACAAACAAAGAAAAGTCAATTACAATTCTGAAATCTTTGAAACTTTCAAACAGGTAAGGATCAATATACCTTTGTTGGATGCTATTATACACGTACCTTTTCATGCTAAATTTTTGAAAGAATTGTGCACCGTGAAGAGAAAATTGAATGTGAAAAAGAAAGTCTTTTTAGCCGAACAAGTAAGTGTCATTCTTCAAAACAATAATGCTTTGAAATATAAAGACCTTGGTTGTCCTACAATTTCATGCTTTATTGGAGAACATAAAATTGAAAGAGCTTTACTTGATCTTGGAGCTAGTGTGAATCTACTTCCATATTCGATTTTTCAAAGTCTCAATCTAGGTGAGTTAAAACCAACTTCTGTAACTATTTTACTTGCTGATAGATATGTAAAAGTGCCTAGAGGAATAATTGAGGATATGTTAGTACAAGTGGATAAATTCATTTATCATGTGGATTTTATTGTCTTGGATACATAACCTGTTGAAGCATGTAATTCAATTCCAGTTATTTTAGGACGTCCGTTTCTTGCAACTTCTAATGCATTGATTAATTGTAGGAATTGACTGATGAAGTTATCATTTGGAAACATGACATTGGAGATGAATATTTTCAACATTTACAAGCAACCTGAAGATGATAATGATTTACAGGAAGAAGAAATCAAGGACAAGAAAGGCACCGAAAATGTTATCATGGATCATTTGTCAAAATTGACAATTGATTCGACATCTGACATCACACCAATCGATGATTACTTTCCTAACGAATCCTTACTTTCTCTTAGCTCAATTCCTTGGTTTGCTAATCATATCAATTTTCTTTCTTCAGGAGATTTGCCAGCTCATAGGAGTACCCAAGACAAAAGAAAGTTTTTGAACGAAGTGAAGAACTTTTATTGGGATGACCCTTACTTATTCAAATATTGTTCTGATCAAATATTTTAAAGATGCATTCCCGACAATGAGGTAGGTAGTCTCATTAAATTTTGTCATTCTGAGGCATGCGAGGGTCATTTCTCATCAAAGAAGACGACTGCAAAAATCTTACAATGTGGATTCTATTGGCCCATCATGTTCAAGGACACCATGCATTCTGCAAAACCTGTGAAAATTGTCAAAAGGTAGGATTTATTTCAAAACATAGTCTTTAGATAATCTTTTATTGACTCTTGAGATGCATCCTAGTGGAGATGTGCATCGTGCAATTCATGATTTATAGCTCCATTTTCTTAAAGGACATGTTCATCATAGTCTTGGGAATCTGACTAAAAAAAGACCCTGTTTGTCAGTTTTTAAGAAAATTGGATGTGAAGCTTATCCCCGACCCATAGAGGGCGTTTAAGTTGTTCTTGGATGTAAAACCAAGGGAAGATGTGAGCCAAAATCACAACTATAATTTAAGCCTTAGTTTGCAAGAACTTGTGTCTTTTGGTTTTATTAATAGCATAATATTTGTGTTTTGTTGTTTCTTATATTTGTTTAAGTGTGTTTCAGGTTTGTTAGTGTTCACTGTTTCAGGTGATATCTTCTATACTCTATCTTTCTACCTTAGGACATTGAGGACAATGTTTTTTTTTGGTTGGGGGGAGAGGGTAGTAGTTGACATTAAAAAAAAACTAACTTACTAACTGTTTTTTTGCTATTATTAAAACCATTTGACAAAATTGTTATTAGGATGACAGAGTAAGGAGGAATTTTATTGACTCTTGAGATGCATCTTAGTAAATATTCTTATCAAGGTCTATCAAAATACTTTTTGAAATATTCAGGTTTACAAACTCTCGCATTGTTATCACTTGATTCTGCTCATATACTCATTTAACAAGTATTCTTAAACCTTCATTTTCATACACACACTTTAACATATAATTATGGGTTGCATATTGGATTATTACATTATTTATGTTCTTTTGTTAAAGGTAACAACTAAGGGAAATGGATAGTATAAAATAATAATAATAAAAAAAAATTTGAATAAATAAAAAGTAGATAAGTTTGGTTTCGTAGCCTCCTTGACTTAAGCAATTAAGCCTGAATGGGTGTTTTAACACCTAGTACCCTAAAGTCAACTAACTTGGGAGCTATTGCCCTAGTGCTTGTTACATGGGTTGAGGAGAAAGCTTAAGAAAATCAAACATTGCACTATCTACATGTTAGTATCTGCAACCCGAGTTATTAAGCTCGAAGGGGTGTCTCAATACCCAATGCCCTAAGACCAACTAATCTGGGAGTCATTAGCCTAAAGCTCACTATATGGGTTAAAGATGCATTGTGTTTTATTCTTAAAAAAAGAAAACTAATAAAAAAAATATAATAATAATCCCAGCCCAAAGGAGTTAACCTTAGAAAAACATTAGAACAAAATATTGTTTTCTTCCAATAAAAGCCCCATCATCTATGTTTTCATACATTGAGCACATAAAAAGAAGATTTATTAATATCTTGTTTCAACAGTATGAAGCAGGTATAAAAATTCAATGAGAGTTTGTTTATTTGGATAGATTAATGGAAGTTAAATGATGAATGCCTTACTTTGTGGAACTTGCAAATTGTTTTTCTATCTTAACGCTTTGATTACTAGGGACTAGTAATAAGCAAGTTAGAGGTGTGATTAGTACTTAAAAGTGCATTTTTATCAATGTTATATATCATTATTTTGCACTTGATGTATCAATAACTCCTAACTAGAGCATGTTTTATAATAACAAGTCTGATAATATAAGATACCTTTAATTTATAGTTATCTTTGTCTTCTTAATTTCAGTAGTTAAACTCATCAATCAATCCTTTGATTTATGTGATAGGCCTGCATTTAAAATGAACATTTACCATAAATTAAAGGTATCTTATATTATTAGACATGTTATTATAAAACATGCTCTAGTTAAGGAGTTATTGATACTTTAAATGCAAAATGATGATATAAAACTTTGATAAAAATGCACTTTTAACATAAGTTATAATCATGAATACCTGACAACATTTACAAGTATTAACATTATTCAAATAAGATAACTAATGTAATCATGTTAACAATTTATAATCCGATTGGAACCTCCTTTGTGTGTGGTTTCCAGTTGAGTAATAAGAGTTTATACTATATTTGTTTGAAATACCATTAATAGATCCTCTAACCTTGACAATTGTTTTTATCATTGTTTAATCCTTATATCAATATCACATCTCAAAGCTCTCTTCAACTTATTATTATTATTATTATTATTTATTATTTATATAGTTAACCTCCCTATGGTTCGACCCCGGTCTTGCCGGGTTATTTATTACTTCGATACTCCTACACTTGGGATAAGACATCAATCTTTTGATCGTGTCAGTGATATATGGTATTATTGGTTGTTTATGGGTGAGATGGAAGGCTCAAATAGAAACATTAGTTTTGGGGATTGGTGTGTCATTCAAATAAGGCTTGGATGGTGGCTTATTAAGGTTTAGATAGTTGGATTCTAAAGGTTTTACATGGTTTGAGAAGTCGACTAGCTATGGTTTTAGCTAGGTTGATAGAAGAAGAGCAATGAAGGAATGTTTGTGTATATGGATGAAAGGTGGAAATTAGGCTAGTTCAGTGTTTCAGGCGATGGCTAGTTTGGGGAGTTTGTGTTTATGGATAGGCTAGGCTAGGCTAATTTGGGGTTTTAGGTTGTGGCTAGTGTCTAGGTTAGTTAAGTTTAGTTGGGGGGGTTTGGGTAGCTAGATTTGGGCTAAAGGGGAAGAAAAGAGAGAGATTGAGTCTGATTTTAGAAAGATAAGGAAGGATGATTTTTTTTTTTAATGTTATTATTATTATTTGTATTTTTCTTATGAGGGAGAGATGGAAGGTCTTTTTTATATATATAGAAGAGAGGGTTTTATTATATTTTAGATAAATAAATTTTGTTTTCATAAATATGGTAGCCCTTTAAATATGAAAAGGAAAGAGATATATATAAAAGTCTAGAGCAACCCTCACTTAACTATGCTTGGTTTAGATTTTATTAGAGAATCCTAATGTAGGATTAGGATATGAAAAACTTGAACAAGGATATTTATAAATTGGATAACATGATATTAACACTCATATTTTATTTCTCTTTTTTCTCTATTTTCAAATTCTTTCACTCTATGTTCTATCTCATCATTTTTAATTTTCTTTTCTATTTTTTTTAGATTGCACTCAATTTTATTTTTATTTTTTTACTATTTTTTCTTGCATACTTAAAACCAAAATAAAATATTCAAAAATGCTAAAATAAAAAATAAAAAAATGAGAAATTTTACAGGAAATGGAAATGTTATTTTAGATCTTTTTTTAGAAATGTTTGAAAAGTTGGGGGTCAAAACGAGTTATGACATGATTATTTTAAAATCTATCTTGTTATTAGATATTCTCATCCAAACTAGTAAAAATACCTTCACGTGAGAAACTTATACCTAACATAATTTATTAAAAAAAAGTAATATAAATTCTAACACCACATTACAATTCATGCTCTTAAAATTTCATTTATTATAAATTCTAACACCACATTACAAGATAGATAGATTAAGAGTGATTAAACTAATATGAAGCTTATAAAATATAAGGATAAAAATCAATTCCCTTTATTTTATCAAAACATTACTACTTTGCTCAAAATTCTATTTTAGTGATTATCATCATCAACATAATCAGACATAGTCATGAATTAACTTAACTATGGGTAGGACTACCTATGTTTGGATAATGTGAATGTCAATTTTGGTCAATTAATATTATATTATGTTAAAGACTAATATAAATCATATCTTAAGATCTTACTTAACAACTTAAATATTTAGGTTGAGGTTGTTCTATGACATTAGAGCCTTGTTGACCAGGCAGTCACAACTTAGAATCTCACTACCTATATTTTATTTGGTAAAATTAAGCACAAGACAGTAGTGAACCTGTGCAAGTTTTAAGCCCAAAGAGCTTTCACTTGAAGGGATGAGTTAGAGAATAATATAAATCATTTATTGGAACCTCACGTAATAGCTTAACTTTTGAATTGAGATTTGAAAAGTGAATTGAATTCGAGTAATGAAACAAACAATAAAAGCAGGGAAAAGATCTTTTGCTTCTTCCTTTTCTTTGAGGTTTGAGTAAAAATGAAAAGACAAGGAAAGAAAAGGTGACTAGAGTGACTCTAATAAGTAGGAAAGAGCAGAAACAACAGTAGTAATATAAAGCACAAAAGTAAGGTACCACCTTAACGAGCTTCAAGGAATGAATTTGAGTTTTTTTTTTATTTTCTTTTTTTCTTTGAGGTTAAAATCTTTTTTCTTTAGATTATTGAGGCTAAAATCTAAACAAACTACTTTTTTGAAAAACTAAAATAAAATCTAAACAAAACTTTTCAACCAAATTTTTTTTTTTGTTTTTTAGAAAAAAAAAATTATAGATCCTCGGTTAAAATTTTTATAGTGTAAGTAAATTATTAGTAAATAAAACCTGGTGATAAAAAGGGTTCATGGAAAAACTAAAACAGATTAATATTGAATAATTAGAAATAAAGTTTTTTGAACTAAAACATTTAGATGCAGAGGTGGCAGGGCACTAGCTGAGAAAGGTGGAGAGGGTAATTAATTAGATATCAGTACTAGAGGAGCTGCGAGTCAACTATGTGACCCATCTACTTAGAGAGTGCTCACACATTGTGCGAGATGGTTAGAGAAAGGATATCTAGGGAGGTCCTGACTTAGAGGGACTTTAGAGATGTAATGTTGTTGAAATTGAGTGATTTTGATCTTATCTTGGGCATGGATTAGTTTAGTCTACACCAAACACAAATGGATTGTTTCACCAAAATACTAACTATCATAGGGACATGTGGTGAAAGAATAATTTTTACAGAGGAGAGGAAGGTGATATCTAGTTGTTCGATTTCAATCATGACAACTAGGAAACCAATGAGGAAAGGATGTCCTGCGTACTTGGCACATGTTAAGGAAATGGAAAAGGGTAAAATGGAGCTAACTAGTATTCCACTAGCAAGGAAATTTCCAAATGCGTTTCTAGAAGAATTACCAAGGTTGCCCTCGGTTAGAAAGATTGAAGTGTCAATTGAGGTATTACCAAGGAACACTCCTATAACAAAGGCTTCATATAGAATGCTGCTACTAAGTTAGCCAAATTGAAGATTCGACTTCAGGAGTTACTAGATAAAGGTTTTATCTGACCTAGTAAGTCATATTGGGGATCCTCGATATTTTTTGTAAAGAAGAAGGATGGCACCCTCAAGTTGTGTGTCAATTACTAATAGTTGAATAGGGTGACAATAAAGAATAAGTATCTCATTCCATGAATAAATGATTTGTTTGATCAATTAAAAAGGGCAAGGGTATTTCCAAGATAGGTTTGAGATCTGGGTACCATTAATTGAGGATTAGGGAGCAACACATGTAGAAGATGACTTTTAGAACTCGTTATGGGCATTATGAGTTTTTAGTGATGCCTTTTGGGTTGACCAACACCCCAGAAGAGTTTATGGATCTGATGAACCAGATCTTCCAACTATTTTTAGGTCAGTATGTATTCAAGTTTTTATATGGAACATGAACAACACTTAAGAAAAGTGTTGTAGAGTTTAACGGAGAACTAGTTATATGCCAAGTTAGATAAGTGTGAGTTTTGGTTAAAGGAAGTAGTGTTCTTAGAGCATGCCATCTTAGTTACGGGTATATTTGTGGATCTAAGAAAAGTGAAAGCTGTTTTGAAATGAGAAAAGCTTGTTAGTGTAATAAAGATCCATAGTTTATTGGATTTAGCAGGGTATTATAGGAGATTTATATATGGGTTCTCTACAATAACATCTCCTTTAACCCGAATAACTCATAAAAAAAAGAGTCAAATTTGAGTGGTTAAAAGAATATGAGGGATGTTTTCAGGAGTTGAAGAGAAGACTTACCTCTTTCCTGAAATTAACTCTTTCCTTAGGGACTGAAGGGTTGGTGTATAATGATGCTATCAGGAAGGGTTTGGGTTGTGCATTCATGCAAAATGGAAGGATAATTTCCTATGCATCAAAATTGTTGAAGCCACATGAGGTGAATTACCTGGTGTATGATCTAGGATTGGCAATGGTAGTGTTTGCTCTTCAGGTGTGGAGACACTATTTATATGGATCATAATTTTAGATTTTCATGAATCATAAGAGTTTAAAGTATATAATATCATAAAAGGAATTAAATATGTGACAAAGACATTGAGTGAAGTTGATAAAGGATTATGACTACGTAATTGATTATCACTTAAGAAAGGCTAATGTGGTGGTTGATGCCTTATGTTGAAAAGGTAAAGTTGTGGTAAGTCATGTGAGGTTACTGTAGTGAAAGGAACTAGTAGAGCTACAGAGAATTAATTTGCAATTGAGTTTAGGGCCTGAGGGATCCTTGATAGCCCAAATTAAAGTTCCTTTTGCGCTTCAAGATAAGGTATTAAAGGCCCATTGGTTGGATGTAGATGTAGGGAAGATCATAAAGAAGGTGAACCAAGGGGTTGAAACATATTTTCATGTTCTAAATGATGGATTAATGGCAATAAGTAGACAAATTTACTTGCCAGATGGCAAAGCCCTTAAGGAGGAAGTGCTATAAGAAGCCCATAAATTTAGGTTTGTAGTACATTCTAGGAGTACAAGATGTATAGGGGTTTGAAAGAGTTTTATTAGTGATCTAACATAAAAAAAGGGAAATAGCAGAATTTATGGCAAAGTATGGGGTTTACCAGCAAGTGAAGGTAAAATATAAAAAACCTACTGGAAAGTTGCAACCATTGTTGATTCTAAAATGGAAATAGAAGGATATCACCATGGATTTTATATCAGGATTACCCAGGGGAAAGAAGGGTAACGATGCTATATGGGTTATTGTAGATTGCTTAACAAAATCTGTCTTGTTTTTATCAGTAAAGATGACGGATTTAGTAAATAAATTACCAAGTACTACATTTCACACATAAATGGATGGTTAGTCAGAGAGGACTATTTAGATTCTCAAAGACCTTTTAAAGGCATGTGTGCTAGAATTTGAAGGGAATTGGGAGGATCTCTTGCCTTTAATGGTTCATGTATAACAAAAATTATCAAACCATTATAAGGATGACTCTCTATGAAGCTTTATATGGTAGGAAATGTTGAACTCCAGTTAGTTAGGAGAAAGTTTGTGATCGAAAGCGTATTTGGCCTGAATTGGTACAAATTACTATAGAAAATGTAAAGATCATAAAGGATAGAATGAAGGTAGCTCTGGATAGACAAAAGAGTTATGCAGATAAAAGAAGGGGCCCTTTGAATTTAATTTTGGAGATAATGTATTTTTGAAGGTTGAACCTTGGAAACATATGTTATGAATTGGCATGGAAGGAAAGTTAGCATAAGATACATTGGGCCCTTTAAAATTGTGAAGAGAATTGGGTATATAGCACACAAGTTGGCGTTGCTCCCGCACTTGGCCAAAATTCATAATTTATTTCATGTCTCACTGCTACGAAAAGGAGTTTAAAGGGTTCAAACAAGAAATTTCAAATTTTAAGAGTTGTTTGAGCTTAAAGAAGTATTCTTGGAAGCTAAAGAATGGAAGAAGAGGGAGTGAAGGAAAACTTGGATTTTCTTGCTAAATTCCTTTTTAATTTTTTGAAGTTAAGAGGTAAAAAAATTGTTCAAAAGCTAATTTAAAGTTGTGATAGGGATTGTTGTGATTTTTGTAATGTAAGGTATTATGGAAATTTTGAACTTAAGATAAGTTGTTTAAATTGATTGTTTTATGTTTGAAACGTGTTAATGTGGATAAAAAAGAGTTGGGAAATGTATTAATTGAAAAAATTAAAAAGAAAATAAACCTCCACCATGAACAAGGTTTCGCCCAAAGCATGGGGAAAGGGTTTGAATTTATTTCATTTAATTGACAAGAAAATTGGTTTGTATGGTGTTCTTTTATATGAAATATTAGTGGGTAAAGTGCCAACTGTGAAAATTAAAGAAGAAAACCACACCCTTCTTTATAGAGTAAGTTTCAGCCTAGGGTGTGGATAGGGGGTTTAAATTTATTTTTTTTATGAAATTGCTATCAAATTGTGTTGTTATTGTGTTCTTGCCTGAAAGTAAATAGGCAATGTATCAATTATAGAAATTTGAAGAAATTTATACCCTTTTTTGTTGAATATGGTTTGACCAAATAGAGTAAAGAAGAATTGGAATTTTTTAATTGAAATGATTTAGAATTTATGTTAATTGATGATAATGGAAGTAAAGGAAATATAGGCAAGAAATTAAATTGTAAGAAAACAAAGAAAATGCAATTCCTTTATTAAATAAGGGTTTGGTTTTGATTTTGTAATAGAGATGAATTAAATGGGTTAACTTGTCATGATAATTGAATTAAATCATGTTTAAATAAGTGTAAGATGAATGATTTAGATGCGTAAAAGTTGAACCCTTGAGTTCCAATAAGTATAATTCGATCAAAATGGCCCTTAAAGAGAAAGAATAAAGTATCATAGTCATGCATGTGATTATTGTAGAAATATATTTATGTAGACATGTTTGTGTTGTATTGTTAATCATTAATCAAGATGAAATAAGAGGTTAATTAAGGATAATGTTGATGGTCATTCGACCAAGATTGATAATGAGAGAATTAAATTATTACAATTGGATTGTTATGAAATATAAATGCAATAAAAAAAATTATGTTATCTTTGAATCCACGTATGGATCCATAATTAATGAAATGATGATAATGTGATAATCTTGTTTTGACAGGGGATATTGTTATGGTTAGACCCCAGGGTGTTGGAAGTGTAGGATTAACACACCAGATAGGTAGGAATTCTACACCTTGATTTATTTAATTGTTTCACTTAAATTATGTTAACTGCAATATTATTAAAGGTAAGATTAATGAATAATAAATGGAAGAATAATAAAGTGGAAGAAAAAAAGGAATTGAGAATTTGATTAGTTGTCCAAGGTAATTTGGAAGCTAATGATTATCAATGTAATACATTGATATCAACATTAACTTTGATAAGAACTTGATTAGTTATTCTAGGATATGAAGGCTAATGATGTCAATATGATTATATTAACATTAGCGTGCAACTAAAAGAATGGTAAGGAAAATGTTAAATGGAACTTGATTAGCCTTTCGGGTCGTGAAGTGATATCAGTATGATTATATTGGTATCGGCATTTATATGGACTTGATTAGCCATTTCATTTTATAGAGGTCAATGATGCCAGTGAAGTTACATTGGTGTTGGCATTATTTGGAATTTGATTAGCTATCCAGGAAGTGGATGCTAATGATACTAGAAAAAATGGTATTAGCATATCCTTGATTAGTCATCATTGTGATGATGACTAATAATATCGATTTGGAATTGATATTGGTATCGATTTAGATGGCCCAAGTTATCGGTGACAAAGGATATCAAGATGTTTGATATTGAAATTTTAATTTATGTGTGAGGATGTAATGGAAAGAAAAAGATTTATTGCATTGGATTATAAGATGCAATGATTTACACTTTTTGTTATCGAGGTCAAAGTGTGTGTGTGTGTGTGTGTGTTATTGTGTCCATGTGTGTGTGTGTGTGTTTACTTGCATGTTCATCTTCCTCAAGATATGACTAGCTCTTTAGTTGAGGCTGTATTTATTTTGCTATATATTAGGTCAAACTTTCTCTAAATAGAAAACTAATGTAATTGTTAATTAATGTATAATGCAAACTTATTGACACGATCAACTTATCCCAAGTGCAGGAGTGTAGAAGTAATACATAACCCGGCAAGATCGGGGTCGAACCACAGGGAGGTGAACTATATAAAATTATAAATAAAAGAAAAGATTTGAAGAGAGCTTTGAGATGTGATAATGATGTAAGGATTTAAACAAAGATAAACCAATTGTCAAGGTTAGAAGATCCGGTAATGATATTTCAAATAAGTATAGTATAAACTCCTTTTTATTACTTGACTGGAAACCACACACAAAAGGAGGTTCCAATCGGATTATAAATTGTTAACATGATTACATTAATTATCATATTCGAGTAATGTCAATACTTGTAAATATTATCAGGTATTCATGGTGATAACTTATGTTAACAACAAATCAAGTTCCTTTCATAGCTCAGGTGTCGGTTATACCATATAGTTGGCTATGAAAGGATCAAGTATTTGTTGTACCAAGGGTTGTTCAACACAAATCGAAATTAACCATTTAACAAGCAAGGTATTAAAAGTAAGTAAGATAACAAATACAAAACATGTTAGTATCAAACATTAAAGTCTATGTTGAGTTTACACTATACTTATTCTTACACCATTAGTGTAACATTTTCACCTTGACATAATAAACTTAGTTAAACATGATGAAGAAGAGAAAAATAAATAAACAATATAAGAACATAAGTATAGTAAAGGAAATGACAAGCATAAACAAGAGATTAAGGAAAATATAACATATAATAAAACTTCAACATTACAAAAATATAAAGAAAGAAATAAAGAGCATGATCTTTATCTGAAAATCAAGATGTCTAAATGCATGGCAAATGCCTCCTTTTATAGGCCGAAATTCGGAACTATTGATTTGATAACTAATTGTTGAGTGGGTGGCCACTTTTTGACTGGTAACAATCCTTATCTTCTTGTCTACAGAAAACGTTATTACTAACATTAGAATTTGAACAGATAGTCTTCATGAACGTTATGAGAAATTGTCACAGCTTTCCAACAAAACAAGAATGAGGTCATTTGGACTTCTAGAACTCGAGATATGGGCTGAACACTAAACTGTGTCTGGCCTGTAGGACAGATTCCGACTACTCTATTGTTGCTACAATTTGAACTTGAAAACGGTCCTTTTGAATCTTGGACTCTTCATGAAAGTTTTAGGCCTATATCTTAGCTTTCTATCCGTATAAACCAGACCTAAATTCAAGTTTTACAGCTCCAGTTATGATCTAATAACCGAATGGTGTTCCAATTTGAATTCAACCAGCATCTCTTTTCTAAGCTTAGCCCTCTCTTTGTCTTCTCAATTTCAGTAGTTAAACTCATCAATCAATCATTTGATTTATGTGATAGGC